>OGKO01001172.1_pt1 | contig 16370 bp, 11 predicted proteins | sample 1572451 | NCBI WGS metagenome assembly OGKO01 (sample SAMEA2582089, study PRJEB24529) | metagenome | biome: Human gut stool | place: China | collected 2011 | reverse complement strand
CTGCCAGTTCCAACTGTCTTTACACATATCTTCAAGTGTCTTCTTAGCTTCCCAGCCTAGAACCTTAGCCGCTTTAGAGGCATCAGCCCACGAATCAGGTAAATCTCCCGGTCTTCTGTCACCAATTACATAATTAATCTTAACACCTGTTGAACTTTCAAATGCATTAACTATCTCAAGTACACTGTAAGGAGTTCCCGTTCCTAAGTTAAATATCTCAACACCCTTATGTGACTGTGCATATTCAACAGCCTTAAGATGTCCACAGGCAAGGTCCACAACGTGTATATAATCTCTTCTACAAGTACCATCTGGTGTATCGTAATCTCCGCCAAATATTGTAAGCTGCTCTCTTCTTCCTGCCGCAACCTGTGATACATAAGGCATAAGATTATTAGGAATTCCCTGTGGGTCTTCTCCAATCTTACCTGATGGATGTGCTCCAATTGGATTGAAATAACGAAGAAGTATAACTGTAAGCTCTGAATCTGCATTAGCACAATCTGTAAGAATCTGTTCCATCATAGCCTTAGTCCATCCATATGGATTAGAGCATGCACCTCTTGGCATAGTTTCAACATATGGAGGCTTCTGTTCTCCATATACTGTCGCTGAAGATGAGAATACAATCTTCTTAACTCCTGCTTCTTTCATACACTCAAGAAGTGTAAGTGTTGTATCAATATTGTTACGGTAATACTTGGCTGGAAGTCTTGTTGACTCACCAACTGCCTTAAGTCCAGCAAAATGTATTACACAATCAATCTTATTATCAGCAAATATCTTAGTCATAGCTTCTTTGTCTTTAACATCAGCCTCATAAGATACAATACTTTTTCCAGTTATCTCTTCCACTCTCTTTATTGATTCAGGACAACTGTTACTGTAATCATCAACTATAACAACATCATGTCCTGCATTAAGTAATTCAACTGCTGTATGTGAACCTATATATCCAGCTCCACCTGCTAATAAAACAACCATATGTGCCTCCCAATCTTTCTTTGTAATTATTATAACATACCTAAGCCAGTAATCAATGTCAAGAAACAACTATATATGTATTTTTTACTGTTTCTAATGCTTCTTTAAATATCTTTCTTTGAAGCAGCTTTGTATTATCCTCAAACTGCTCTTTCAGTTCATCTGCCTTATTAATATCTCCCAGCCTGACATACATATTATAATCAACTGCAATATTATAACATTCTACAAATGTATAATAATCCTTCTCATCTTCAGATATACTTTTACCAATACCCTTATTATAATTAACCTTCTTAGAAAGTCCCGCATAATCTTTTTCTATAAAATCATTAAACAGACTCTCTTCTTCATATCCGGCATATCTTCCCTTGACTCTATATATCTCGGCTGCTGTATCTGCTATCGGAGCAATGGATATTATGAGTAATATTGCAGATATAATATATAACAGCACAAATGGATTAAACTTTTTCTTTCGCATTATCCGTATATCCTCCTTGTTAGAAGTGTAAGCACCTCTGTCTGATTCATATCCGGCAATTTCGCAATATCGTCATCTGTGAAATCGCAGTAAGCTTTGATAAATAAGTGTGCCTTATCAAGTATATTCTCTGCATAAGACTGACTTTCTTTACTTCTGCTCGTATCAAAGGAAACCAGCCTGTTTATGGTGTCCTCTAAATCCACTATTGATCTTGCAGCTCTGTTAAGACTATCGTCCCACGAATAAGATGATGAATCGCCTTCTGCTTCTTTTATCCCACATATTGCCCTTCTTATTTCAAGATAATCATATAAAATGCTATAGAAGCTGCTCCAGCCATATTTATAATCATCTGTTATAATAATACGGTCTGCTGTTTCATACAGCTCATAAAGTGTTCCATAATCTTCATTATCAAGCAGCTCTCTAAGCTGTATCTGAATTTCATCATTATGTTCTTTGTTATATTTTTTGTTGGAATTCTCCGCCAATCTATATCCCAGCATTGAATTATTAGCTATAAGAGCTGTTGCAAGAACTATTGCAGATAACATAACAACCGCAATTGGTGTTATATTCTTCACAAACCACTTACTATTGCTTATTACTTTGCTTCTGGTTCTATTAAACTTCTTGTCATAGTTCTCCATATCATTGACATGCTTTAAAGCCTGCTCATTAGGAGAACCACAATTAGGACAGAACTTTTGATTAAGCTGAAGCGGCGCGCCACAATTATTACATTTCATCTTCTACTCCATTCTTCATAATACTTATCTTCATATGATTGTCCAAGCTTATAATCATAATAACCATCTGGATATAATTCATCTATCTGCTGCCTTATATCATCTTCTGATAATCCAGCATAATTAACCAGGTAGTCTCTGGCATTCTCTACCCACATATCTATTATCTGTCTGTCCTCTTTAGAACAAGTCATATAATTTCTATTAGCATATGAGCCTTTATTTTCTTTCATATTTACAAGGTCAAGAGCATGCCTATAGCCATTCTTAAACTGGTATTCCATTACCTCTGCTTTATCCTGTCCTTTAACATTCTCGTATACCTTTGAAAAAGCATCATAATACCAGTCATATAGCTGTATAAAATTATAATGTTCCCAGCTTGCCATAAGGCTTGTATTCCCATCATAATTTCTTATTATATCTCTGGCTTCTGAATATCTTTGAAGTGTATACAATTCATCAAGTTTAGCAGAATTGTCATCGTACCAATCCATAGCTTTATGAATCTCATTACGTTCTTTTCTTGAATCGTTATACTGCTTATAATCAAAACGCCCTATAGCTACTCCTATTACTAAAGCAGCAGCCGTTCCAATCAATACATATCCTATACTTTTGGCTATGCTTAATAAAGCATATCTTCTTACATTCTTATCAAGATTATCCATATCACTGTTAATCTTATATAAGTCATTCATATACTTCTTCTCTGAAGCCTCGTACTGCATAGCACCACAATACGGACACTTAATATCCTTACTGCTTATATCTGCTCCACAATTACTGCATATCATACATATCCCCCTTATATTAGAATAATGTCAGCTGGGTGTAGGTTAATATTAATAAATGAGGCCTCCCTATTATACGGAAGCCTCATTTAATATATGTACAGATAGAAACCTTTTAAAATTCTATTCCATTAACCTTAAGTAATTCCCTTGCACTTTCAAGTGAATCCTTACCTGTCTTATTCTTAATAGGTGCAAATTCGTAATTACGTTCAACTTCATATGGAACACAATTGTCCATCATCTCAACCATATCAAGAACAAGCTTTTCAAACTTATAGCCATTAGGTGTTTCTGGCTTAACAAGGTTATCATTCTCATCTATATAAGGTATCTTCTTTTCTACTATATGTAATGGAAGCTTTCTGTTAGCTATCTCAACAAGCTTGTTAAAGCTGAATAAATAATTAAGAATAACTCCAAATCCATATGTAAGCTCACCATCTTCTCTTCTCATATTGGCCAGTTCTTCTGACATCTCATAATACTCAATAATTGAAGGATGTCCGTTCACCTTACACATTACACCAACCTTCTCGTCTGGTGCACATTTTCTAACAACCTTTGAACCACAATCTGCACCTGAAAGTATTGTTGCACCTACAAATGATGGGTCTGCAATTCTCTGTAAAATATTATCTACTGCAAATACATTTACCAATTCAATGCCCTTGCTTTCCATATCCTTATCAAGTCCTGCATCAATAAGTGATGTAAACCAGCCGCCATTGCCATTAGGTGACATTGCAAGACTGTCAGTGCTTTCCATATAAAGCTTACCATTATAATCAACAGATGGTGCCATACTCTGAATAAAGAACTTAACATAGTCTTTATCATATCCAAAGAAGTTGTGTTCTTCAAAAAATGCTACTGTATCATTATTGTTCTTATCACTTGTCATAATATAAAGTGGCACATATGCACCTGACTGATTAACTACATCTAATAAGTTATTAATCAACTGCTCGAAAAGGAATAAATCCTTATTAATACCTACATTAAGGGTTCCCTTTGGCTTATCAAGTCCAAGTCTTGTACCCTGTCCACCTGCAAGTAATACTGCGGCAACCTTGCCAGCCTTGATAGCCTCTATACCTTTAGCAGTATATTTATCCTTATTAGCTTTAATATCCTTTATCTCAACAGCTTCCAAAGGCTCTACTTTTCTATCAGATGAATTGTCCTCTGCTTTGTGATTAATGCTTTCAACAACACTCCAGTCTATGCTTGCAACCTGTGCAATAAGCTTCTTAGCTGAAACTTCATCAAGAGCCTCAAGTCTTTTAATTACATGCTCCTGATTGTGTTCTTTTAACGCATTAATTGCTTCCTGCTTATTCATTGTAATTCTCCTCATATATTATCAAATGTTATTCTTTTTAATTATACAACTTTTTATAATGTAAAGCAAATAAACATTAAATCCTGTATGCCCATCCATTTACAATGTTATATCTTACACCATTGTATACATATGAACCATTCTTTGAGAAGTCAACTTTTCCATTCTCTATATAGAATTCTCCATTCTCATTGCTGGCTACTCCTGTAAAGTTAAAATTGACCTTACCATTTTCTATTCGCCACCAGCCATTTTCATTATTGGCTATTCCTGTGTAATCAAAGTTAACTTTGCCACCTTCTATTCGCCACCAGCCATTTTCATTAGGTCTTATACCTGTATAGTCATATCTTACTTTTCCATTTTCTACATATAACCAGTCTTTTCCATCATATGTAACATTAGTATATGAAGTATCCACTACTCCGTTTATTACATAATAATTATTCCTTGCATAGCTTACAAAGCCTGTATATGTCTTATCTGCCTGTCCATTATTAAAATATGTAAGCGTTCCATTAACATCTCTTAAACCAGTGTATGTATCTTTCTGCTTTACTGTTACTGTACAGCTCGCGCTCTTTCCATTACTGCTTGTTGCTGTGATTACTGCTGTTCCAGCTTTCTTCGCCGTTACCTTTCCGTTACTGTCCACAGTTGCTACTGCCTCGTTACTACTGCTCCACTTTACTGTCTTATCACCAGTTGCATTTGATGGTGTTATTGTAGCTGTTAATGTCTCGCTCTCACCTTCTGTCAATATTGTTGCACTCTTATTAAGGCTTACTTTTTCAACATCCACAGTTGTTGTTTCATTGTCTGTAAATGCCTTAATAATAAAGTTACCACCATATGATTTATTACTAAAATCATTCCAACCATTATAAGGACTATTTATAAAGCTCTGATTAGCCTTGACTGATGCTGTACACCAATATCCTGCCTTACCAGACTGCATACTGCGTTCATATGCTAAATATGCTGTCTTACCTGAATTACTATTAACTTCTACAACAACTGAGAACTTTTTCCCTTCATTAATATTCACAGAACTGTCAAGCACAACTGTATACATTCCGTCATATGTTGTAACACCGCTTTTCTGTGCCGCAAGCGTTCCACTTTCTGGATTAGTATCATCTGACAGATTAGTATATACACTAACTGTATAATTAAGATTAGTAGAACTTCCTGTCATAAATGAAACAGCCTTAATATTCTCGCTTCCACCCAGATTGGCTTTGGCTTCAAATATATTAGAATATTTATTAGAGCCTCCATATCCCATATATCCATAAAGCATCGCACCATCATACTGATAATTATTATTATAATTATCTGAAAGCTCTGCCTCAAGTGTATACCCTACTGAATATATAGATTTATCATAGTAAGATAAGTAAAAATATCCATCTTTACCATATTCACTGCCCCAGCTATTTCTTACTATCCACGCACCATTACCTTCCGGTTTAGTAGCAAAATTATCTGATGAATAATCATCATCCCAGCCTACAATATTCACCGCATGATTGGTTGTGCGGCCTTCTGGACAATAATATGCTGCTGTTAAACTATTATAATACTGCGTACTCCAATCACTACTCTGATCTGACCAGTACGATATGGATACAGCACCATAATCCATAACTGCTTTCTTAACATCTTCCTTACTTGTCGTGTTCACTCTGTAAAAATTCTGGACGTGTGCAACATCCTTTCCATATGCAAGTGAATCATCCAACTGATTATTTTCAACCTGTCTTACATACTCTATTGTATAAGGAACAACATCCTCGTTAACAGCACCTTCCCAATCAAGAAGTGAATTAGCTGCCATCTCTACATTACCACCATACTGCATAACTGAACCATATGATGTATCAAACTTGTTAATATCACCTTCAAGTCCACCCAATGGGTCATTAACGCAATTATATGTATAATTTACAAGATGTAATTCCGATAAATCTATATCATTAGATACAAGATTTTTCTTTATAAGATTAGTTTCTATCAATGATATCGTAGAAAAAGCCCAACATACGCCATAACTCCCCTGATCTCTTACATCAGGAAGATTAGCAGTTTTATATGTGCTTGGATATGCAGCTGCCTTTGTAATCTCTGTTCCATCTATATAAGAATAATTATCATTAAGGACATCTGGTATTATCTGATATTCTCCATCTAATTCCCTATAACCTGTTGCGTGATAATTTTCATTAATATCTGCTGTTTCATTCTGATAATTCAGATACACATCTTTGCTGTCATTATCAGCGGCAAATGTTAATGCTGATGATGTGACAATCATATTAACCGCAAGAATACCCGCTAATATTTTACTTACATATTTCTTGTTCATATTGTACCTCTTTTCTTTTATACTCTGTATGCCCGTCCATTTACTATGTTATATCTTACACCATTGTATACATATGAGCCATTATTATCTGTTGTTAATGCTATGTCATAAGAATCATCGGCTGAATAGTGTATATTCTGCCATTCCACTTATCAACCCTTACATAATTAGCATAATGACGTGTTGACACAGCTAACTCCTGTACTCCACTGCCCGACACCTGTTGTGCCGGTGTGATGCTTACTGTCCCAAATATAAGCATAATACTTAGTGCTGTTGAACAATTCTTTTAATATTGCTATCAGCCATATAATTCCTCCGTTTCTATTTTTTAATTTTCATATAATTGTCTTATGTAACAATATTAATTTTCACCTAATTTTATCAAACCAATATCTTTATATAAAATTCTTATGCTATTATTCACGTCTACAAGTAAGTCTAATCTTATATATATGATATTATATATGAGATTATAAGTAAACAAAAAATGGTCTATGTTCTGACTTTTAATAACCAGCATTTCCACTAAATATTCAGTAAAAATGCTGATTATTAAAAATAAGTTAACATAAACCAGTTTATAATCTATTTATTCAAAATTCTTTTATCTTGTTCCATATGCAATATTAACATCACAGCCGCCTGCTATACCAGGAACACTTGCTGTACTTGTATACTGCCATATTCTATATCTATAACCTATGTCTGGAACTTTGTCACCATCTGCCCATAATCTACCTGTTTCATAATAAGCATCCCAATACCAGGCAAGCCATATATCATAGTTTGATGATAACTTATCTGTATCAACATAGTTAAGATAATCATACTTGTTAATATATATCATTGGGTCATAACCCCTGCTCTTAACAGTATCGCAGAAGGCTATGCTCATAGCTGTACGAAGTTCGCTATTGCTTCGTAAATCTGCCGTTCTATAACCTGATGTTGTCTCCCAGTCAAATACAACGGGATATGTAATATTATAACCTGCAATTAAATCGCAAATATAGTTAGCCTCTTCAACAGCTTCTTCTACGGACATTGCCTGTGAGAAGAAATATACTCCAACCTGTAGACCATTCGCAAGAGCTCCTCTGATATTTTCATCATAATAATCATCTGTATAAAGACCACCATCTTCTTTTGTAGATCTTCCTGCTACTTTTACCATTGCAAATTTATAACCTGCATTAGCTACTTCTGCCCAGTTAATTACACCTTCTCCGTTATCATTGTTATGATGAGATACATCTACACCCATAATCTTTTCAGAAATATTATCTTTAGATATAACCCTTCCATCTCTTATACTATACATATAATCATCCTGATTAATTGTTCCTGTATAACTAAAATCAACCTTGCCATCTTTTATAAAGAACTCACCATTCTCATTAGCTGCAATACCTGTGAACTTAAAATTGACTATACCTGACTCTATTCGCCACCAGCCATTGATATTCTCTCTTATTCCTGTGTAATCATATCTGACTTTGCTGTTCTCTACATATACCCAGTCATCACCGTCAGGTATTATATCTGTATAATCAAAATTAACTCGTCCATTTACTATATAAAAGCGACCATTTTCATTATCTGCCAATCCATTATAATTAAAATTAACCTTACCGCCTTCTATTCGCCACCAGCCGTTTTCATTCTCTGCTATTCCTGTGTAGCTATAATCAACCACTCCATTTTTTATATATAACCACTCATTATAATACTGTTTTATTCCTGTGTAGTCATATCTGACTTTACTATTTTCTATATATACTAGATTATCTCCGTCCTGTATTATTCCTGTAAAATCAAAATTAACTTTGCCATCTTCTATATAAAAACGACCATTCTCATTATCAGCTAATCCTGTATAATCAAAATTAACTACTCCATTCTCAACTCGCCACCAGCCATTACAATTATCTCTTATTCCTGTATAATCATATTGAGGCACTCCATTTTTTACATATACCCATTCATTCCCCTTCTGTATAATATCTGAGCTGTTATCATAAGCATAAATATTTTTTCCATTTATTAATATTACCCCTAAAGCAATGCCTGCTCCAATAAATATCTTTTTCAAAATACCATCTCCTTAATAAAATTATATTATCATACTAGTTACCTAATAAATTGATACTGTAATCAACCAAATTTCCAACATTTGTAATAATACCATTTTCACTTTTTCTTGTCCAGTATCCATAACTAATAAAAACAGATGAAGTCTTAAGTCTTCACCTGTTTCTATTAGTTATATTTTCTAACCACTTGTTGATTCATATTTATTATTTAATTAAAAACAGTTTTTTTGCTACTCTTTTATTTCTGCTGAAAATCCACACTATAACTATTGATAATGCTGTTGCTGCAATCATTAATAATATAGTGTATAAAGAAAGACTTCCGTTTATATTTTTTATGTATTTTATTGATGTAGTTATTATTATGATATGAACAAAATATATTCCCATACTTATTCTACTTATATAAGTAAATATATTAGACATCCTCTCATTTATAACATTATCATCAATCCTTGTAAATAAAGCAAATAAACAAGCAGTGCATATTAATAAAAACGGCGAATCATACCAGACCTTATATGCATAATGTGATTCACTACTTAATGAATATAATTGAATACATAATATAATAATATAATTTGCTAAAAAGAGAAATATTAATAATTCTTTTTTTATTCTCAACTTATTATTATATATGTAATATCCTATAAGCAAATAAAGTCCATATGCTGCTCCCATATATGGTATATTCATATCTGAATAAAAGGTTTCTTTAAAATTAAATATTCTGACAAATACATTTAACATAGGTTCTATATATTCAAATATGAATATCGCAAGCATAATAGGACATATAACTTTAAATGAAAAACTCTTAACAATTTTAACTAATAAAGGAATACCTATATACAAACCGATTATCATTGGCATATACCACATATTAACCATCGTTGAATTTTTTAATAATAATAATTCTCTAATCAAATCTCCAAAAATAAATTTTTCATTTAATACAAATACTCCATACAGCTTATATAATATAACCCATATCTCATTGACAACAAATAATGGAAATAGATTATTCTTATAAAACTTAAATATATCCTCATCACTATCTATTGTTTTCTTCAAAAGTAATATCCCTGACAAATATAGAAAAATAGGAACTCCAAGTCTGCCTATTGTAAATGTACCAAACATAAATATCCTTGAACTAATTCCCAATTCCGCAACCTTAACTGACTGCTGAGTATATATCATTTCACTACAGTGACATAATACTACACATAATATTGCAAATGTTCTGGCTATATCTAATTTTACAATTCTATTACTGGTAATCATTTAGTAGCTCCACTACATTTATTATTTTGATATACACGCACTTTTACCATCAATATAGCTGCCCAATTCATATGTAATTTCATACATATTACTGGGAGCATTCTAAAACCTTTACACTCCGAAATCCTTGTATTATCAATTGCTTTTTTAAAACAATTCGTTGCTAACAATTTTTTCATATTATCTTTTTTTTGTTTATTATTTGCCGGATTACTTATATTAAATGTATCATGAACAAGAATAAGTAAAAGGTGTATAAGAATATATTGATTATATGCTTTTTTAACAGCCTGACAATCTTTTTCTACATATTCTAACGTATGATTAATAGCCTTTATATATCTTTGTGCCGTCTCTGGATTATAACTTCTTACTGCTGACTCATTATCTCTTGAATAATGATATAATTCTGTCCTCATTTCTATTGCATTTTTTATACATTGCATATATCTAAATGTAAAATCACTATCTTCTGCAAGTGTAAGCTTTGAATCAAATCTCAAATTATTATTATTAATAATATCCTTATCAAAAAATTTTCCCCATACTGTCATATACTGGGTAGGATTTTTTACCATATTACATCTAAATTCAAGATATTCTTCAACCTTATTATATACAATGGTTTCCTTTTCCACCCTGTCTTTTCCACTATTGTGTCCAAAATGTATAAGCTTCACTTTGCTTATTTCTTTTATGTCTGCAATACTCTTAAATGTATCAGGATATAAATAATCATCAGCATCTAAAAAACATATCCATTGTCCAACAGCGCTATCCAATCCTTTATTTCTCGCATTAGACACGCCCTTTTCACTTTGTATAACCTTAACTCTATTATCTTTATGTGCATATGAAAGGCATTTATTGTATGTATCATCTGTTGACCCATTCTCGACAACAATAAGCTCCCAGGATAATCCCGACTGTATTTGTATGCTTTCTATCGCTCTTCCAATATATTTTATAGCATTATATGCAGGAATAATAACACTCACATCTACATTACTCACTTATACTTACTCCTTATTTTATGAGAACTTCATTTATAGAGATAATTAATTTTATATCAGATTTATTTCTCTTATCCAAAAATACTCTCACACTTATCAAGTACAGAGGCAATTGTAGCATCCATATCATAGTACTTATATTCGCCAAGTCTTCCACCGAATATAACCTTATTCTCTGCATCAGCAAGCTTCTTATATTCCTCGTATAACTTTCCGTTCTTCTCATCATTTACTGGATAATAAGGTTCATCACCCGGCTTCCATTCTGATGAATATTCCCGGCTGATTATTGTCTTTGGAAGGTCGTTGCCAGCTTCATCCTTGCCGAATTCAAACCACTTATGCTCAATAATACGTGTCCAAGGTGTCTGCCTGTCTGTATAATTAACAGCCGCATTTCCCTGGAAGTTAGGCTTATCAAGTGTCTCATTCTCAAATCTTACTGAACGGTACTCAAGTGTTCCAAGCTTATAATCAAAATAAGCATCAATAGGACCTGTGTATACAACCTTATCTGCAAGTGCATCAAGTTCTTCCTTATGCTCAAGATAATCTGTATTTAATCTTACTTCAATGCCATCAAGTATATTCTCAACCATCTTTGTATATCCCCCCATTGGAATTCCCTGATATAAAGCATTGAAATAATTGTTATCAAATGTAAGTCTTACTGGAAGTCTTTTAATAATAAACGCTGGTAAATCCTTGCAGTCCCTTCCCCACTGCTTCTCTGTATAACCCTTTACAAGCTTTTCATATATATCACGGCCAACAAGTGATATAGCCTGTTCTTCAAGATTCTTCGGCTCGCCTGTTATCTCTTTCTTCTGCTCTTCGATCTTTGCAGCAGCTTCCTCTGGAGTAACAACGCCCCACATTTTATTGAATGTATACATATTAAAAGGCATTGAATATAATTCACCCTTATAATTAGCTACAGGGCTGTTAGTAAATCTATTAAATTCAGCAAACTGTGTGATATACTCCCATACCTTCTTATTATTAGTATGGAATATATGTGCACCATACTTATGTACATTAATGCCTTCCTGCTTCTCTGTATAGATATTACCTGCTATATTAGGTCTTTTATCTACTACAAGCACTGACTTTCCTGCCTTCTTTGCCTCGTGTGCAAAAATAGCTCCGTATAAACCTGAACCTACTACTAAATAATCGTACATTACATTTTCCTCTTTTCTATTATATATTTTTGTTTGATTTTGATTTTGCTAATAAATTTTTAAAGTAATTAACATTCATTAGTTTTTCTTTCTTATTTTACAAAATATCTTATTCAAATTCTCACTAACAACTTCTTCTTTCATAATGTAAAGCATAACAACATACACACCGAAGAATAACACTGCTGATATTACAAGCTTTATAAACACTCCTGATATAAAATGCTTTACAGCTAATGCTACAACTGTTGATATTGCTAATGCAATTATAATCTTAAAATAGCTTTGATTAGAATACAGATACTTTACATCTTTCTTAAGATATACCATTTGTACAATAAGCACAACAAACTCTGCGACCAGTGTTCCAATCGCCGCACCAGATGAACCTAAGAATGGAATAAATATTGCATTAAGTATCAGATCAACTATCGCTCCTGCAAAAGTTGATATCATAACAGCATTTTCCTTTCCCATAGGAATAAGCATCTGTATACCCATAATATTAGTTAAACCTATAAATAAAAGCGTTGGCATAACTATAATCATTGGAACTACTGCACCGCCAAATGCTTCTCCTGACAAGAAAAGCACGCCTTCTCTTGCAAATATCATAAAATATATCATCATAGATGTTGCCGCAAGCAGAACAAATTTAATCGCTTTCTTAGAAAGTTTATAGAACTCATCCCACATTTCATGCTGTATATAATAAGAAGCTCTTGGCATAAGCACTGTTCCTAATGATGTTACAATACTCACAAGAATATTCTTTATCTTTGTTGCCGCATTGTAATATCCAACTTCAACATCATCTTTCATAAATCCAAGCATTACATTATCCAGATTAGTGTATATTGTTGTCGCACAGGATATTATAAAGAACATAAATACCGGCTTGAAATGCTTTTTAAAATTAAGATTAGATACCTTCTTTGTTCCTATTATCTTCCTTAATCTGATAAAGTTAAACACATTAGATGCTGAAGCTGCAAATATGGAAATTCCTCCATATATAACATAATCATCAACATTTCTTACTAATATAAACATTGCAATAAGTGCAATAAACTTAAATATTATTGAACGTATTGTTATATATGTATACTGCTCAAGTGCTTTGTACAACCATTCAACACCTATTGTATTAAAGAATATCAGTGTACTTGTTATAAGAAATAGATTTCTGTCAGCTCTTAACCTTGGCACACTTGCTAATGCAATAAAGAATACTACATAAGCAAAAATACTCATAACAACATTAATTATGAATAATTCATACACCGTCTTTTTTAACTTTTCTTCATCATCTCTTACAACCGCACAAGCCCTTATACCATAGGTTGGAATACCAAGCTGTGATATCATAACAAAATACGTTACGACCGAATTAGCAAATGAAACCCTGCCGGTTCCAGCCGGAAGCAATACCCTTGATACATACGGAAATGTAATAAGCGGAAACAAAAAGCTGGACATCGTAAGTATCGCATTCATTATAAAATTCAGTTTTAATGATTTCTGTTTGCTCATAATTACTGCTCTTTCTTTACAAATACACTATTTATTTTATCAATAACCACTCCTATTGGTTTTGATAATTTTTGCAACAGTGGAATATCTTTAAATATATCTTCATCACAGAAAATATACGCTATAAATACATTGAAAGAATGTAAAAGAAAGATATCGTTTATGCAAAAGAATGATATTACAATAATAATGCTTACCATATATATATCACTTTTTTTATATGCTTTTAATAATATATATACATACATCATTACCATTAATAATAAAATGATAATTCCATATTCCATTGCAATACGAAGGTAACCCATATCTATAAAATAAGTTGTATCTGATATTCCATGATTAGCAACTGAAAATCCTTCTACATCAATATGAACACCTAATAATGAAAATCCATATCTTACTATTGCATTTTTACACTGCCATAATCTACCAGAAAGAATGTTATTTAACTTTATCCACAATGTGCTCTGCTGGTTATATAATGGAAGCAGACACGATATAAAAGCACAAATAACAGGCACAGCTATAACTAATTTTTTATACTTATATATAATGTTCTTTAATATTTGTCTAAATCCTGATGATAATTTTACTATTAATAACACAAATAAAACTAATGTTAATACAATAAAACTCATTTTGGTATTAGTATATTTATAAAGGAGTATATTTATAATCTCTAAAGCTATACATTCAATACATGTCATCTTACTTTTTCTTGCATAAATATATAACATTGCAACAAACAAATATAATATTGGTGATAAACTTGACCATAGAAAGCCTAATGAATATCTTGCCCTTTGTGTATCTAATATTGAATTATCAGCCAATCCCATAAATGCACATATAATTGTTATTATTAACAGACCACCTTGAATGATCAATGAACATTTAAATAACTTTTGGCTACTTATGCCATATATGGCACCCAAAAATAAAACCGTAAAGAACAAAAATTTATCTTTCCCTGTCACTACTGTAACGCCTGATATTATTACCAATAATATATAGAAAAACAACATTTCTTTACTATAATTATTTTTTATTATTTTAATAAATATAGCAACAGCAAACATAGCATAACATATATATCTTGCCATCTTTAATATAGTATAAAACTTTGTGCCTTCATTAAGTGCATACCACGCGGTATTAGTAAATGTAATCAGAAAAATATATACACCAATTAAAAAAAACATAAATATATTTTTCATTTTTGAATCATTCTTAATTTTATCAAACACTATTTTATCCTCTCTTTATATTAAATTTCTGCTTTTTCAATATCATCTCTGATTTGAGATATTTGCCTGCTTAAATACTCACCATTTCTAAGTTTTCCTGATATTTTTTTTGCATTTTCTACCATTTCATAATATTGTTGCTCACTTAATTCGTCAAATTTCTTTGAAAAATCATCAATTGAATCAACAATAATTCCTACATTATTATCTTTAACAAACTGAGCCTCTGCCGCCTCACTCCATATTACTACTGGCAATCCTGATACAAGATATAAAGATAATTTGTGTGGATTGTTATATCTAAGATAGTTACCTGTGTTTCCAGTACAACCATCAATTCCATCTCCATCCCACACAAGACCAAATCCCTCATTTAATTTAGAAGGTATCTCATCAGCAGGAAATGCACCTTTGTAACTAATTGATTCAGAATTTAAAATATCTTTATTAAAATTAAGACCATATAAATTAACTTTAACAGACTTATCTAATGTATTAAGCCCCTTTATATATTTACATTTATTCGTATCAAGATTTCCTGCTATATTTATTGTTTTTGAATATTTAATTTCCTTTTCAGCCAGATTATTTTCTGCAAGATAATCAAATATACCCAATTCATATATCTTTTTATCATCTATCCCCTGATTAACAAGATAATTTTTCATCAAACTGTTATGAGCTATAATATAATCTGCTATTTTATACATTGTTTCATCTATATGTTTAAATTCTTTTTCTGATTCTGGAAACATCTTTCTTAAAGAATCCAAATCGTGAATTAAAAATATAAGTTTAATATTCTTTTTTTCTTTTGTCTTCTTTAATATGTCAATATAAAATCTTTTATTTATATATATAGGATGTGGTACAAATAAAACACTGTTATCTTTTATTTTCTTTATTTTTTGAAATTCCAAAAACTTATTCAGCTTAATCAGATATTTATTCCCACTATTTTTTATTTTTAGTGTATATGGTTCTATGCCATTCCTTCTAAATATCTCATTACAATCATTTACCGCTTTTGAACCTGCATTATTTGTTTCTTCCATTTGTATATTTATGTAATATTTGTTAATCATACACTTTTCCTCTATCATTATATTTATTTAATACAATTGTTATTATAACACGCTATATATTTTTTATTTTATATAATTTATAAATTTATTAGTTTCTGTATTTATATCAAATCCAGCATCTATTACTAACTGTGTATATTTATTTCTATCATCACTTTTCTTATTATCATATATAATCTGTGCCCATTTTTTGTC
>OGKO01001166.1_pt1 | contig 16400 bp, 12 predicted proteins | sample 1572451 | NCBI WGS metagenome assembly OGKO01 (sample SAMEA2582089, study PRJEB24529) | metagenome | biome: Human gut stool | place: China | collected 2011 | reverse complement strand
CGGACCGGCCCGAGTGCACACGACAAAAAGCACATCGCCCGTGTAGTGAGTGTCGAGGAGCAAGGCTTTCGGCCTGAGGACTCGACGCCATCAATGGGAACCATCCTCAGTCCGCGCGACCGCGCGGCCTAAGGAATCCCCGCCCTTTAGGGCGGGGAGGAAGTCAATTGCGGTGCTTGCGGATGAAACGCTTCATCGACCCCACGAGGTAGCCGATTTCGTAGAGTCGGGCGCCCATGAGTCGAATGAGCCCCTCGACGTCCACGGCCGGAATCTGATCGGCGACGTAGCCTTCGAGCTCTTCCCTCAGAACCTCTTCGGGCGGTCGATGACGCATGGCCGCAACCGCCCGAAGCGTACGAAGCGCGTCGGGCGAAAGCCGCCCCATGATGGCGGCCATGTCGGCTTGGGCGAGCGCGCGGTTCGTCGGCCGCCCCGATCCTGCGGGCTCAGTCATGGGTCGCGGAGCACGCGCAGTTGGCACCTTGCTGCATCCCGCCGTTCGCGTGACCCGCGAACGCAAGGCACAGGGCCCCGAGCACGATCTGCGCTTCGATCACGCGCGCCACGGCCTCGAGCATCCCCGTTTCGTCGGTTGTCGTGAAAATGCGGCCTTCCTCGTCGATTTGCAGACCGCAGCGGATCCACTCGTCCTGAATACCCGCAAATACGGGAGATTTCGTCACGGCGTCGAATGCGGGAAGAAGACGCTTCATCGCACCGTCGTCGTGCACGAAATAAAAGTCCCCCTCCATCGCACGCACCGACACGGCCGCGCGTTCCATCGTACCGGGAATCGCAAAGGGCGTCGTCACACGGTCGTCGCGCATTTCCACGATACCGTTGCCCGGTCGAACCTGAAGAAAATCACGAAGGTCTTCGAAAAGCATATGGGCCTCCTGAGTTGAAAACGGGTTGCACGTTCGGCATCCGACGCGGTCGTTCGTTCCGATCGGAAATGTTGTCGTTTTTGTCGCCCGGTTCGCAACCGGGCGCGTACCTCACCCGTCCCCGAAACGCCGGGGAAATTTTTATCGTAGCAAATTCCGTGCGATGCGACGCACCTGCGAACGTCTTTTGCCAAGCAGCCCGCCGTCCTTTGAGAAAGCGCAAGCCGAAGACCGCATTTACCCGTTTCCAAGCTTGAAGTGACAAACATAGAAAGGAAAAGCGCTCGGATTCGCACAGCCGAGCGCTTTTCCCCGCCTTGAGGCGAAAATCTCACCGTCAGCCCTCGTACATCCCCGTCAGGCGACGTGCCCAACGCGCGCCGTGAAAGCCGAGGAAATCGTCCACCGAGCCCTCCGTCGGATGCTCGTGGAAGTATTCAAGCGCACCCGCAGTTTCGGCGACGAACTGCCGCACCGCACGTTCGATGACGGTGCGATCCGACGGGAACCCCGCACGGAGCGTTTCGTCCGTCTCGCGCAGGTACTCGGCGAGCCCCGCGGGCAACCACTCGCCCGTGTCTTCGAAATGGGGGTTTTCGCCCGCGAACGTGAGCGTAAGCCAATCGACGAGCGCTTCGGTGCGCTCGACATGCTCCTCGGCGCTCATTTCGCCCGAGAGTTCGGCGTCAAAGCGCTTTTTCATATTGCGGCACGCCTGCCCGAGAAGTCCTTCGACCACTTCGATCGAGAGCAAATCGGGGCGACGTTCGGCCTTCGAGCCGTGATCGTGCCCGCAGGAGCGCCGGCAATCGGAGGCGCATCCGGATCCGCATCGAGCCATGACGCCCTCCCCTCAATTGTCGGTCGAGCCCGTGAAGCGACGCTCCCAGAGGGCGACAAGCCCCAGGACGCGTTCCTTCTTTTCGTCTTCGCTCAGAGGCGGATTCGCGCGCACGATGTCGCGGATCGTCCCGTAAACTTCCCTCATGAAGGTGCGGCACGCGCCCACCATGAGAGCTCGGGGATTTTCGCTTTCGACCCCCTCGAAAAGCTGCGGCTCCGCGGCACGCAGTTTTTCAACGAGCGCGCCCCCGACGTAGGGAAGCTCCGTCGTAACGGCGTCGTTCTCGCCCATCAACACGCGGGCCATGGCCCGAACGGCCGCATCGTCGCGCTCGGCGGCTTCGTCGGGAGTGAGCTTGCTTTGACGGACGTCGGCAATTTGCTGAAAAACTGCTTCGAAGGTAAGGCGCAACGTCAGAAGCAGAGTCGCGCGGTCGAACACTTCGATCTTTTTCGCATCGGACTGAACCCCGGTCATTCCGCCGTCTCCTCGTCCTTCGTCGCGCCGGCATCGTTCGATTCGCCGAGCAACCAGGAGCCGAACTCAAGCACGACGAGGTGCACGACGGGATCGGCGAGGAAGCGGTGAATCGCCTCGTCCTCGAAAGTTTTCGCGTCGTTGCGCTCGAACCATTCGCGCGCGAGCTCTTCGATTTCTTCGAAAAAGACCTGAATCGCGAGGATGATGATCTGATCGTCTTCGTCAAAAAGGGCGCGGTCCTCGTCGGAGAGTTCCTTCAGACGCTCGACGACGATGGCGTCGTTGCGAAGGCGCGCCCCCGCACCCGCGAGCGTCCAGCCCTTCGGGAGCTGCACGATGCCGCTTTCTTCGGAAAAGACACCGGCAAGACCGAAGAGCACTTCGGAGACCTTGCGGGCGGCCTCTTCGGGGTCTTCGATGCGAAGCGCACGCAAAAATTCGCCGCCCGCGTAGGTAAGCAGCTCGGCGAGCGTGTCGGGATCCTCAAGCGTGGGCGGAACGGCAAGAGCCGTGGATTCGGTCGTCATAAAAAAGCCTCCGTAAGGGGCGAAGTATGTCGGAAGCGAAAATTATACGGACCGCGGACAAAAAACTCCCGCAACATCTACGATTCGGGAAGTGGCGGAGAGTAGATCGTTGCGGGACAAGAGACGAGGCCGATGACGCGAGCTGCCCGGCTGCGCCAGGAGGTGTTTGACAGCGGGCGCTCAGAGAGAGGAGCGTAACGACCTCGCTAAGGAAATAGTAGCGGTTTACGATCCGATCGGATACCGCTTTCCCGAGAGACCTTGTTGCCGGACAAGGTTTGCGCCATTCGAGCACAATCCCCTCTTGTACGCCCCGAAAATCGGTGAAAAAATGATTGTTTTCACACAGGTTTCCGGAATCGGACGTACCGGTTCGCCCGTGCCTCCGCACCCGCTTCTCCGTCCCGCTCTTCCGTTTTTCTTCCCTTTTTTCCGTCACGCCAGGCAACCGGCCGGGCGCAATCCCGCGCGCTCTTCCTCGTCGAGGAGTCGATGGAGCTCCTCGTAAGACTCGAACCGTCGAAGCGCAAGCGCGTCGTTCGTCGCACGTTCTCCGTCCGAATGTCGCTCCGAGATCACGATCGCGTCGACCCCGGCGGCCGCAGCCGCACGAAGACCCGCCGTGGCGTCTTCGACCATGAGAGCGTCCTTCGGGTCCGTGCCGGTTTCTTCAAGAATGCGGTTGAGAACCTCGGGATCGGGTTTCGTCGCCCGCACGTCGTCGCGCGTCTTCACGATCGAAAAGATGTCGTAAATCACGGCCTCCCTGCGCATGGCTTCGTTTTCGTTCGAATAGACGTCGACGTTGCGGCGGCGCGTCGTCGTCGCAATCGCGAGCTTGACACCCGCATCGTGAAGGCGTCGCACGAAGGAGGCGGCGCCCGGCTGCCAGACCACCTTCTCGCGCAGGAAGTCCTGCGCGATCTGGTAGCGACGGGTATGGATCTCTTCGGGCGTGCCCGGCATGTCGAATTTCGCCTTGAGGTCGGCGCAGTACTTCACATAGGCTTCGGACCCTTCGCCGTAGCGCGAAAGCGAAGCGACGCGCAGTTCGTACGCCTCCTTCTCGGTGAGGCGCACACGATCGCGCGAAAGCTCCTCAACGAGCGCGGAGTCGACGAGACTCCAAATGCCTAGCGAATCGATGAGTGTACCGTCAAGATCGAAAACGACGAGCGAGCGGTCGAGAAACATGGGAATCCTTGGAACAACGTGTTGGAAAAACCGTCCGATGCCTTTGCCGTTGGAAGACTTTGGAAACCTTCGGAGGTTGCCGGGAAATACCGAAATCGAGAGAAGTTCGCCGCGGTTCGAATAAGCGGCCCTTACAACCACCACACTTCCTGCCAGGGTGAAAGCAGTTCGGCGACTTCGTCCGCGGACCCGACCACCCGCACGCACTCGGGGCTCTCGCAGTACTCGGCGAGGAGCTCCCGGGCGCCGGAATCACCGACCGCCTCGTGCCAGATGAAGACGGGCTTTCCGAGGGCGAGCGCCGCACGGGCTTCGATGAGCGTACTCGAGCCGCTTTCGACCGCCATGACGAGTGTTCCGCGACCGAGGGCCGCAACAAGGCGGTTTCGCGCGTGAAGACTTTGCGTGCGTGTTTCGGGCGTGAAATTGAGCCCCGACACCTGAGGTGCTTCGGAGAGGAGCACCCCGTCGCGGGCGATACGGCGCGCAAGCTCGACATTTTCCTCGGGCCACGGAGCCGCAAGCGGCGTACCGAGTACGGCCGCCGTTCGACCCCGCGCGCCCGACGGACGCCGTGCGGCGAGCGCCCCTTCGTGCGCCGCACGGTCGAACTGCCCGCGCCGGAAACAGGGCGTGTTGCACGGGCCGAGGGCTTCGAACTCGAGGGCTTCGGGATCGGCGTCGCGCACTTCGAGCGGGGTGATCGTCCAGCCGGCGATCGTTTCGCCGCCGAGGCGGGCTTCGCCGAAGAGTCCTTTCGAGTTGTCGAGAATCTCCGGGCCGTAGGTGATGCGGCCGATGTTTTCGACGTAGAGCTGCAATGTGTGCTGGCCGGTTTCTGCCTTCAGGACCAGCGTTTTTCGGTTGTCGGTCAGGGTTCCCTGAAACACGCCGTCGAGGTAAACCGCGGCATAGTCCCGCACGTTCTCCAGTTCGAGCGCGGCCTCCCCTGCGGGAACGGTGATTGCGGCCTGGTAGAGGACGTATCCGAATTCCACCCCCACATCGCCCATAGGAAGCAGTTCGTCGGACTCGCTGACCTCGCCGTAAATCTGCGTCAGAGGGGCGCATTCGGTCATTTTCAGCTCCTGCGCCCCTGCCCGGAACAGGCCGGGCAGCAGGCAGCAGAGCAGTAGACAGATCTTGTTCATAATCGTGCGGTTTTAGCGCATGAAGGAGGTGATGAACGACTCGTCGAGTGTGACCTCGGGAGCGAAACGGTCGCTGCGGACGTAGCGGTCGATGCTTTCGAGCAGCTGGCGCGTGGCGGGGCGCTGGTCCATCTTCTTTTTCGTGTCGACCGCCAGAACGAGCAGTTTGCCGCCGCCGACGCGGGCCTCGAAGCCGATGCCGAGTTTCTCGTTGTTGTCGAAGCTGTCGATCACCTGGATGAAGGGCCGCAGCTGGCGCGGGGTCTGCTGCATCTCGATCACCTTGGCGTTCTCCAGAATGTCCCACCACTGCCAGTCGGTGTGGTACGAGGTCGGGAAGTCGGCGAACACGGGTTGCTCGGCGTGAATCAGACAGCCGATGGTCATCGGCGCCCAGGCGAACATGATCGGGTTCCAGAAATGGTTGTGGAAGGTCGATTTGCGCCCCTTGACCTTGTTCGGCGCGGGGGTCAGGACGACTTTCTTCCCCGCGGCGAGGTACTGTTTGGCCTGCTCGCCGAACTCCGTCGTGTAGAGCACCTCCGTATCCGACTGCATCAGCTGTGCGTTGCGCGGATAGACCCAGATGTCCCAGCTGTTGCTTGTCTTTTCACCGACGTTCAGGTGCACGGTCAGCTTCTGCGGGCCTCGCACCTTGCCGAGCGGAGCGGAGAACTCCCCGACGGGGAACACGCCGTCGGTGCCTACGGTCTGCGATTTCAGACTGCCCTTGGCGATGGCTTTCCCGCTGCCGTCGGTGATCGACCAGCGGATTTTCGCATTTTTGAGCGCCGCCGCGCCGAAGTTGTAGACCTCGGCCTTTGCCGTGAAGGTTTCGTCTTCGAACCAGGCGCTTTTCGGGTAGCGGAGCAGCGCCACGGTCGGCGCGCAGAAGGCCCGCCAATCCTCGGGCGTCACCAGTCCCTTGGAGTCCCAGAACGGATCGAGCACACCCACCGGGGCGTAACCCTGGCCCGGGAAGTCGTTGAGCGACAGGAGCTGAAATCCGGCCGATTTGGACGAGCGGAGCAGCGCCTCGATCACGGCCTTGTACTCCACGACGGTCAGCGCGCCCGAGGCCCGGAAGAAATCGTGGGCCTGATCGCCCATGCCGTTGGCGGTGAGCATCTCGCGCCACAGTTCGAAGTTTCGGGCCTCGACCGGTCCCGTGTATTTCCCGATCTCGCGGAAGTCGGGATAGACGCACCGCTGGCCCGACTCGTGGGAAATTACCGGAACGTCCACGTCCGACTCCTTGCTGCGTTCCCAGTCGGTCGAGGGCCGTCCCTCGTAGACCTTCACGGGGCCTTTGTTGGTCTGCTGCGAGACGTAATACTGGTCGGACGGGACGCGCGTGCGGGCCGTCGAACCGCTGTACAGATGCCGCGTGTCGAGTTTGCGGCCGTCGGCGGTCAGCTCCTCGATGAAGTCGAAGTTGCCGGTGATCTCGTTGCCGTTGCAGTAGAGGACGAACGAGGGGTGGTTGCCGTACTCCTTGAGGATGGCGCGCATCTCGCGGCGGAAGAAGTCGTAGCGCGCTTCGTCCGGCTCGGCGTCCTTGCCCCACATGGGCATCTCGACTTCGAGGTAGACGCCGTGGCGGTCGGCCATGCGGAACGCCGCGGCGGGAGGGCACCACGAGTGGAAACGGATGTGGTTCAGTCCGTAGTCCTTGACGATGCGCATGATACGCTCCCATTCGGCGTCGCAGACCGGGGCGTGGCCCGTTTTCGGGAACACGGCGTTCTCGACGGTTCCGCGCAGGTGGAGCGGACGGCCGTTGAGCAGGATGTGGTTGCGGCCCTGCGCCACTTCGCGCATGCCGAAGGTCGCCGACTTCTTATGTTCGAAGGACTCTTTTCCGGTGCCGGTCAGCAGCGTGCACTCCACGGTGTAGAGGTTCGGGTTGAATTCGTCCCAGAGTTTGGCCTCCTTTCCCAGCTGGAGGGTCTCCTTCAGGCTGACCTTCTCCCCGTCGCCGCTCACGGGAAATTCGCGGGTAAGCTCAAGCCCGCTGCCCGTGACGGTGAACTGCGCCCGGCCTTCGAACGGCTTTTTGGTGTGGTTTTCAATCGCCATCTCCACCCTGACGCTGTTCGTCGCGAGGTCGGGATACAGCTGCATGTCGTCGATGTAAACGGGGTCTACGGCCACGAGTTTCATCTCGCCGAGGATGCCGTTCCAGTTGATCTGCGTGAACTCCGTGTGGGCGTGGTTCCATTTGTGGGTGTTGTACTGGAACCGGTTGTCGATGCACACCGTGATGCGGTGCGTCTTGCCCGGGGTGACGAAATCCGTCAGGTCGTGGTTGTGGGGGACGCTGATGTAGTCCAGTCGGCTCACCTCCTTGGTGTCGACCCATACCGAGCTGAGCCAGTGGGTGCGTTCGAAATAGAGGAAGATGCACTTGCCCTTCCAGTCGGCCGGGAACTCGATGTCGCGCTGATACCACGCCGGACCCATGTACTCGTAGACGCGCGTCAGGCGGTCGACATGGCGGTAGGGCGATTTGTAGCCGATTTTGTAGTCGTCGGTGATGCCGGGGAGCATGATGGTCTCCTGGAGTTGGTGGTTGTAGCGCGGCGAAAGCGATCCCCTGCGGAAATCCATCACGTCCGTCTGGAACCTCCACTCTCCCGAGAGGTCCATTTCGCGGGTCTGGGCGGCCGCCGGGGAGAGGGAGCCTAACAGCACGGCCGCGAGAAGCAGTTTTATAAACCGGTTTTTCATGTATGGTGTTGTTTTAGATTATCGTTTCAGGTGTTTGTCCGCGAATTTCACGAATTGCCGCCAGTCGTAGAGCGTGATGTCGTGGTCGCCCGAACGGACGTGGTGGCCGATGTGTCCCGACAGCACGGGCGCGTCGGTTTGGGGCAGTTCCGTTCCCGAAAGTCCCTCCAGGCCGAACAACTCGTAGACCGGCGTGGCGTGGACCCCCGCGAGGAACTCGCCTTTCGGATCGGCCCAACGGTCCTCGACGGCGCTGGCGATATACACCGGGCGCGGGGCTATCAGCGCAATCAGTTCGTGCTGGTCGACGGGCAAAGCCGCCTCGTTGCCCGAATACCGGTTGAAGTTCCCGCAAAACCAATGCGGGAAAAGGCTGTTGATCCTGGCTACGGTTTCGCCGTAACAACGCCGCGACAACGCCGCGCCGCCGCATCCCGAGTCGTTCGACACGGCCATGGCGAAGCGCGGATCGACGGCTGCGGCCCAAAGGGCCGTTTTGCCGTGCCGCGAATGCCCGATGACCGCCACGCGGGAGGCATCGACATCCTCGTCGGTTTCGAGGTAGTCCATCGCACGGCTCAAGCCCCAGGCCCAGGCTGCGATCGTGCCCCATTCATCGGGGGCCGGTTTGGTCTGCCCCTCGCGGTAAAAGAGCGGGTGAACGCCGTTTTGGAAGCCGTCGTCGTAGTCGGGGTCGATGTCGCCGCGGTAAATCGTGGCGAGGCCGTAGCCGTTGGCGATCAGCATTTCGACCGGCCACCGCGATGCCGCCGCGGCGCGCGGGAACCCTTTTGCGCGGACTTCGCTGCCGCCCTCTGCGCGCGGCTTCATGCGCGAAACGGACTCCGTAATCAACGGGTCGTCGCAGATCGTGTGGTTGCCCTTGAAATTCAGCCCCAGAAAGACCGGAACGGCGTCGGTGCGTTTGTTGGGGATGTAGAGCAGGATGGTCATGAAATGTGCGTCGTCCTCGGTGAAGTAGACGGCGATCTCCCGGCGGGTGGCCATGTTGCCCAGCGTGTAGCGGTCTTCGGACAAGACCTCGAAATGCAGTCCCTCGGGGCGGTCGGGAGCTTTTCCGTAGACCTCGCTTTCGAACAGCGACAGCAGTTCGGGACGGCGTTCCGAAGTCCACGTTTCGGCGTCAGTCACCTTTTTGCCGGCGATGGTTGTCAGCGGGTCGGGCAGCGTGTAGGCCGGAACCTGCGATTCGTCGTAGTTTGTCGCGGGCATCTGCGCCCGGGCGCAGAACAGGGTCAGGCCGCAGAGCGACAGCAGCGCGTATTTTTTCACGGCGGTCATGGCTGCAATCGGCGTTTGATGCGCGTGAGCGCCTCCAGATAATAGTAGTCGGCGTAGGTGAGCGGCACGTCGACCTCCGAGGAGAAGGGATAGGCTCCCGTGCTGTGCCGGAGAATGAAGCCTCCGTTCTCACCCGCCGGAGCGGTGTATTCGGGCGAGGCCAGCGTGCGGATCTGCTTTTCGGCGAAAGCCATGTACCGCTCCCCTTCGGCTGCGGGCACGAAGCCGCTCAGCTCGACCAGCGCCGAGGCCATGATCGCGGCCGCCGATGCGTCGCGCGGCGTGGAGGCGAGGGCCGGCGCGTCGAAATCCCAGTAGGGAATCCCGTCGGCAGGCATGTTCCTGTGGTTGATGAGGAATCCGGCGATGCCGCGGGCCTGTTCGAGGTAGCGGGCGTCGCCCGTGAGGCGGTACATGCAGGTGTAGCCGTAGAGTCCCCATGCCTGTCCGCGGCTCCAGGCCGAGGAGTCGGAGAGGCCCTGATGGGTCTGCTTGAGATGGGGCTGTCCCGAGATCGTGTCGTAGGAGACCAGGTGGCAGGAGCTGAAGTCGGGGCGGAAATGGTGTTTCAGCGTCTTGTCAGCATGCGATACGGCCATGTCGCGCAGCGACTTGTCGCCCGAACGGTCGGCGGCCCACATCAGCAGTTCGAGGTTCATCATGTTGTCGATGATGACCGGATACTGCCATTTGTCGCGGTTGTGGTCCCACGAGCGGATCAGCCCTACTTCGGGTTTGAAGCGCGTCGCCAGCGAGCGCGCCCCGGTGAGCAGCACCTCCTCGTAGGACTTGTCTCCCGTGAGGCGCAGTCCGTTGCCGAAACTGCAATAGAGCATGAACCCCACGTCATGGTTGTCGGTGGTGTGTTTTTCCCGCTCGACGCGTGCGGTGAACATCCGGGCGTACTCCAGCACCCGGGGGTTGCGGCCGTTCTCGTAGACGTACCACAGCACGCCCGGGAAAAAGCCGCTGCACCACCAGCGCGAATCCGACGAGACGTCCTCGCCGTTCTCCCACGTGCGCGGCAGGCGGCCTTCGCGCGCACTGTACTTCTCGGCCATCAGCAGCGTCTGCCGCTCGGCGCCGGCCAGCGCCTTGTCCACGACGGTCTCCAGCGGTTCCCGCCCGCTTCCGGCGCAGCCTGCGAGCAGGACGCCGAGAAGCGTGTATGTCAAAAATTTCTTCATCTTCTTTTAATGTTTGTCGTAATAGGCTTTCATCAGATACCACGCTTTCTTGCGGTATCCCTGGTCGGAAACCAGCCCCTTGCGGTTCCAGCCCTCCTGGTTGGCGGGGTGGAAGCGGAACGGCGAGCGGAAGTCGAACAGAATCCACGGCGACACGCCCCGCAGGTTGGGGATGTTCTCGAACATGCGCAGGTTGTCGCGGTAGAGGGCCTCCTGATACTCCTCGCTCCACGAGCTGGCCACATCGGCCGGGCCGTGCTGGCCGTAGAGCGCCTCGCCGCCGAATTCGGAGATGATCAGCGGTTTGCCGCGCGCCACGTCCCACACCGCCTTATCGGGCGTGAGGGGCCACGGGTGATACCAGCCCATGTATTTGTTGATGGCCACGACATCCAGTTCCCCGATGAACGGGTCGTCCATGACGAACAGCTGCCGCTGGCGGTCGAAACGTACCAGATCGAACGCCGCAACGATCTGGCGCGTGTCGTCGATCTCCCGGCAGCATGCGATCAGGTGGCGCAGGAAGGCGTTGCGCGGCCCGGAAGGCTGCGTCTCGTTGGCCACGCCCCAAAACGTCAGGGCGCAGCGGTTCTTGTCGCGCGCGACCATCTCGCGGATCATGCGGCCCGCCTTTTCGCGGGTTTGGTCGTTGGCGAAGTCGATGCCCTGCCAGATGGGAATCTCCTCCCAGAGCAGGAAGCCCATCTTTTCGGCCAGCCGGACGATATGTTCGTTCTGCGGGTAGTGCGCCAGACGGATCATGTTGCAGCCGAGTGCCTTGGCCTCGCTGAGCAGCATCACGGCGTCGGCCTCGGAGTGTGCCCGGCCCATGCGCTGGGGGATCTCTTCGTGGAACGAGATCGACTTGAGGAACACGGGCGAGCCGTTGAGGACGATCTCTTCGCCCTCGGTGCGGATATTGCGGAACCCGATCGACTCCTCCACCCGGTCGCGGTCCGTGGAGACGATCACCCGGTAAAGTTTCGGATCGGCGGGGGACCAGCGTTGCAGTCTCCTGACCCGGAACGACGCCGAGGCCGTACCGGTCGCTCCGGCAGTGACGGTCCGGTCTACGTTCAGTTCGGGAATCTCGATCCGTACGGCCGTTCCGGCAGCGGCGCCCGCCAGCTGCACATCGGCGTCGATCCGGTCGTCGGAATCCTTGCCGAGGCGGATGAAATAGTCCCGGATAAAGGCGTCGGGCACGCTGACGAGCATCACGTCGCGCGTGATGCCGCCGTAGTTCCACCAGTCGAAGGCCATCGCCGGGATGGCGTCCGTGGTGCGGGTGTTGTTGACCTCCACGGCCAGAAAGTTGCCTTCGGGCCTGAGGCGGCCCGTCACCTCGATCTCAAAGGGTGTGAATCCGCCTTCATGGGCGCCGATCTCCTCGCCGTTGAGGTAGACCCGGCAGCGGTAGCTGACGGCTCCGAAATAGAGGAACTGCCGCCGGCCGGTCTGCTCGGGGGCGTCGAACCGCCGGGCATACCACACCGTGCCTTCGTAGTATTTCAGCTCGGGCATCTGACAGTTCCAGTCCGAGGGAACGTCGAGCCGCAGGCCGTTGTCGAACGAATATTCGTAGAAATCGGTCTTTCCCTCCGGCTTGCGGTTGAGGTAGATCTTGTTTTTGCGGCCCTGATCGTAGAGATCGACGATGGCGTCCCACTTTCCGTTGAGCGACTGCACGTCGCGTCCGTAAACGTTGGTGATCAGCTCCTGGGCTGCGATGTCGGCCGCCGCGAGCAGCAGCAGAGCAAATGACAGGATGAATTTTATCGGTGTTTTCATTGTTATCAGGATTTGTGGTTCGTCAGCGGATCAGTTCGTAGCGGTACATCGTGTAATCGTTGGGCGCGGGAAGTTCCACCTCCAGCGTTCCGCGGCGTCCGGTCTTCTGCACGGCGGCCTTCCCGCTCCCCAGCACCGGCGTGAGGCGCACTTTCGAGTGCTCGGGGAGCCATGTTTCGATCCGGGCCTTCCGGTCGGGGTTCTGCTCGCGGAAGAAGATTAGGTAGCCCCGCTCGCCGTCGACCGACTGGAATCCGGTCCACGAACGGCCCGACGGTTCGTCGCCCACGGGGAGGATCACTCCGCGGTGGAAATCGTGCTGCACCTCTTTGTAGCGTTCGATCAGCGCGCCGATGCCCAGCGCCTCTTCGGGCAGTCCGCTCGCCTCCATCCAGGCCAGCGGCTGTCCGGCCATGGTCGTTGCGAAGAGGTATTCGAAACTGTAATTGGCCGGGGCGAACGGGTCGCCGGCATATTTTTCCGTGTTGCGCCATTTGTTGAGGAACTCGATCTGGAGCTTCTCCGCGGGAACGTATTTGGAGAGCATCCACAGGTTGCGCAGCGTCCAGTAGGGGTAGTAGTTCTGCCAGTCGGTGTAACGGTTTTCGAGGAAAATGTTGCCGTACTCGTTGAACATGTGGTAGCCTCCGCGGCGTCCGGCCGTGGCGTCGAGGTTGAAGACCACTCGGCCGCCCGTCCGCTCCAGCACGCGGTCGAACAGCCGCCGCAGGTTGCTTTCGGAGCGTTTGTCGGGGATTGCCAGTCCGTCGATCTTGAACGTGCGGATGCCGTACTCGTCGTAGAGACCGACGAGGGCCTGCGCATCCTTCTCCCAGTCGGCATAGCCGTCCTGTACGCTCGGGTTGAACCAGAGGCAGATCTCCACGCCCAGTTCCCGGCCCAGCTCCACGACAGGGTGCAATCCCCGGGGGTATTTCTCCGGGTCGGGCTTCCAGTAGTCGGGATTGTCCCAGATGTTTTTGAACGACCCCTTCGCCACGGCGGAGTTGGGGCTTTTGCCCACCTGCCAGCCGTCGTCGATCTGGAAATGCGTGATGCCCAGATGCGCGGCCTTGCGGACCTCGGCCAGGCAGAACCGTTCGTTCACCTTCGTGTCCTGGCTGCGGTCGCCCCATGTGTTCATCATCACCATCTCGTCGCGTCCGGGAAGCAGCTTCCGTAAATTTTTCTGGTAGCTCCGCAGGGCCGTCAACTGTTCGAGTTCTCCGCCCGACCAGACTCCGAGGACGCATCCGTAGGCTTTCACCCACTCCCCTTCGCGGAGGTCCTTCTCCGTCACGCCCAGTCCCGTCACCGTGAAATCGCCGAACTCCGCCGTGAAGTCCCCGCCGCCATAGGCCAGTTGCACGCCCGAACCGGGGGCTTCCTTCAGGAAGAAGAATCCGCGGCCGTTCTCGGCGTTGCGGGCGAAGAGCAGGTTGCCCCGGTAGCTGTTTTTCCGGTAGGGAATGACGTCGGTTTCGAAGACCAGGTTGTTGTTCCAGTCCGTGACGTCCTGGAACTCCACGATCCGCGTATGCCAGTGGAACCCGCCGGGGTTGAACCGGTCGAGGGTCGCGGCGACCGGCTGCGACTGCATGTCGGCGGTCGATTCGATGTTCTTGCGGTCGGCGGCGTTGACCGTCCGGCTGTCGGGAAGCTGTGCGGCGCTGCCTTTGAGGTAGGTGTCGCAGGCGATCGCCGGAGTGTCGGCGCAGATGCGGTAAACCCGCCGCACGTCGAGCGTTCCCAGCGAAAATTCCACGGTGACTTCCAGCCGCGCCGGATGGATGTCGGTTTCGGCGATCCGTTTCGTCGAGCAGCGTCCGCCGGTGCTTCGGGTATCGCCCGCGACCTTGAAATCGGGCGTCAGGGAACGGGAAGTCCACACCTGTCCCGACGAAAAGTCGGTCAGGCTCTGCGTCATCAGGTTGCCGCCGTTCCAGACGAACCGGCGTTCGATCCGGGAGTTGCCGATCGTCAGGGTGTCGTTCTGCAAACGGCTGTAACAGCCCTCCTGCGGGAAGGCGGACGTGCCGCAGAGCAGCATCGTGAACAGTATCGGGAGTGTGTGTTTCATGGTCGGGATTCTATTTTGCCGGCAGGATTCTGCGCATCGTGTCGGTAAAGATCACAGCCATCCGCTGCTGGATGTATTTGTCTTGGCCCCGCTGGGGATGCCACCCGTAGGCGACGCCTTCGATGGTTTGCGTGTCCTGGGCGTGGAGCAGGCTCTGCTGGGTCCCGGTGGCCGGGTTCGGAGTGTCTTTCGAGAAGCCGATGTTCCTGTCGAACTCCACGAGCGGCAGGCCCCACCGTGCGGCGAGGCGCCGTATGGCGGCGTTGTAGGTCGTCCGCGCGTCGTGCCAGTCGGTGCAGAGGACGATGACGGCGGGTTTACCCGATTTCGTGCCGTAGTACTTCGATTTCGGGTCGTCCTTCAGGGCGTAACACTCGCTTTGGTAGCGTTTGATGACGTAATCGAACGCTGCGGCGTAGTTGCTTCGGTCGAACGGCGTCGTGTAATCGGTGTACTTCTCTTTCAGGCCGCCCGTGGCCGAGACGTCGCGGTTGTGGACCTGCATGATGACCAGCGCATCCATCTCGTCCAGCTCCCCGGCGTTCCAGAGCGTGCCCTCGGCCATCCGGTTGGCCGTGTCGGCGATCGACTCGCCGCCGATGGCCCGGTTGAGCGCCCGGGCGTCCAGTTGCCGGCAGCCGATTTCGAACCAGCCGTTCTGCGGCGAGGCGAACGAGGCCCCGGTGAGGAGGATCGTATATTTCGCGTTCTCCTGCGCTGCGGCGTGTCCCCATGCGAGGGGCAGCGCAAGCAGCAGTGTCAGTAGTTTTTTCATTGTCGTTTTCAGTCGTTGCGCAGTGCGCGGGGCGCTTTCAGAGAACCGCCCGTGTTGAATTTCTGGTTATCGGGAATCCCCTCTTTTCTGCCGACGCCTTCGCGCATCAGCCTGCGGAGTTCTCCGAGGTGTTTCTGGTAGATCAGGCGGGGCGAAGCGTCGTATTTGCGGCACAGCGAGGCTGCCATGCCGACCACCTCGCCCATCATGCCCGTCGTGCACATCACCCGCACCGTTCCGAGGGCCACGTGCGTCACGCTGATGTTCCGCCCGGCCATGAACAGGTTGTCCACGTTGCGGGAGTAGAGACACCGGTAAGGCACGGCATGGGGATAGATGTGGATGTGTTTGGTCGCGGCCTTGAACTCCCGGCCCGGGAAGCGCACGGAGTTGAGCGAATCGGGAAAATGCAGGTCGATGTCCCACGTCGCGGTGAACGAGGCGTCTTCGTGGAAGACGTTCTTGTCGATATCGTCCTGTTTGAGGACGTAGTCGCCCAGAAGCCGCCGCGATTCGCGTTTGCCGGCCACATAGGCCACCCAGCCCAGCTCGCGGTTGCGGTACTTGGCATTGTCTTTCAGGCCGTTCTTGAGAAAGCTCCAGTTCGAATAGATCACCAGCAGGCCGTAGTCGCGGATGCGTTCGAAATCGCGGATCTGGTCGAGGTTCATGCCCGTCTCCCATTTCCATTCGCCCATCGTCACCCGCTCGCAGTTTTCGGCGTTGAACTCCACGCCGTAGCTGAACGTCGGGAACGAGGTTTTGCGGCCCGTGTCGACCGAATACCATTGGACGGACGAACCCATCGTCATCCGGTCGGCGGTTTCGGGCGCCAGCGTTTCGCCGAATTCGTCGCGGCTCTCGCGGCCCATGCGGTAGTCGGCTCCGGCCAGGAATCCGACGGTTCCGTCGCCCGTGCAGTCGGCGAAAAGCGGCGCTTCGAGCGTCGTCTCCTCCCCGGTTTCGATGTGGCGGACGATTACGGATTTTATCCGGCCGCCCTCTTTGTTCACCGCTACGGCGCGGCAGCTGGAGAACAGCTTCACGTTCTGCTCCCCGGCGATGAACGCACTTTTCTTCGCGTCCTCGTAGTTTTCGGCCGGTCGGGCGTTGCCTTCGCGCGAGTGGCCGAATTCGCGGATCATGCGGCCCAGTCCCTCGTTGGGGCCAAGCTCGATGACACCGCCCAGGTGCACGCGGATTTCGGAGCTGTTGTTGCCGCCCAGCACCGGGCGGTCGTTGACCAGAGCGACGCTGCACCCCAGCCGGGACGCCGCGGCCGCGGCGCACATGCCTGCGATGCCGCCGCCCACGACGACGAAATCGAACGATTCGGCGGTTTGCGGCGTTGCGGGGATGCCGAGCATCCGTTTGCGGAACGCAGCGAGTTCCGCGCTTCCGGACGGAGGGACGTCGCCCTCTTCGGTGGTGAAATAGACGGCGTCGCAG
>OGKO01001159.1_pt1 | contig 16492 bp, 16 predicted proteins | sample 1572451 | NCBI WGS metagenome assembly OGKO01 (sample SAMEA2582089, study PRJEB24529) | metagenome | biome: Human gut stool | place: China | collected 2011 | reverse complement strand
ATATGAATGATTGAGCTTGGAATCCCAGCCTAAATAATATACATCTGCCTGATAATGCGTACCATTGTCACTGTTGCCCATACGCCCCACATACATGCTTGTGCCATGGGCATTTATTTTTGTGCGCTTGTCGTTTTCAACACTGTACCATTCTACTCGGATATCACTGTCTTGCAGTGAGGACGGCTCGTTTTCCATTGTTTTCAGCGTAACGACGTCGTTCTTTTTCACAACAAAGTATTTTAATGTTATAGGATCAAAAGGTATCCTATGCTCTAAGATATTCGTTCCATAACGTAGATTAAAATAGGTGTTCTCATCTTCAAGAGTGCCGTCAGCTTTTATTTTAAAAGCATTCACGCCATAAATGGAATCCTGTGACTTGAGCCAGAGATGAAGCTTGTTTCCGTCATGGAATATTTCTGAGCGGTTATAGCCATAAAAATCGTCATATGGCGGCTGACGTGTGTTAGCACTGCCTATAAACTCATTGCCATCTGCACCCCTTGCAACATAGGTGTACTTGTGTACCGAGTTTCCTTTTGCGTCCACAGCCTTGCCGTTGTCATTGAAGTCAGCGCTTCCGCCTGATATCTGCAAGATTACGTTGTCACCAAGCGTTCCAGAGTAGTTTCCGCTATCAATGATGACCTTGCCCTCTCCTACAATGTTAAGTCCTCGCACGATCGCACTGTTTGTAAATTCTATCGTGCCGCCTTTCAGCTCGATAGGATAAGTGAAATTATATGTTTTATCAGGGGAGGTCTTTAATTTTAAAGTTGCGCCGTCATAGACAATGATCTTCGGAAGCTCAAAACCGCTTTTGATATCTATGTTCATTTTGATATCGCCTGAAAGTATGTTTACATCAAATGGAACGTTGGTGTCCAGATCGATTTCATATATATCTTTTAGATCTATTCCGCTTGCTAAATAAAATGTTTCATAATCATGCATATCCTTGAAATATGACATTTTACCACGGCCATTATCATCTTTTATATAGATGTCATCCATGTTTTCTGTATAATATTCTGTATACCCTCCGAAGCCATACTGCGCAAACTTCTTGAAGTCAGCGGGACAAGTATCGCTTTCATAGAGTTTCAGCCGTCCCGAAACTGTTATTTCGTTGCCGCCTGATTTACGGAAACCACGATTGACGCTTTCATAATCCACATACTCTGTTCCGGCACGGACACGTCCTTTTCCTAAAAATTTTATGGCGTAATGGTGAACTTGTACGCCATATTCCATGAATCCCGGCGTGGACGGATTAATGTTTCTGCCTTCTACTGTGGCGTTGTTCTTTATTACGATACCGCCTGCTTCAAGGCCTGAGGTGTATTCTGAATCATACTCTTGTGGTTTGTATATCTCTTTAAAGACGTTACCTTCGACCTTACTGCCGTCAACTGTCAAAATTCCATATACCATTATTCCTGCAATAGTTGAACCTGCATTGTTGAAATATCCGCCTGAAGTGAGATTTTTAGGTCTGTAGTGTGTGTAATTGGTGCACTCTCCCTTAACAGGTCTGTATGTAGCACGGCCCTCCACAGTGGTATTAGTGCCGTTTACATAAAGCGAACCCTCAACATAAATGCCGTTCATGCCCACAGTTGGTCCGTTTGCGCAAGCCCAAACAGTACTGTAGTCATTAACTATCATATTATACTTTACGATAATGCAAGCGCCGAAGCTTTCGCACGATACATTAGTAGCGTTTTGTTCAGTACCGTCGCCGATAGTAAGATTTGAGCAGTATATTGCTGCGTCATGTGTTACTGCTGAAAACGTTCCGCTGCCAATGATCGTGATATTACTGTCAGGAGCATAAATTCCGCTGTAGCTCTCATTGTATTTGGTTGCAGCTTGGCTTGAAAACGGGCTGTCACCAAGATCAATGCTGCCGACAAGCTTTATGTTCAGATCTTGTTCGCCTTCAACGTATATAAGACCAAATCGGCTGGGCCTTTCGCTGTTGCCGTTTATACGTTTGCCTATAGTCGCCATATTGTAGCCAAGAAGCGTCAGGGTCTTGCTTTGTATATCGTATTTCCAGCCCTGTTTGCTCCATGTTTTATCAGATGTTACCTGTTCGTCGCCTATCCATATGCCATATTCTGTGACCGCAAATGCGTTCAATGGTGTAATGGACATTACCATACATAGAGTAAGTATGATGCTCAATAACCGTTTTTTCATCTTGTTTCCCCCATTTCGTCGTCTTTTGAAAGTTTAAAATCGAATGTCATTTCCAACATTGCAAACAGCTTATACATGACCTCAGTGGCGATAGCTCTAATATCAAGCGATCTGATAAATGCAAGCACTTTTGCCTGTTCTTCCTCTGGTACTTTATACACTCGCATTGCCGCCGTCAGAAAACGTCTAAGCTTGTGGTCAAGAGGAAAATGGATATCGCATTTTCTTGCCATATAGTTGCGCATTATTCCTGATGTTCCGATTTCCATTTCATAGAAATCGCTTTCGGTATAGCCCGGAAAATTCGATCCGAATATCTGTTTCAGTTCCGCCGTAGTGTGGACATAGATATACTCAGCCGTTTCAGGCATAGTATAAGCTTCAATGTAGATCTCTCGGAGATTTTCATTCAGCTCAGTGAGGGTTATCTGTATGGCAGTTTCCACCGCATATGTGTATATCGGCGACATATTATCACCAACAATGTTCTTTGCCACCCCAAATTGTCCGCTGAACATCGTGCCCACAAGTTCCATTAGAATAGCGTCTTTTGTGGAAAATAAGTTCTGAAAGCTTCCTCTTGCAACGCCAGCTTTTTTCACTATCTGTGAGATAGTTGTCTGTTTATACCCCTGTTCCAGGAATAGCTGAACGCATACAGTGAGTATCTTTTTTTTCGTTTCGATACCGTCTTTTCTTGTAGAAATATGTATCACCTCTTTTCATTATTTATTAATAATGATTTATAAATTAGTATGTGTATTAGTTATAACATATATAACACAAATTGTCAAGTATCAGAAAGGGGTAACAGCGAAATTTTACAATGGGCAACGATTTTTTGTGTTATTTTTGCCTTAATGATTTAAAGCAAAACTCTTGTATTATTATAAAAAGTATGGTATAATCAAATTACGAATTTTATTGTATATTTCTAAGGAGGAAATAATTATGAGTATGTATATCACTTGTCTTGACCTTGAGGGAGTTCTCGTTCCTGAGATATGGATAGCTTTTGCTGAGGCTACAGGTATCCCTGAGCTTAAAAGAACAACAAGAGATGAGCCTGACTATGACAAGCTTATGAAATACCGTATCAACATTCTTAAGGAGCATGGTCTTGGTCTTAAGGAAATTCAGGATACTATCGCAACTATCGACCCAATGCCAGGCGCAAAGGAGTTCCTTGACGAGCTGAGAAGCTTCACACAGGTAATAATCATCAGCGATACTTTCTCACAGTTTGCAGGTCCTCTTATGAAGAAGCTTGGTTATCCTACTATCTTCTGCAACACTCTTGAAGTTGCTGACAACGGCGAGATCACAGGCTTCAAGATGAGATGTGAAAAGTCAAAACTCACAACTGTAAAGGCTCTCCAGTCTATCGGCTTTGAAACTATCGCAAGCGGTGACAGCCACAATGACCTTGGCATGATTCAGGCAAGCAAGGCCGGTTTCCTGTTCAGAAGTACCGACAGCATAAAGGCTGAATATCCTGAGCTTCCTGCTTATGAAACATATGATGAGCTTATGGCTGCAATAAAGGCTGCTATGGACTAAAAGTCTTTAATAAAGAAAAAACATAGATGAAAAAGGTAATATCACTTATATTGGCAGCGGCTTTGTCACTGTCTGCGAGGCATTTATGAAACAATTCGCAGAGCTTTTAGGCAAATAATATTTGTTTTTTTACGGCGTTGTGTCTTTTGACACTTCGCCGTTTTTTGCAAAATAATACCAAACATAATCTGCGATATGTAACGCATATTATATATAGTATCTTCGCTTTTGCCGTGAATATTTTATCATATGAAAAGTTTATACTTCTGACATAAGTTTCCCTTGACAAACGGGGTTAGTTTATGCTAATATGAATGTGGTTAGTAAATACTAACCTAAATTAATGAAAAGGAGGAGTTCAGAAAAGTATGAGCGTTATAATCGTAGGCGGAAATGACCGTATGGCAACACGCTATAAGGATATCTGCAAATCATATGATTGCAAGGCTAAGGTGTTCATCAAATATCCTACAGGTTTTGATAAGAAGATAGGCAGTCCTGATCTGGCAGTGGTGTTTACTGATACAGTGTCACATAAAATGCTCAATGGTCTTAATCAAAGAGCAAGCAAACTTGATTTTCCCGTGGCTATATGCCATTCATCAAGCTGTTCGGCTTTGAAGAACGTGCTTGAAAAATATTGTACTAAAGGCGTTGTAAACGCATAGATCTATATGTATAGGTTAGGGATTTCTAACCAAAGGAGGGACTATGTCACAGTCTGAGCTGAGAAATTTTGAAAGAAGCATGGCTTATCATCTTGCCCCTGCAATGCTTGGAATAAAGCCTGCCTGTCTTATGTCAATGGAAAAGAACAAGGACGGGCTTGAAGAGAATGTCGAGCTTTTTAACAGTAGGGCATATACAAAGGGCATGAAGCTAACAGTGCTTTGCGAGTGCAAAAGCAGAAAGCTGCTTTTTCTCTATAACGAAAAGCTTTTATCTGACAGACTTGCAGACAACAGAGTAAGAAAGCTTCTTGAAAGCTTTGGCTATGACAGCCGTATGACCCTTGAACAGCAGCTTGAAAGGCTGTCTGGAAGAATATCCGCAAGTGAGGATTTTCCTCATGAGATAGGTCTGTTTCTAGGCTATCCTGTTGATGATGTTACAGGGTTCATACAGAACAAGGGAAGAAACTATCTTCTTTGCGGATATTGGAAAGTCTACTCTGACGAAAACAGAGCAAGACGTATTTTCAGCAATTATGACAAGTGCAGAAATTATCTGTGTAATAAACTTGCTCAGGGTGAAAGCATTTACCAAGCCCTGAAAATTTCTTAGGAGGTAATCATAATGAAAACAGCAGTAATTTATTGGAGCGGTACAGGCAACACAGAGGCTATGGCAAAGGCAGTTGCAGAGGGTGCAGGCGCAGAGTGCTTCGCAGTTTCTGAGTTCAGCGGCAATGTTGAGGATTATGACGCAATAGCTCTTGGATGCCCTGCAATGGGTGCAGAGGAGCTTGAGGAAAGTGAGTTCGAACCATTTTTCGCAGGTATAGAGGGCAAGCTCTCAGGAAAGAAGATAGCACTCTTCGGCTCGTACGGCTGGGGTGACGGCGAGTGGATGCGTCAGTGGCAGGACAGAGTTACGGGCGACGGTGCAACACTTGTAAATGGCGAGGGACTTATTGTAAACGAAACTCCTGACGACGACGCTCTCGCAAGCTGCAAGGCTTTGGGCGAGGCTCTTGCTAAGTAAGCATATATCTTTAATGTAATAATGTAAACTGCAAACGCAGGCGGAAAAAGGCAGTTTTGCTTTTCTGCCTGCGTTTGTGCAGTAATTGAGTTATTAAAAACTAACTAAAGTTATACTAAACTAACTTATGATTTTGTGCAAGCTTACAAAATTGAAAAAACGGCACATTTAGTCTTGACAAATTCGGTTAGCCGTGCTAAACTATATTACGGGTTAGAAAATGCTAACCCTTTTAATAAGCCTAAAAGTTAGATGAATCTAACTTTTGATACTGACAAAAGAACAGGAGGGTCTGAATGATGCCTCTGACATTTGCAAACGTAGGGGAAGAAAACATGATAAAGAAAGTAGGCGGAAAACCTGAAACAAGAAAGTTTCTTGAAAATCTGGGTTTTGTCGCAGGTGGAACGGTAACGGTAGTAAGCACTATCGGAGGAAACGTTATCGTTAAGGTCAAAGAATCAAGAGTAGCTGTTTCAAAGGAAATGGCTGCGAAGATAATGGTATAGGAAACATTTGGCGGTCAAGCCATGATAAATATGTTTGAAGATATTTTGTATAGTTAGGAGGATCAGGTTATGGCAACATTGAAAGAAGCTAAGATCGGTTCAACAGTTACCGTGAAGAAGCTCAATGGCACTGGTGCTGTAAAGAGAAGGATCATGGATATGGGCATCACAAAGGGTGTTGAAGTCCATGTAAGAAAGGTTGCGCCTTTGGGTGACCCTATTGAAGTAACGGTCAGAGGCTATGAGCTTTCGCTCAGGAAGGCTGACGCTGAGATGATCGAAACGGTCTGATACATAGTTCAGGCAAACAGCAAAAAATTTCATCGGCAGAGCTGATGTGTACTTAGAAGATGAGGATATATCAGAGTGCCGAAATTCTGAAAGGATCAAATTGTATGGAGATCAAAATTGCTCTCGCAGGTAACCCTAACTGCGGTAAAACAACTCTTTTCAACGCTCTTACAGGTTCAAACCAGTTCGTAGGTAACTGGCCGGGCGTAACAGTTGAAAAGAAAGAGGGTAAGCTCAAGGGTCATAAGGACGTAGTTATCATGGACCTTCCTGGTATCTATTCTCTTTCACCTTATACACTTGAGGAAGTAGTTGCAAGAAACTATCTTATAAGCGAGCGTCCAGACGCTATCCTCAATATCATCGACGGTACAAACCTCGAAAGAAACCTTTATCTTACAACACAGCTTGTTGAGCTTGGTATTCCTGTTGTTGTTGCTATCAACATGATGGACGTTGTTAAAAAGAATGGCGATAAGATAAATACAGATCAGCTTGCTAAGGAGCTTGGCTGTCAGGTCTGCGAAATATCCGCACTTAAAGGCACCGGTATCAAGGAAGCTGCTGAGCTTGCAGTAAAGGCTGCTGAGTCAAAAGTTCCAATGGTACCTCAGCATTCATTCAACGGCGTTGTTGAGCATTCCTCAATGATGTTGCTGAAGAACAGCAGAGATGGTACGCTATAAAGATATTCGAGAGAGATGAGAAGGTCATCGAACAGCTCGGTATGTCTGAGCAGGTAAAGACCCATATCGAAAAGGATATCTGCGCTGCTGAAAAAGAAATGGACGACGACTCGGAGAGTATCATCACAAACGAGAGATACATTTACATAGCTTCAATAATCAAGGATTGCTATAAAAAGAAAAATCAGGGTGGTCTTACAACATCAGATAAGATTGATAAGATCGTACCGAACCGTTGGCTCGGTCTTCCTATCTTTGCAGTGGTTATGTTCCTTGTTTACTATATCTCAATGGTAACAGTAGGTTCAGCCGCAACTGACTGGGCAAACGACGGACTCTTCGGCGACGGCTGGCACCTGTTCGGTATCGGTTCATCTGACGCTGAGGACGCTGCTGACGAATATGGCAGCTCGCTTGACATAATCAACGCATTTATCGAGCAGCAGGGCGGCGAGGCTATCGACAACGAAGCTGACGATTTTGATGTTGACGCTGCTAAGGCAACAGCAGACAACCTGCTTGCTACAGTAGATAAGTCCGCAACTGCTGATTATACAGTAGAGGACGAGGAAACACTTGAAGAAACAACAAAAACAGCTAAGTATGCTGATCTGGAAGCTGCAGTTGCAGCCGCTGAGAAGTACAACTTTGCTGATCCAGACCCAGCGGATTACGGCGTATGGGTACCTGGTATCCCTGTACTTATCGAAAGCGGTCTTGACGCAGTAAACTGCGCAGATTGGCTCAAGGGTCTTATCCTTGACGGTATCGTAGCCGGTGTTGGTGCGGTACTCGGATTTGTACCACAGATGCTCGTACTCTTCATTCTCCTTGCTATCCTTGAGGCTTGCGGTTACATGGCTCGTATCGCATTCGTAATGGACAGGATCTTCAGAAAGTTCGGCCTTTCAGGAAAGTCATTTATTCCGATCCTTATTGGTACAGGTTGCGGTATCCCTGGTATCATGGCTTCAAGAACTATCGAGAACGAGCGTGACAGACGTATGACTGTCATGACAACAACATTTATTCCTTGCGGTGCTAAGACACCATTTATCGCAATGATCGCAGGTGCTATCTTCGGCGGTTCTGCTTGGGTAGCAACAGGCGCATACTTCATCGGTATCGCAGCTATCATCATTTCAGGTATCATGCTGAAAAAGACAAAGATGTTCGCAGGAGATCCTGCACCATTCGTTATGGAGCTTCCTGCTTACCATATCCCTACAGTAGGCAACGTACTCAGATCAATGTGGGAGCGTGGCTGGTCATTCATCAAGAAAGCAGGTACAATCATCCTTCTTTCAACAATCATTGTATGGTTCACAACATACTTCGGATTCACAGAGGACGGCTTCAGAATGCTCTCTGAGGATGAGATTGATATGAGTATTCTCGGCAAGGTTGGTCAGGCAATCGCCTGGATTTTTGTACCACAGGGCTTCGGCAACTGGCAGGCAACAGTCGCTTCCATCACAGGACTTGTTGCAAAGGAGAACATCGTTGGTACTATGGGTATCCTCTACAGTGTAGGAGAGGGCTCCGTATATGCTAACATGGCAGCAACCTTCACACTTGCAAGCGGTTATGCATTCCTTGCATTCAACCTTCTCTGTGCTCCTTGCTTTGCAGCCATGGGTGCAATAAAGAGAGAAATGAACTCAACAAAGTGGTTCTGGATTGCAGTAGGTTATCAGTGCGGTCTTGCTTACCTCGTATCACTTGTAATCAACAATGTTGTCGGTCTTTTCACAGGTGAGTCACCATTCTCATTCTGGACAGTTGCTGCATTTGTTATAATCGTCGGATTTGTATATCTCCTTGTAAGACCATATAAGAAGAGTATGACACTCAAGGTAGATAAGAAGATTGCATAAACAGCTTTTTCTCACTTTCCATAATGTGTTTTGGGCCCCCGCCGCATATGCGGCGGGGTCTCTTTTGCGTATTAGGCATTGAAACAAACAGTGGATTTCGATATAATTAAAGCTCAGAATATTATGAACAGAGGTAGATGGCTTGAAGGAAGAATGGCGCGTATACACAAAAAAGGCAGATTTTAAGGATATAGGCGATAAGTATAAAATTGATCAGGTTGTGGCAAGAATTATAAGAAACAGGGATATTATAACTCCTGAACAGTACGAGGAATATATTAACGGGGATCTGACAAGTCTCCATTCACCATGGCTTTTAAAGGATATGGAAAGAGCGGCGGATATTGTAAGGTCAGCGGTTGACGATGGAAAAGCCATAAGAATAGTCGGTGATTATGATATAGACGGAATTAATTCAATATATATTCTGTACAGCGGATTAAGGCGGCTTGGGGCTGATGTTGACTATGTGGTTCCACATAGGGTGACGGATGGTTATGGAATAAATGAACGGCTTATAGATGAGGCACATGCTGCGGGCAGGAGAGTAATAATAACCTGTGATAACGGAATTGCCGCTTACAGTCAGATAGAACATGCCAAGACTCTCGGTCTGACGGTTGTGGTGACGGATCATCATGGTGTGCCGTTTGAGGAGAAAGATGGCGGTAGGAGGGAAATACTGCCTCCGGCAGATGCGGTCGTAGACCCGGCGAGAGCCGACTGCACATATCCATGGAAAAGAATATGCGGTGCGGTTGTTGCGATGAAGCTTGTTCAGGCTTTATTTGAGCTTTACGGCAGACCTGCTGATGAAATCTATGATTTCCTTGAGTTCGCGGCGGTTGCGACGGTGGGGGATGTCGTAGACCTGCAGGGGGAGAACAGGACAATAGTAAGGCTTGGTCTTAAAAAACTTAAGAATTCAACAAATGCAGGGTTAAATGCACTCATAGATGTGAATAAGCTTGACAGGGCAAATATCTCATCATATCATGTCGGATTTGTCCTCGGACCGTGTCTTAATGCGAGCGGACGTCTGGAATCTGCGATGCTTGCCATTCAACTGCTTTTGTCAGACACCAAGAAGGAAGCAGAACATCTTGCAGGTGAGCTTTTAGCACTTAATGAGGAGAGAAAAGAGCTCACGAGACGGGGGGTTGAGAAAGCATTTGACATGATAGAGAACAGTGAACTAAAGGACGACAAGGTGCTTGTCGTGTATCTTCCGGGATGTCATGAGAGCATAGTCGGAATAATTGCCGGAAAGATAAGAGAGCGCTATAACAAGCCGGTTATAGTATTCGCTGATGGTGAGGGATGCTTAAAGGGCTCAGGACGCTCGATAGAGAGCTACAATATGTTTGAAAAGCTGACGCAGTGCAAGGCACTTTTGATGAAGTTCGGAGGTCATCCGATGGCGGCGGGAATGTCCATTGCGCCTGACAAGCTGGATGAACTCAGAAGAAAGCTTAACGAGTACAGCGGGCTTACGGAGGATGACCTGACGCTTAAGGTATGGATAGATGTGCCTATGCCGCTTGAATATATATCGGAGAAGGTTATAGGTGATTTGTCGGTGCTTGAACCATTCGGAAAAGGTAATGAGAAGCCCGTGTTTGCGGACAAAGAGTTACATATAAAATATCTGTCGCACATGGGAAAGGAAAATCAGTTTACAAGGCTTACCCTGGAAAAACAGGCACGGTTTAAGGATGTACAGGGGAATATACATACCGCTCCTTGTACAATGGAGGCTGTAATGTTCTCGATAGACGATGTGCTTGAGAGGGCATACGCTGAAGGTGCTTGTGTTAACATAATCTATTATCCGTCCGTCAATGAATATAACGGAAGGAGAAAGCTTCAGCTTGTGGTAAATTCGGTTATGCTTTCGTGAGCTGTAAGGACAGAGAAAGCATGGTTAATAAATATAATTGAGATTGAAATATAACCCCGTTGATGGTAAAATATTTTTATATGTGATTATGGCAATATGTGCGTTTATTACAAATTACATAATAATATACATAATAATGTGGAAAAGGAGATTAACATGAGAATAGGTGTAAGAGGACATGATGTTGAACACAGCAGTCTTGAAAATCTTTTTGAGAATATACATAAGCAGGGATTTCACTGCACGCAGCTTGCTTTATCTAAGGCAGTGAAAGAGTTCAAGGTGAACAATGGAGTTATGACACCGGGACTTGCATTTTATATAAGAGAGTTATGCGCTGAGAATAAGGTGGACGTATCGGTTCTCGGATGCTACCTCAATCTTGCCAATCCTAACAAGGAGAGCCTTAGAAAGACTCAGGAGACATATAAGGCACATATCCGTTTTGCAAGCCTTGTGGGAGCTGGAATGGTAGGTACGGAGACAGGAGCGGTGAACGAGGAATATTCCTTCACTCCGGATAACCACACGGATGAGGCACTTGACGTGTTCATAGAGGGATTAAGACCGGTTGTCGAGTATGCTGAGAAGATGGGCGTAATTATCGCAATAGAGCCGGTGTATAAGCATATAGTATGCAATTTTGAGCGTGCGAGAAAGGTGCTTGATACAATCAACTCGCCTAATCTTCAGCTTATTTTCGACCCGGTGAATGTAATCTATGCTGGAAATTATGAGAAACAGGATGAGATTATACGCACAGCGTTTGAGCTTTGCGGTGATGATATATGCTGTATGCATCTTAAGGATTTTGTCGTGGAGAACGGCGAGGTGAAGTCGGTTATTTCGGGAAGAGGACTTCTTAACTATCCGCTTCTTATGAGCTATGTTAAGACCTGCAAGCCATTTGTACACTGCCTTCTTGAAGACACCAAGCCTGACAATGCGGCTGAGGCTAAGAGGTTTGTTGAGGAGCAGTACGAGAAGGCGGCATTGTTAAATTAACGGTTTAGGACACTGCGGAGCAGTGGCATGGAGGATTATTATGCCTAAGTTTTATGAGCCGGAGCAGCTTAAACATCTGCAAAAGCTTGAGATGGAAATTCTTACTGATTTTAAGAAAATATGTGATGAGAATAATCTTGTCTATTTCGGTTATGCCGGAACAGGCATAGGTGCATTGAGACATAAGGGGTATATACCTTGGGATGACGACATAGACATTTCGATGCCGAGAAAAGATTATGAACGATTTATGGAACTTGTGACAGAGCAGATGGGCGATAAGTATGAAGTTTTAAATACCGAGACGGATATCAATTATCCGCTTGCGACCACGAGACTTGTGCTTAAAGGTACCAAATTCAGGGAATACTCTATGAAGGATGTGGACTGCAACTGGGGAATATTTCTTGATTTATATGCCCTTGACAATGCTGCTGACGGTAAGCTTGCTTACTGGTGGCAGATGTGGACGGCATGGTTCTGGGGCAAGCTTCTCATATTGAGAAGCATTCCGAGACCGTATCTGTATGTGCACGGCATCACGGCGAAGCTTGTCACGGCGGCCTGTGTTGCGGGACATCATGTGATGAACCGGCTCGGAATATCCAAGGAATGGCTATACATGAAGCGTGAGAAGGCGAACAGACGTTATGAGAATGTTGAAACTAAGAGGATAGCATATTTCTGCGACCCGCTTCCATATACGAATACTTTTTCGGTTGATGATATATATCCGTTAAGGGAGCTTCCTTACGAGGATACCACACTTCCTTTTCCGAATCATCTTGAAGAGCTTCTCACTAAGATGTACGGTGATTATATGACACCGCCTCCGGTTGAGAAGAGAAAGACACATTTCCCGTATGAACTGGATTTCGGGCCATATAAAGATCAGCAATAAAAACAGATTGGAGACATGATTATGTCCTATGAGTATGAACTTACAATTCTCATGCCTTGTCTTAACGAGGCGGAGACGTTGGAGACATGTATAAGAAAGGCTCAGACCTTTCTAAGAGAAAATGACGTGAACGGAGAAGTGCTCATTGCGGATAACGGAAGCACTGACGGTTCAAGAGAGATTGCGGTAAAGGCGGGCGCGCGAGTGGTACCTATCGAACAGAGAGGCTACGGTGCCGCACTTATCGGAGGCTGTGAAGCTGCCAAGGGTGAGTATGTCATTATGGGTGATGCGGATGACAGCTATGATTTTCTTAATCTGATGCCTTTTTTAAGCAAGCTGAGGGAAGGCTATGACCTTGTAATGGGCAACCGCTTCAAAGGAGGAATTGCTAAGGGCGCGATGCCGCCACTGCATAGATACATCGGTAATCCGGTGTTATCCTTTATCGGAAGATTATTTTACAAGAGTGATATAAGGGATTTCCACTGCGGACTGCGCGGTTATAAGAGAGATTCCATCATGAAGCTCGGACTTCAGACAATAGGTATGGAATATGCAAGTGAGATGGTTGTGAAGGCAACCCTCTATAAGCTTAAGATTACGGAGGTACCTACAACGCTTTCGCCTGATGGAAGAAGCAGGGCACCGCATCTTAGAAGCTTTCATGACGGCTGGAGACATTTAAAGTTCCTGCTCATGCACAGTCCGAGCTGGCTGTTCCTCTATCCGGGAATATTTTTCACGGCTGTCGGTGCAGTGCTCATGTGCATTCTTGCGGCCAACACCATAACGATAGGGGCTGTCGGATTTGATATCAATACATTGCTGTATACGGCGGCTATGCTCATGATTGGCGTTAATCTTATATTATTCAATGCATTCACAAGAACTTACGCGAGAATGACGGGCTTTATACCTGTGCAGAAAAATCATGAAAAGAAGTTCTTCACGGTTGACAAGGGAATTTTTGTCGGTGCGGTGCTGTTCATTATCGGAATTGTTCTCACTATAATGGCACTTGTGGGCTGGAACAGTAAGAATTTCGGTCAGTTAGACCCGCAGCAGATGATGAGACTTACAATACCTGCGGTTACATTTATGGTGACGGGCGTTCAGGTACTTTTCGGAAGCTTTTTTATAGGTATTCTTGAGATTAAGCACAAGTAGGAACTGCACTGTGAGAGGAATGGGAATTTTATGAAAAAAGATTATTCGGATAAGCATACCTTTGTAATATGTGCTTATAAGGAGAGCAGTTTTCTTGAGGATTGTATCGAGTCGCTTGAGAACCAGACCGTAAAAAGTACAATAATTATGGCTACATCCACTCCGTGTGATTATATAAAAAACATTGCCGATAAGCACGGAATCGAACTTTTTGTAAATGACGGGGAGCATGGAATAAGTGCCGACTGGAATTTTGGAATAAGTAAGGCAAAGACTAAATATGTCACTGTGGCACATCAGGATGACACATACAGAAGAAATTATACGGCAGAGTGTATTCATGCCATGGAAAGTGACAAAAAGCCGCTTATATTTTTTACAAATTACGGCGAACTCCGCAATGGAACAGTATGTGAAAAAAATAAGCTCCTTTCAGTCAAGAGACTTATGCTCTTTCCTCTGGGAATAGGAACTAAGGAGCATAAGCTGTTTTCACATTCCGTGTGGATGAGAAGAAGAATACTGTCGATGGGAAATCCGGTCTGTTGTCCTTCCGTGACATTCAATATGGAAGAGATGCCCGGAAAGATATTCACGGTCGGAATGAAGAGCAATGTTGACTGGGAGGCCTGGGAAAAGCTCTCGAGGCTTAAGGGAGGTTTCCTGTATAATAAGAACATGTTATGCTTCCACCGTATTCATCAGGATTCCACAACATCGGAGCTTATAGCCGATAACAGCAGAACACAGGAAGACTACTACATGTTTTGCAAATTTTGGCCAAAATGGATTGCAAGAATCCTTATACATTGGTATACTGATAGTCAGAAAAGTAATTCGTTATAAATTTAACGACTTTTTGTAAAGTAATTCAATATTGAATTGTTAGGGAGGGTTAAGCTATGTCAATTCTTGTTACAGGTGGTGCGGGCTTTATCGGAAGCCACACGGTTGTTGAGCTTATGAATGCAGGTTATGATGTTGTTGTAGTGGATAATCTTGTCAATGCCAGCGAGAAGTCAATCGAGAGAGTAGAGCAGATTGTTGGAAAGAAGGTTAAGTTCTACAAGGTGGATATCGCCGACAGAGATGGACTTAATGAAGTATTTGACAAGGAGCAGATTGACTCCTGCATTCATTTCGCGGGACTCAAGGCAGTAGGCGAGTCGGTTGTAAAGCCGCTTGAGTACTATACCAATAATATTTCAGGTACGCTTGTGCTTCTTGATGTCATGAGAAAGCACAATGTGAAGAATATAGTATTCTCATCATCAGCCACGGTTTATGGCAATCCTGCATTTATTCCTATTACAGAGGAGTGCCCTAAGGGACAGTGTACGAACCCTTACGGCTGGACAAAATCCATGCTTGAGCAGATTTTATCAGATCTCTACAGAGCAGATAACGAGTGGAATGTAATACTTCTTCGCTATTTCAATCCTATCGGTGCACATGAGAGCGGACTTATCGGTGAGAATCCTAACGGAATTCCTAATAACCTTATGCCTTACATCACACAGGTTGCAGTCGGCAGACTTAAGGAACTTTCTGTGTTCGGAAATGATTATGATACACCGGATGGAACCGGTGTAAGAGATTATATTCATGTTGTGGACCTCGCTGTAGGACATGTCAGAGCCATGGAGAAGATTAAGGAGAATCCGGGACTTAAGATATATAACCTTGGAACAGGCAGGGGCAGCTCGGTTCTTGATATAGTTAAGAATTTCGAAGCCGCAACCGGCATTAAGATTCCTTATGTGATTAAGCCGAGACGTGCCGGAGATATCGCAACATGCTATGCTGATGCTTCACTCGCTGAGAAGGAGCTTCACTGGAAGGCAGAGAGAGACTTAAAGAAGATGTGTGAGGATTCATGGAGATTCCAGAAAAATAATCCTAATGGCTATTAAAATTTGTTGACTACATGGTTAAGTGCTGATAGAATATATCGGTCATTCATGTTTACATTGAACAGAAATTTTGGAGGATATACTAAGCTATGAAGAAACTTGAAGATTATGTAAGAAGTATACCGGATTTTCCTGAACCGGGAATTATTTTCCGTGATGTAACAAGTGTACTGCAGGAGGCTGACGGACTTCAGCTTTCAATTGACGGAATCATGGACAAGCTCAAGGGAGTTGATTTTGACGTTGTTGTAGGTCCTGAGTCAAGAGGATTTATCTTCGGTGTTCCTGTAGCATACAATATGAAGAAGGGGTTTGTACCTGTTCGTAAGAAGGGTAAGCTTCCTTGTGAGACGGTATCCATGGAATATGATTTGGAGTACGGAAGTGCGGTTATTGAGATGCACAAGGATTCTATTAAGCCGGGGCAGAAGGTTGTAATTATTGATGACCTCATTGCTACGGGTGGTACAATTGAAGCCATCACTAAGCTTGTTGAGCAGCTTGGCGGAGAGGTTGTCAAGATTGTGTTCCTCATGGAGCTTGCCGGTCTTGACGGACGCAGAAAGCTTGCAAAGTATGATGTTGATTCGGTTATCCGTTACGAGGGTAAGTAGTTAGTTAAGGGAATTATGAGGCACCGTTGCCATGTGGATATGGCGATGGTGCCGTTTTTGTGTAATAGGGTTTGGGTGTCAAAACGTGCGGATCTGATCTTTATGTGTATATCATGTTATATTTATGCATATCAGCTCCGTTGTACGAAGCAAG
>OGKO01001158.1_pt1 | contig 16503 bp, 10 predicted proteins | sample 1572451 | NCBI WGS metagenome assembly OGKO01 (sample SAMEA2582089, study PRJEB24529) | metagenome | biome: Human gut stool | place: China | collected 2011 | reverse complement strand
CTCCAACCTTTGTTAACCTTAAATCTAATACTATGAAAAAAATCACATTGCAAATGTAAAGTTTTTGCCTGTTCCCACCAAATTTTATTCTTGATATTGGTTCTCTTTTAATTTCTTTCACGGTTTTTCACTGTTATCGTACACGAATGCACTCAGGATAGGTATATTCAATGTAATTTAAGCTCTTTATCCCGAAGAATCGGGAAAGGTGAATGTGCATAAGAACATCGTTTATGGAGGATAAATACAGTTTGATTTGCGAACAATAGTCCTATGGCAGGGTTGCGTACAAGTCTGTTTGAGAAATGTTGTGATTTCAGATACGTGTAAGTGCATGGAGACGGAAGGGCGGGAACGGCCCTTCACTCTGTATCACCGATGAATAGGGAGTTTGATTAAAAAAGGTGAAGCCTGTGAAGGGGGGCGAAATATATAGAATAAGCATGCTGAAAAATAAAAAACGTTTGCCGGAAAAAAGATGTTACGTCTTTTTTTGAAACTTGTACATCTTTCTCTTGAAACCTGCTACATCTTTTTTTGAAAGATGCTACGCTTTTTAAAAAAGATGCTACGCTTTTTCACGCAGAAAGTTAACGGGCTGAAGTTGTAAAGTTGCAAATATCTTCCAATCGTTTCACGAACCCTTTCAGTACCGTAAAATAGTTGCCGGAGTGTTGCTTAAGTTCATTTTCATCTTCTATATTTGTTGCATCGAGATAATCGGTAGATGCAAAACAAGAGAAATTTATTCATGAAAAAGTAATGTCTTTCGTATTGTATTGGAGGAATCTCTTTTTGGGTAGATATGGCATTTATTAAAGATAAACGCGACTGTTACGGCAATGAATTGGAGGGCAATGAATTGGAGAATGAAACAGGATGTATGTACCGGTGGAATTTAGAAACAAATAAAACAATAATATAAACTTTAAAAACAAGAAGTATGAAGACATTTATTTTTTCAGCATTGGCATTGGGAGTGATGGCTGGTTGCTCAAATACAGAGATTGAGGATGTGGTTGATAGTGGGGAACCGGTAGCGATTACACTGAATGCAGGAGTAGAAACAGCAGTAGTGGTAGGGACGAGAGCTGCTATTGGAACAGATGAGCTGTTTAAAGCTACAGTATTGGGATGGGAAGGTGATAATGTTGCTGATTATAAGGTCGCACCTACATGGACGGCAATATCCAGTGATATAAAAGCGTCTTCTGAAGTAACTAATAATATAACTTTAACGAATACTCAATATTATAAATCAGATGGAACCCATACTTTTATGAAAGCTTTTTATGTAAATGGTGAAACTCCTGTTGCTGATACTGATAGTTGGATTTATAACTTGACAAAGAAAGATGGAACATTAGACATCTTAATGGCATCTGCCATTAACGGTGATAAAAATACGCCTGCTGCTTCATTTGCTTTTAAGCGGCCGTTGACAAAATTGATATTTAAGGTGGTTGCCGGTGATGGATTAGCTGATAATGTAACACTTACCTCTATTGAGGTAAAAGATATGTGTGTACCTGAAAAAATAAATCTTGGTACTGATGAAGTTGTTTTTGGAGAAACGCTTGCTACGCCTTTGTCTATAGGTGTTACTGCAAGTACTTCAATAACTGCAACTGAAACACCGGTAGGGCATGCCATCATGGTAAAACCTATCGCAGGTACATTTGTTATTAGTGTGACAACAAGTACAAAAACTTATGATAATGTTACTGTAACTTTAAATTCTGTGGCAGAGCATTTAGACGGCGCAGGTGTTGCATACACTGTAACTTTAACATTTAAAGAACAGATTTCGGTCAGTGCTTCTGTTGCTGATTGGAGTGAAGGTACAGGTTCTGCTACTATTGGATAATTGTTTTTATAAATGTAGTATAACCATCTAATGAATTCCTCAAGAAAAGTTTTTATATCTTTTCTTGAGGAATTTTTTATATAATGCTTTGTGTGTAAAAATATTATTGTACTTTTGTGGAAAACATAAACAAATAAATAATATATCGTTATGTCCGGCCTCTCCACTTGTGGAGTCACGATGAACTGTTTGGAATGTCCCAAGGCAGTGACAAATTCTATTGTTCATGCTTCTCATCCGAGAGGGTTTCACAAGCCGGCTCAGAAGTGTGAAGAGAACATTATTATTTTTTTGCTTAAAGGTGAAGTTCTTGTCAATAGTCAGGAATATGCCGGTACTACATTGCGGGCCGGCGAATTTATTCTTCAGGCAATCGGTTCGAAGTTGGAGTTGCTTGTTATGGAAGACGCTGAATGTGTATGCTATAGCTTTAATAAACCTGAATTCTTTTGTGAGGAGCGTTATAATCATATAAAAACTCAAGTGACTCCTCCCTTGATCTTTTCTCCATTGAAAATAGTGCCGGAATTGAAACATTTTCTTGAAGGTTCTGCCAGCTATTTATCTAAAGACAAGATATGTCGCGAGCTATTGTCACTCAAGAAAAAAGAACTTGCTTTTATTCTTAGTTCCTGTTATTCCGATTATGAGTTATCCACTTTAGTACATTCATTGGCCAAGTATACCAGTAGTTTTCAATACTTTGTCCTCGGCAATCATACGAAAGTAAAAACAGTGGAAGAATTTGCCCACTTGGGTGGATATACGGTTACTACTTTTCGTCGTATATTCAATTCTGTATTTCATGAACCTGTCTATGAGTGGATGATGAAACAACGTAAAGAAGGGATCATTTACGAACTTCGCTATACGAAAGCTACCATTTCTGAGATTTGTTACAAATACGGATTTGAATCTTTACCTCATTTCTCAAATTTCTGTAAGAAAAACTTTGGAGCTTCTCCTCGCAGCATACGTTTAAGCGAATCGCAGTAAGTTTTGGGAGTATAAAAAAGGGCATCGCTTCACAGCGACACCCTGCCTAAATGGACACTCAGCAGTCTATAAAGATACACACTTGTACTTTTTGTTTATTGACTACCGGTATCCTCTCTTACATAAGGGATGATAAAATTCTATTAACGATTGGACGGAATTGTTAGCTTGTTTAAATAATTTATATTCATAATCATTTTTTTCTTTGTGTGTAACTTATTAATATAATTCCTATTACATGTGAAAACGAACAATAATATGTAATATTTAGTCGGAGTGCCGATAATATAAGAGCGTGAGACCGAAACATTACTCCTAAACGAGGCTCGACCAAAAGCCTAACTCTGGATCAATGAGTCAGCCCACACTCCCTTTATTGGTATATACGGGGAATTTATCTGTACGTATAAAAGCGTGTAGATATAACATATATATGCAATAAAGGTTGCGGGACTTTCTCTGTGCCAGAGTTCCAGAAATGAAATTGGTCGATTTCGTTTAGGCACAAATATTAGTTCGCAACAGAAGATGTACTACTGATAGTTAACGTCACCTGTGCTTGTATACGTTATGCATCTCCTTTTCCATTTGCAAATATAATGCATTAATATTATATTACAACCGATAATAATCTATTTATTTTCTTAATTCCTAAGAAAAATGGTTAACCTTGTTTTTAAGAAAACATCTTTTTCTATCATAGAGACAAGTTTATAGGTGAAATAGAACAGGAATATATGCTTATTTTCATGAAAGAAAGTGTCTTGATTTTACGATGAAAAGCTTATACGAATCCGTAGCGGCTATTCTATGGATTAGTGAATATTCAAAGTTTTTTCGGTCGGTTCTATTTGATGCGGAAGTAAAGGACTGGTCCTAAAGAAAGAACTCCTTTAAATGTATTTTGCAATCTTTTAAAATCATTTTAGAAAGTATTACCGTCAATGCGAATAGCAAGTTTTACGTGATTTCTCTCTTTATTTGCAAACTCTGAATGGTTAATCCTGAAAGACAGTATCCTATGTTGAATTTTAAATTTAGTATTATGAGACATTATTTTACAAGTAGATTGTTTCTATTTTTGTTTGTTCTATTCGGCTGCGTGATGGCAACCAACGGGCAGAGTCTGAAAACCGTTAAAAATTGGAATTTCTTATCGTGGAGTGAAACAACTTTAGCTAATCTGGGGGCAGATGCCACCAGCTGGGAAGCAGAAATTGACGCTGATACGCAAGTTCTTAAGCGTTATAAGAATTTAGAGACGGTGGATGCCAAAAATGTCCTGAAAGCTAATGGGGTAGTGATTGCAGAGACCGATGGCATTCTCTTTCCTGCACTGACCAAAGGAAATTTGAGTCTTCGTATAAATATGGGTGATGATGGTATCCAGTTAGGAAGTAAGAATCTGGAAGTGACAATCAAAGAGCTGAAAGCTGGACAGCATGTTACCATTATTCTGAAAAGTGCGAATGCGACAAGTGGACGCGGTATCAGCGCCATAACGAACATGACAGGTACGGTGGGATCTGACACTTATAAGACCGGCAATGATGGTGAGAATACTTATGAGTTAGTAGTCGCTGCGGATGGTGATGTGAAGTTCAAATACAATGAAGGTGTTATCTTGAAAAGTATTACAGTATCCGAAGAAACGGTTGCACGTAAAGTAGCTTATATTTATGATTCTTCTTATGCCGGTTATGTACTCGATGAAGACCCTGTACATGCTGCATTGATTGACGCCTATGAGGTAACGGATATCGATGTGAAATCTTTAGATGGTTCTACGGTAAATGAATTACTTGGTTATGATCTGGTATTTTCTTCTGAGGCTGTTGGTGGTAAACATGCGTATGGGTTGAAGTTGGAGACCGTTGTAAATAAAGTGCCTATGCTCAATCTGAAGTCATTCTATTATTCTTCAGACCGTTGGGCATGGGCTACGGGGCAGAATCCGGATAAAGGAACTAATACGATGATTATATTGGAAGCTTATCGTAATCATGCTATTTTCAATGGAGTGGCCATCGCAGAAGACGGTACATGTGTTATTTTTACCGAGAGCGATGCCAGCAACAATCAAGTGCAAGCTTATAAAGATCCGGGTGCAATCATTGCTGATGACATTGTTATGGCAAAAGATGGAACAGGCACTTATAATACCATTCATGAACATGGTACGACAAATAAGTATATGTTGATACCGTTTGCCAGTAATCTGATCAGGGGGATTGATGCCAATGCAATTAGATTGTTGCTGAATGCGGCCGATTATCTGATTGCCACGAAGGAAGTATATGTTGAGCCGTCGGATCCGGTAGCTGCTCCGGTTATTTCGGATGTTGTTAATGGAAACGCTAAAACAGTGACTATTACTACTGCAACAGAAGATGCCGCAATTTACTATACTTTGGACGGTACTGTTCCTACTATTGAAAGTATCCTATACACGCAACCATTTGATGTTTTGAAGCCGTGTTCGGTAACGGCTTTTGCTGTGAAAGAAGGAATGCTCGATTCAGAAGTAGTGTCGAAGGATATTGAGAACGAAAATTATATTGCACGAAACAAAACGTTGTTATGGGCCAATTTCAAGGATCAGCCGGAAGAATGGGGAGTAACCGGGGATATAATCGGTTCCGGAAAGACGGATGAAAAGACAATCGCAGGATTTATAATCGGAAGCAAGGGGCAGCGTGTTAATCTGCAGGCTACAGGTGTGTCCGAAAAGATCGGTGATACTTACGGTCCCGCTACAGAAGAAGATATGGGAGCGACAAGCTATGCAATGTCTTTCCTTACAGGCTCTGCCAGTGGCTATATAATTACTCCGTCTGTAGTAGCCGGACCTTTTGATGTTGCTATTTGGTGGTGTACGGCAAAGAGTGCATCTTACACTGAGAAATTGACTATATCTGTGAAAACTGCGGATGCAGAGGAGTGGACAGAACTTGAAACGATCTCTAATAAAAGCTATAAGAGTGTTCGTAAGCAAATTGTATCTTATGATGGAACAGAGCCTGTACAAGTTAAGATAACTTGTGCTTCCGGAAACGGCTCTAACAACAATGCGATGATATTCGATGTTAAGCTGTTGGGTGAAGGGGCAGATCCGGTAGCTACTCCGGTTATTTCGGCAGAAGCAAATGGAAATGCCAAGACAGTAACCATCACTACGGATACGAAAGATGCTATTATCTATTATACGATTAATGGAACAGATCCTACGATTGCCAGCACGCAATATACAGAACCTTTTGACATCTTGAAGCCTTGTACAGTAAAAGCATTTGCCGTGAAGAAAGATATGGCAGATTCGGATATAGCTTCGGAAGATATTGAGAATGAAAATTATATCGCACGGAATAAAACCCTGTTGTGGGCCAATTTCAAGAACCAACCGGAAGAGTGGGGAATAACCGGGGATATAATCGCTTCCGGAAAGACGGATGAGAAAACGGTTGCAGGATTTATAATCGGAAGTGAAGGCCAGCGTGTAAACCTCCAAGCTACCGGTGTTTCTGAAGAAATAGGCGGAAATTATGGTCCGGAGACAGAAGCCGATGCCGGTGCGTCGGGTTATGCTATGTCATTCTTGACAGGAACGGCCAGCGCTTATATGATTACTCCTTCTGCCGTAGCCGGACCGTTTGATATTGCTATCTGGTGGTGTGGTGCAAAATCAGCTTCCAATACGGAGAAGTTGACCGTATCGGTGAAAACGGTGGATGCTGAAGAATGGACAGAACTGGGAACACTTTCTAATGATGCTTATAAGAATATCCGTAAACAAGTGATTTCTTATGAAGGAACAGAACCGGTATTGGTTAAGTTTGCTTCTGCTTCGGAAAACGGAAAGAACAATAATGCGATGATATTCGATATTAAATTATTAGGTGAAGGTGAAGATCCGGTACTGCCGGTGGCTACTCCGGTCATTACGACAGAAGATACTGCCGATGGGAAAATGGTCACGATTGCTTGTGAAACAGAAGATGCGGCTGTCTACTACACTTTGGATGGCACTGAACCTACAGTAGAAAGTAGTCTTTATGCAGAACCGTTTGAGACGAAATCATCTTGCACAGTGAAAGCTATCGCAGTGAAAGAGGGTTTCCCCGATTCGGAAATTGCCGAACTGGATATTACTATCGCTACTTCCATTATTTCTGAAACAGTTTCTAAAGTTATCTTATCCCGCTCTTATTTCACTGTTGGTGGAGTGAAGCTTGAAGCTCCGGTAAAAGGATTGAATATCGTAAGAACGGTGTTTGAAGACGGAGTGATCGAGATGTCCAAGGTAATAGTGGAATAGTTCACAATTTCTCTTATTCAATAGGTATATATAAAAATCCCTGCCGGATGACCCGGCAGGGATTTTCTGTTATTAATCAAATGCTAAGTTATACGCTTAGTCTTTCAGTTTTGCGAGGATGAAATCGCGGTTCAAACGAGCGATGTTGCTGATAGAAATGTTCTTCGGACATTCAGCTTCACATGCACGGGTATTTGTACAGTTACCGAATCCGAGTTCGTCCATCTTAGACAACATGGCTTTTGCGCGGCGGGCAGCTTCTACCTTTCCTTGCGGAAGCAGGTTCAACTGGCTGACCTTTGCCGAAACGAACAACATAGCCGAACCGTTCTTACATGCAGCTACACAAGCACCGCAACCGATACATGCAGCAGCATCCATAGCTTCGTCAGCAATGTCTTTGGAAATCAAGATAGCGTTAGCGTCTTGTGGAGCGCCGGTATTTACGCTTACATAACCACCTGCCTGCATGATTTTGTCATAAGCAGAACGGTCTACCATAAGGTCGCGGATTACCGGGAAGCCGGCGGAACGCCAAGGTTCTACAGTGATTGTATCGCCATCTTTGAAACGGCGCATATACATCTGGCAGGTAGTGGCGCCTGTTGCAGGACCATGTGGATGTCCGTTGATGTACAAAGAGCACATACCACAGATACCTTCGCGGCAGTCATGGTCGAATACGATCGGTTCACCGCCATCGTTAATGATTTGTTCATTCAGGATATCCAGCATTTCGAGGAACGAAGTATCGCCCGGGATATCTTTCATTTGATATGTTTCAAAAGCACCTTTTGCTTTCGGGCTTTTCTGACGCCATACCTTCAGTGTGAAACTTATATTTTTATCCATTTTTGTTTTCCTTTAATTGATTAGCCGATTAAGATTTGTAGTTACGAGTCTGAACTTTCACGAACTGATAGTTCAAATCTTCTTTGATCAATTCCGGTTCTGAATCTTCACCGGTATATTTCCAGCAAGATACGTAAGAGAAGTTCTTATCGTCACGCAAAGCTTCGCCTTCCGGAGTCTGGTACTCAGTACGGAAGTGACCGCCGCAAGATTCTTCACGGTTCAGAGCATCGCGGGCCATCAACATACCTACTTCGATAAAGTCGATCAGACGGAGAGCCTTTTCAAGTTCTACGTTCAGTTCGTTTACTTCACCCGGGATGCGTACGTTGGTCCAGAAGTCTTTTTTCACTTCTTGGATACCGCTCAAAGCTTTCTGCAAAGATTCTTTGGTACGAGCCATACCTACAAAATCCCACATGATGTGACCCAATTTCTTGTGGATGGAGTCAACAGAGTGTTTACCGTTAACGGCTTTGATTTTCTGAATCTTATCCTTGACAGCTTTTTCGGCTGCTACGAATTCCGGAAGGTCGGTAGAGAAACGCGGAACCTGGATTTGATCGGCCAGATAGTTTTGGATAGTGTATGGCAATACGAAATATCCGTCGGCCAGACCCTGCATCAACGCGGATGCACCCAAACGGTTGGCACCGTGATCGGAGAAGTTGGCTTCGCCGATAGCGAACAGACCCGGAATAGAAGTCATCAATTCATAGTCAACCCACAGACCACCCATTGAGTAGTGCAATGCAGGATAAATCATCATCGGAGTTTCGTACGGATCATCGTTAGTGATTTCTTCGTACATATCGAACAGGTTACCGTATTTCTGCTTAACCACTTCCTTACCCAGACGGTTGATAGCGTCGGAGAAATCCAGGAATACAGCCAAGCCCGTGCTATTTACACCGAAACCGGCATCACAACGTTCTTTAGCGGCACGTGAAGCCACATCACGAGGAACCAAGTTACCGAATGCCGGATAACGACGTTCCAGATAGAAGTCACGATCTTCGTCGGGTATATCATTCGGTTTTTTAGTTCCTGCCTGCAATGCTTTGGCATCTTCGATCTTTTTCGGAACCCAGATACGACCGTCGTTACGGAGAGATTCAGACATCAGCGTCAGCTTAGACTGTTTGTCGCCGTGAACAGGGATACAGGTCGGGTGGATCTGTGCAAAACAAGGATTAGCAAAATAAGCACCCTTTTTGTAGCACTGGATGGCAACAGAACCGTTGGAGCCCATTGCATTGGTTGAAAGGAAGAAAGCATTTCCGTAACCGCCTGTACCGATAACTACGGCATGAGCAGCGAAACGTTCAATTTCCCCGGTTACGAGGTTGCGGGCAATGATACCACGGGCGCGTCCTTCGATTATAACAAGGTCGAGCATTTCATAACGGGTGAACAATTTTACAGTACCTTTCTGTACCTGACGGCTCAATGCTGAATAAGCGCCCAGCAACAACTGCTGTCCGGTCTGGCCACGGGCATAGAATGTACGTGATACCTGCGCACCACCGAAAGAACGGTTGTCGAGCGTACCACCGTAGTCACGGGCAAAAGGAACACCCTGAGCTACACATTGGTCGATGATGGCATTGGATACTTCTGCCAGACGGTAAACGTTGGCTTCGCGTGCACGATAGTCACCACCTTTGATTGTATCGTAGAAAAGACGGTATACAGAGTCGCCGTCATTTTGATAATTCTTAGCTGCGTTGATACCACCTTGTGCTGCGATGGAGTGAGCACGGCGTGGAGAATCCTGGATACAGAAGTTGAATACTCTGAATCCCATTTCACCCAGAGAAGCGGCTGCAGATGCGCCGGCAAGTCCGGTTCCTACAACGATAATGTCGAGACGACGTTTGTTGGCAGGATTAACAAGTTTTTGGTGAGCTTTATAGTTACTCCATTTTTCGGCTAACTGGCCTTCAGGAATTTTAGAATCTATTTGAGTCATAATGCTATTTACGATTTAATCATTTACAATTTTAAAATTTAGCAAGAAGCGCCGCATAACGATTGAACGTAGAATACGACTACTACCAGTGCAAAGCAGATGACAACGATTGTTGAATAGATGTTAGAGATGCATTTCCAACGATTGATCCAAATCTTGTTGTTCCAGCCCAGTGACTGCATAGAACTCCAGAAGCCGTGAGTCAGGTGGAACCAGAGAGCGGCCAGCCAGATAAGATAAAGCACTACGTATACCGGATTAGAGAAAGTGTTGGTGATGTGATAAACACCGTCGGCAGCATAAGTAGTATCTACTACTGCACCCATGTTGTGCATCAATTCGGGGAGCTGCATTTTAGCCCAGAAATTGAACAGGTGAAGACCTAAGCCCAGAACCACGATGATACCTAAAACAAGCATGTTTTGTGAAGCCCATTCCACAGTTTTGGGTTTATCTACTACGGCATAGCGTTCGCTGCCGCGTGCTGCACGATTCTGAATCGTCAGCCAGAAGGCATAGATAATGTGAATCACGAAGAGGGCAGCCAGTCCTAAGGTAGCCACCAACGCGTACCAGTTTGCTCCCAGGAACTCACAAACCAAGTTGTAACCCTCAGCCGAGATGATCGCAACAAGGTTCATCGCCATGTGAAACGTTAGAAACAGGACAAGGGCGATACCTGTAACGCTCATCACCACTTTCCTTCCTACAGATGAATTACTTAACCACATAAATGATTGAATTTAAATTATTTAATTGTTAGAACTATAATTTCTTTTTTACATGCCTATTTCTCTTCGTGCAAAAGTACAGGAAATACATTGATTAACCAAAGAATTAAAGAAATAATTCTTTAATGAAAAGGGGGTATTATTTCTTACTAATATTCTCCCCTTTGGCTGCACGTGATCTCAGAGCACGGGGAGAATCTCCGAAAGAGGCTTTACAGAAATGGGCAAAATGTGACAAGGAGTCGAATCCGTAACGCGTGCTGATGTCGGTAATTCGCTCTTTGGTATGTTGCAGATCGTCAAGAATTCCCTCACGCTTTTTGTCGAGTATCCATTCGTACACCGGTACTCCATACATGTTTCTGAACAGGCGCCGGAAGGTAGTAACGGTATATCCGCCCAAATGGGCGAATTCTTCTACATTCTTTACCTTATTATAATTCTGCATGATGAAGTACTGGAAACTTTCAGTATACGTACTGATGGGATAAAAAAAGTTACTTAGTTGGGGGCGCGGATAGTAGCAGGTAAGAAGGAATACGAGTTCCTGACTTTTAATATCGATAAAAGGTCCGCATGAAATGCCTTCTGTTAAGTATTCTCCCAAGTCCGTTATGAACCGGCTGAGCCGGTAATTCATCACCAAGGGAGTATAGGTCAGCGGGGCTTCGGAAGTATTTAAGATTTCGCGGTAATAACTTTCACAAATTTGTGGCAATTCATTGAACCAGTATACGATGTATTCCACTTCTGTCAGTGCCAGTAATTCGATTTTGGAGCCGATGGCCTGAAGGATAAACTGCCCGTCACGTAAGCTGGTTCCGGGGTATTCCTGGCTATTCACGAGGAGTTCTCCCTTTATCATAAACAGTATGCAGTTTTGTGTGCACTTGTCGGCAGGGAAGTGTTGTCCCCTGGGAAAGTTCCTATAGACAAATGTACCTTGAGCAGCTTTGGGGCATTGTGCACAGTCGGTAAATCTTTTACAATAACTGTTTTTTATCATGAATTAAAGTGAGAAGCTATGGTTGTCAGGCAACAAAGATATGATATTTTTTATGAAAACTCAATATTTTTGCTATATCTTTGTCTTGTCTAATAAATGAAAATGGTGATGAGGAAATTAATGATTGCGTGTGTTGCAGTGTTCTGTACTATGGGAATTCAGGCACAAAACTGGGATATAAATACGTTGCATAAAATTAATAGTATGGACGGGAAATTTGTGCGGAATTATAGTAAAGCATTTTCTCGCTCGGCTCCTTATATTTCGGTGGGAGTGCCTGTCGCTATGGCAATTTATGCCGGTATAGGGAAGGACAAGGAGTTGTTAAAAGATGCCGTATATATTGGTACGAGTGTGGCCGAAGCTGTGGTGCTGACTTATGGCATAAAACACATGATCGGTCGTGAGCGGCCGTATGACCGATATCCCGGGCGGGTATATCCGTATAGTACGGAAAGCAGTCCTTCGTTTCCGTCCGGCCATACGGCGGCAGCTTTTTCGTTGGCTACTTCACTGAGTATTAAATACCCCAAATGGTATGTGATTGCTCCTTCGGCTGTTTGGGCCTGTTCGGTAGGTTTTTCCCGAATGAATGAGGGGGTGCATTATCCTTCGGACGTGATAGCAGGAGCGGCTATCGGCGCAGGTTGTGCAGTCGTTAATATTTATGTCAATCGTTGGTTGAACAGTTGGCTGTTCGGAGAAAAAAAGCAGGTCGCTTTTACCTATTAAAAGCCTGTTTTTAATTTTCACTTATAAATAAAAACGGGGATGTAAATGTGTCAAAACTCCCCTTTTATCGAAATCACCCTCGCTACAACTGCTTGAGCTGCACTCCTAAAGTTTTATGTCCAACTTTTGGGGTGCAGTTCATTTTTAGTTTATGAGAATTTCGACACACCCTCATTTTCTTGGAGGGGGATATGCACCCTTCATTTATTTCAGCATTTGTTCGTACTCCTTTGAACTTAATATTTCCAGTGCCCGTTCTACACTTTTATTTGTTTTATTCATTACTTGGAAATATTCGTTCATATCCCATAGATCGCGGGCAATGAGTGCTTTCAGTTGGGTCTTGATAAGAGGCAGAGCCTTGTTGTATTGCTCTTCGTTGAATTCGATTTTCTCTTGATCTGCCATTTCACGCATCGTTTTCAGCAATTCATCATCTACTTCGAATTTCTCATTGAAAGTTTCAAACTTTTTGTATTTATTCAATAATTCTTTCCGATGCTTTTCGATGTATTTCATGGTCAGTTTGATAATTACCCCTTTGGCCACGAGATTGCGGTGATAATCCGTATACAGAGTGGTATCGATCGGCACAAAATAATCGGGCATGATACCTCCGCCGCCGTAAACGGTACGTCCTAATTTTTTAGTCTGGCATTTTAGTGAATCCGGAAAGTGGATACTGTCTGCATTCATCAACTCACCACGATTGAAACGGTCTATCAAATCCTGATTATATTTCTTTTGATTATTCTCACTGTCACTGTTCCTGCCTGATAATTTGGTATCTGCTGTGCTATCGTAAGGTTTTTGAATGCAACGGCCTGCGGGAGTATAATACCGTGCTATGGTCAATCGGATCATTGAGCCATCGGGCAGGTCGATAGGACGTTGAACCAGTCCTTTTCCGAAAGAGCGTCGTCCTACAACTACACCTCTGTCCCAGTCTTGGATGGCTCCGGTCACAATTTCACTGGCTGAGGCGGAATATTCGTCTACCAGTACGACCAAGCGTCCTTTACGGAAATTTCCTGTACCTTTTGCGAAAAATTCACTGCGCTGTGCCGTTCTTCCTTCTGTGTATACAATCAGCTCTTTTTCCCCGAGGAATTCATTGGCAAGGTCGATAGCTGCGTTCAGATATCCTCCTCCATTACCTTGAAGATCGAGGATAAGGTCTTTCATACCTTTGCTCTGCAACTCTTTCATTGCTTTTAGAAATTCTTCAGCGGTGGTAGCTCCAAAACGGTTGATACGGATATAGCCTGTTTTCGGTTCGATCATATATGCGGCATCCAGACTAAGGATGGGGATTTTGTCGCGTTTCACTGTGAAAAGTAACGGGTCATTTACTTCCCGTCGGAGGATGGTCAGGTTTACTTTAGAACCTTTCGGGCCACGAAGACGGCTCATGATATCTTCCGTACTCATTTTCACTCCGGCAATAGCCGTATCGTTGACTGCTATGATACGGTCTCCGGCGAGAATACCTACTTTCTCGGAAGGTCCGTTACTGACAGGTTGTACGACCAATAGGGTATCTTCAATCATCTGAAACTGAACGCCGATACCTTCAAAATTACCCTGTAAGGGTTCATTCATCTTTTTTACCTCTTCCGCATTCGAATAAGTGGAGTGTGGATCGAGTTGTGCCAGCATTTTGATGATGGCTTCTTCTACCAGTTTATTTTCGTCTACTTTGTCTACATATAAGTTGGCGATAGCGAATTCGGCCATTTGCAGTTTGCGCATGGCAGGAGAACCGAAGTTCTGTGCCTGTGATGTGATAGCCCACAGGCAGGCTAAGAATATATATATTTTTTTCATCATCTTGATTTACTAATCACTAATCATTTATTACTCGTTATTAAATTTCCATCCCTTCCGGAATAAACATACTGATATCTTTATTATAGCCAAGAAGTTCGCGTACGATGGTAGAACTGACGCAAGTGAGTTCCGGCTCGGTGAATAGTAATATGGTTTCGATTCCGGCCAGTTTGCGATTGATGTCTGCAATGGTCTCTTCATATTCGAAATCTTTTACCGTACGTATGCCGCGAACGATAAATTGCGCACCTACTTGCTGGGCGAAGTCGATGGTCAGACAATCATAAGACATTACTTTTATTCGTGGTTCGTTTTGGTAGAATTTCCGGATCATTTCCACACGCTTCTCTATCGGGAAATAAGTGTTTTTGTTTTCGTTGATACCTATTCCGATGATTACCTCATCCATAAAAGTCAGGGTACGGGTTACTACCGAATAATGTCCGATAGTAAACGGGTCGAACGTGCCCGGGAAAATAGCTCTTCTCATTTTTTTGTTTTATGCTATGTCTTCTTCTATAACCAGATTGTCTATAATAAAGTTTTGCCGTTCCATGGTGTTTTTACCCATATAGAATTCGAGTAATTCTTTTACAAGATCGGTTTTACGCAATGACACTTGCTCCAGACGCATGTCTTTCCCTATAAAGTGTTTGAATTCGTCCGGGGAGATTTCTCCTAAACCTTTGAATCGGGTAATTTCCGGATTGGGGCTTAACTCCCTGATTGCTTTCTGGCGTTCTTCGTCACTGTAACAATAAAGGGTCTTTTTCTTGTTGCGTACACGGAACAGAGGTGTTTGCAGGATATAGACGTGCCCTTTTTTAATCAGGTCGGGAAAGAACTGAAGAAAGAAAGTAATAAGCAGCAAACGGATATGCATACCGTCTACATCGGCATCCGTAGCTACGATTACTTTGTTGTAGCGCAATCCTTCAATGCCGTCTTCAATGTTTAATGCAGCTTGAAGCAGGTTGAATTCTTCATTCTCGTATACCACTTTTTTGGTCAGCCCGAATGAATTTAGCGGTTTACCGCGCAGGCTGAATACTGCTTGTGTGTTGACATCGCGGCTTTTGGTAATAGAACCACTGGCAGAGTCTCCCTCGGTGATGAATATACATGAATCTTCTTCGAGTCCTTTACCTTTGGGGTCATTCAGATGAATGCGGCAATCACGGAGTTTTCGATTGTGCAGATTGGCTTTTTTAGCGCGTTCACGTGCTAATTTGGTTACACCGGCAATGGCTTTGCGCTCTTTCTCGGAGTCTTGTATCTTTTGCAGCATGATTTCTGCTACATCACCGTGTTTGTGCAAAAAGTTGTCTACTTCCTGTTTGACAAAATCGCCGACAAATTTGTTTACAGTTATGCCACCGGGTGACATATTGGTAGAACCTAATTTGATTTTTGTCTGGCTTTCGAACATCGGCTCCTCAACGTTGACGGCAATGGCAGCTACCAGCCCGTTACGAATATCGGTATAATCTTGATTTTTATTATAGAATTCTTTGATCGTACGGGCAATGTGTTCTTTGAAAGCACTTTGGTGAGTACCTCCCTGTGTCGTATGCTGTCCATTGACAAATGAATAATATTCTTCGCCATACTGTCCGGTATGTGTAAAGGCGATCTCGATGTCTTCCCCTTTCAGATGTATAATAGGGTAAAGCCCGGTAGCAGTCATGTTGTCATTCAGCAGATCGACTAATCCGTTTCGGGATAAAATTCGTTGTCCGTTATAGATTATTGCAAGGCCGGTATTGAGATAAGTGTAGTTACGCAGCATCGTCTCGATAAACTCAGGACGGAAGCTGTAGTTCAGGAACAGGGTAGCATCCGGTTCGAAGAAAATATATGTTCCGCTTTCTTCTTCCGTATCCAGTGTTTCGTCTGTAAGCAGATTGCCTTTAGAAAAGGTGGCAATGCGGACTTTACCGTCGCGATAGCTACGTACTTCGAAACGGGAGCTCAATGCATTGACGGCTTTTACACCTACACCATTCAGGCCGACACTCTTTTTAAATGCTTTACTGTCATATTTACCACCGGTATTCAAGACACTGACGGCTTCTACCAGCTTTCCCTGTGGGATGCCTCGTCCGTAATCTCGTACACTGACACGCAGATTTTCTTCGACAATGATTTCTATTTTCTTACCGGCTTGCATCTTGAACTCGTCGATACTATTATCTAACACTA
>OGKO01001150.1_pt1 | contig 16588 bp, 10 predicted proteins | sample 1572451 | NCBI WGS metagenome assembly OGKO01 (sample SAMEA2582089, study PRJEB24529) | metagenome | biome: Human gut stool | place: China | collected 2011 | reverse complement strand
TTATGGTAGCACTGATTGGTTTGATTTGCTATTTAAGAATGTGGCTCCTGCCTATACAAATAATGTATCTGTTTCTGGGGGTACTGAGCGCTTGAAATTCTTTGCTTCTGTAGGTGCATATAATCAGGAAGGTGTTATTGATCACACTTCTTATGACAAATACAATTTCCGTTCTAATATGGATGCAAAAGTTACTGATAATTTTGATTTGTCGTTAGACTTGTCCGGTTATGTGTCTGAAGATAATGAGCCGGGAGCTGGTGCCGGTAAAGGTTCTTATGCTTCTATTTTCCAGCAGGCCATGTTGTCTTATCCTTATTTGAAAGCTTATTCACCTTCGGGGTTACCTGTAGGTAGTTTGAATTTAGATGGTAATGGAAACAATAATCCGGTTGCAGCTAGAGATCTTTCAGGCAAGAATACCATTAAAAAAACTTACTTTCAAGGAAATATATCTATGAAATATAAATTGCCCTTTGTTAAGGGACTTAGCTTGAAACTGAACGCCTCTTATGTTAAGAGCTATACCATGCAGAAAAAATACTTCCTGCCTTATGATTTGGATTGTTGGAATCAGTCAACTCGTAGTTGGGGTGTGCAGAAAGGACGTATTGCCAGTAAGGCGTCTTTGAATCAGTGGTTTACTGAAAGTCAGGGCTATACTATTCAACCTACTGTTGAATATTTTAACAAATTCGGTAAACATGCTGTATCGGGATTGTTCTTGTATGAGTATTCTAGAACTGATGAGTCAAGCTTATCGGCAGGTAGAGAAGATTTCCCTATTACGGATATTATGGACATGAGTTATGGGCTGACTGTAAATGAAAACCTTGTTAAAGGAGGGCATGGTTTAGATAGACGCGCAGGGTATGTGTTCCGTTTTAATTATTCTTATGATGATAAATATTTGTTGGAAGTAACCAGTAGAATTGATGCTTCTACTGCTCTCCCCAAGAAATATAGATGGGGTGTATTTCCCGGGGTATCTGTGGGATGGCGTGTTTCTCAAGAAGATTTCTTTAAAGATGCTGTTCCTTTTATGGAAAATTTGAAAGTTAGAGCATCTGCCGGACGGTTGGGTAGTGACCGCTCCATCAGTAATACTATGACTTATTTTTCTACAGCTACTTTGTCTAAAGATCCAATCGTGATGTTCGGTTCCGATCCTCAGAAATATTTGGGTTTAAGTCGTCCTATTAATCCGAACCTAAAGTGGGAATTGACAGATACTTATAATGTGGGTATTGAGTCTAGTATGTGGAATGGTTTGTTGGGAGTCGAATTAGATGTATTTTATATGAAGACAACTCGTTCTCTTGAGAAACAGTCCGGTAATTTCCCGCTTTCTTTAGGTGATTATTTTCCAGCTTACATTAATTATGGCTCACATGACAACCGTGGTTTTGAGTTGGTATTGACACATCACAATCGGGTCAAGGATTTTAATTATTCTGTCAGAGGTAATGTGTCATGGGCACGTAATAAGATTTTGAAAATGACAGAGGATGCGAATGTGCCTAATTATATGCGTAGTACAGGACGTCCAATGGGGGAATATTGGGGATTTGTAGCAGAAGGTTTGTTTCAAACAGAAGAGGAGATTGCGCATAGTGCAGTTTATGGTCCAACACTTCCAGGTGATATCAAATTGAAAGATATTAATGGTGATGGTAAGATTACGTACGATCAGGATCGTGTGCCCATTGGCCGTAGCAGTACACCTGAAATGATGTTTGGGTTGAATTTGGCTGGTGAGTGGAAAGGAATTGATTTTTCAATGTTATTACAAGGTGCAGCTTTGTTTGATGTCAATTTATGTGGAGTTTATAAAGATGTAGGTTATGATAATACATTCTATACTAAACCTTTCTATTGTGATGGTAATACTCCTTATTATTTGGTGGAAAATTCTTGGCGTCCTGATCATACTAATGCAGATTATCCTCGATTGGGTATCGTATCCAGGGAAAATGGTGGTAAGATGTCTTCTTGGTGGGTTGAAGATGGTGCGTATGTACGTCTGAAGAGTCTTCAGATAGGTTATACTTTGCCTTCTGAATGGACTGCAACTGCAGGCATTAAGAAAGTACGTGCTTATTTTGCTGGTGGTAACTTATTTACTTTGTCGCATCTGAAGCATTTGGATCCTGAAATGCCGGGTGTAAACCAAGGTTATTATCCTCAACAACGTACTTTTGAATTTGGATTAAATGTAAGTTTCTAAAAACGAATATGATGAAATCAATTAATAAATTTCTAACAATATTAGTCGCATTTACTGGTTTGTCGTTAGTAAGTTGCGATATTGATCCTGTTTTGACGGATAGTTATCCTGAAGATGTGGCCTGGTCAAATGCAGATAATTTGCGATTGAATTTGAATGGATTTTATTCGCTTGTCGGTGGATACTATGGGAGTGAGGTAGAGAATGATGCTTGTTCGGATATCTTAAAAATGAATGGTCCGCGTGATTCGGAAAATTTGTTTGTTTTCGGTTCCGCTCCGATTACTCCATCTGCTAATCGGTTCGACCTTTGGAAGAATAGACATACATGGCAGCTTTCTTGTTGTCGTTTCTTGCGTGACTTGAAAGAACATCGCAGTAATTTCACTGAAGAAATAGCCCTTGAAGCTGAGGCAGAAGCACGCTTTTTCCGTGCATTAGCTAACTTTGATTTGGCAAAACGTTATGGTGCCAGTTTTATTTTATATAAAGATCTGCCGGAGCTGGGAGAGAAAAATCATGCCCGTTGCACACCTGATGAATGTTGGGACTTCATAGCAGAAGATCTGGATTTTGCAGCTAAATATCTCCCTGCTAAATGGAATAATGGAACAACAAATCCGTGGGGAACTGAAACTCATACCGGACGTATCACAAAAGGTGCCGCTTATGGACTGTTGGCGCGTGCCATGCTTTACGCCGAACGTTGGAAAGCGGCTTCGGATGCCGCGTTGGAAGTAAAAAAACTCGGTTATAAGCTATACAAGAATCCAAGTCGTGAAGATAAAGGTTATGGAGAGTTGTTTACTAACAGGAGAAGTTCGGTAATAAGTAATCAAGAGAGCATTATCGAGTTTGGCTATTCTTATGATAATAAGATGGATTATTCATTCGATTATTTCTATTGTCCACCCAGTGATGGAGGTTATGCAGAAGCAAGTCCTACCGAAGACCTAGTGTCATCTTATCAGATGGCGGATGGAACTGATTTTGATTGGACCAATCCTGTAATGGCTGCTAATCCCTATTCAGGGCGTGAACCAAGATTCTATGCTTCTATACTTTATAATGGTTGTCAGTGGAAAGGCCAGACACTTTATACTTATGAAGGCAGTACGGATGGTTATGCGCTGGGTGGTGGTACTACATGTACTGGCTATTACATGCGTAAATTATTTGATGAAGCATTGCCGAAAAATACTATGCGGTCTACTGACTTGACTTATTACTACATGCGTTACGCTGAAGTCTTACTGATTTATGCTGAGGCTATGGCACAACAGAATGGTGGATTGACAGAAGCTCTGAGTGCTTTGAATGAAGTCCGTGCTCGTGTTGATTTACCGGCGGTATCAGCAAGTACCAAGACGGAATTCATGAAGTTGCTTCGACGCGAAAGAATGATCGAATTGGCATTTGAAGGGCATCGCTTTTGGGATCTCCGTCGTTGGGGATTAGGTACTACAGTGTTGAACGGTACCCACATGAAAGGTGTTAAACCGACGAAAGTTGGTGATAGTTTTGAATATCAGCTTGTGGATTGTGACGGTGGTTCAACGCGTGTGTATTTGGAGAAGTATAATCGTTTTCCCGTACCATTGGAAGAATTGCAACAGAATACATCATGTGAACAGTTTGATGAATGGAAATAATAAAAAATGAATGCTATGAAATTACTTAATAAATATACAGCGATAATATGTCTGTTTGCAGCAGCTTTGGCTTCATGTGAATCTCCAGATTTAGCTGAAGGACGTACAGACCAAGTGAAAGGTTTGTTGAATGTGACAATTAAGATTCCGGATAATCCGGCCGAATTTACGGCAACAAAGAAAGGACCTTATGAAGAAGGTGAAGAAATAACAGTGAAAGTGCCCACAACGGATGAGGAACCTTTGGACTTGACGCGTCTGGTTTGTACCGTTAGTTTGGAGCATAATTGTTATGTGGAAACTCCATTGACAGGAGAGACCGATTTTACTGAACCTTTGAAAATCACTGTAATTGACGTACAGGGTAATCGTCATAATAACACAATTAAGATTTTGCCTACACCACCTAAGACCAAGTTCGCAAAACTTTGGGATAAGAACTCTGTGGAATTGAACATCAATGACCGCAATCTCACCGGATTGGCGATGACGGAGAAAGGACTGGCTGTACAGGTATATGATGGTAACATTTTCAGATATGATAGGAAAACCGGTTCTGGACTTGATATCGTGCCCTCGGCAAGATCATTTATGATGAAGGCCGACGTAGACGATGCCGGCCATTTGATTACTGCCCGTGAAAACGTTTATGGCGCTGGTTTCATGGTTTACTATTATTCTGAGGAAGATAAAGAACACCATTTATTGCTGGATTATACAGACGGTGATGGATGTCCGGAAGACATGGGTTATGAGATGAGTGTAATAGGTGATGTAACGAAAGGAAAGTCGTTTATCTACGGTATCGCTCCTAGTATGATGAATATTTACTATTGGGAATTGATGGATGGTGAACTGGTGACACCTGCTAATGAACCTATAATCTTGCGTTATGGTCCTGCAGGTGCTAACTGGGATCGTGCTCAGGTACAGCGTGCTTCATTGGATGGAAATTCAGACCATTACATATCATTCTACACACCGTCAAGTGATGATGCGGATGATGAGTATCGTAAAGAGAAGAAAGGAAGCCGCTTTAACATCTTCTCGCCATACATGGACATTAATGAACTCAACCCGCAGAACCATTCCTATAAGATCCTTGACTTTAAGGTGTTTACAGTGAATGAAGACGTGTTCTTGGCTACCATTGAGCAGAATTATTCTGCATGGGGGAATGCGAAGGTACAAGTCTTTGAAATCACGAACCGTAATAAGATGGAGTTGACGGCAGAAGATGCGGGATATGATGAACTCTGCCTGTTTACCGGTGAGGAGATAGCTCCTACCAATTATAATCGTTGGGGTGACATCTCTATATACAAAGAGCAGACAGCTACAGGTTATGATGTATACATTGCATCTACCGTTGTTGGTTATGATGCGACTGAATCCAGAATCAGAATGTATAAGATGAGTTATTATCCGCAATAATGATAGGAAAGAGGGGGCGTGGACAACAGCCCCCTGTCTTTAAAATCTATAAATAGTAAAATTTTAAAATTGTAACTAATGAGAACATATATATTGATTTTATGTTTGTTTGGTATTTCTTTATGCTCTTGTACCGATGATATACACAAAGGGTATAGAGCACCGGGATACGATCAGGTTCTTGAAAAGCAGAGGATAATAAATAACACCAAAGCTGTAAAGTCTATCAATTCTTATGATGATTTGGGTTGTGAGATTTATGATATACCTAAAAAGGAAGCAGGTAAGGCATCTCTTGATTATGAATTGGGTGATGATCAAAAAGAAGGTACGGGCAGTTTTAAGTTGATGTATGATTTTGTGGGAGGTGGAACAGCCGATGCTCCTGAAAACGTATATTTTCAACAACGTTGGGGTGACTATAGAGTAGACCTGAGCTTCCATCCATTGGGACTGTCCATTTGGGTGAAGGGTAAACAAGGGAATAAGGGATTGTTCCGTTTTATTATAATGGAAGACGAAAAGCAATTCAGTGCCGAAGCACCTCATGACTACACCCGTAAACGTTGGTCTTATTGGGCTTACGAAGATACGGAAGTTCTTTCCAAGGAAGGCTGGACTCGTTTGATTATGCCTTATAGTGCTTTTAAGCTTTATAAGAAAGGGGAAGGTGCCACGGCAGAAAAACTACTGATGAACCGTAACGAAGGTTTTCGTATTGAAGTAGAGAACACTACGGGCGAGGCTTGCAGCGGAGAGTTTCAAATAGACAATTTAGAGCAGTTGACTTCTTACGAGTTGGTGCCGGGCAAACCTAAATTTTCAAGCATATTTATTCAGTTAAATAAGGAAGCTTATGAAAATGAGGATTGGGATCAGCAGTTTAAAGATAGTCGGGCCATTGGTTTGGATACGTGGATTATACAATATTCAGAACAATTTACCGGTAATGATGATGATACAAATGTTTCATTCTACAAGAATACGAATTTACCTTGGGTGCAAGTGAAGTGCGATATTATAGATAAAATGTTTGAAGCAGCGGAACGTAATGGCATGAAAATCATTTTGGGATTGTATCCGGGCGACTATAGCAAAACAAATTCTGCCGATCCGGCCAAATATGAATTGAATCTGAAGAGAAACAAGATGCTTTTTGATGAAGTGTATGAGCAATTTGGAAACAATCCGTGTCTGGTTGGTTGGTATATTACCGAAGAATTCCATGATGGATCTTATCCTGTAGGCTGGCAGCAAGAACCTGCGTTGTCTATGTTGGCAAATTATTTGGAGGGGGTTGCGTCTTATATTAAGACGAAATCCAGCAAACCGGTTTCCATAGCGCCTGCATTGTGGAGAGGTATGCCTGCAGATCTTTGTGGAGAATGGTTTGGACGTATTTTTGCAAAAACTCCTAATATCGACCATTTATATCTTCAAGATATTGGCGGACGTTGTTTGGGTGATTTTGACGTTGATTTGCCGAACTGGTATGCCGAAATTAAAAAGGCTTGTGATGCGAATGGTGTAAAATTTGGTGTGGATATTGAATCCTTCAAGAGCTGTAATTGTCCTAATATAGCTTATAAAGCTAAGGATTGGAGTGAGCTGAAGGAACAATTATTTGTAGCTGGGTTATTTACTGAATACATCACAAATTTTAGCTGGGTGACTTTCAAGAAAGGCACAAATAATTATAGCGGTTATAAGCAGTATTTGGAAGATAATGGACTGCTGTAAATAAAAAAATATTTTCCTGTTGGAACGTAGCCTTGGTTTTGAAAGGGCTACACCATAAGGATAAAAGGGCTACACCTTTTCCCCGAAAGGGTGTAGCCATCTTCTTCTGATGGTGTAGCCCTTTTATGTCATGCTATAGATAGCTGTGGATAAACAAAAAGGAATCCTGATTTGGTTATAATGTGTAGTGTGCTCTTTATTAATGTATATATTTTTGATGTAATAGAATGAAAAATGCAATTTTTATAATAGTGATGTTGATAGCGACCTTCTCTGTGAAGGCTGAGGACATTTCGAGGTATGTGCTGGATAACTATCTGATTCCGTTGGAACGGCCGGGAGTTGTGATAGGACATATCTGTCCGGTTCCGTCCGATATCCGCCTGCTGCATGACACTGCTTCTCTTTTTAGTATTGATGTTAAAGAGAAATCAATCCGTTTGAAAAAGAATAAATCCCTGTCGAAGAATCAGTCTGTTTATCGTTATGGCGTAACTCTTTTAATCGACGGAAAAGAATGCCAATTTGAGTTGGTGAAAGACGGGTTCAGCAAGAACAAGGTAGTGGCTCATCGTGGAGCCTGGAAGCAGAAAGGTGTGTTGCAGAACTCGGTTCGTTCCTTTCAGAATGCAGTAGAGTTGGGATGTCAGGGATCAGAACTGGATGTTTGGTTGACAGCTGATAATAAAGTGATACTTTCTCATGATCCACATGTGTATGGAATGGAGGTTGAAAATACCACCTCTTTACAATTGTTTCAGCAAACGATTCATGAAAAAGATCCGGTACCTTCACTTCAGGAACTCTTGATGACAGCAAAAATGCAAAATACCACTCATCCTATTATTGAAATAAAAGATTCACAAAAAGGCTTGGAGCGCACATTGCAGTTGACAGATTCGGTTGTCAATATCGTACATCGCATGAAGATGCAAGGAGATGTTGAGTATATCAGTTTCAATTATGAAGTATTGAAACGTATCCGTGAGTTGGATCCCACTGCCAAAACACTGTACCTGTGGGAAGGTAAGAAACAATTGGAAGATCTGATAAATGACCGTATTTCCGGGATAGATTATTCTTATTATGCTTATCGTCAAGACAAAGATTTGGTTGCTAAAGCTAAGAAAGCAGGGCTGCTGACCAATGTGTGGACTGTGAATAATGCGGAAGATTTATTACTCTACTATCAACAAGATGTAGACTATATTACGACTGATGAACCGGAGTTATTATTGAAAATTATAAATAGTTTAAATTGATTTCTAATATTATGTACAGAATTATTTTGTGTTTGGTTGCAGTGTTGAATTTTGCTGCACTGTCGGCTCAGAAGAGCACTTTGAAATTTAATGCTGACGGCAATTTTAAGATAGTGCAATTTACTGATACTCACTATAAAGTTGATGATCAGGCCAATTCTCAAATAGCACTGGATCGTATGAATGAAGTATTGGATGCGGAGAAGCCTGATTTTGTTATATTCACAGGAGATATAGTTGTTTCTTGCGAATCTTTTAAAGGACTGGATACTGTATTGGATGTTTGTATTAAACGTAATATTCCCTATGCTGTTGTATTTGGTAATCATGATGATGAGTATGACCATACACGTCCGGAACTATATGATTATATTACAAAGAAGAAAGGTAGTTTAATGCCTGTCCGTATGGGCAATGTAGTTCCGGATTATGTATTGACAGTTAAGTCTTCGAAAGATAGGAATAAAGACGCAGCATTGCTGTATTGCATTGATTCCCATTCTTACACTCAAATCAAGTCAGTTCCGGGTTATGATTGGATAAAATTTGATCAAATTGCTTGGTATAGAGAACAGAGTCGGAGATTCACTCAACAAAATGGTGGAGAACCCCTTCCGGCGCTTGCTTTTTTCCATATTGCCATACCTGAATACAGGGATGCTGTAATGGAAGAAAAAAACAGAATATTTGGTGTCAGGGGAGAAGGAGTGGCTTGTCCTACCACAAATTCCGGCTTTTTTACTTCTATAAAAGAGTGTGGTGACGTCATGGGTATATTTGTCGGACATGATCATGATAACGATTATGCAGTTATGTACAAAGAAGTGTTGCTTGCTTATGGACGTTATACGGGTGGAAATACTGTATACAATGATATTGCTAATGGTGCCAGGGTGGTTATTCTGAAGGAAGGTGAACGTAAATTCGATTCTTATATCCGTTTAACCGGTGGTGAAATAGAGTCGCGTATCTCTTATCCGGATAGCTTTAAATAATTAAAATGAGATGATGATTATGAAACGTTTTTTTTTACTACTATTTTCTTTATTCACCCTTGTCGCTTTGCGAGCGGAAAACAAGGTAAGTCTGACTCTGATTCCCCCGGGAAAGATAACCAATAAAGTAGATTTGGATATCCGTGGAGGCATTGTCAATGAAAGTGCTGTACAGCAAACCTATCAAGTTTCTTTGTATTGGGGCAAAGAGAAGAAAGATGCACTACTGTATGAAACTACCGTGACCGTTCCCGCAGGAAAATCCGAAACGGTGAAGGTGGTGATATCTACCAAGGAACGGGTAGGTAAGCATAAAGTTATTTTTAAAGTAGCTGATGCCGACAAAATTTACCGGAAAACTAAAGATATCGAGATCATAGAATCGGATATCCGTTCCATCCAGCAAATTTCCGGTGCTTGGGCAGGTATCTATCATTGGAGCGAGATAGAAGGAAAGCATTGGAATCAGGACATCAAGAAAATGACCGATGATCAGTGGAAAGAAATGATGCGCTCCATGAATAAGTTGGAAATGAACATGGTGGTCATTCAGGAAGTTTTCCGTAATGAAGAGTATGTAGGTAAGCGCACGAGTACGATTGATACCTATGCAGGTAAAGCGTTTTATCCCTCTAAGTTATATCCAGGTCGTATGGATATTACAGCCGAAGACCCTATTGAAGCCATTCTTTCAGAGGCTGATAAATTAGGTATGAATGTCCTGATGGGAGTCGGCATGTTTGCCTGGTTCGACTTCACTCCCGAGTCTCTGGAGTGGCACAAACGGGTAGCCAAAGAATTGTGGGACATGTATGGACATCATGAGTCCTTCTATGCTTTCTATGTATCCGAAGAAAGCGGTGGTGGTTTGGATAACTGGGAACAACGCCCTGAAATGCGGAAAAAGAGAAAAGATGATATCGTGAATTTCTTCAGGGAATTCAAAGCTTATTGCAATGGTTTTGCACCGAGCAAGCCCGTGATGTTGGCCACCAATAGTTTCGAAGTGCCTAATGGAATGGATACTTATCCGGCATTGTTGGAGCATCTGGATATTCTTTGTCCGTTTGGATTTGCTCGTATGCCCGAGGGAGACCTAACAGGCAAGGAAGCGGCTGATATGCTGCAAAAAGCCTGCAATGAGGCTAAATCTCACTTATGGTTCGATTTGGAAGTCTTTCTGTTCAATCCAGACAATTCTTTGTATCCCCGTCCGGTAGAGGAAATAATCCGCGACCTGAACTTGTTTGATAATTTTGAGAAAATTCTTTGTTACCAATTCCCGGGTGTTTTCAATGACCCGAAGATGTCTATCCGCGTGGGAGAAGCACGTACAATTGATTTGTTTAATGGATATCTGAAATATCTGAAAGAACTGAAATCTAAAAATAAGAAACGTAAATAAGGAAAAAGTGATGAATCGCTATTATCTATACCTGTTTATCCTGATAGAGGTCTGTTACTTTTCAGAGGTAAAAGCTGAAAATTCCGGCAAAGTTTTCAATGGGAATGATCCGGCTGTGAGATACATTGGCAGGACGTTGGTTTCTCCGGATGGATCGGTGGCTTTCGACTGGGTGGGAACATACTTTGAAACTCGTTTTACGGGTGGCAATGTATCAATAAGAGTTTCCGAAACCGGAACGAGCTATTACAATGTATTTGTCGATAAAAAACTGCATCGGGTTGTAAAAGTGTGCGGAACAGATACTCTGATCAATGTGGTATCAGGGATAGATAAGCGTATTCATAGCTTGAAGATACAGAAGCGTTCCGAAGGTGAATTCGGAAAGACTACTATCCATCAGTTCGTCCTTTCCGCTTCGGGACGTTTGATGGAGGAAACCGAGGTGCGTACTCGCCATATCGAGTTTATAGGAAACTCACTGACTTGCGGATATGGTACAGACGGGAAACATCGTGACGATCCTTTCCTTGTAGAGACAGAAAATTGCAATCGCACCTTTGCCGCTATGATAGCACGTTATTATGATGCCGACTATACATTGATAGCGCATTCGGGCAGAGGAGCAGCCCGTAACTACGGTGACTCGGTAAGGGTATCGAAAGTGACCATGAAAGACCGGATGCTGAATACGTTTGATGAAGACTTTACCCTTAGATGGAATTTTACTGCTTATTGTCCGGATCTGGTTGTTGTCAATTTAGGTTCAAATGATTTCTCTACCGAACCGCATCCTTATAAAAGAGAGTTCATAAAAGCATATAAGCAGATTATTGCTCAGTTACGTGAACATTACGGAGATATTCCCGTCCTGTGTATTTACCCTGTAGCTATCCAGGCTCCGGTATTCAGTTATTATAAAACGATAGTGGCAGAATTGAATGATCCGAAAGTCTTTCTGTTGAAATTGGATAAAGACCTTTACAACAGGACAACCGACTTGGGGGCTGCCTGGCATCCCGGATATCGTGGGCATCGGAAGATGGCCATGTGGATGATTCCTTATATCTCAACTATCATGGGGTGGGAGCTGACTGATAAAGTTATCGAGTAGAAACAGAAAAAATAATAAGAAATGAGAAGACGTGATTTTATAAAATACTTGGGATTGGGAAGTGTTACCATTGCTATATCCAACTCAATAGATGCGGCTTCTGCTGTTGTTCCAACGCTGCCCTCATGCAAGAAGCTGAAACCTATTTCCGGTTCTTGGTTTGAGTTTCAGCACTCCACCGAGTCGGAAGGCGGAAATTGGAATAAGGCATTGAGCCGCTTCACCGCTGACCAATGGAAAAGGAAAGTTTTTGAAATGCGCGAAATAGGGATGGAATATCTGGTTCTGATGAGTGTGGCTTTGGATGGTAGGCCTTTCTATCCTTCGCAGATAGCTCCTCAGATACCTATGGGATGTGAAGACCCACTGGAAGCAGTGCTTTCTGCTGCCGATGAATGCGGTATCAAGTTCTTTGTGAGCAATGATTTCTGGGGGGAACTGGATGCCTACACTATGATGATAGATAAAGGGGTGCAGAAATTACGTTTTAGCTCGATGGAAGAAGTGGCGGAGAAATACTCTCATCATGAAAGTTTTTATGGATGGTATTTCCTGAATGAAGCCCAGTTGCAGCCTTACTTCATTGATGAGTGTGTGACGTACGTCAATGCTTGTGCCGACTTTGCTCAAAGACTGACACCTAACTGTGTTAATCTTATTGCTCCCTATTTTATTAAAGAAGCCCGTTTTGATGATCACTTTGTCCGCCAACTGGAGAAGATGAATATTGATATCATTGCTTATCAGGATGGGGTAGGAGTGAATCATACAAATCTGGAGGATTCCGCCAAATTTTACGAGATCTTATATAAAGCCCATAAGAAGGCTTCCAGGGCAAGATTATGGGCCGATATGGAACTTTTTTACTTTGAAGATGGGGATGGAGGCAATCTGCTGCCTGCCGACTTTGATAAACGTATCGTCAGGCAGATGGAGAACATCTCTCCCTTTGTCGATAAAATTCTCTGTTATCAGTACATTGGCATAATGAATAAGCCCGGAACTGATATTATTGCCGGACATCCGGATTCTTTGCGCTTATACGAACAATATAGTGCATGGTACAATCAATATGAAAATGAAGAATGAATATGATGAAAAGAAATATATTATGGATTCTGTTGGTTCTCTTTTTTGCGCCCGAACTGGCAGCAGTGGTACATAAAGAAAAGAAAGAGGTGGTTCTGTCGGAACAAAGCCTGCGCGACAAGGTGAAAGGTGCATGGGCGGGGCAGACTTTGGGGTGCAGCTACGGAGGCCCTACCGAATTCAAATTTCTGGGGACTATTATTCAGGATTATATTCCTATTCCATGGGATAAAGACATGGTCAAGAAATGGTACGATACATTTCCCGGCCTGTATGATGACGTGTATGTGGACCTGACGTTTGTCGATGTCTTTGAAAAATGCGGGTTGGATGCTCCGATAGATTCGTTTGCCGATGCTTTCAAACGGACGGAATATCCATTATGGCATGCCAATCAGATGGTACGCTACAACCTCTTGCAAGGTATGAAAGCCCCTCAGTGTGGTTATTGGAAGAACAATCCTCATGCACATTGCATTGATTTCCAGATAGAAGCTGACTTTGCTGGAATCATGTCGCCGGGGATGCCCAATCAGGCTGCTGAAATTTGCGACAGGGTAGGGCACATCATCTCCTATGGTGAAGGCTGGTATGGCGGTGTGTATGTGGCAGTCATGTATTCTCTGGCCTATGTCAGCAATGATGTGGAGTATATCGTGAAAGAAGCCCTCAAAGTCATACCGGAAGAAAGCGATTTTCATAAATGTATGTCCGACGTCATTCGTTGGCACAAAAAATATCCGAATGACTGGAAACGTACTTGGTTTGAGTTGCAGAACAAATGGAGTGAAGAAATCAGTTGTCCCGATGGTATTCACAACTCCTTTAATATCGGTACGAAAATCAACGGAGCTTATATACTTTTGGGATTGCTTTACGGGCAGGGCGATTTTACAAAGACCATCGACATCTCCACCCGTGCAGGACAAGACTCTGATTGCAATCCGGCATCGGCGGCAGGAATACTGGGAACTATGATCGGATATAGTAATATTCCTGAATATTGGAAAGAAGCTTTGTATGAAGTGGAAGATATTCCTTTTTCCCATACCTATATAAGTTTGAATAAAGCCTATGACATGACTTACAGGCATGCTTGTGAAATGCTTGGCAAGCATGGAAATGTGAAAGTCGGAAATGATTTTATCATCAAGCGGGAGCGTATCCGTCCCGTAGCGTTGGAAGTTGCTTTTGAGAATCTGAGAGTAAGCGACAAACTTACCATTGAGAAAGCGATAGATGATGTGAATCCGTTTTCTTTCGAGGGTACAGGACTGGTGGTGAAAGGATATGTGGCAGGCGGCCTTCCTGCAGATTATACAGCAGAGATGGAGGTATATATAGATGGAAAGTTATATGAAACCACCGCTTTGCCTCAGCACATTAATCACCGGAAGTGTGAATTGTTTTTTTGCTACGACTATCCGGTAGGGCAACACACCGTAACCTTTAAATGGAAGAACCCCGTATCCGGCGGGAAGATATGGATAACTGAAATTATAACCTATACAATGAAGCGGCAACCATGAAAAAGATAATATCCCTGATCAGTTTTTCTTCTCTGCTGCTGGTGATGGTAGCTTGCGGCAATAAGCATGCCACCACAGCAGAGGAGATATTGGCAAAAACGCATGCAGTAAAGACCCTGAACTCTTATGATGAAATGAGCTGCGTGGTGTATGACATGAAAGCAACTTCTGCATCGCCTCAAACTTTGATAGACCGTTTTATCAGTGACGACTGTGTGGAAGGTACCGGAAGTTTTGAAATCAAATACTCTTTCTCCGGTGAATCCTCCGAACCGGAATCTGTATATATTCAGCAAAGCGGTGGAGACTATCGCAGTGACTTGTCGTTCCATCCGTTGGCCCTTTCCATCTGGGTGAAAGGTAATAAGAACAATAAAGGTACGTTCCGCTTTATGGTGATTCAGGATACGGAGATGTTTACCCGGGATGCGCTTCATGATAAAGACCGCTGGCAATTCTTTGAATATGTGGACAAGGATGTGCTGACTAAAGAGGAATGGACTCGTATCATAATGCCTTACGAGGCTTTCACTTTTGCCAAAGGACGTGATATGGGTGATAACAAGCTGGTGCTGAACCGTCTTGAAGGATATCGGATTGAGGTAACGAACGATGACGGCACGGTGAGCACAGGTTCATTTTGTATCGATAACCTGGAGCAGTTGACTTCTTATACTCCCGAGTTCAAAGGTACTCCGAAGTTCTCCAGTGTTTTCATCCAGTTGCACAGAGTGTATGAGAATACCGACTGGGATAAGGAGTTCGAGGCAAGCCGCGAGGTGGGCATCGACACTTGGATCATCCAGTATGCCGAGGGATTCGATGACCGCACGGAAGAGAAAACCTCTTTCTATGCCCCCACAAAGCTGCCGTGGGTCACGAAACAATATGATATCATGAACCGAATGTTCGATGCTGCCGAGCGTAACGGGATGAAACTGATTGTCGGACTATATCCCGGTGATTATAGCAAGGAAGATACCACAAAACCGGAACAATATGAATTTCTGGTGGAGCGTAATAAACAAGTATTCGATGAACTGTTTGCCCTTTGGGGGAATCATCCCAGTCTGGCGGGATGGTACATAACCGAAGAATTTCATGACGGTTCGTATCCGGTAGGCTGGCAGCAGGAACCTGCCTTGTCTATGCTGGCTAATTATTTGCAGACAGTGGCGGCTTATGTGAAGTCGAAGTCTCCGAAAGAAGTCTGCATAGCTCCTGCTTTGTGGAGGGGAATGCCCGCTGACCTCTGCGGAAAATGGTTTGGTAAGATCTTTGCCCAGACTCCCGATATAGATGTACTTTATCTTCAGGATATAGGCGGACGTTGTCTGGTAGATTTTGATGTAGACCTGCCCAACTGGTTTGCCGAAATAAAGAAAGCCTGCGATGCTAACGGAGTGATTTTTGGAGTAGATATAGAGTCGTTCAAAGAGTGCTGGTGCCCGAGAATTACCATGCGGACCAAACCTTGGACCGAGCTGGAGGAACAACTGAGAGTAGCCGGAATGTTTACTGATCATATTACGAATTTCAGTTGGGCTACCTTCAAACCGGGAACAGATACCTATGAAGGGTATAAGAAATACCTTGAAGGAAAATAAGCAACCCTATTAAAAGCAAAGTTTCATCGGATGGAACAAAGAGTTTCAAGCAATGAAACCCTTTGTTTCAAGGGATGAAACTCCTGGTTCCAAAGCATGAAACTCTCAGTTTCACCCGGTGAAACTGAAAGAAACTCGTGGTATGCTCAATCAGTAAACGGGAAATACTTTATTATGAATAAGTTTTTAGAAGAAATACAGGAACAACCGGAAGCATTGAAACAGACTTTCTGCTATTACCGTTCGGAAGAAGGGAAGAAAAGCTTGAAGACTGTCTGTGCCTTATGGAAATCCGGTGAATATGACAGGATCGTATTTACCGGCATGGGAAGTTCCTACTTTATATCGCAGGCAGCTGCGACAATGATCTCATCTGCTTCCATACCCGCTTCCGCGATTAATGCCGGAGAATTGCTTCATTTTCAATCTCCTTCGTTGACGGAACGCACTTTGCTGATTGCCGTTTCACAGTCGGGTGAAAGTTACGAAGTGATTGAATTGCTTAAAAAGCAGCGTTGGTTGCCAATAACGGTG
>OGKO01001142.1_pt1 | contig 16666 bp, 17 predicted proteins | sample 1572451 | NCBI WGS metagenome assembly OGKO01 (sample SAMEA2582089, study PRJEB24529) | metagenome | biome: Human gut stool | place: China | collected 2011 | reverse complement strand
TTTCGGCAGCCTTGGTGCCGGTGCGCTTGGAGTAGATAAAGGTGAACAGCTGCATATAGCCCACCTTGCGCACCAGTTCCAGCGTTTTTACAAAGTCCTCCTCGGTCTCTCCGGGGAAGCCCACGATGATATCGCTGGAGAAGGTGATGCCGGGCACGGTTTTGCGGGCGTAGTCGATGAGCTCCAGATACTGCTCCACCGTATAGTGGCGGTTCATCTGCTGCAAAAGCCGGTCGGAACCACACTGCACCGGCAGATGCAGGTGCTTGCACAGCTTCGGCTGGGCGGCGATGGTATCGATGAGCTTATGGCTGGCGTCCTTGGGATGGCTGGTCATAAAGCGGATGTGGTAATCGCCGGGCACGGTGCACAGCAGGTTGAGCAGGTCAGAGAAATCGATCTGCTCTTCCAGACCCTTGCCGTAGCTGTTCACGTTCTGCCCCAGCAGGGTGATCTCCTTATAGCCGGCCTCCACAAGGCTGCGGAACTCCGCAAGGATATCGCCGGGCTTGCGGCTCTTCTCGCGGCCGCGAACGTAGGGCACGATGCAGTAGGTGCAGAAGTTATCGCAGCCGTACATGATGGGCAGCCATGCGCGGAACTCGCTCTCGCGCCGGATGGGAATGTTCTCCACGATGACCGGACGCTGTGCGGGGTCCAGCAGCACCCGCTTATGCTTTTGCAGCTTCTGGGCAACCAGCTGCGGCAGGGTGTCGATGCCATCCACGCCGAACACCAGATCCACATAGGGGTAGCTCTTGCGCAGCTTTTCCACAACGTGCTTCTGGTTAGCCATACAGCCGCACAGGCCGATGATGAGGCCGGGCTTTTTCTCCTTGAGCCCCTTCAGTGCGCCCACGTTGCCGAACACCCGCTGCTCGGCGTGCTCGCGCACGGCGCAGGTGTTAAACAAGATCAGGTCGGCATCCTCGGGTTTATCGCACAGGCCGTAGCCGATATCCACCAGCACGCCCTTGATGCGCTCGCCGTCGTTGACGTTCTGCTGACAGCCGTAGCTGTGCACAAAGGCCAGCGGCGGGGTGTCGTAGGTCTGCCGCACCAGCTCGGCGGCAACGGCATTATGTTCAAAGTTAATGTATTCCAAAAAAACCATCCTTCTCCGCCGGGCAGGGTAGCCCCATGCGGCGAAACTCTATTTTCTGCTATTTTATAAAAGACACTCTTTAGTATACCCTGTTTGGCCGCTGCGGGCAAGAGGAAACACGCAAATTTTATGCCTGTTTGACCGTTGCCGCCTCTGCATCCTGCTTGCGGCAGCACTCTTCGCACACGCCCAGCAGCACCACGGCGCAGTCCTGCACCCTGCCCTTCTGGTTTTTGACCAGTTCCATCACCTGTTTTCCGTCCACATCTGCATCGGTCACGCCGCCGCAGACGGTGCAGTACAAATGGCTGTGCCACGGCAGAGTGTGGTCAAAGCGGTCGGCCTTGCCGGGGATGGATACCCGGCGCACCCGCCCAGCCTCCACCAGACTGTTCAGGTTGCGGTATACAGTGCCAAGGCTCAGGTTCGGGCACTCCTGTGCGGCTTTATCGTAGATTTCCTCCGCAGTCGGGTGGTCGCACAGCCGCTCCACCGTCTGCATGACAAGCTCCCGCTGTTTTGAGTAACGCATATCCATCCTCCTTCTTTACACGGTTCAGACGTTTTCTTCCCCTTTGATCTTTGCCCAGTACGCCCGGGCGGCCTGCTCGGTCTTGTTGTCGCCAAAGGTGTAGTATTTGGTATCCTTCAGCACATCCGGCAGATACTGCTGCTGTACCCAGTGGTTTGCGTAGCTGTGGGCATATTTGTAGTTCTGCCCTTTTACCAGCGCATCCTCGCCGTCAAAGTGTTTATTTTGCAGCTGGCGCGGGATGGGACCGGTGCGCCCGGCCTGCACATCCGCAATGGCTGCGTTGATGGCGTCGTGGGCGCTGTTGGATTTGGGGCTGGTGGCCACCAGAATCACTGCATCCGCAAGCGGCAGACGCGCCTCCGGCAGACCCACCATGTTGGCGGCGTCCACCGCTGCCTTGACGATGGGGATGATCTGCGGGTAGGCAAGCCCCACATCCTCGCAGGCGCACACCATCAACCGGCGGCAGGCGGAGGGCAGGTCTCCCGCTTCCAGCAGGCGTGCCAGATAGTGCAGCGCTGCATCCGGGTCGGAGCCGCGCATGGACTTCTGGTAGGCAGAAACGATGTCGTAGTGGTCATCGCCCTCCCGGTCGTAGCGCATGGCGGTGCGGCGGGTGACCTGCCGGATCATATCCAAGGTGATGCGCTTTTCTCCGTTTTCCACCGGCGCCGCCGTGACTGCAAAGTCCAGACAGCCCAGCGCCTTGCGCAGATCGCCCCCGGCGCTTTCGGCCAGATAGGCACAGGCGTCCTCGTCCATGCACACCGGCACCTGTTCCCCCTCGGAAAGGCGCTGCACGGCGTTGCGCACCCCGCGCTCCACATCCGCTGCGGCAAGGGGCTTGAACTCAAACACCGTGCAGCGGGAAAGCAGGGCGTTATAGATGTAGAAATAGGGGTTCTCGGTGGTGGAAGCGATCAGGGTGACGCTGCCGTCCTCGATACACTCCAAAAGGCTCTGCTGCTGCTTTTTGTTCAGGTACTGGATCTCGTCCAGATACAGCAGAATGCCGCCCGCTGCTGCCAGCGTGCCGATATCCTTGAGCACTGCCTTGATATCCCCGGTGCCGCAGGAGGTGCCGTTGAGCTTGTGCAGGGTCATGCCGCTGTTCTCGGCAATAATGCGTGCCACCGTGGTCTTTCCGGTGCCGGAGGGGCCATAAAAGATCATGTTGGGAATGTGCCCGCTCTCGATGGTGCGGCGGAACACCCGCCCCGGCGCCAGCAGATGCTGCTGTCCGCACACATCCGCCAGCGTTTTGGGACGCAGACGCTGCGCAAGTGGTTCATTCATGGTGGTTTCTCCTTCCCTGCCCGCAAGGCACTTTTTATATAGTATAGCGCATTTAGAAAAGGAGAACAAGGGCTTTTCTGAAAATCATTCTCAGATAATGCCCCGCAAACATTTACAAATCCTGTCAAACATGGTATGATTCAGGTATTCCCTTTCAAAGGAGGTTTGTCCCATGCCGGTACGAAAAAAAGCCCCGGAGGATCTTACCGCAAAAAAAGCGCTGGCGCTGGAGGTCATCCAGCGTCTCAAGGCCGAATACCCGGATGCAGGGTGCACCTTGGACTACGACCACGCGTGGCAGCTGCTGGTCAGCGTACGGCTGGCCGCCCAGTGCACGGATGCCCGGGTGAACATTGTGGTGGAGGAACTGTTTGCCAAATACCCAAGCGTAGCGGCGCTGGCTGCCGCCGAGCCGGAGGACATTGAAGCCATCGTCAAGCCCTGCGGGCTGGGGCACTCCAAGGCGCGGGATATCTCGGCCTGTATGCGGATGCTGCGGGACAAGTACGACTGCCGTGTGCCCAATACCTTTGAGGAGTTGCTCGCTTTGCCCGGCGTGGGGCGCAAGAGCGCAAACCTCATTATGGGGGATGTGTTCGGCAAGCCCGCCATCGTCACCGACACCCACTGCATCCGGCTGTGCAATAAAATCGGCCTTGTGGACGGCATCAAGGAGCCGCAGAAGGTGGAGATGGCCCTGTGGAAGATCATCCCGCCGGAAGAAGGCAGCGACCTTTGCCACCGCTTTGTGATGCACGGCCGCGCGGTGTGCAACGCCCGCAAGCCGGAATGTGAAAAATGCTGTTTGAAGGACATCTGCCGCACCGCCCGCGAAGCTGCCGGGCAGCAGGCAGAACTGTAACTTTAGGAGGTATAACCTATGATTACTTTAATGATTTTGCTTATCGTCGCCCTGCTGTGTGTGCTGGTGGGCTGCCTGACCGGTCTGCTGACGCTGGTGGGCGTGCTGGCCTCCCTTTTTGTGGGCGTGCTGGTGGGCGCATTGGCCGGATATCTGGCCGGGCGCTTTATGGGCACGGAAACTTCCCTTGGCCGCAACATCCTGATGGGCGTGCTGGGCAGCTTTGTGGGCGAGTTTTTGTTCGGTCTGCTGGGCATCCACGCTTCCGGCAGCTTTTCCTCCTTTGCCATCTCGGTAGTTGGTGCCTGCATCTGCATCTGGATCGGGCAGAAGCTCTCCAAGTAATCGTTTTATAGCAATATACCGCCGCGTTCTGCTGCCGGATTTTTCCGGACAGGGTGCGGCGGCTTTTTTTATGGGCGTTCTGCCGGATAATCCCTCGCCCGGGCTGTGTAAACCGCCAAACTTTCTGCCAATTCTTGACAGGCATTCCCTGCCGTTGTATCGTTGACCCAGAAACGGAGGATTCAAAATGGACAAAGCACTTGCACATATTTCCGAGGACGGAACCCGCACCCAGACCGTCTACGAGCATCTTTCCGGCACAGCGCGCCTTGCCGGAGCTTTTGCCGCACCCTTTGGTGCCGCACAGGAGGCTGCATACACCGCATGGCTGCATGACATTGGCAAATACAGCGTTGCTTTCCAGCAGCGGCTGGCGGGCGGTGCTGCAACCGACCACTCGACCGCCGGTGCACAGGAAGCGATGAAGGGCTGTACACCCCACATTCAGGCCGCCTTTGCCGTAGCCGGGCACCACACCGGTCTGCCAGATGGCGGCAACCGAAGGACAGCCGATGCCGCTGACGCTACCCTCTTTGGGCGGCTGAAAAAGCCGGTGGAGCCTTACGATGGCTGGCGTGAGGTCCCCCTGCCCCAGAGCGCCCCGCCAGACTGGGCAAACCGCGACCCGCTGGATTTTGCATTTTTCACCCGGATGCTCTACTCCTGTCTTGTGGACGCGGATTTTATCGACACCGAAACTTTTATGAACGGGCAGGCCGCGCCCCGGGGCAACAGCACCACGCTTTCTTCTCTGCTGGAAAAGGTGCGTGCCAAGGCCAGCGGCTATCTTGCGGCACAGAGCAGCTCGCCGGTAAGCTGCCAGCGCAATGCCGTGCTGCGGGCCTGCATGGAAAAAGGTGCCCACGGCGCACCGGGGCTGTATACCCTCACCGTGCCCACCGGCGGCGGCAAGACCTTCGCCTCCCTTGCCTTTGCGCTGGAACAGGCAGCAGCGCAGGGCATGAAACGGGTGATTTACGTTATTCCGTATATGTCCATCATCGACCAGACTGCCGCTGTTTTTGCAGACCTTCTGGGCGCAGAAAATGTACTGGCGGATTACTCCTGCGCGGACTACAAAAGCCTTGAACAGGAAAAGTTGACCCCGGCGCAGTACCGCCAGCTGCTGGCCAGCGAAAACTGGGATGCATCTGTTGTGGTGACCACCGCCGTGCAGTTTTTTGAATCGCTGTACGCCAACCGCAGCAGCCGCTGCCGCAAGCTGCACAACATCGCGGACAGCGTGGTCATTTTTGACGAAGCGCAGACCCTGCCCACCAGTTATCTGCTGCCCTGCGTCAGTGCTATTGCGCAGCTGGTACGGCATTACCACGCCACCGCTGTGTTATGCACCGCCACCCAACCCGCACTGGAGCCATACTTCCGGCAGTTTGCGCCGGAGCTGCCCTTGCAGGAGATCGTGCCGGACACTGCCACTTTATACAGCACCCTGCGCCGCACCACCCTTTGCGATGCCGGAGAGCTGACGCAGGAGGCACTGACTGCGCAGCTTTGCGCACTGCCGCAGGTGCTGTGCGTGGTGAACCGGCGCAAAACGGCGCAGGAAGTGTACGCCGCCCTGCCCACCGAGGGCAGCTACTGCCTGACCACGCTATTGTGCGCCGCAGACCGCCGCCGCCAGCTGGCAGAGATCCGGCAGCGGCTGCGGGATGGGCTGTCCTGCCGGGTGGTGTCCACATCGCTGATCGAAGCCGGTGTGGACGTGGATTTCCCCGCCGCATACCGGGAGCAGTGCGGGCTGGATTCCCTTTTACAGACCGCCGGGCGCTGCAACCGGGAGGGACACCGCAGCGCAGAAGAGAGCCTAGTATACCGTTTTAAGCTGGAAGGCTGCGGCGTCCCGCAGATGCTGCGCCAGAACGTACACGCCATGCAGTACGCAGCAGGCTGCACCGCAGCGCTGGACAGCCCGGAGGCGGTCAGGGCTTATTTTAAGGAGCTGTATTTTGCGCGGGGCGAGGCTGCACTGGACGCAAGCGGCATTCTGGATGCCCTGCGCAAGGGGATCTCGGGCTGCATTTTCCCGTTTGCGCAGGTGGCAGAGCAGTTCCATCTGATCGAAGCCCCCACCCACACCGTTTACCTGCCTGTTGGCGAAGGCAAAGCCCTTTGCGAGCAGCGCAACGGAACTGTGAGCCGTGCACTTTACCGCAAGCTGGGCGCTTACAGCGTAGCCTGCTATGCCCAGCAGTTTCAGGCGTTGGATGCCGCCGGAGCACTGGAAATGCTGCCCAACGGCAGCGCTATCCTGACCGACAGCACCCTGTACGATGCCAAGACCGGGCTTTCCATGGATGTGGAGACCGGAAAAGGCCTGTTTTTCTGACAAAAAATCAGAAAAATGGCAAAGAAAATACACAAAAGTCCTTTTTATAACACCTTAGAAGCAGTATTATAAATATAAACCAAATTTGAAAGGAGGTGGTGTTCATGTCCATGCTGATCGAGGTCTGGGGCGACTACGCCTGCTTTTCAAGACCCGAGATGAAAACCGAGCGTGTATCCTATGACATCATGACGCCCTCGGCGGCGCGCGGGCTGGTGGAGGCAATCTACTGGCACCCGGGCATGAAGTACCATATCGACCGCATCTATCTGCTCAAGCCGGTGCAGTTTGCCAGCATCCGGCGCAATGAGGTCAAGGCTACCCTGCTGTCCTCCGCGGCGCTCAGTGCAGCCAAGGGCGGCGAGGTGCCTATGCTGTGCACGGCAGAGAATATCCAGCAGCGGGCAGCGCTGGTGCTGCAAAATGTGCACTACGTTATCGAGTGCCATTTTACCATGACCGAAAAAGCCGCACCCGGCGATAACCCGGGCAAATTTCAGGATATCCTGCGGCGGCGGCTGAAGAAGGGGCAGTGCTATCATCAGCCCTGCTTCGGCTGCCGGGAGTTTCCGGCAAACTTCCGGGAATGGCACGGCAGCGCCGAGGAGATCCCCGCACTGCCGCTCACGCAGGATCTGGGCTTTATGCTGTATGATCTGGACTACTCCGACCCGGAAAATATCCGCTCCCAGTTCTTCCGGGCAAAGCTGGAAAACGGCGTGCTGGACTGCCGGGATGTGGAGGTGTTTACATGATCTTACAGGCACTTACCGCCTATTACGAGCAGCTTGTCCGGCAGGGCAAGCTTTCTGCCCCCGGCTGGGACGACAGCTTTAAAGTGAGCTATGAGCTGCGGTTGAACGATGCCGGGCAGCTGGTTTCCGTGCTCGACCTGCGCACGGAAACGAAGATGGGCAAAAAGACAGTCCTTGCCCCGCGTGCAATGCGCGTACCGGCACACGTCAAGCGCACGGCCGGTGTTTCGGCAAATCTGCTGTGCGATAATTCCTCCTATCTGTTGGGCGCAGACGAAAAAGGCAAGCCGGAGCGTGCAAAGCAGTGCTTCGATGCCTGTGCGGCGCTGCACCACAGGCTGTTGGACGATGTTGACAGCCCCGCAGCCCGGGCGATCCTTGCTTATTTTGACAGCTGGGACCCGGCGCAGGCTGCCACGCATCCCCTATTGGCTGAGCAGTGGAAGGAGATCACCGGCAACGCCAACCTGATCTTCGGCTACGAAGCCGCCGACCACAGCCACAGTTTTGTCAACGACGACCCTGCCATTCAAAACGCATGGCAGGCGCACTACAACGACCGCTCCGCAGGTGCAGACACGGTACAGTGCCTGATCACCGGTAAGCAAGCACCTGCTGCACTGGTGCACCCGTCCATCATGGGAGTACAGGGTGCGCAGAGTTCCGGCGCGGCACTGGTGTCCTTCAATGCACCCGCCTTTTGCTCCTACGGCCACGAGCAGGGCGAGAACGCCCCCATGAGTGAGTACGCAGCCTTTGCCTATACCACTGCGCTGAACCGCCTGCTTGCTGACCGCGACCACTGCAAGCACGTTGGCGATACCACCATTTTGTGCTGGGCGGAAAACGCAGAGCCGGTCTATCAGGATGCCATGAGTATGTTCCTGTTTGGTGCAGACGAAGCCGCAGGCATTCAGGAAAGCGATGTACAGGCTGCGCTCAAACGGCTGTCTGCCGGGCAGACAGTGCCTTTTCTGGAAAAAGAGCTTTCGCCCGACCAGCACTTTTATCTATTGGGACTGGCACCCAACGCTTCCCGCCTGTCGGTGCGGTTCTTTTTGCGGGACACCTTTGGCAGCTTTGCGCAAAACCTGCAAAAGCACGCCGAGGAAATGGCAATCGACTGCTCGGAAAAAGAAAAGTTCCGCACCCTGCCCATCTGGGCTGTGGTAAACGAGACCACCCGCACCGTGCCCGGACAGCCCGCAAAGCCGTCCCCGCAGCTGGCAGGCGACCTGCTGCGCGCCGTGCTGACCGGCGGGCGTTACCCCGCCACCCTATTGAACGGTGTGACCCTGCGCATCCGTGCCGAGCAGGCCGTGACCCGCGGCCGGGCTGCTGTGATCAAAGCATATTACCTGCGTAATTACCCTACCGAACTGAACAAGGAGGTCTATACTGTGAGCCTGAACGAAACCACCAATGTCCCCTATCTTCTGGGACGGCTGTTCTCTGTGCTGGAGGCGGTGCAAAAGGCTGCAAATCCCGGCATCAACACCACCATCAAGGACCGGTATTTCAATGCCGCCTGTGCCACGCCGGGCATGGCCTTCCCCACCCTGCTGCGGCTGAGCCAGAAGCATCTGCGCAAGCTGAACGACGGCCTTGCCACCTACTACGATAGTCAAATCACCGAACTGATGGCGCAGCTGCCGGAAAGCGGTTTCCCCGCTCGGCTCAGCCTGCCGGATCAGGGCAAATTTGCCATCGGCTACTACCACCAGACCCAGAAACGCTTTGCCAAAAAGAACGAGGAGGAATAAAAAATGTCTGCACCTATCAAGAACCGCTACGATTTCGTCATTCTGTTCGATGTGGAGAACGGTAACCCCAACGGTGACCCCGATGCCGGCAACATGCCCCGCATCGACCCCGAGACCGGCTACGGTCTGGTGACCGATGTCTGCCTGAAGCGCAAGATCCGCAACTATGTGGAAACGCTGAAGGAGGACGCCCCTGATGCCGATAATTACCGCATCTATGTCAAGGAGGGCGTGCCCCTGAACCGCAGCGATGCCGAGGCGCTGGAGCACAACGGTCTGACCCCCAAGGACGACCTGAAAAAGGCCAAGAAAAGCGACCCGGAAATCGACCGCAAACTGCGGGATTATATGTGCGAGCATTTCTACGATATCCGCACCTTCGGTGCCGTGATGACCACCTTTGTCAAGGGTGCGCTGAACTGCGGTCAGGTGCGCGGCCCGGTGCAGCTGAGCTTTGCCCGCTCTGTGGACCCCATCGTGCCGCAGGAGGTGACCATTACCCGCGTAGCCATCACCACCGAGGCAGACGCTGAAAAGAAGAACAGCGAAATGGGCAACAAGCATATCGTGCCCTACGGCCTGTACCGTGCCGAGGGTTACGTTTCTGCCAATCTTGCCCGCAAGACCACCGGCTTCTCGGAGGAGGACTTGCAGCTGCTGTGGCAGGCTATCCTGAATATGTTCGAGAACGACCACAGCGCTGCACGCGGCAAGATGGCCGTGCGGGAGCTGATCGTGTTCAAGCACGATTCCGAGCTGGGCAATGCGCCCGCCTACAAGCTGTTTGATGCCGTTACCGTGGCGCACAAGGCCGAGGTGGTCGCGCCCCGCAGCTATCAGGACTACACCGTTACGGTGGCCGACACCCTGCCGGAGGGTGTGCACTGCGAGAGGTTCCACTGATGGACGCGCCGGACGACTACCTGCAAATGTCCGGTATCCAGCACTTTGCCTTCTGCCGCCGTCAGTGGGCACTGGCCTATCTGGAGCAGCAATGGGCTGAAAATCTGCGCACCACCGAAGGGCATCTGGATCATGCCCGCTGCCACGATGACACTCGCACCGAGCGCCGGGGCGAGTTGCTGATCACCCGGGGCATGCGGGTGGTCAGCCACCGGCTGCGGATGGCAGGCAACTGCGACGTGGTGGAGTTCTGGGCTTGTGCGGATGGTATTCCGCTGCAAAGAACCCCCGGGCGCTGGCAGCCCTACCCAGTGGAGTACAAGCACGGCCACGCAAAGGAGACGGATGCCGACCGGCTGCAATTATGCGCACAGGCCATGGCGCTGGAAGAAATGCTGGTGTGCCATATCCCGGAAGGGGCGCTGTATTACTGCGAGACCAAACGGCGGGAAGCCGTACCTTTTACCGACGAACTGCGCAGCACCACCCGGCAGATGGCAGACGAGATGAACCAGTATTTTGCCCGCGGCTACACCCCAAAGGTAAAGCCCGGCAAGCACTGCAACGCCTGCTCCCTGAAAGAGCTCTGCCTGCCGGTGCTCTGCCAGAAGGCAGACGCCAAGGCTTATCTGCGGCGCTATCTGGACGAGACGGCCACGGAGGTGACACCATGCGACAATTCCTGAACACCCTGTTCGTCCTCAGCGAGGATGCTTACCTCACGCTGGACGGCGAAAACGTTGTGGTCAGCCGTGGGAAATCCGAGGTCGGGCGGGTGCCGCTGCACACGCTGGAAAGCATCCTCTGCTTCAGTTACGCCGGTGCCAGCCCTGCGCTGATGGGCAAATGCGGGCGTATGGGCATCGACCTGAGTTTTTATAGCCCGCGCGGACGCTTTTTAGCGCGCACCGTGGGCGAGGAACGCGGCAACGTATTGCTGCGGCAGACCCAGTACGCCGTTGCCGCCAGTGAAGCGCTCAGTTGCAGCTATGCCCGCAGCTTTATTCTGGGCAAGGTGTACAATGCCCGCTGGGTGCTGGAGCGTGCCACACGGGATCACCCGCAGCGGGTGCCCGTGGACGAATTGAAACAGACCAGCGCCCAGCTGGCGGCTGCCCTGCCGCTGGTGGAAAGCTGCGAGGATCTGGAGCAGCTGCGCGGACTGGAGGGCGAAGCCGCACAGCGGTATTTCGACCGGTTCAGCGCGCTGATCTTACAGCAGAACGATGCTTTTGTGTTCACCAGCCGCAGCCGCAGACCGCCGCTGGACAACGTGAACGCGCTGCTGTCCTTTGCCTATTCCCTGCTGGCCAGCGATTGTGCCGCCGCGCTGGAGGGTGCCGGGCTGGACCCCTATGTGGGCTTTCTGCACCGTGCCCGCCCCGGGCGGCGCAGCCTTGCGCTGGATCTCATGGAGGAACTGCGCGCCGTTTTGGCTGACCGTTTCGTGCTATCCTGTATCAACCAGAAAGTGCTGAGCTCAAAGCACTTTGAAAAGCAGGAAAACGGTGCCGTTCTGCTGACCGAGGAAGGACGCCGCGCGTTCCTGAACGCATGGCAGCAGAAAAAACGCGAAGTCATCACCCACCCGTTTTTAAAGGAAAAGCTCTGCTGGGGGCTTGTGCCCTATGTGCAGGCGTTGCTGCTGGTACGCACCCTGCGGGGCGATCTAGAGGTCTACCCTCCGTTTTTTTGGAAATGAGGTGCAATCATGCTGGTACTGATCACTTACGATGTAAACACCGAGACCTCCGCCGGACGCAAGCGGCTGCGTAAGGTTGCCAAGAAGTGCGTGGATCATGGGCAGCGGGTGCAGAATTCCGTGTTCGAGTGCCTGCTGAACGCATCGCAGTACGCGCTGCTCAAGGCAGAGCTGACCGCCCTGATCGACCCTGCCCTGGACAGTCTACGGTTCTACCAGTTGGGTAACAATTACCAGACTAAGGTCGAGCATGTTGGGCTGCACCCGGAGTTTGCGCAGGATAGTGTGCTGATCTTTTGATGCCCCGCCAGTGCGAACCGGCAGCACACATGGTTTTCCCGGACGCTTCGCACCGGAATACCAGCCGTTTGCGCAAGTAACGGTGTGATTTTGCGGTTTGTTTTACAGGCACCTCTTTGCAATTTGTGCAGGGAGGTGTATAATGAGACAAAAGCAGAGGGTTTTCTCTCTGTTTTTGCTGTCGCCCTCCTCGCGGAGGGCGTGGATAGAAATACTTGTAAAGTATCCGTTGTGTTGTATCTTGTATAGTCGCCCTCCTCGCGGAGGGCGTGGATAGAAATAGATACTTCATGGGAGAAGTAGAAGCAACGCCATGGTCGCCCTCCTCGCGGAGGGCGTGGATAGAAATGCTCTCCGTATTCTCCCGCCACAAAATAGCGTAATGTCGCCCTCCTCGCGGAGGGCGTGGATAGAAATACGAACGACAAGGAGAAGGTATGGGAGGGCAAGCCGTCGCCCTCCTCGCGGAGGGCGTGGATAGAAATTTTTTGTGACGTATCCTGCAACATATCTATACGTTGGTCGCCCTCCTCGCGGAGGGCGTGGATAGAAATATCGTAGCCCAAAAGTCGTTTTTGTCGCAGGTTATGGTCGCCCTCCTCGCGGAGGGCGTGGATAGAAATGCCGTAGCTCATGCCCTTGGCTGCGGCAGCAGCATGTCGCCCTCCTCGCGGAGGGCGTGGATAGAAATGGTAGGGGAGTGGTAAGACCTACCGTGCCCATGCCAGTCGCCCTCCTCGCGGAGGGCGTGGATAGAAATATCGCTACTGCAAGCGGTACGATATTAAGAACGATGTCGCCCTCCTCGCGGAGGGCGTGGATAGAAATATAAGGACGTGCAGAGCGTTCGGCTGGATAGCAAGGTCGCCCTCCTCGCGGAGGGCGTGGATAGAAATCATTCTGGATGATGCACAGGTGGCGGACTTCTCCGCGTCGCCCTCCTCGCGGAGGGCGTGGATAGAAATAACACGCTTGTGGATAGCAAAAGACAACTTGATAGTCGCCCTCCTCGCGGAGGGCGTGGATAGAAATAAGAGATGGGTAACGCATGATGTGCTTCCTACGGTCGCCCTCCTCGCGGAGGGCGTGGATAGAAATGTCGTGTTCACGGAGCATCATCATGCGGCGAAAAGTCGCCCTCCTCGCGGAGGGCGTGGATAGAAATCCGGTACTGCTTGCGCTATCTGGATTTGACCCATTGTCGCCCTCCTCGCGGAGGGCGTGGATAGAAATATTGGCTACGCGGATTGCGCCGAAAAACTGCGGTTGTCGCCCTCCTCGCGGAGGGCGTGGATAGAAATAACGCCAGAGTGGAACAAAAAATGCAATGGAAAAGTCGCCCTCCTCGCGGAGGGCGTGGATAGAAATCCATCGCCAGTGGAAATGGTGTTAGGTTCAACAGTCGCCCTCCTCGCGGAGGGCGTGGATAGAAATTGGATAGTCTCGTGCTTCCAGTTCTATGCGTGTTGTGTCGCCCTCCTCGCGGAGGGCGTGGATAGAAATATAAACTGTAAGAAAGGAGGAAGCCCGGAGAAATCGTCGCCCTCCTCGCGGAGGGCGTGGATAGAAATGATGCAAGCGTCAAAAAAGAAATCAAGGCGTTGCTGGTCGCCCTCCTCGCGGAGGGCGTGGATAGAAATATCTGTTCTGCATTAAGCCCTTGCAACGCTGGCGGAGTCGCCCTCCTCGCGGAGGGCGTGGATAGAAATTTCGCTCATGCGCCCTCCCGGAGACGGGTCAGACCGTCGCCCTCCTCGCGGAGGGCGTGGATAGAAATACCGCCACCGCTGCAAGCAGCATCACCATCAAGTAGTCGCCCTCCTCGCGGAGGGCGTGGATAGAAATTCAGAGTAGCCAAAGGCGGAAATATAGCCCTCACCGGTCGCCCTCCTCGCGGAGGGCGTGGATAGAAATGATATGGGAAATTGGAAACGTGCTATCGCCATCGAGTCGCCCTCCTCGCGGAGGGCGTGGATAGAAATGTTAACTCCCCGCGACAGCAGCCGGTAAAGGACAGCGTCGCCCTCCTCGCGGAGGACGTGGATAGAAATGAGCCTGCCGGGTGGTTCGACAAGGACGATTTTCAGTCGCCCTCCTCGCGGAGGGCGTGGATATACACTGTCATTCTCTTGATCCGAGATCTGCTGTCCGCAACTCCCGCAGTTTACCGATGATCTGATTCAAAAGTTCAACACGCTGTGTCCGTTCATCTGAGTACCGATTGATCTTTTCCAGTCTCATCATATCTTGCCGAACATCTTCTGCGACATAGTACATTGCCAGCGCAGAATGTTTTCCAAATTCTTGAAGAGCGTCTGTGTTGGCAGCCTGAACACAAGCCCCCGCCGCACGAATGTACCCTTCATAGATCTCACGATCGTGCTGCTGTTTTTCTATCTTGTCCTGATGTTCGTATTCCAGTTGTCTCATTTTTTCTGCGTGTTTGTTGTTCAGATATGTCGTTGCTACCGGAGATACAACGGCTCCAATAATAGCCACGATCGCTGCAATTTCAGAAAAATCCATTTTCATCGCCTTCCTTCTGCCCCAGTATACCGCAGAAGCAACCCCACATCAAGGCGGTCATGCCACCGCATACAAAATAAGATCATTCCGAATTTTGCATTGTATTTTACAGCGTCCGGCGCTATACTCATTGCATAAGATACTTCCTGTGCATCCGCAAAGGGTACACCGCGCTGCCTTCGGGAGCAGTGTGGGAGTATCTTTTATATAATAAAAATGGAGAGACATAATCATGACGGAAACGATTCCCTGCCCAGTATGCGGCAAGACCCATGTTGCAGAATATGACATCTGTGATGTCTGTGGTTGGGAAAATGGCCCTGTGCAACTTTTCGAGCCCAACCTTCCCGGCGGTGCAAACGAAATGAGTTTGCAACAAGCCAGAATGTCTTATCACCTTATCAGAAACCGAACCTCAATGCGTACAGGCGATATGATCAAAGTAAGATTTATCGAAAAAGACGATCCTATTACATTGCGCAATGGAAAGATTTATGTTGCCCGCGTATTGAAACCAACAAAAAAGGGAAAACGCTGGTACGGAATCGAATGGAGTGAAATCAAATGAAAGAATACACGCCTTCTGGTAAAACACCGGAAGAACTTGCAGCTGAAATCAAAAAGCTGGAAGAAGAAAGCGAAAATATGACCGAATGGCCAGATGTAGATAACTACGTTGACGATTGAACCACGATGCACGCGCACCGTGGTTTTTGTTTGCCCATTTTTAGCACGATGTAGAAATGCACTGTGCTATTATTGTGCCACTTCTTGCGCCACTAAATAAAGCAATTTCCAGATAAACAGGGGTAATTAGGGCACATCCGCTCACTTTCCCATCCCCTGCCGCACAAACAAAAGCCCCCGAAAACCGGCTTCACAAGCCAACTTTCGGGGGTTTTACTTTGGAGCTACTGACCTGATTCGAACAGGCGACCTGCTCATTACGAGTGAGCTGCTCTACCAGCTGAGCCACAGTAGCACATTGCACATCTGCTGCAACAGGCAATATTTTACCATATTTCCGCGGTGCTGTCAAGGCCGGATTTCCTGTAAGCTGGGCAGCTTTTGCAGGGAGTTTCACAAAAAGTTATTGCATTTTAGCCCAGCGGCTTTATAATAGAATTGATTGCGCAAAAGGCCGCGCCTTTTGCCGGAAAGGACGAGCTGCACCATGATCTTTGTTCCCCTGCTGCACTACTTTTTGTGCAAGAATGATTACAGCGGCAACGAGGCCGGGCTGCGCTACCGGCTTACGCCGGGCAAGCGCACCGTGCCGGACCCGGACGGCGGCGCGGATGCCACCAAAGAGGAGAAAATTCTCACCGTGGACTACTGGCCCGCGCCTTGGACGATCGACAAGACCGACCCCGCCCTGCGCCGCCGGGAGGTATTTCCGCTTACAGACGAAGGGCGTGCCGCCGCCGCGCAGTATCTGAAAGACGCCTACGATGCCGAGCCGGAGCGCTGGAACAACTGCCCGGACATGATGGACTGCGACCCCTGGGAGCCGCCTGCCGAGCCGGATCCTGCCAACGAATAAACCGAACGAGGAAACCATGATCTACCGTTTGAAAGAACTGAAAGGCGATACCATCGCCGTGCCGCAGCTGGTGTTCTCTAAGCTGGGCATTGCCGAAGAATACAATGTGCGGGTGGCGCTGTATGTGCTGGCTACCGGCGTGACCGACCCGGACAAGATCTGCGCCGACCTCAAGCTGCGCAGCCGCATCAGCGCTGAGAGCGCGCTGGCCTTCTGGGCAGGTGCAGGGCTTTTGGAACGCTACGAGGAAAACGCCGCGCCGGGCGCAGAGCCCAGCGCCCCTGCCCCCATGCGCTGGGCGGAGATCGCCGCCGCCAGCCGCACCGACCCTATGATCTCCAGCCTGATCGACTGCGCACAGACCAGCTTTGCCCGTCCGCTGACCCACACCGAGATGGAAAAGCTGGTAAACCTGTATGTGCAGGAGGGCTTTGCGCCCGAGACCGTGATGCTGTGCGTAGCCTATGTGGCAAGCCGGGGCAAGCGCACCCTAGCCGCCGTGACCCACGAACTGAAGGTCTGGCGTGCCGAGGGCGTGGAGACCGGCGAACAGGCTGACGCCCACTTAAAGCTGCTGGCACTGCGCCAGAGCCGCGAGGAGTATGTCAGCGGCCTGCTGCAGATCTCCACCGAGGAGCTGACGCTGGGCGGGCGCAAGGCCATTGCGCGCTGGTACGAGGTGTA
>OGKO01001133.1_pt1 | contig 16727 bp, 16 predicted proteins | sample 1572451 | NCBI WGS metagenome assembly OGKO01 (sample SAMEA2582089, study PRJEB24529) | metagenome | biome: Human gut stool | place: China | collected 2011 | reverse complement strand
ATCATCTGGATGTCGGCTGGAAACCCAGTGATATGACCCAGCGCAATGGTCGCATTATCCGTCAGGGCAATATGAATAAGGAAGTCAAGGTGTTCAATTACGTCACAGAGGGGACATTTGACAGCTACTTGTTTCAGACTCTTGAGAATAAACAGCGATTCATCAGCCAAATCATGACCTCAAAATCCCCAGTTCGCTCCTGCGATGATGTGGATGAACAGGCATTGTCCTATGCGGAAATTAAGGCATTGTGCGCAGGAAATCCGTTGATTAAAGAGAAGATGGATCTCGATGTGCAGGTCGCAAAGCTGAAAGTTCTGAAAGCCGATCATCAGAGCCAGAAGTTCCGTTTGGAGGATAAGCTGCTCACAAAATTCCCAGCTGACATTCAGGAAACGAACGCCTATCTTGCCGGAGTGAAATTGGATGCAGAACTTGCTACCGCCCATCCGCAGGAGAAAGAGGGCTTCTGCGGCATTACCATCAAGGGTGTGACCTACGATGAGAAAAAGACCGCTGGCGAACGGCTTCTCCTCGCTTGCTCCGAACTGCCTAACAGTGAGGAAAAAGTGATCGGCAGCTATCGCGGTTTTGAACTGTCCTTGCGTTTCGACACCTATCACAGCGAATATCAGGCTCTTTTGAAAGGTCAGCGGAAATATCCGGTAGCACTGGGCAAAGACCCACTTGGCTGCATCATCCGTCTGGACAATTCTTTGAACAATTTCCCAGAACGCATTAGTTCCGTCGAAAACGAACTGGCCATGCTTAAACAGCAGCAGGCGGCGGCACAGATTGAAGTGGAAAAGCCGTTCCCGCAGGAAGAAGAGCTGGCTGAAAAGTCAGCTCGCCTTGCGGAGCTGAACGCACAGTTGGATATGGATGAAAAAAGCCACGAGCCGGAACAGGATGAGGAACCTCGCCGTTCCTCGGTGCTGGCGGCTCTGGAAGAAAAGTCTGATAAGGTAGAGCCCATCAAGCCGTTCAAAAGCTATCTGGACAAGGATGGTGATGCTCGATGAATGGCCTCCGCGACCAGCAGTTGCATTTCCGTGTCAGCAAGCAGGAACTGGAACGGATCTGGAGCAAGATGGAATCCAGCGGTATTTTGAGCATTGGCTCTTATCTGCGAAAAATGGCTCTGGACGGTTACTGCCTGCGTTTGGATTTGCCAGAGTTGCGGCGCATGGCCTATCTCCTGCAAATGTGCAGCAACAATCTCAACCAGTATACCAAAGCTGCCAACGAAAACGGTCAGGTCTATGCCGCCGATCTGGAGGACTTGCGCACCCGGCTGGATGAGCTGATTGTTATTGGCAGAGAGATTCTTTCCCGGCTGGCTGACCTCTGATTTTCACCCCACGGCTTTAGCTGTGGGGCTACATATTATATAAGGATAAAACTGTGGGAGGTGGTGGGCATGGCCGCAACACGCTTGATTGCGCTGCACAAAAATAAGGGAAAATCCGTGGCGACCTGTTTGAAAAGCCGCACAGACTATGCACAAAACCCGGAGAAAACCAAACAGGGTGAACTTGTCAGCAGCTACGAGTGCAGCCCTCTGACGGTGGACGAAGAATTTATGCTGTCCAAGCGGCAGTATGAACTTGCCACTGGACGTAGGCAGAAAAGTGATGTGATCGCCTATCAAATTCGGCAGTCGTTCAAGCCCGGTGAGATCACCGCCGAAGAAGCCAACAAGGTGGGCTATGAACTTGCCATGCGGTTTACCAAGGGCAAGTATGCGTTTATTATTGCCACCCACACAGACCGGGAACACATTCATAATCACATTATCTACAACTCCACTGCGCTGGACAGCACCCGGAAGTTCCGGGACTTTTTATTGTCCGGGCTGGCCGTGCAGCGGTTGAGCGATTTGATCTGTCTGGAACATCAGCTGTCTGTTATTGAAATCAAGCCGTACCGAGAACGGCAGAAGCGCACTCTTTATCCTCCCAGAGAAAGCAATCGTGATAAGCTGTGTGCCGTAATCGACAACATTTTGCTGAGCGAGAAACCTGCAAGTTTCGAGGGCTTTCTTCAAAAGCTGGAACAGCGGGGCTACGAAATCAAACGGGGAAAGTACACTTCGGTCAAAGGAACACGGCAGAAGCGCTTTATCCGTTTTCGGACACTGGGAGCAGGATACAGTGAAGATGAAATCAAGGCGGTCATTGCAGGAGATGCCGAACACTGCCCACATCAGAAGCAGCCACCGAAAGAGCAACCGTTCCACCTGTTGGTGGACATTCAGGCAAAGCTCTCCGAGGGCAAAAGCGAAGGCTATGCACGATGGGCGAAAAAATATAATCTGAAAGAAATGTCCAAGACGCTGATTTTCTTGCAGGAGCACAAAATTGGCAGCGCAGATGAACTGAATGAACGCACAGCGGCGGCAACAGAAAAATACCACCAGCTGGGAGATTCCATCAAAGCCGCCGAAACACGGATGGCGGAAATTGCTGTGCTGAAAACGCACATCGTCAATTACGCCAAGACCCACCCAGTCTACGATGCCTACCGGAAAGCGGGATATAGCAAAAAGTTTCTGGATACTCACCGGGAAGAAATCACACTGCACAAAGCAGCCAAGGCCGCTTTCGATGAAACTGGCTTAAAAGAGCTGCCGAAGGTCAAAGCACTGAATGCAGAGTATTCCGATCTTCTGACCCAAAAGAAAGCAGCCTACCCGGACTATCGCAAGGCACGAGAAGAAATGCAGGAGTTGGTAAAGGCACAGAAAAATATTGAATTGTTCTTCGCAGAAGAAAAAGACGCACAGGAAAAGCAGCAGACCCGATAAACGAAAGTCGCCGAGGATTCTAACCCTTTCATGGGGCGGAATCCTCGGCGACTTTTTTAGTTTATGTAGCAGCGATCCTGCGTTACGAGCCAATCTTCACACAGACGTTGGGCTTCATCTGTTGAGCGGCACACGCAATTGAACAGCTTGCCGTGCAGGGAGCAGTAGGTGTAACGGATTTTGGGCACACCGTTCTCATCCCGAAACTTTGTGTAGCGTTCCTCACCGGGCATCAGATAAAGCTGCTCCATTTCTGCATCGTCCTTTCCGTTTTCATGTGTCAGGCACACAACGCACCTATTCTACCACGAACATCGGAGTTATGCCATTGACGCTTGCACCAAAAAGCGCCCCGGATTTTCGGAGAGAGTGTGCATTGACACATTCAATAGCGTTCGGAAAGAACGCGCAGCCTGCACCGGAACGGTGCAGATCAGAAAGGGTTTGGGATTTCCCAACAAGCATTTTGCAACGCAAAATTTGCATTTGTGCGCACGAATGCACTGCTTGCAGAAGCTTTGAAGAAAAAGAGTATCAGACGGGAGTATAGATATAAATGTTGCGTCCCATCTCTCCCGTTTCAACATCGAAGCTTCCCGATGCCACTAGTTTTCCGTTATGAGTTATCTCAACATAAATATCCCAAAGGCCAGCAGACTCCCAATATGCTTTCGGCGATTGACGAATCTCTACATTAAGGTCATCCGGAACTCCCAAATCTTTTGCAATGATTCGCAGCTGCTGATCTGTAAAGCTATCTCCCTGAGATATTTTATCTGTGGGGTCGTCCCATTCGCAGATGTAGGCACATCCGGCATCAATTATTCCATCTGCATCATTCCACGTCCCATCCTGAAACTTTTCATAGAACATTGCATAGTGCTCAATACCATCCTGATTGTTCGGCACACCAGAATGCCAGTTTGTATAAGCTGTGCTGGTTCCATCGACCCATTTCCAGTTTCCTTCAGAGCTTTCATCGCTGAATCCAAAGTAGGCATTCTCGTACCCTTTTGCTTTCATTGCACTGTAGAGAAGGAAATTTTCCGTTGACGATTCAATGACCGCCAGATGACCTCCTTTCCACGCGCAGCGTCTCTCTGCTTGCTGCCATGTGATTGGGCCGGACTCCCATTCCGATTCGGGCAATGTATAGAACTCATAAAGGTGTCCTGTGTAACCTTCGACCTGTGTTTCCTCGGCGGCATCGGATGCTTCCCATTCACAAACATAGCCGCTCTGTTCATATGTATTGCTGTTTGCCAGGTCGTTCCACTTTACCGGCCACACAGCCACACAACTCTCGTCTGCCACAACATTGCTGGAATTATTTGGCTCTCCATCGCCCCAGTTCTGATATTCCCATGGTTCACCTGTCACCCAGCACCACTGACCGGCAGAATTTTTATAGCCGCCAATCCAGAGTTTGCTGTTCTGAGTATTCAGGCTTTCAATTGTTTTCTGTTCTTCCTGCGAGGTAATCGTCGCAAGGTGTCCACCCTTTGCTTCACAAGCAGCTTTGGCTTCCTCCCATGTCAGGGTCTCACGGAAAATCTCGTATCTGTGCCCGTCTGTCGGTTCAGACGATGCATTTTCCGCTTCTTTCGCTTTCTTGTCCCTCAGCTCAATGGCCTTTTCCACGGCGAGTTTCGCGTTCAACATTTTATATCCTTCCTCGCCGTAGCCGCCTGTTGCAGTACTTTTGATGATATCCTTTACCTCTTTCGCCGTAAAGGTCGGGTCGATGCCAAAAATCATAGCAGCAACACCGGCAACGTGAGGAGTTGCCATTGAGGTGCCAACTTTATATCCATATCCTACTGCACCATCGGCAACTGTGCTATAAATCTTTGCATCTGGAAAAACATTATCAGAATCGCTTCCTCCCGGTGCCAGCACATCAACCCTGCTTCCTCGGTTGCTATATGAAGCAACCTGATATCCATTATGTTTACAGCCAAAATAGGAATGTGTTCCTGAAACAGCTGCCGCTCCAACTACAATAATCGAATCTTTTATTTCAGGTTCATCAATTCCGCTATATATATCCCATCTTGCATCCGTCCCACCTGACACCCATTCATCTTTCTTAAATCGATTTTTATATTTGTTATAATCGGGATCTTTTTTATAATCTCCCTGCCAAAAGTATTCAATTCCATTTTTTACATCTTCTTTATCTTTTTTATAAAACAATTTGTCATTGTCATTATCCGCTGATTTGCAAATAAGAAATGAGTTCCCTGTGTTTTTTTCTAAGTCATCTAAAAATTCCGTGAGATCAGCATTCAGAATATTGAAGTTTTCCTGAGCCTTTTTCCCTCCCTGACTTGCACTATACATCAGCCCATGTTCGCCTAAGCAGTAGCTGAGATTCAATACTCTGCAGCGCTTGATTTGAACAAGGTAACTCAATGCTGTTTTCTGAGAGAAATAAAACTGTTGTCTGGTCTCGCCCTTTTTATAAGTAGCACCATATAATTTTGCATTCGGTGCAACTCCGCAAACACCTTTTTCATTATCAAAATCCGCACCAATAATTCCTGCCACATGAGTCCCATGGCTTTGTTCCGATGTCCACCATCCAAGACCATTATACTTGTAAGGTCCCATCGCCGAAACATTTCCAAACGGCATCTCCTGAAAAGTCAGGTCTTCGTGATAGAAGTCAAAAATCTCCTCAATTACGCCAACATTGACTGGCTTCATCTGGTCACGGTATACCCATGCACCCGGCGCATCAATGGCCTTCATGTTCCAGTTGTTTCCAGAATTTCCGCTCCAATCGTCCCATTTTTTATCATTCGGGTAATACGCCGAAGAACCCGAAATTGCGTCATTTTCCAGCTCAAATGCATAATTCAGAGAAGAACGTCTCACATAGGGGAGTGCTTTGAGCTGTTCAATCATCTGCTCCAGTTCTTCCTGCGTGTGCGCAGCAGGGAGAAGAATCTGGTAATCCGCAGTGACTGGGATTTCACCCACGACCTCACCGCCGATCGTCCGCAGATAATCTTTCAGTGCAGAAAGACTGTCGGAGCTATCCAGTGTGACCAGAAGCTCATTGTTAACATATCCAAAACCGCCCTGCATTACAACATTCTCAGCTGCCGGTTCGTGATAAATCAGATCACCCATGTCCGTTTCAGGGATGTCTTTTTCTACATTCACCGCAGATACTTCTCGAACAGTTTCAGCAGGCTTAGACGACAACTCACTGAAAATCAAAAAAGCTAAAATCGTTCCCAGAAACAGTACAAGAATGCCAAGCAGGGCAAAGAGCCATACCAAGTTGTTCTTACGGCGTTTTCTGTGCATATGGTCCGCAGTAGATTTTTTCATAATGATATTCCTTTGCTTGAGTTACCGAAATTTGCGATGCAATAAAAAAACTGGAAGAATCGCTTTCGTTTCAGGAGCTGTGAATTTTCACAGCTCCTTAGAATTTACAGATAGAACGCAGCAAACAGATCACCGATGCCGTAGAAGAAATCGCCGAGACTGGTAAAGCCCCAGTTGCTGCCGCCAGACATCGTGTGGGTATAACCGTCAGAGTAGGTGTAGACACCATTTTTCTTGGAAACAACAGCGCCATGAGACTGTTCGAGGGTCTTAGACTCACTCTCCCAGTTATCATAGTAGGTACTGCGGAACATCCGGCCAAAAGCATAGCAGATCTGTGAAACAATACCGCCGCCCTCAACACAAGACATTTCGTTTTCATTCAGAGCCACAAAATTTGCAGGCATCTGAATCTTGTTGTTTGTCATAAAGCAACACTCCTTTGATTTGCGTCTTCTTCCAGCTTTTTTATTGCACCCCTTTCTTTTTTATATTTTCTGACTTTAGCCTTTGTACTTTGTCAACAGCACCGATGTATTATCATGTGCTCCGGGAAATGTCAGAGCCGTTTCCACCAGCAGCTTGGAGGCCTGCTTCAAATCCTTTGTGGCATTCAAAATCTGGCAGATTGCATCATCTGATAAGCAACGATACAGTCCATCTGTACATTGAAGCAGTACATCATCCTTTTGCAGAGGGAATGGTATCCGATTTCCACTGATCAATGTCAGTTCCTGAATGCCAAGATAACTTGTCAGTGCTGCACGCTGCGGATGACGCAGTGCCTCCTCAGTGGTAATGCTTCCCTCCTGCACCATTTGATCCAAATGCACACCAAAATTGTGGTCAATATTCAGCTGCCGCAATTCACCTGCACGATACAGATAAATATGGCTGTCACCGATTCCGCACCAGAATAATTCTCCGTTCCGGATAAATACAGCAGTCAATGTTGTTCCGGCTTCCATTTTGCGGTTTTCGCTGTCGCGGATGTCTTTAACTTTTTCATTCAGCCTCAGTGCCGCACGGCCCATCTCTGTAGAAATATCCGTCGCCTGTGCATTTTCGAGCAGATGCTGTGTCATTCCCTGCGCCGCCAGAGCACTGGCACGTTCACCGCCGGATAAGCCGCCCATGCCGTCACACACCACACAGACTGTGCTGAATTCGTTATGGTCGAAGCGAACTGAATCCTGCTGATTGTTTCGCGTTCCAATCGACATATAACTGGCAATTTCCGTTGTGTCGGTTTCACAGTTGTCAAAGCAAAGTGTCTTTTCCGAATCGTTTTCAGACGGGTACAAAAGCGTCTGCGTCACATCGTCCATCGCCTGCATTTCGTCGGCAGCTTTTCCTTTCAACTTTTTTCTCTTAAAAAGAGAGATCACGCTTCAATCACCACCTTGAACGTATACTCCGGTGACAGGACATAAAAACTGTCTCCATCCCTCAATGTATACTGTTTTCCTTTTTCCATTGGCTCTCCACTTGAAAGGAACGAGCCAAACTTTGAAAGGTCTCGTATTGTAAAATCTTTTCGTTTTTCATTGTAAAAGATCTCACAATGGTTTCGGCTGATTCGATTGTTTGCTGGCATCATAACATCACTTGTAGCCGACCGGCCAATCTTTATCGTGCAATTCGGTTCAAGTAACCACCTGCGCTTGGAGAAGCATCCAGCTGTTTCTCTGTAATCAATCGTCAATTCCAGATAGGCCATCTTACGTTTCTTTGGATCCATGATCGTATAGACATAGCCGCTTTGGCTTTCAATCACGTCATAAATACGCGGCAGATACTTATGTTTGAGCGTTTTCAGAATGTTTGCCTCGGCGCGTTCATCCATCCGTCCCTTGAACTTTTGCTTCACACGCTTGATAACAACATCCACGTCCAAACTATCTTTGTGCGCACAGTAAAGTGTGCCCATTCCGCCTTCGCCCAGCGGATAGATTCGGCTGTATCCGCTCCCCAGATCAGCTGTCCACTGGCTGGCATCGTTATAATCCATACTCACACCTCCGTATAAATCTCAGGATGCCAGATCATCGCTGAACGCCGGGAATTCCGATTCAATCTCAGACCAGTCAAATTCCTCGTCTGTACCATCGTCCTGTGCGGGGTCGTATGCGGGAGCTGCACTGCTGCTCGACGAACTTGTTCCGGGCGTGCTCCCAGTGCTCCCCAAGCCCTTTTTGAGCGCCTCCTGTGCCATCGAATTTGCGATGTTAGCCGCCTCACCAGTAAGGCCGCTGTCCTTCACCACTTTGCTTGCGGCACTATCGGCTACCTTTTCCGCCACCTTTTGGGTCGCAGTTTTGGCATCGTCCTTTGAATCCAGTTCAACTTTTACAGAGGATTTTTTCCCGTTTTCCTCCTGCATAAAATTCTCGATCTGTACCGTCAGTGTGCAGCTTCCATCCGAATTGACTTCGACCTTCTGGTTGATTGCGTTAAAGTCAACACCATTCTCTTCTGCTTTGTTTAACAGCTCTATAATTCCGTTTTTGTCATCTTTCGCAGAATAATATGCTCCCAGCAAGGCATACGGTTCTGCATTATCAGGTTCCGCCTCAAGCCATGCATGACTTACATTCTCCGCAAAGAGAGAGTCAACATCATTCCAGTACTGATCAGAAAGAACTTGGAACGGTCCGTTTCCACCGCCGTTTTTATAAATCAGATCTGCATCTTTTAAAAACTCCGGTAGAAACTCTGCGTCATCTTCAAAAACTTCCTGTGCCTTGTTAAGGACTTCGTTTGCCTCATCTGTCTTTCCCTGTGCGGCATAGGCTGCATAAAGTCCTGCGTATGCTTCTTTGTTTTTGGGGTCATGCTGAATAATATCGATATACTGTAAAATCGCATTCTCATAATCCAGCGAGATGAGATAATTCGTACCCAGATTCAAAACCTTCGTCAGGGAAAAGACTTCCGCTGTTTCCGAATCGGATTCAGTAGACAGCGTAGACATCGCATTTCTCGGGCTGCAGCCCATCAGGACTGCGGCACTCAGTACGATTGCCACTGCTGCAATAATTTTTGCTTTTTTCATTTTTTGCTCCCATTGACTTTACGTCAATTGAAATTTATTTGCACCATCTGCCAGAGAAAGAACGCTTTCCGATGGCACATAAGTCGGCACACTGTAGAGAATGCGCTTTCCATTAACAACGACTCCATTTCTGGAAAGATCTGTAACGGTATACCCTAGCTGGTTCCCATTATATTGGACCAGACAGTGTACCCTACTGATTTTTTCACTATTAACGATCACAGAAGCTTCCGCAGCACTTCTTCCAATCTTGATCCGTTGTCCCGGCTTCAATTCAATCGTCTGCCCGGCCAGACTCCCAACTAATCCAATAAGCGTTCCCCGCCCGGAAGACAGGGAACGCTGTGTAATAGGGCTAGTACATTTTACAAAATGCCGTCTTTTTTCATATTCAGCAGCCAATTGATTAACATCCGAAACGAATCGGTGCATTGCAATAAAATATCCAATGAATGGAACCAAAATCATCCAGATAAAGAAGCTTTCACTGTCCTGCCGAATCTCTACATCATATTCATCTGCACTATCATAGACCCGGTCTACAATTTCTGCGAGCCACAGATACTGATAAACGCCAAATGTCAGAATACTGAATCCGATCATCCTTCCGACCCCAACGGTATCCTGTCCGTCTTTCTTGCAGATTGCATTGACATCCTTTACCAGCGAATCCATGAACCAGTAGTGATATAAAGAACAGGTTACGACAGAAAGCAGGATGTATTGTAAAAAGCTTCGTTTTTGCTTGAGCAGTTGAATCTTTGGCTTTGAATCCATTCGATTCCCTTGTTTGGCTGGCATATCTTATTGCTTACAGCAGCTTCATAATGTTGTTGCTGTCTCCCAGAGAGATTTCCGTTCCACGCGCAAGCTTCACCGGAGCGTTCGCCGGCAGACGGCTTCCGTTCACATAAGTGCCATTGCTGGAAAAATCTGTGACTCGATACTGTTGGGTCTGGCTGTTAAACATGACTTCGCAGTGCCGGCGGCTGATTTTTTGTGCTCCCTGAGAGAACACAATCTGGGCTGCTGCGCTGTCTCTTCCTAGGATCACCGGCTGATCCGGCGTAAGCGGGAAGTTGGAACCTGCATACATACCAGAAATACCCAAAATTGCAGGCTCATTCTTCTGCGCAGCAGACTGACGCTGCTTTTTCTCTTGCTCAATTTTGTTTCCAAGGTTGTTGATTTTTTCTGCAACATCCTCCGGCTTGATTGCAATCGTCAGACCCGAACCTTCGGCGATACTGCTCTGGATGCCATCCAGAGCAATGGCGCGGCCCTTCAGTTCTTCAAATACCAGAGCCTTTGTCATATTATAGTAGGGTGTCACATAGAGCAAGCCGACAATACCGCCGGTAATATTATTGAGAAGCCACCAGCCCAGATAGCTCAACTCAAAAATCAGAAGATCTCCAATGTGCCCTGCGGTCATTTCTTTGCAACGTGCAATCACCTGCTGTGCCGACAGCTGAGGATGATCCGCCTGCACCCATGCCATCGGCCAAAGCTGGAGACGTCTGTAAATGCTGATGACTGCCGCTGCGATCATACCAACCATTAGGATCAGAACTGCAAGCCAGATAACCCCGGACAGCAAAAATACGAACGTAAGGATCACCGTTGCAACTGCAATTACAATAGGAAGCCACTGAATGACAATTTCTCGTGTTCCCGTAACGATTGCAAACTGCACAAAGAAATCAAAGCTTTCAAAAATGCTGCTGGCACTTGTCCGTGTTCCATTTTTACGCAGATACAAATAATAGCGATACCGCGCAACTTCGAACGGTGCCTTGAGCATCTCTGTTACGATTCCCGTTGCTGCCACGAGCAGAACGAAAAGCAGTGCCATCAGAATAAACTTGAATGGACTGAAGAGCGTGCTGGGGCTATAATACCCCCAGATGGAAGCTCTGCTCAGATCGTTAATGAAGGACACCACAAGCGAAACGAGTGTGGTACCATAGATACTAACTGCCGCCGCAGAAAATGCCGCCATCATAGTTGTGACAGTTAGTGCGGAGATGATCGTGTATAAGATCTCCATACCAATCATTGCAGCCTGATTTCCGTTATGTTTTAAAATGCTCTTGGCACTTTCTTTATCCGCAACTCGATTTACCATAATAACCCCATCCTTTCAGCTTACCAGTGAAACTGCTCTCCGCACAGAGGAACAAACATCAGCTTGGTGTCACCAATGTTCAACAGATCCATAGTCTTGAGTTCGACAGGGTTCAGCACCAGCTTGTCGTTCACATAGAACAGTTCCTTCGAGCTGCCGGGCTGCGCCAGATACACATTGCTGCGGGGATCGTACACTACGATCGCATGCGAGCTGCGAGACACCGTATTATCTCCCAGAATGCAAACATCCATCTCAGGTGAACGACCAATAAAGTTGCGGCCCTGATGCAGGCGGTAATCCGTGCCCTTATTTACACCGTCGGTGCAAACCAACCAGCCGACCACAGGTGCCGGCTTTTCTACCATACCATCCAACATATCTGCGGTCACAGGCAGGGTGCGGTCATCATCACTTACAATCGGTACAGTCACATTTGCAGGCTGAGAAACCACGGGCTGAGAAACAGTCAGCGGTTCCGTTACCGCATTGGCGGGCTGGGGCGCATCCGGAATATTCAGCGGCACAGTGGTCTGGTCTGCACCGATACTAGCGGCTCCGCTCATACCGCAGTGAGGGCAGTTGTTGCCAAAGCGGGAAGAATCATAATAGTGGCCATTCGGACATTTCACCAAAGTCATAATAGGGGCCTCCTCAAAATAAAAATGTTTTTATATCCTCGACAGACAAATTCCGCCGCAGAATCATCGGGTGCATTCCATTCATTTTGCAAGTTGAATCACGCGCAGAACGATATTTCCCAGTTGGAGCGTATCCCCAACATGAAGCAGGTGTTCCGCTGGAATCTTTATTCCGTTGACATAAGTTCCATTGTGTGAGTTCAGGTCGGAAAGCACCACGCCGCATTCCCGCACCTCAAAGACACAGTGCTGCTTTGAGATCCGCGGGTCGTCAAAAGAAACATCACACATTTCTTTGCTGCGACCCCAGATTGCACTTTTATATATTGTGCATTCGATTTGCCGTCCAGCCTGTGCTCCGCTTACAAGCTCCATAAGCATTTTAACCGAACTGGAGTTTTCTCCTGCGGACGAGATTACAGCCTTCGGTTCAGTAACAACATGCTGAATCTCATATTCAACTTTCTGCGTTTCAGGCTGTTCTACCCTGTTTTTCTTTCTTTTTATCCAAAGGAATATTACGATAAAAAGAAGAAGCAGAATTCCGCCGCCCAAGATATACCAGCCAGCATCCCTCAGCTCAAATGGCTTACAAAAGTCAAGGCTGCTTTCTTTCAATGGATTTTTTTCCATCGAATCATCACAGATGCCATACATTTCCAAGGTATAGTCGCCCTGCGGGAGATCGTCCGGCAAAACCAGTTGATAGCAGCGCTTCTCTTTGACTACGACACACTTGATCTCTTGCGTTTTCTCATTTCGCTTCAGTCTATAAGCATTTGCTTTGTCCGCGCCGAGAACAGGCTCCGAAAATTCGATTTCGATCGTATTTTTTTCATTGTCGTATCGGAACGATATGACCTCTGGTGCAGTATCATCCACCAGCCAGTTTGTGATTCGAATCTGCCTTGTATCGCTTTGCGCTCCGGCTGTTTCTTTCAGGAGCAGTGTGTGCAGCTCCCCATCAGCATAATTTGCAGTGCTCTCAAATCCAAGACAAACGGTTTGATTCAGCCGTTCTTTCCACTTTTGCCATACCTGAGCTGCATTCTGTGGGTCAAATACAAAAAGTTCGCCTCCCGTAGTGCGCGCAAATGTCCCCAGCCCATCCCGTGACTGCCGATCTGCCGTATCCACACAAAACGCATATACCGGCATACTTGCCTGTGTCAGCCGTGTTTCAAGTTCTTCCTGCGTGATGCCCGCATCCCCTGTATCCTGAATGCCGTCTGAGATGACCAGAACGATTTGACGCTCCTTCTGTGATTCAGCCTCCACATATCTCAGGCACTGATCAAACGCCCGGTAAAGGTTTGTTTTTTTATCTTTTGCCTGTAACAACGCCAGTATTTCCGAGATTTCATCCGCATTCCGGCTGTCCGAAACCTGCATCTTAACGGTATCTCCAAAGGTAATCAACGTGATTTTGTCCTTTGGTCCAAGATTCTGCGCAAGTTCCTCAACTTGTTCTTTGGCTGCTAAAAAGTATTCCGAAGTAATTGAACCCGATATATCCAGCATGACCAGATAGGAAGTGCCGTTTTCATCCAATGACTTTCTTCCTGTGCTAGTTAAGGCGTTTCCATCCAGATACGCCTCACAAGCCTCATTCGCATTCACGCCCCGCACATAAACCTGAATCTGTGGCATCTCTGCTCGGACCTGTTCGATTTGAAAAACTTCAAGTTCCCCGGTACCGGGTGACTGCGCTTTTGCACAAAGCGACATTCCGCTGAATGCCCCCAGCAAAAATATGACGCCAATGACCGCTACCGATATTCTCCGCAAAAACTTTGAAAACATAACTGTTCCTCTCCCACACACATCTGATCACCATCTGCTAATAGCTGTGGCTCCGAAAGCAGCTGCCCATTCAGATAAACCAGCGAAACCTCACCGGGAACCAGTATAAATTCTTTGTGTTTTCCATCATAAATGACTGAGCAGGCACATCCGCATTCCTGCCCTGTCAACTGAATCGGAACCTCTGCATTCACTGCTGTTCCAATATCGTTCCGCCCTTCGTGTAATCGCCAATCCCGTCCGCAGTTTTTTCCTTTTACACAAACGACCCATCCAACAGTTGGTTTTGCCACAGCATCATCTTTCAGTGCCTGATAGCCGATTGTCTTGTCTGCTGCATCATCGAGTGGTGTTGTATAAGCTACAGTCCTATCTTCGTTCTCATGGTTTTGGGAAGACAGCGAAAGACAAATCGGGCAGACCTTATACTTTTCATCATCATAGAAATGATGCCTTGTGCACTGCTTGATTGCCATCGTACATCTTCTCCTTTTCCGGATTGTCGCAGAGTACCTTACTCTGCGAATGGTTTTGCAAAAATACGATTATGCGCTGACTTTTTGAAATCGACGGATTATTTGACGGCGATGAAATCAGCAAGCTTCTCCATACTATCTCGCTTTAGACTCAATGAGGGATGAACATATCGATTCATCGTAATGCTAACAGATGAATGTCCTAAAATTTCACTTAGTGTTTTAATATCGATATTAGCCTCAACGCAACGAGTAGCAAATGTATGACGTAAAACATGAAAATTCTTCCTATCTATGCCACATTCCTTAAGAATTTTATGAAAACGGTACTGGATACGACGAGGCTCGACTACTTCTGATAACGACCCGCTTAAAAAATATCCAGTTTTCTCCATTGGATATTGACTCAAAATCTTTAGTAAAGTGTTCGGAATGGGAATCACACGGTTTGCTGAGCTACTTTTAGGTGCAGCGATTATGATATGCGTCTTTTTGTTTTCTGAAGTACGCTTTTGTATACGCTGCATCGTTTGACAGATGCAGATTGTCTTATCAGAAAAAGAGATTTTCTCCCATGTCAGCGCACATAACTCACCAACTCGGATTCCTGTGTATAGACAGATGAGAATTCCAAGATTAAGAGAGTCAAGCTGGTTCACTAGATATTCCTGCAAGGTTGTCTGCTCGGACAGACTTAAGATTCCCATTACCTTTGGAGTCTGTTTGACCCTTATGTTGAAAGCAGTCACATCGATAGAAATATTTTGATCCTGTGCATAATGCAGAATTCTCCTCAAAACAGAAAGAATATCTGAAATTGTTTTAGGGGACAGCCCTGTTCCATCTTTTTTTCCATGCTTTTCCAGCTCCTTACAAAAGGTACAGACTCGCTCACTTGTAATCTCTGATATCTCTAATTGCTGGAATGATGGCATAAGATAGCAATTTAGTAAAGTGCGGTAGCGAATATACGTTGATTCCTTCAAACTGGTCGATGAATTTTCAAGCCATATAGCAGAAAAGCCCATGAATTTACAATTTGTAGCAGGGACTTTTTCAGCATCATAAGTATTCATAGCTTGAATAACTCTTTGTAAATTGTTTCGAACTTCATGGTAAGAAGTCGCATATAGATAGCCATATCGCGGTTTCCCTTGCGTATTTCGTGATTTTATGTATCGAGCTTCCCATCGGCCATCCTTCCGCTTATAGATGTTCAATCCTTTTCTTGCCATAGGTAGATTCCTTTCGTTTGACGGTCTATTTGACGGAGCATACAATCAAATTGTAATGTTTTTAGCGAAACTGTCGATTACTCCAAACATTATTCCCGAAATTTATTGGCCTTTGGACTGTTTTCCCTTGACTGATAGCTGAATTGGCAGTAAAATTCAAGAAGAACTACCTGTCGCAGAGTAAGGTACTCTGCGATATGAAAAGCACAGCCATGAGCACCACGAACGCTCATGGCTGTTTTTCTTACTCATCTGAAATCTGTGGAATTTCGTTTAACAATCGCTCAAGAACATCTTGCAAAATCACAGCTGCTTGTGGCAATTCTCCATCTGCATTAGCTAGAGAGGCTATTTCATGTCGAGCATATTCCTGAAAATAAGGAGAGAGTCTTCCTAGGCTGGCATCTACTATGCAATCTAAAATCTCTCCATAACTAACTTCACTTAAATCAATCATTTTCTGTTCCATCCTATTGAAAGTCTCTTAACTTACGGCCTCTATGGTTATCAACCTTGTGTCCAGTCTATCACAAACGATAGTTTATATCAATCAAAAATTGTAGATTCAATCACTCATTTTTGACTGTCCTCTAGACTACAATAGAGTAAAGAAGGATGGTGGTTGCTCATGTACGAAGAACAGTTTTCCAAGCGGCTCGCTGAACTGCGCACGAAAAAGGGAGTATCTGCGAGAGACATGAGTCTTTCCATTGGGCAAAATCCCGGATATATTCGTGCAATCGAATGTGGAACTACCTTTCCTACCATGTCGAACTTCTTTTATATATGTGAGTACCTCAACGTAACTCCACAGGAATTTTTCAATTTCAGTGAGGAACCTTCCAATGGAATGAATGCTCTTACCGATCAACTCGATAAGCTTGATGAAGAACAGATTCAAGCTCTCGCAGCCTTTATAAAGACTATCGTCAAGTAGTTAGGAATAACAGCAAAAATGCCCACCAGCTTCAAGCCGGTGGGCATTCTCTTACTTGTACCGTATTACAGGCAGTTGCTTTATCTTGCAGCCAACCTTTTTGTGATCAAGTGCAAAAACCATATCTGGAGTGCGTTCAAAGAAACCTATGTCACGTTTCCAGCTTGTCCCACACTTGCAATGGAACAGCCCTGTGAACTGCTGTTTCATCTTGCGCCCGCAGTTTGGGCAGATATGTTTACTTGCCCCTCATATTGCATTACTGGAGCTTTGCAAGGATTTCTTCAGCCGTCATACCGCTGGC
>OGKO01001095.1_pt1 | contig 17144 bp, 15 predicted proteins | sample 1572451 | NCBI WGS metagenome assembly OGKO01 (sample SAMEA2582089, study PRJEB24529) | metagenome | biome: Human gut stool | place: China | collected 2011 | reverse complement strand
GCAGCATCTCGAAGGGGGCGCGGTTCACGTCCACCGGGAACAGCCCGTAGTGCTGGACGGCCCAGTTGCATTTCGGGTCGAGATAGGGGTTGAAGCTCTGGTTGTCCTGATCCAGTATCTCGTCGGCCTTGAACTGGTAGAACCGCAGCAGCCAGTCGGCCTGATAGAGCCGGTGTTCCCGCAGGAGCGGCGGCTTCGTGTCCAGCGCAGGCAGGCGGGTGTCGTCCGACACCGGGATATAGGCCGAGTAGAACACCCGCTTGAGGCCGTATTTCTGGTACATCCCCTCGGACAGCTGCAAAATGTGGTAGTCCGTCTCGGGCGACGCACCGACGATCATCTGGGTGCTCTGGCCGGCGGGAGCGAACTTGGGCGCGTGGCGGTAGAGGGTCAGCTCCTGCCTGCTCTCTTCACCTGCCACCGAGATCTGCTTCATGGGCCGGAAGATGGAGTGGCGGCCCTTGTCGGGGGCGAGAAGATGGAGGCTCTGCTCGCTGGGCAGCTCGACGTTGACGCTGAGGCGGTCGGCGAGGTAGCCCATCTGCTGGATGAGCTCGGGGCTGGTGCCGGGGATGGTCTTGGCATGGATGTAGCCGCCGAAGTGATGTTCGTTCCGCAGCAGCCGCAGAACGGTGAGCATCCGCTCGGTGGTGTAGTCGGGGGTCCCCAGCACGGCGCTGGACAGGAAAAGTCCCTCGATGTAGTTGCGGCGGTAGAACTCGATGGTCAGTTCTGCCAGCTCCCGGGGCGAAAAAGTGGCCCGGGGAACGTCGTTGGACTTCCGATTGACGCAGTAGCTGCAGTCGAAGGCGCAGCAGTTGCTCATCAGGACTTTCAGCAGGCTGACGCAGCGGCCATCAGCGGTAAAGGCGTGGCAGCAGCCCGGCGCATAGCAGCTGCCGATGGTGCCGCGCTTCGCCGGATGGGACGCGCCGCTGGACGTACAGGCCACGTCATATTTTGCGCTGTCGGCCAAGATGGTGAGCTTGTCCATCAGGGACTGTTCCATAGAAAGATACCTCCCAGAAGGGTATATTTCCCCCTTACCCCCACAGCTGCTTATCAGAAGCGCCGTGGGGCAGGGGAGAGACTCACCACTTGGCCTTCGTCTCGACCACGCGGCCCGCGATGTGCAGGCGGTTCAGGTCCTCACCCTTGATGACCAGCTCGTTGTAAGCGGGGTTGAAGGGCTGCAGAACGACGCAGTTGCCCCGCTGGATATACCGCTTGAGGGTGCCTTCGCCCTCGTCGCCGTAGACCAGCACACCCAGGTCGCCGTTTTCCAGCGTGTCCTGCTTGTGGACAAGGGCGAGGTCGCCGTCCTGGATTCGGGGCTCCATACTGTCACCGCGCACGACGAGGTAGAAGTAGTTGGAGGGGTCCTTGACGCGGGCATACTCCTGCCCATAATCCTCCTCAAAGGCCAGTGCGCCGTACCCGGCCTTCACGGTGCCGATGACCGGGATGAGGCTCTCGGCGTAGTTGCCGAAGAAACGCTCCTCGGGGGTGGTCACGTTGGACACCGGACGGTAGAGCCCCAGCAGGAAATCGGCTGTGGTGCTCAGGATCTCCGCGATGCGGGCCACCGTGGCGGGGTCGGGGGAGGATTTGCCGCTTTCCCACTTGCCGACGGCCTGCTGGGTCACCCCCAGTTTGGATGCCAGCTCAGCCTGACTGATCCCCTTCTGCTTGCGGCACTGCTTCAAAAGCTCTGAAAACGACATGGTCGTACACTCCTTTACTCCGAGGTCAATATTTTATGCTTTTATTGTACAACAAAAAGATGTTTTTGTAAAGAGAAAAGTGAGCGGCCAGCCAAAAAAAGGTTGTCACATGAGAGGGATCTGCAGGGCTGGACGAAAAACTTTCAATTTGGGCTTGACAGAAGGCCGGAAATCTGGTAAATTAAATAGGCATTCGGTACGGCGTGTGCGAGTGCCCACGAGGAGAGATGTCCGAGTGGTTTAAGGAAGCAGTCTTGAAAACTGCCGTACGGCAACGTACCGTGGGTTCGAATCCCACTCTCTCCGCCATTTTTTTGAATAAGTGTAATGCACTTTGCTCTGGAGTAGTACTCAAGAGGCCGAAGAGGCGCCCCTGCTAAGGGCGTAGGTCGTCTAAACAACGGCGCGAGGGTTCAAATCCCTCCTACTCCGCCAAGAAGAAGCTCGATGGTTCGTTGAAACCACCGGGCTTTTTCCATTGTTGCACACTTTTGTGGATTTTCGGGGCGGATGATTTACTTTTGCACCCGGATTTCTTATAATGGGATAAAACGGAAATGCCGGAACAGGAGGAAACGAGCAATGGCACTCAAAAAATTTGCCCGCGGGGACGTCATCCTGCCCGCAGTGGTCTTCCTGCTCACATTTGTGGTGGCGCTGTTTTCGCTCCGGCTGCTCTCACTCGATCAGGAAAAAGACGAGCGGCTGCGGGCTGTCTATGCGGCCGAGTCCACCATCAGCCGTGTGTCTTCCCAGCTGAACCGCTATCTGGCAGAATCGGACTTCTTCAAAAAATATATCGAGTCGGGCCATGTGCTCCGTGAAGAGGAGTTTGCAGTTATATCCAGCAATATGCAGGATGGCAGCAGCGTCATCAAGACCCACGAGCTGGCGAAAGACGGCGTCGTCTCCCAGGTGTATCCGGTAGCGGGCAACGAGGCGGCCATCGGGCTCGATGTGCTGCATAACCCCGCCCGCAAAAAGGAAGCAAACCTTGCCAAGAACAGCGGGATGTACACCATCGCTGGTCCCTTCGAGCTGGTGCAGGGCGGCACAGGCGCGCTGCTGTTTGACCCCATCTATACCTATAGTAAAAAGGGGGAACGCTTGTTCTGGGGCTTCTCCATCCTTGTTTTACAGTGGGACAACTTCATTGAGGAGGTCGAGCTGGACAAGATGGAGGATGCGGGCTACCGGTATCAAATCTGGAAAAAAGACCCCTATACCGGCGAAAAGATCGTCATCGCGGAGAGCGAAGAGGATTTTCACGGCAACGCGCTGGAAGTTGCGTGCAGCGTCCCCAACGATACCTGGTATTTTGAGATCATCCCGAAGGCCGGGTGGTTCTCGGACCAGCAGCTCTTGCTGGGCATCGTCATCGCCACCATCATTGGCATGATGGCGGCCTATGCCTGCTGGGAACTCATGAACCGGCACCAGAAAGACCTGCAGCACGAAGCGGCCCTTGAAAAGTCTGCACAGGAGGCCCGGGCAGCCAACGAGGCGAAGACCCGCTTCCTGTTCAATATGAGCCATGACATCCGCACCCCGATGAACGCGATCATCGGATTTGCGGAGCTGCTGGAAAAGCACATCGACGAGAAGGACAAGGTGCTGGATTACACCGAGAAGATACGCTCGTCCAGTGCTTTCCTGCTCTCGCTCATCAACTATGTGCTGGAAATGGCCCGCATCGAGAGCGGCAAGGCTGTGATGAAAGAAGAAACCGGCGACCTGTGTGTACTGATGCAGACGCTCTCGGACGTCTTCGAGCCTTCTGTCCAGCAGAAAAAGCTGACCTGCACCTACCATACTGATGTCGAACATCCCTATATTGTGAGCGACCGCACCAAAGTGCGGGAGATATTGCTGAATGTCATCAGTAACGCCATCAAGTATACGCCCGAGGGCGGACATATTGCGGTGTCGGTAAAAGAACTGCCGGCTGAGAAGCCGAAGACGGGCCGCTATACCTTTACTGTTCAGGACGACGGCATCGGCATGAGCGAGGAGTATCTGCCCCATATCTTCGAGGAGTTCACCCGTGAGCATACCAGCACCGAGAGCAAAGTTATCGGCACCGGCCTGGGCCTGCCCATCGTGAAGGCTCTCGTGGAGTGGATGCACGGCAGCATCGACGTGCAGAGCAAGCTGGGCGCAGGAACCACTGTGACCATCACCCTCGGGTTCCCACTGGCGGATGAGGTCCAGAAGAGCGTAGAAGAGCAGGGTGCAAAGGGCGACGCGGCCCAGCTCAGGGGCTGCCGCATCCTGCTGGCCGAGGACAACGACCTCAACGCTGAGATCGTCGTGACCATTCTGGAAGAGAGCGGCCTTACCGTGGAGCGCACTGCCGACGGTGAACTCTGCATCGAGGCACTCAAAGCCCACCCGGCGGGCTATTATGATGCCATCCTCATGGACATCCAGATGCCCAACATGGACGGCTATCAGGCGACGAAGTTCATCCGCAATTTGTCGGATGGCCGCCGCACCATCCCCATCATCGCCATGACGGCCAACGCCTTCGACGAAGACCGCCAGAAAGCCCTCTCCGTCGGCATGGACGCCCATCTGGCAAAGCCTGTTGATGTGGAGCGGCTGTTTGGGACGCTGCGGAAAGTGATAAGATAAGCATATCATTTCATCAATAACAAAAAGAACCCCAGCCTAAGCCGGGGTTCTTTTTGTTATGGGCCAGGCAGGACTTGAACCCGCGACCAAGCGGTTATGAGCCGCCAGCTCTGACCAACTGAGCTACTGGCCCACGAAGACGGCGGTCTGCTGCACATGGACTAACTATAAGTATACCAAAAAATCAGAAAAAAGCAAATCCTTTTGCCGGAATTATTTTGTGCGGCGGGCGTCGAACTTGCGCAGCATGAACTCGTCCAGCATCGCGGGCTGGAACAGCGGCTCTTTGTAGCCAAAAGCTTCCCGGATGAAGATGAGGGTCACGATGGTCTGGCGGCCCGGGTCGAACCGGAGGGTGTAGAGGGTGTCCAGCGGCTGCTGGGTGGGCTGGTGGAGCGTCAGGTGGAGGGTGAAGCCGCCGTCGTTCTCCCGGCGGCACTCGTAGGCGAAGACATCGTCCGGGCTGTGCTGGTCCAGCCGGTCGAAGCAGTCGTCCAGCGGCAGGTCGGTGCGGAACTCGGACAGGCCGCTGGGGCCGTACTGGCTGCGGCGGTTCTGGTCTTTCTTGGACAGCAGAAATACGATAAAGCCCAGAATGGCCGCGAGAAGAAGGATGGAAAAAACAGCGTTCATGTGCGCCTCCCGATGGAATTTGTGTCGAGTTTTCCTTATTGTAACACAACACGCCCCAAAATGTGTTATAATATTTGAAAAATTCCAAAAACTGATGGGGAGCCTGCGCCCTTTCTGCGGGCGGGAGGGACGATATGAAACTCAAATTCACGCGCAAGACCTGGTATTTCCTGCTGCTGGTTTCCGCAGCGGCCTCCATGCTCAACGGTTTTGCCGTCCTGAGCGGCACCAGCTTCGGCCTCATCGAGCAGATCGCATTCGCCGCGGCGGGCATCGCGGCTCTTTTCCTCGCGGCAGAAAAAGGCTCGGCAAGCTGGGAAAAACGCAACTTCACCGGCGTGTTCGTGCTGCTGATGGTGAGCTACATGGTCAACGGCTGGGCGGGCTACCTCTGCTCTGCGCTGGCGTGGCCGCTGCTGCTCAGTACTGAGTACAAGCGCGGCATGGCCATCCAGCGCCAGCTGCAGCTGGTGGGTGCCGCCGAAGCGCTCCACCTGTTCTTCCTGCTGATGGCGAAATACGGCGGCATGGCCACGCTGGGTTTCTGGACGAATCTGCTCTGGGTGCTGCTGGCCTGCGCCCGGGGCTGGGCGGCACTGAGCCTCTATAAGATGCAGGAGGACGCATGACCCAGCGGCGCAGAAGAAGCCGCGCCCGGCGGGGCCGGTTCGGGCGGCGGGCGTTCCTGGCCGGGGCAGGCTGCGCCGCGCTGGCCGGGGCAGCGGTGCTGCTGGGCCGGGGCCAGACGGCCTCGGCGTCGTCGGTGCCGCCGACGGACGAAGCAGAGCCCAACGCCGCCCTGCCTTCGGGTGAATGGCGGGCCGTCTGGGTGAGCTATCTGGAATGGGCCGGGATGGACTTTTCGTCCGAAGAAGCCTTCCGTGCCGGTGCGGCGGCGCTGATGGACAACTGTCTGTCCATCGGACTGAACACCGTCATTGTGCAGGTGCGGCCTTTCGGGGACGCGCTCTACCGCAGCACCCTGTTTCCGTGGAGCCATCTCTGCACCGGCGAGCAGGGGCAGGACCCCGGCTTCGACCCGCTGGACGTCCTCATCACCGAAGCACACAGCCGGGGCCTTTCGCTGGAAGCGTGGGTGAACCCCTACCGCCTCCGCTCCTCGGCGAAGATGCCGCCCGCACTGGCGGAAAATAACCTTGCCAATGTACATCCCGAGTGGGTCTGCGCCGTGGGCGAGGGGCTGTACCTGAACCCGGCCATCCCGGAAGCCGCAGACTATGTGGTGAAGGGCGTGGCCGAGCTGGTGCAGAACTACGCTGTGGACGGCATCCACTTCGACGACTATTTTTACCCCACGACAGACGCCGCACTGGACGCGGCCCAGTTCGCCGCCAGCGGCGCGGGGGATATGGCCGCATGGCGGCGGCAGAATGTCACCGCGCTGGTGAAAGCGGCCCACGACGCCGTCAAAGCCGCCGACGCTACCCTCCGCTTCGGCGTCAGCCCGCAGGGCAACCCCGACAACGACCTCGGTCAGCAGTACAGCGACGTGAAAGCATGGCTGGCCGCCGAGGGCGAAAACGCCGTGGTGGACTACCTCTGCCCGCAGATATACTGGGGCTGCGGCTATACCCTCCAGTCGGGCAGCACCCGCTTCGCCTTTGAGAACATCGTGCCGGAGTGGCTGGCCATGCCCAGGGCGGCATCCACGGACCTCTACTTCGGGCTGGGGGCCTATCGCATCGGCGAGGGCGACGGCGGTGCCAACGAGGACAGCCAGAGCCAGTGGTGTACGGGCAGCGCTCTTGCCCGGCAGGTGGAAAGTCTGCACAGCCTCGGCGCGGGCGGATGGGCGCTCTACCGGTACGATTCGCTGTTCCGGTCGGCTCAGCCGGAGCTTGCCGACGCCGAACGTGCGGCGCTGGCCGCTCTGACTACAGCCTGAACTCTTGTATGGAAAAGCAAAATGCGGTATACTATATAAATCGTGTAAAACCTCGTGTTAAAACAAAATTTGAGGATAAAAGATCATGAAAAAGATAAAGCGAATCGTCCTGCTCGTCGTGGCGGTGCTGGTACTGCTTGTGGCTGCGTCCGGCGTCAAGACCGTGCTGGACATGAAGAACAGCGCGGACAATGAGGTGCAGGAAGAGGACAGCACCCGCTGGGCCGAACTGACCAGCGACCCGCTGAACATCGAGGGCATTGCTGACGCCTCGGCCAAGTATGCCTCGGCGGCAGTGAACGGGAGCTTGAACCTCGTGTTCAACGGCATCTGGAGCCGCCAGACCGATTACTTCACCGTTCCGGGCGGCAGCCTGACCATCACCGGCTACGGCACCGCCGAGGGTACTCAGCGGTACAAGGTGTCCGTCTGGCAGAAGGTGGCCGGCGGCGCACAGTACGTCAACGGAAGCACCTATTATATCAAGACCGATGGTCAGAACTACCGCTGCGTCATCTCCGGGCTGGACCCGGCGGCCAGCTACCGCCTGACCATCTCCTACGATTCCAGCCGCTACTACCTCTACGGCGGACTCAAGGTGGAGGGCATCGCAGGATGAAGACACAGACCAAACATTCGCTCATGCTGATGCTCTGCGCCTTTATCTGGGGTACGGCTTTCGTGGCCCAGAGCGCAGGCTCTGGCATGGGGGCCTATTCCTTCCTCGCAGGGCGCAGCTGGCTGGCCGTCCTTGTGCTGATCCCTACCGTGTTCGCTTTCGACGCCGTGCGCAAAAAACAGGGCCAGCCCTACGGCTGGCCGAAGGAGAAGTCGGAGCGAAAAACCCTGCTGGTGGCGGGCCTCGTCTGCGGCACCTTCCTGTTCGCGGCCTCAGCGGCTCAGCAGATCGGCATCACCATCAACCCGTCCACGGCCAAGGCCGCGTTCCTGACGGCCATGTACGTTGTGATGGTACCGGTGTTCGGCCTCTTTCTGGGCCGGAAGGGCAGCGCTCAGCTCTGGGCCAGCATGGTCATCGCCGTGGCGGGCCTGTATATGCTCTGCATGAAGAACGGCTTCGGCGGCATTGAGACCAGCGACTGGATACTTCTCAGCTGCGCCGTGCTGTTCAGCTTCCAGATCATGTCCATCGACCACTTTTCGCCGCTTGTGGACGGTGTGCGGCTGAGCCTCATCCAGTTCATCGTGGTGGCTGTGGAGAGCTCTGCGGCGGCGCTGATCTTCGAGACGCCCACGCTGGCAGAGTATGGCGCAAACTTTCTGCCTGTGGTCTACTGCGGCGTCATGTCCAGCGGCGCGGGCTATACGCTTCAAATCCTGGGCCAGAAAGATCTGAATCCCGCCATCGCCAGCCTTATCATGTGTTTGGAAAGCGTATTCAGCGCGCTGGGCGGCTGGCTGCTGCTGGGCCAGAACCTTTCGATGCGGGAGAGCGCAGGCTGCACCCTCATCTTCGCCGCCGTCGTGCTGTCTCAGCTGCCCTTTGCGGAGCTGCGCAGATGCAAAAAGGGCGCGTGATGCTGCGGGCGGCCGGGGGCATCCCCTATGAGCTGACGCGGGGGCGGGTCAAGCGGCTCAACCTCCACGTCCGGCGGGACGGCACCGTGGCCCTCAGCATCCCCCTGCGCACGACGCTGGAAGCCGCCGACGCCTACGTCATCGCCGAGGCGGAGTGGATACGGGCTGCACAGGCCCGGCAGGCTGCCCGCGAAAAGCGGCAGGAGGAGCTGCCCGACAAGGCGGCCGCCCTGGCCCACTTCACGGCCATGAGCGACAAGGTCTACCCGGCCTTTGCCGGGGTGCTGGGCGGGCAGAAGCCCACCATCAAAGTGCGCAGTATGACCAGCCGCTGGGGCGTCTGCCACATGGCGAAGCGCCAGATCACCTTCGCGCTCCAGCTCTACAATATGCCCGAGGCGGCACAGATCTATGTGGTAGTGCATGAGTACTGCCACTTTTTGCAGCCCAACCACAGCCCGGCTTTCTGGGCCGAAGTGGCGAAGCTGATGCCGGACTGGAAAGCCCGGCGGGATTTATTAAAATAGGAGAGAAAATCTTTTGGAAAGCGAAAAGACCTCCGGCGGCGATAAATATTCGAAGCTCGCCGGCAATACCATCATCTTTGCCATCAGCAGCTTTTCGTCCAAGCTGCTGACGCTCATCGTTCAGCCGTTCCTGACGTACGCGATGGCCGAGATCTCCGACCTCGGCCTGTCGAAGATTTTGAGCCAGTACGCCAACCTGCTCATCCCCTTTGTGTCGATGGGCATGTCCAACGCCATCATCCGCTTCGGCCTCGATAAGGGCAACAGCGAAAAGCAGGTGTTCACTAACGGCCTGCTCACCATCCTCGGCGGCTTCGGCATCCTCGTGCTCTGCTGGCCGGCGGCGCAGTTTTTGCCCGATATGGCCCAGTACGGCCTGCTCATTTATATTTATGTCCTGATGAGCTGCCTGCGTACCCTCTGTACCCAGTTCGTGCGCAGCCGCCAGTGGAACAAGCTGGTGGCCGTGGACGGCGTGCTCTGCACCGTGGCGACCATGGCGTTTTATGTGCTCTATCTGGTGGGCTTCAAGTGGGGGGCCAACGGCTATCTGCTGGCCATCATCAGCGGCGACTTTGTGAGCGTGCTCTTCCTGATGTTCACCGGCAAGCTCTGGGATTTCATCGAGCTGAAGGGCATCAACAAGACCCTCTGGAAGCAGATGCTCCACTTCTCGCTGCCCATGATACCGGCCCAGATAAGCTTCTGGATCATCAACGCCTCCGATTTGTTCTTTGTGCGTGAGATGTGCGACGGCCTCGACGGCCACAGCGGCGACGCATGGAGCGGCCTGCTCTCCACCGGCTACTTCCTGCCCACCATCCTCACGACGCTGGGCCTTATCTTCTACGACGCATGGCAGCTGTCGGCTGTCACCGAGGAAGAGGGGAGAGCCAAGTTCTTTACCCGGATCTTCCGCACCTATTCCAGCGTGCTGTTCTGCTGTGCAGCGGGCATCATCTGGCTCTGCCGCCCGGTCATGCACGTCATGAAGTCCAACTACTATTACGCATGGCACTTCGTGCCGTTCCTCGTGCTGGCGTCTACCTGCAGCTGCTTCAATCAGTTCATGAACAGCGTCTATGTCGTGAATAAGAAGTCCCAGCGCAGCATGGTCACCATGATGGCCGGTGCCATCAGCAACTGCCTCATGAACTACTTCTTCATCAAGTGGTGGGGTCCTGTGGGTGCGACCTATGCGTCCTTCCTCGGCCTCGGGCTGGTGTTCACTCTCCGCGCCATGGATGCCCACGGCATGATCGGGATGCATGTCCACCCGGGCCGTGTCCTCGTCAACGCCGCCGCGCTGGTGTTCGAGGCTTTCGTGCTGCTGGCCGAGACGCCGCTGTACGGCCTCTGGACGGGCATCATCACCGCCCTCATCATCCTGTACAACTTCTCCGGTGTCTGGGCCATGGCCCGCATCCTGCTGCCTAAAATTCTGGGCCGCCGGGGCAAGGCCCTTGTGGCTGTCGTGGACGGCTGGGCAGCCAAAAAGTAAAAATGGATCTATAAGCGCTCTGTCAGGCGGCTTTCGGGCCGCCCGGCGGGGCGCTTTTCCGTAGTCCAGAAGAAAAAGCCCCCACATCGTCAGTCCGATGAAGGAGCTTTGGATTCAAAGATGCAGTTGTTTTTCGAGCCAGCCGGCGATGTCCGCAAACACCTCGGCTTTGTTCGTCTCCACCAGCAGCTCGTGGCGGGCGCCGGGGTAGAATTTCGACTCGATGTTCCCGACACCGGCGTCCCGGAGGCTCTGGATGGCCCGCCGGACTCCGGCGGTGCGCTCGCCCACAGGGTCGGCGTCACCGGCGAGGAAGAGAAGGGGCAGGTCTTTCGGTATCCCGGCCAGAACGGCGGGGTCGTACAGCCGCAGGATGCCTGTGAACATGCTGTAGTAGGCGTTCAGGGTGAAGGTGAACATGCAGCGCTCGTCGGCGCGGTACTTGTCCACTTCGGCCTGGTCACGGTTGAGCCAGTCCTGAGGCGTGCGGCCCTCGAGACCCCTGTTGTAGCCGAGGAAGGAGAGGTTCGCCACCAGCTTGCTGCGGTGCTCCCAGCCGAAAAAGACGGCCAGAACCCGGCAGAGCGCCCGGGCCGTGGCGACCAGCGCTTTGGGCTGGAAGCCGGTACCCATGATGATGGCTCCGTCAAGCTCATCGCCCCACTCGCAAAGGTACTGCCGGGCGTAGAACGAGCCCATGCTGTGGCCCAGCAGAAAATAGGGGACGCCGGGATAGAGCTGCTTCGTCAGCGCAGTGACAGCGTGGAGATCGTCGAGGACGGCGCGGTTGCCGTCGGGCTGGGCGAAATAGCCGTAATCCGCCTTGGTGCGGATGGAGCCGCCGTGGCCCAGATGGTCGTGGCCGGTGACGAGGATGCCCCGGGCAGCCAGATACTCGGCCAGAGGCTTGTACCGGTCGATGAACTCCACCATGCCATGGGAGAGCTGTAGGATGGCCTGCACCTCGCCCTCCGGCACACAGCGGAATGCATGGAGCGTCCGGCCCGGTACGCAGGAGGGCAGGGTGAAGTCGGTCATCTGACTCATGTGATTCTCCTTTTCCGTTTACAGGGCAGCGATCTTGGCCCGGCAGGCGGGGCAGATGCAGTAACCCTCATACTGGGCCATGTCGGCCACCAGCTCGCCGCAGAAGTCGCAGCTGCCGGCGGGACGGTGCTTTTTGAGGATGATCTGATCGCCCTCCACGAAGATCTCAAGCTTCGAGTCCTTGTCGATATGCATACCGGTGCGCAGCTCCTTGGGGAGGACGATGCGGCCCAGAGAATCAATGCCCCGAACGATGCCAGTTGTTTTCATATTCATTTCTCCTTTTCAGTGTGTCCGGAAAGATGGCAGAATAAGCGTCTTTTGCGACGACACAACGCAAAAAATGTTCCTGTGCAGGAAAAACAGGAAAATTCTGTCAACTTCGTTCCTGTTCAGTATACAAAAAGTTGAGTCATTCGTCAATCTAAACGAGCGGATTCGACAAAAACTTCTCAAAGAAGCAAAGAGGGGCCGCTTTCCAGCAGTCCCGTCTCGTTTTTCTGATTCACTTTTCAGTGGCAGGCGTCTGGCGATAGATGCCCAGGCTGTTGTCCGGCATTGGCATCTCCACCCGGGAGGCGCGGTCGTTCACGGCCACCATCATCGCGGCCATTGCGGCCAGCACCACGGCAATGATGAGCCACTTTACAAAATTCGGCAGTTTTTTCATTTGTCACATCCTCAGTTGCTTTTCGGTCGGCAGAGGGTGCGGGCGTGGGCCAGCAGTTCCGCCGCCTCCGGCCCGGAAAGCTGTTTCACCCACGCCGGGCGCTCTGCTGCGCCCGGGCCGGTGCTGTCAGCTTCCGCAAAGCTGGCAAGGCCGGTATCGGTGCGGTCATTCCATGCGATAAAACCTTCCGGCGCGATGTGGGCGCCGAGACGGCAGTCCAGCACCGCCGTCTTGCCCTCGGGACGCCACGGACGCCCCAGATAGACGCTGCCCGGCGGGCAGTCGGAGACGAAATCGCAGCTCCAGAACACAAAGCCCAGTCCATCGGCTTTGCCCGAAGGAGCTGTGACATAGCTGTGGGGGATGCGGTTGTCCACCGTGCGGATGACGCAGTTTTCGAAGAGGGCGTCGCCGCCGCCGAAGATGAAATCAATGTCGCCCGCGATCTCACAGTCGGTGTAGTACTGGGCGGTCGGTTTGCGGGGCGCAAGACCGCGCGGGCCGAGAAAGCCGTCCTTCTCTCGCTCCTTTTCGGGCAGCGGTGCGCAGAAAAGCGTGTCCTGACTGCCCAGCAGCTTTACGCGGCGGAACACCGCCCGGGTGCTGTCCACATAGGCCGCGACGGCCTGCCCGGCTTTCGCGCCAGGACCAGCGTCGTTTTCAATCGTCATGTCCTCCACGCAGAGCGTTTCGCCGCTGAAAAAGGCGGTGTAGCTGCGGAAGGTATGGGTGGGCCGCCCGTCCTTGTGAGGCAGCTTGCCGCCGTCGCCCCACACGAGTTTTGTCTTATCTGCACCCGCCCCCCGCAGGGTGATGCAGCGCTTTTCGCAGACCAGCTTCTCCCGGTAAATGCCGGGGCCGACCTGCACCAGTGCTTCCTCCTCATAGGGTACGGCCAGCACCGCCTCCGCGATGGACGCGAAGTCGCCGCTGCCGTCCTGTGCAACTGTAACTGTCAGCATATATTTTTCTCCTATGATTGATCCAGATACTGACAAGTATACCCTCTCGCCGCCCAAAAAGCAACTCAGCTGTTTTCGAGCCGGAGGACAGCGGCGGTAATGTCGTCGGGACGGCCCCGCTGGACGGCTCGGGCGCGGGCGGCTTCCACCAGCTTTTTCGCCAGAACGTCGGGCTGTTCTGCCTTGGCAGCGGAGAGTTCCAGCTGCTGCATCACCCAGCCAGGGCCGTCCACTAAGAGGCCGTCCGACACCAGCACCACATAGTCCCCCGCCGCCAGATGCACCACCCGGCTCTGCCCGCTGACGCCGCCGAGGATGCCCATCGGCAGGCTGGCTTCGCCCACAGCCCGGGCCTTGCCCCCATGCACGAGAAAGCCCGGGGCCGCACCGGCCTTGAAGAGCCTGGCTGTGCCGGTATAGAGGTCTACGCTCACGAGGTCGAGGGTCGCGCCGCTCTCCTCGTCGCTCTTGAGGGCCAGCGCCACGTTCACGAGCCGGGCCGCAAGCTCTGCGGTAAAGCCTGCTTTGAGCAGGCGTGCCGTCAGCTCTGCGGCAAGGTTGCCGTCTACTGCCGCCGGACGTCCCGTTCCCATGCCGTCGCAGAGTATCATCTGGGCCGCTGCCGCACTGCAGAACTGCTGGACCGCGTCACCGGAGATCTCGCCCCGCGCCGCCGCGCCCGCCGTCCCGAATACGGCCCGGAGCAGCGGCTTTTCGGCAAAGAGCAGGGTGGTCATCCCCTTGCAGGAGAGTACCTGCGGCGGCTCAAGGCTGCGGCGGCAGATACGCCCCACCTCCCCGGCCAGAGCGGCCAGCTCTTTTTCATTGAAGCGGGTGCGGGGCAGCGTCACCGCCGCCCGGGTGCGGCCCAGATCGTCCAGCGTTACAGCACATTCCAGCGGCGGCGTCCCCAGCTGAGCGAACAGCGCCGACACCCGGCCAGACTTGTAGGGTTCCGGGCTTCCGGGACGCCCCAGCTGTTCGCTGAGAACGCCCAGTGCATCGGCCACGGCGCTGTACTGCTCAGTGAGGGCCGTCCGTATGGCCTCGGAGTGGACGCGGGCCTCCCGGCGGCTGCGGTAGAGTGCAAACGCCTTGTCCCCCGCCGCGCAGAGCGCCGCCGGGTGGATGCACCGCGCCAGCTGACCGGGCAGAAGCGCCGCTTCCAGATGGCCTTTTTCTTCCAGAATGGGGCGCAGGGCCTCCATTCCTTCCAGCGTGGAGGCGTGCTCCTGCTTCCAGCAGACTTCCCGTCGCCCGCAGTTGGCGCAAAGGCCGTCGTGGATGTTGTCGATGACCCAGCGGAAACCCTCGCACCGGCGTGGAAAAGCGTCGTACACCTCGTTCACCGTCTCCGCCAGCGAGGAGAGGCTTTCGGCCACTGCTTCCAGCCGGGTCGCGGCGGCAGAGAGGCGTGGCCGCTCGTCGCCGGGCGGGTCGTTCTCTTTGATGGCGGGCATCAGCCAGCCCGCAGGCAGCAGGGCGCAGAGCCCCGCACCCGCCCCGGCGCTGAGCAGAAAGCTGAATGCCCCCGCCAGCGGCTGGATGCAGAGCACCCCCGCCACACAGCCGCCCGCATAGGCCGCAAGCCCCTCCACCCGTCGCGCCGGGGCAAGCACTGCCGCAGCGGCACACCCACAGGCAAGCCCGGCGGCGGCAGGCGCAAGGGCCGGGTCTGACGCGGCCAGAGCCGCACCCGTAACCCCGCTGAAAGCCAATGCCTCCAGCGGCAGGCCCTTGCAGCAGAGGGCCAGCTCTGCCGCCGCACAGGCCATCACCCCGGGCAGAAAGAAGCCAAAGCTCATCCCGCCCAGTGCGGCGGCCACAGCGGCAGACAAGATCAGGCTGCCCATACCCGGCTTTTCGGGCGGGAAGCGCCGCAGGCCGTACCCCGCCGCCGCTGCCAGCAGGGCGTCGCCGCCGCAGAACAGGATGGTCTGAACGCCGTTTTCCTCCCCCGCCGCGAAGCAGACTGCGCTTCCCACCAGAGTGCCGCAGCCCGCTGCCACTGCCGGGACGAATCGGCCGGGCCAGAGCCATCGTGCCGCTACCGCCGCACCCAGTGCGCAGAGCAGGCAGACGCTCTCCACGGTCAGCGTGCCGAAACTCCGGGCCAGCACCCCCAGTGCGGCCCCAGCGGCTCCCACAGCGAAGCAGTCCTCCGCAAAGCCCAGCGTCAGCCCCAGCCCGAAAGGCATCAGAGCACCGTACAGTACGGCCCAGCCTCCGGCCAGCCCCAGCAGGAACGCGCTCCCCTGCCGCAGGGCGGGCCGCACCGCCGCCCGCGCCCGGAGCGCACCGTTCACCCGCTTTTTCCCGTCCGTGAGCTGTATCGTCCGAAAAGACACCTGCATGAAAAAATCCCCGCTTTCCGGCGGGGATTTTTTGCAATATCACGCTGTGCTGTTCTGTTTCCCGCGCCTTCTGCGTATACTGTAGCGCAGAGTGCGCGCAGTTTTTGGCGGGGTGATGGAATGGGATAAAATCTCAGCAGAAGTAGTGTGCTTCGCCAAAAAAGCTTGTCCACTTTGCGACCACCTCGGCGCTCCGCGCTTCGATGACTGCCATGATATTCCGCAGCACCCGAGGCGGTATCTGCGAGTTATTATTGCTCAGGTAGCATTTTCCTGCCCGGGTGATCCATATCTTTGTCGCATTGGCACTGGGCGCGCCCTGCGCCACATGGACATGAACCGGTTCCAAAGGCTCATTTTCGTTTGCCCAGAAATAGACCCAGTACGAACCAATCTTAAAAACCTGCGGCATTCTCTACCCCTCCCTCTTGGGAGAACTGCAAGATCAGATGTGCCGTGGATTCCATCAGCTCCTGATAGCGCGCGATCTCCGCCGGGGTAAAACCGTGGATCTCCTCCCATTTATAATCCGGGAGATAGCAGACGGCAGAGTGGAAGCAGTCCTTTGCGTCCGGTTTTTCAAAGTAGACTTTGACCCGGTGGTCCGGGAGCATTTCGGAATGGACGACCTCAGTGTTATCGTCCAACGTCATGAAGGGATACATCATATCAGCCGCCTCCTTAATTTTATAGGCTGTTTTTACCCATTCAGCTTCTCGATAGCGGCCTTCATGCGCTCGAGGGTCTTTTCGCGGCCCATCATGCAGGCGAGGTCGGTGCCGCCGCCGGGGGTGCGCTGCTTGCCGGAGAGGGCGATGCCCAGCGGGTAGAGCAGCCAGCCATTCTTCTTGCCCAGCTCCTCGGCCTTGGCCTTGCAGACGTCGAAGACGGTGTCACGGTCATTGAAGTCCAGTGCCTCGTCGCTCAGCACAGGCAGCAGGGCTTCCAGTGCCTCCTTTGCGGACTCAGGGGTGGTCTTCTGCTTCTTGTTGGCGTAGAGGCTCACGTCATACTCGGGCATGGCGTCAAAGAAATCCAGCTGCTCGGGGATCTCGCCCAGGACCTCGCAGCGGGGCTGCAGGTTTGCACAGAGCAGCTTCTTGTTGATGGGGGTATGGACGGCGCTGTCGATCCAGGGCTCCGCCTTGGCGAGGAACTCCTCGGGGGACAGGCGGCGGATATACTCGGCGTTGATGGCCCGCAGCTTGAGGGGGTCGAAGATGGCGGGAGACTTAGAGATGCCGTCCGGCGTCCAGATCTTGACCAGATCAGCCAGAGAGAAGATCTCCTGCTCGGCGTACTCGCCCTTGGGGCTCCAGCCCAGCAGGCAGATGTAGTTCAGGATAGCCTCGGTCAGGTAGCCCTTTGCAACGAGATCCTGATAGCTGGCGTCGCCGTTGCGCTTGGACAGCTTGTTCTGAGCGTCCTTCATGACCGGCGGGCAGTGGATATAGTTTGGGATGTTCCAGCCGAAAGCCTGGTACAGCAGGTTATACTTCGGGGTGGAGGACAGATATTCGCTGCCGCGGATGACGTGGGTGATGCCCATGAGGTGGTCGTCCACGACATTTGCGAAGTTGTAGGTGGGCATACCGTCGGTCTTGATGAGGATCTGGTCGTCCATCTCGCTGTTGTTGACCTCGATGT
>OGKO01001081.1_pt1 | contig 17293 bp, 18 predicted proteins | sample 1572451 | NCBI WGS metagenome assembly OGKO01 (sample SAMEA2582089, study PRJEB24529) | metagenome | biome: Human gut stool | place: China | collected 2011 | reverse complement strand
TGGAAAGCAAAAAAATAATATGAAGTTATTTAAGCGGACGCTTACGACGGCAGTGGCAGTGTGTCTTGCACTGCAAAGTGCAGTGGTATGCTTTGGAGCTGAGGCAGAGGAGCAAATTCCTGCTGGCGGAGAGGAAGTCGGTCTTTATACGTCGGAGAACGATGAAGCCATTCAGTTGACTGAGGATATGTATAACAGTTGGTATGAAGGCGATCAGACGTATGACGGCACGGAAAAGACGCTTTATGGCTATTCTCTTATGGACAGCAACAACTATTACCGGCTCACTGAGGACGAGGACTATGTTGTTACTTATGAGAACAACATAAACGTAGGTACTGCAACGGCTACTTTCACTGGTATAGGTAATTACACAGGAAGCTTTACAAAGAATTTCAATATCGTGCCAACTGATATTTACCGTGCGAATATCGACTGCGAGTATGAGCAGAGCTATTGTGCCGGTAAACCTGTTCAGCCAAAACCTATTGTTACATACAATGATATTGTGCTTGCTGAGGGCGTTGACTATGAGATCGAATATGAGGACGACTGTGGCGAGCTTGGCTGGCATTATGCTTATATTAAAGGTATCGGCAACTTTAATGGAACCGATTCTTTTGAGTATAGCGTTGTAGAGGCTGAAATATCCAGCGAGAATATTTCTGTGGATACTAGCTGCACCTACACGGGCTACGCTCAGACTCCTGCACCTGTTGTTACAGTTAGTGGTGCGGTGCTAAGACGTGACGTTGATTATAATGTATCATACACAAACAATGTGAATGCCGGAACAGGCTATATGACCATAGAAGGCATGAACGGCTATACAGGATATGTGACAGTGCCTTTCACTATCAGCCCGAAAGCTGTTTCTGAGGTCGAGATACTAAAGATAGCTGATGTGGATTATACTGGCAAAGCTGTCAGACCGAGCCTTTTTGTCAAGGCGGATGGAAATATGATCAAGAGTTCTGACTATACTGTAACATATTACAATAACACAAATGTAGGCACAGCGACCGTTGTTGTTACTCTTGGCGAAAACTACGAAAGCAGGTACCCTGTTTCGACAACATTCAAGATCGTCCTTGGAAAGCCAACGGGATTTAAGGCTACCGCTGTCTCTACCACTTCTGTAAAGCTTAGCTGGAACAAGATCGGCAATTGCAAATACAGGGTTTATCGCTATGATCCAAAGAAAAAGACCTACAAGCGTCTGACGGTCACGAGTTCCACAAGCTATACTGACAAGAAGCTTTCAGAGGCAACGAGTTATACTTATGCCGTAAAGCTTGAATACAACTCTAAGACCGGCCCTTATATAACAGTAAAAGGCAACACAAAGTTATCTGCTCCGAAAATGACGGTAAAGGCTTATAATAAGAAAGTCACAATAAGCTGGAAGAAGAACACAAAGGCTGATGGATATCAGATATACTGGTGCAAGGGCGATGAGTGGACTATTCCACATAACGATTACTATAGTATGCCAAAGGATTGCTATAACGATTATGTTCAGCTCAAGAAGATAACAAAGAACAGCACAACCTCTTATACAAAATCAAATCTTTCAGGTTCAAAGAATTATCACTTCAAAATGAGGGCTTATAAGACCATAAACGGAAAGGTGGTTTATAGTAGCTGGACGGGTATCCAATGCAAGATAAACACTGTTTCAAGACTTAATGCGGCAACAAAAAAGAGCCACAGCACTTATAAGATCTACAACGTTCAGGGCAAGAAAACAAAGACCTCGACGCACACTCTTACAGCAGAGGAGAAGAAGATACTTAAAAACTTTGCCTCAAAGCATTTCAAGAAAGATTGGTCGGCGGCAAAGAAGATCGAATATACTGCGGACTGGATAAGAAAGAATTTGAAATATGGCAGGATACCGACAGGCTCGCATAGCAAGAATATCTTTGTTTACAAAGAAGGTCAATGTTCTGATTACAATGGCGCACTGGTGGAAATGATGGTTTATCTCGGATATGACGCAAACCTTGTTATGGGCAACCGCAAGGGCGGAGGACAGCACTTCTGGGGCGAGATAAAGATAGACGGAGTGACTTATCTGCTGGAAGTCGGAGAAAAGGTCTATGACAGCCCACAATGGAATTACAAGTGGCAGTTTATGTGCCTTAAATATTCTGAGGCTGACGGTGGTTACAAGAAAAACGGAAAGCTATACTAAAACAAAATGCTCTGCGGAGAGTGTGATTCCGCAGAGCATTTTTTTTCGCTTTAATAAATTTGCGATACCTAATAAACCATTATTGCTTCTTCGCTGATTTTTTTCATGACATATAATGAAGAATATGTTGTAATGGTTCAAAATAGAACGATAATGAGAAAGGGAAGAGTAAATGTTTTTTGGGGATAAGCATAGAACGATCACCTGCTATTATGAATCATTGACAAAAGCGGTGTGTATATCTGGATGATAGTTATGGGACTGCAATTGCTATTTCGATAATGATCGTTTTTTCTTGTAAACTAAAGAGCAGCTGATAATTTTCAGTCGCTCTTTTTTGTTTTATGATGGCGAAAAAATCTTATGATACTTCTTGCCAAATCTCTTCCAATATATTATAATGTATTTAGAAGATCATATTTGAAAGGAACATATGGAAAATGAAAAACATTGTTACAGCCCTGATGCAGTTTGTGATACTTGTGATCGCACTTGTCATTGTAACCTTTGCTATACCTAAGATCGCAGGAAACGATGACAGATATGATAAGTATATAGCTGAAAACTCAAAGCAGACCGTCACTGTGGGAAGTGCCTTTGGCGTTGTCAAAGACGGTGAAAAGGCTTCATATACTGATATTGACAACAGCCTGAAAAATATCTTTAGTAAAGTAACTCCGCTGCAAAAGCCTGTGAATAAAATTCTGAACAGACAAATAAGCTTCAAGCAGGCAAAATATTTTGAATACTATTGGCTCACTGCACTTATCTCAGGCACACTTTGCTGGATATTTGCGGCAGGCTTTCCGTTTAGGATAGGGCGAAAGGGCTTCAATGTGTTTGGTTCTGTGTATAATAACTTTTCAAAAGTGGTTCTCCTTGAAGATGAGATGACCCGTGAGGAATATGAGGTCGATCTAGGTATGACCATATGGGGACCTTTGTGGATAATCCTTATCGCTCTGCGTGCGACCTTTGCTGTTACATGGGGCTTTATCCTGCCTTTTGTGATAGCCGCCAATCTTGCCATAGGCATTATAAGGATAGTTGGAAATGTTATTATCGTCAGCGTCCGTGGTGCTGCCGCCGATGCAAAAAGGCATAGCCTTTCGCAAAAGCTTGACAAAACGACCTTTTCTATTTATCCTGAGGGCGGATATTTCAGAGTAGAGCAGGATCAGGACAATGGTCAGGGTGTATATGTGAAAAATTATTGGAACGCTGTTGCGGCAAAGGCTTTGTTTGAAAGCGAAGCTGAAAATAAGTCTTTCAGCAAGGAGGATTCTGAGGAAAACATTCTTCGTGGAGATATAAAAGAGAAGAAGTTTTATGAAACATATCGTTTGCTCAGCCGTATAAAGGGTCTTTTCAATAATGATATCAAGGAGAAAAAAGCAGTTATCACCGCTTCATTAAAGAATAAAGAGGGCGGCTATGAATACAGATTTATTGCCGACTCAGAGTTATATCATGTTTATATGGTGGGTGATGAAACAGCGGAAAACCTTAGCCATAAAGATCTGAAAATAGATTTCAACGCCGCCATGCTTCTTGACCTGCTTGACTTTGACCGAAAGGGTCAAAGGTATGATCATAACGATTTTCTCAATTTGTATTACGCTGATAGTGATGAATTTACAGCTAAGCTTATGAATTATAACCATAAGCTGATAACAAAGTTTGGCAGGAACAGATATGACGAATATTTTGAACAGCACAAACAGCAGATAATCGAACACCGCCGATATAAAAAGCTTTCGGCTGTGGGAGAAGACGATGAGTGAGATAATTAAATATTCGATATAATATCAAGCCTCCCACGGAATTGTTTCTGTGGGAGGTTTGCTTTCCGTACACCAAATCACCTACCGCTTGTGCAATTTTTTTGCCGTTTGTGCAAATATTATTGACTTTTTGTTAAGAATGATAGATAATTATTATAAATATTAATGCTATAAATTAGAGATGCTTGTTAAACAATGAAAATGAGAATAATAGAAAACTCAGCGAAAGTGTTTCTGCAGACGATGAACTATGATACTAAAAAAGTTTAGAAAGCAATGGTGGACACTATGGCGGCTGTCATAATGTCAGATGATGAGAGGTGAAATATGGATAAAAAGGTAAAAGCTTTTTTTGCAGCTATGGGAATTGCCACGGCGTTGTTAGTGCCTGTTTCTGCATCTGCGGATAATTCTGACGCAGAAGTGCAGGTGAGCATCGACATTACTTGGGACTCATTGGAGTTTACCTATACAGATCGGCAGTGGGATCCTGAGACCCATTCATATATAGGCGGCGGTTGGTCTGACAGCGGCGGAAATTTTACTTTGACAAACACAGGGAATGTGGGTGTTATGGCGGATTTTTCATACAAACAAGCAGAGGGCATGGACGAGATAAAAGGCTATTTTTCAAGCAGTGAGCTAATAGTGCCTATCTCAGAAAGTAAGAATTGTAAGTTGAGCCTGTCAGGTAAACCAACAGAGCATTTTGAAAGCAAGACTATCGGCACTGTTTCAGTGAATGTCTATCCTCACGGCTGGGCAAACGTGAACGGCACAAAGTATTATTTTCGACTTGGTTATAGGGAAACTGGCTGGGTAAAGGATGAGGACACTGGTGATTGGTACTATTTTGATAAAGACGGCAATATGGTGAAAGGTTGGTTTAAGGACGGCGGAGAAGAATGGTATTATGCCGATGAAGACGGCAAGGTGCTCACAGGCAGCAACAATGGTGGCGAGTACGATTTGTCTTATCCATGGGATTACGGCAAATTGTATACAGATTGGGTCAAAGTGGATGACGATTGGTACTATTTTGACGGATACGGCTCAATAGCAAAGAACACCACTATTGACGGAAGATATATTGGGCTTGTCGGCAGGTGGGACGGGATCGGCGACACACCAAATACATAAATAATGATAAATTGAAAAGGAGCAATTACTTATGAAAAAGACGATCTCGATCGTAATGGCATTAGCACTTGCGGCAACACTCAGTACGGCGGCGTTTGCAGCGGAGGCTGATGACGGAAACATCAAAAAGAATATCACTGTAAAGGCAAAGTATGTTGAGGATATCAAGACTTCAAAAACTATCAGTGCCGACGTTGTGTGGGGTGAAATGGAGTTTACATATAATGTGAGCGGAACAAAGACTTGGAATGAAAAAACTCATGAATATGATATCGACACAAAGGGCAAATGGTCTGCAAAAGGTAATGATATAAGCGTTACAAACCATTCCAATGCGGCAATCGACGTTGATCTTACATACCAGCCTCTTGATGAATACAGCATTGTAAAAGGCACTTTCACAAATGACGAATTTACCATACCTACAGCCGAGGGCAAGGCTGTCGATGATGAAAGCCTTACAGTAAGCACGGCTCTTACCCTAAGCGGCGAGCTTTCATCAGATGTTACCGCTCTTACAAAAGTAGGAAACGTAGCGGTAAATATTGCAGAAGCTTTGGAAAATGCAGATACAGATGTAAAAACAGTTTCATCATATAACGACCTTGTTAGCGCAGTGGCAGCAGGCGGAAAGATAAAGCTTGATGACGATATCACACTGAAAAGCCGCATAAACTGCAAAAAGAACACTGTTATCGAACTCGACCTTAACGGTCACACTATCACAGGACAGATAATGAACAATGGCGCAGATTGTACTATCAAAAACGGCACTCTTAACGGCGACGAAGGTCCGATAATGGTGCAGGGCGGCACAACAAATCTTATAGGCTGTAAGATATCCACAAAATATACTCCTGTTTATGTTTCGAGGGGTACTGCAAATATAACTGACTGCACTCTTACAAATGAAGATGCGAATAAAAGCGTAGTTATCAATAATACAGGTACAGTAAATATCAGCGGTACTACAAATATTTCAAGTACGATCTACAAAAATCCAAACAGCAAATATCTGCCTCACGTTCTTGCAGGCACATATAATTTTGACCCGACCGACTTTGTTGACAGCGAGAAGTTTACTATAACTCAGAGCGGTGAAAACTGGATAGTTGCGGAAAAATCGCAGAGAAGATAATAAGTTTTGACGATTCAGGGGTCTCATGATGAATAAGCAAAAAAGATGACGGCAAATTGATAGTATCTGTGCTGGCGGTTTGCTTTGCGGTGACGCTGCTTGTTATGATATATGCACTTTGCAGACCGCAGACAAAGCCCAAAGCAGAGTTTGTTCCACCCCCTTTTGAAAGCGAAGCACAGCAGGGCGTGCCTGATGTTCCGGAGGAGCTTGGCTACAGTTCTCCTGACAGGGACGATATGAGCTATGATTTCGCAGTGTGCGGAAAAAGGCTGGGATAGTATGAAGCCTGAAGAAAAATACGAACATATTTTCAAATGCATTTCCGAGATATGCTTTGATTATTTTCTGTCAACAAAGACGCAGGAACTTCTCAAGGTAAATATCAATAATACATTTTCACAGCTTATTGACGAAGTTGTCGAAGAAAGAAATCAGGAAATTCACGAGAGATTCAAGGAAAAGTCTGAAAAATATATTTCAGAGTAATAGCTTTTTGATAAAACGAGCGTATACCGATTTGGTATACGCTTGTTTTGATTATACCGTGGTCATTATTATGGTACTATAAGTGCCGTTTGTTGAATTATAAATAGTTTGATATGTGACAAATAACGTACTAGACGTAACGGCGAAAGCGTGTTATACTATAAATATAGAGAAGATGCGTATGAAAGGAGTGGGCAACGTGGAAAGCGGTCGTGTTCAGGATAGCTTTTTTGGAATGTCTTTTAATCACCAGATGTCCTGGATAGATGAAACTGTTTCACACATAGTCACACATAATTTACAACCAAAGATAAGTGAAGAAGGTAGAGAATCCTATGGTCAAAAGGGCTACACACATGCTTTGAAAAGAATATTTGAAGTAATAAAGAGCGACCCAAAGAATATAACGAACCTAGATGAGATTGTAAAGGGGGAAAGAAAATTGAAGGACTATCTATATGACGGGAAGTTTTCAGATGATGAAATGCTAAGCTGTTGGGGTAAATACACACAAAACTATATGAATGAGTTGTAGGATATGTGATTATAAGAGGAGAGGTTATTTTTATGTCAAAGAAGAAGTTGAATATTCCACTGTCGGAGTTTATAAACTTAAAGGAGAAAAAGCCAGAGGATATGACAGGCTGTGTCGTGCTATATAAGAATGGCGGGTTAGACGTAGCAACTTGGTATTCGCATGCCTACAACCCAGATGATGAGCCAGGGTATTTCAAACAGGGGTGTTTCTATATGGGTAAAGAAAATATAGTGGCGTGGCTTTCGATAAATGATTATGTTATTGACATGAATGATTCAGAATCATAATGGGGGAGATATGATGTACTTTTATCAAGTGCTCCAAAGCTGCGATGAATTTAAGGTTGTCAGCGAATTTTTAGCGATTATCAAATGTCAAGACAAGTGTTCAGTTAATAAAAATATAAGAGATGCTTTAAAGACTTTATCTCAGAAGACTCCAAAGAAGTCTGATAATGAAGTTTTATTCATTGAACAATTGAAAGACCGACAGGACGAAGGTGAAAATCTTTACAACGTTTATTTGCTCGATAGATCAGATAACAAAACCTACAGTATCGAGGCAGTTCCTTGGGATGAGGTCTTAGGTTATACGGTCGATGAAGCAAGCATTGCGAAGTATGGTGATGTTAAATTCACAGCGTTGGTTTTATATGAGATGACGTATTTTGGCTTTTCTGAAAAACAGATACAGAATACTATTAAAGCTTTTAATGATGAGGAGACACTCTATCCAAAAGCTGGCAAATGTTATTAGAACCATATGATTATGAATAGTGATATGAAAGGTGGATATGAAATTGGCAAACGTAAAAAATCAAGAATATACAAAAGAAATGTTTAAAGACATAGCGTTCTTTACTCTTGCCGAGCCTGGTGCTATGGGGGTCGGCAATCTTATGGAATTTATCACAGCCGAAGGTGAGGAGTTCTCGCTTTTCTTTTCTGAAGAAATGCCATATTCAAAGGTCAAGGAGTATTTTCCTGCGTTAGATGATTGCTATTGGAATGGTCCTGAATCAGATGAATCCTGCAGAACTGAGTTCGTGTTCTACCTCAGTAAGGACGAAAGGAACTTCAAGCACACAAAGCCTCCGAAAAATTATACGCACCTGTATGAAGGTTTTGGAAATCACATATGTATACGTAAAGATTATTATCCTGTGGTCGAGCCGATCATAAGAGATCTTATAGAAAAGAATGAGCTTGTAAATTGGTACACGAGGACTGGAGAAATAATAGACGCAATAAAAAATCTAACGGCTGAAAAGAAAAAAGAAAATATAAAATGCGATTAGAAGAATTTTTAGATTGTTTTGACATTAATTGTATAGTAGAGATAACGTGTGAAAATGAACCTGTTAGGAGATGCAGAGTGTCGGCTGCACTATCTGACGACAGATACCCGGCGGTGGACTATGTGGTCTTGCCCGGCAGTGTTACATTTAAGGATGATGTCGACATATACCAGTGATTTGGAAATTGACCTGGGGGACGTTCAGAAAGTGTATAAATACTTATTTCGCTGAACACGAAGAAAATGGGACAGTATAATGACCCAAAGCAGGTGGATATTTTGTCAGAATCGTTGAATATTTTAGCACCAAAAAAAATGTGTACGTCAGACCTGCATATCGGACACAAGAACATAATAGGTTTTGATCACAGACCGTTCAGTTCACTTGATGAAATGACGGAAAAGATAATTGCTAATTGGAACAAGACTTTTCCTGCGCACTGCAAATAATCTTGTCCTCGTTGAAGTGAAATCTAAAAATGGAAAAATGAAATCAATGAAAACACTTATATCCTCCGATAAATATGATGATATAAGTTTTGTTATAAATTTAAAGCATGGAAATATTGGGCATGACAGTGATGTCTATACCTTCCCATATTCTTGTTCTTTTCTCGTTAAGTCTTTTCTTAAGCAAAGATTTTAATTTATCACAAGCAAAGTTGAAATAGCTTAAACTCCACAACAGTTGACAAACTGCAAAAATATGATATAATTTTCAGGTAATAATTTAAGGGCAATGACGCTCCGTGTAATTTGATGCTCTCGGCTGATTTTTTTCATACAAATGAGAAGGTTAGGCAGCTTTCTTTTTCACGTTGCAATGAATGGCATGGTGGCAAGGGACAAGATGTTCGCTACACTTGACGAGCCGACAGGCAATCTTGACAGCATTAACGAAGCGGTGATACTCAAAGTGCTTCGTGACGAGGGCGCAGGCAGAACAGTGGAAGTGGTTTGGGTGTGCCATGTGGTATATTTTGTTTTTGGCGTTAAGATTATCCGCGAGGAAGAATAATATATGGCGGTACTCTCAGTGGGAGTGCCGCTTTTTGATATATTTTTAATAATTATTAACAAAATGTCATAAAATTACTCTATAAATAGTTGTATTATTAAATCATATAATTATGACGGTAGAAAATGCCGTTAAAAATAACGGAGGAAAGAATATGTCTTACAACGAATTTTTACCAAGCTACTCTATTGGCGACGATTGCTACAAAGAAATACCCTATGTTACCCGACGTTATGGAAAAACCGCTGTTGTTATCGGTGGAAAGACCGCTATGGAAAAGGCTAAGCCTGAACTGCTTGCGGCTCTCAAAGGCTCTGACCTTGAGATAACCGACTTCATATGGTATGGCGGCGACTCAAATTATGAGAACATTGAAATGCTTAAAGCTATGCCGGAAGTGCAAAATGCAGATATGGTCTTTGGCGTTGGCGGCGGACGTGCCGTTGATACTGTAAAGACCCTTTGCGACAGAATAGACAAGCCGTTTTTCACTTTCCCGACCCTTGCTTCTAACTGCGCTTCCTGCACGGCAATATCTGTTATCTACAATGCTGACGGCACTTTCAAGGAATATGCTTACCTCAAAGCCCCTGCACTTCATACTTTCATCAACACAAAAATAATCGCAGAATCACCGGAAAAGCTTTTCTGGGCTGGTATCGGTGACGCTCTCAGCAAAGAGTACGAGGTGGTCTTTGCCTGCCGTGATAAGGATATGACCCATACGCCTTTGCTTGGTAGAGTTCTTGCAGAGGCATGCACAGAACCGCTTGTATCCTACGGAAAAAAAGCACTTGAGGATTGCAGAAATAACGTTTCTTCAAAGAATATCGAGCAGATAGCTCTTGATATCATCATTACAACAGGTCTTGTTTCAAATTTTACTGTTCATCAGAACAACCCCGACCCAAAGGACGATTACTATTATAATTCATCTCTTGCCCACTGCGTTTACTATGGCGCTTCGCTGTTTCCAAAGTGCGAGCATGACCACCTCCACGGAGAGATAGTTTCATTCGGCGTGCTTTGCCTGCTTACATATGACGAGCAGTTTGAAGAACGTCAGCGCATTTTTGAGTTCAACCACAGTATAGATCTGCCATGCACTTTGGACGAGATAGCCCTGACAGAAGAAGATGTCCCAGCTATTGTACATAAGGCGGCAAGCGTTGTTGAGTGGACTTATGTTCCTGGCGAGCCTTCGGAAGAAAAGTTTATTAAGGCGATACTTGATACCGATAAGGCAGGAAAGGAATTTCTAGCAAAGGCATAATAACAAAGAACAACAGCATATATAAATGGTGACTGAACCGTATGGCTTTGTTATAAATAATAAAAATAGGAGAGTGCTTTTTGAATAAGTACAACACAATGGAGATTGCAGCGTAAACGGGAGGTTTACGGCGATCTTTAAAACCTCCCGCTGAGAAGCAGTTGACATTTACAACATTCAGGAGGTAAAACAATGAATAAAAATATTGTGATTCGTTTAGAGAAAAAAGAAGAATACTATGAAGTCGAAAACCTTGTAAGGGAGAGTTTTTGGAACGTTTACCGTCCCGGTTGTCTTGAACATTATGTGCTTAGTCAGCTTAGAAATGACGCTGATTTTGTGCCGAAGCTTGACTTTGTGATGCTGCTTGACGGGCAAATCTTTTAAACGATAAAAAAGTAAGGCTCTCTGCCATATAAACGGTAGAGAGCCTTTGTTTTATTCTTTCATCAAAGCCAATTGCCTGTCCACCCTCTCCTTGATTTTCCTGCGAAAATCACATGGCGAAAGCACCTCCACCACAGATCCGAATGACAATAAACGTATTATTATCTCATTTTCATTCTGCTCATCATATTTAATAGATACCATACATTCACCGCTGTCCTCATCAAAGACCGACTCTTTTTCAAGCTCTGCAAATTCAAGCATAAAACGATTTACCGCATTTCGTTCGTTGAGTATCTTTATTTTTGCCTGCTTTTTCTTGTCTGTGACAGCTAAAAAGCTCTCAGGCGTTATATCTGTCAGCTTAGTGAGTGTTACCTGCGACAGGTTTATAATTCCGCTGTCAACCATTCTGCGCTTTTGGTATCGGTTTACATATACCCTAAACTTATTGTTTTTGGCAGAGTATTCTATCTTTGTGGGCAGAAAATAGTGTGTGATGCGGTTGTCTTTTCTTGTCTGAAAGCTTATTTTGATAAGCTTTTTGCCATGGATAGCCGAGAGTATATCCCGAAAATGCTGTATGTATTGTGGGTCATGAAAATCATCGCCGTCAGAATATTGGTCAAAGCAGGTCAAAAAGTTTCTCTGATATAGCTTTTTCGCACCAAGCAGTTCCGCCAACTGCGACTTTTGCTCAGCGTCAAGAAACAGACCGCTTCTCGGGTCGCTTAGCACCGCACAAAGCCATGCTTTTTCAAGTGCTGTCAGCGGGATATGAGGCTCTTTTTTCAGGATAGATCTGTATATGCTGTCCTTTTTTTTCAGCAGACCATATCCGTCCTCGCCTGTGAGCTTAGGTTCGAGGAAAAGAACACTTTCAGAAAAGCCGTTTTGTCTGATGATATCTGTTATCTCAGCCTTTGTGACAGTGCGCTTTTTCAGTATTTTCTCCGTTATGCTGTAATAGGTGCTGTAAATTTCCGAAAACAGTTTCATTCGTAAGCACCTCCGTATATCTCATAAAGCCTTGCAATATCTGAATCAAATTTATCCTGCAATTCCTCATTTGTTGTTTCAAATGCCACTATCCTGCCGATGAACGTTTTTATCCATGGAAAGGCTTCGTTAGCGTCAAAAAGGTCAATGTCAAAGGCATAAAGCCCATCGGACTTCTTTGTTACAGTACCGCTTCTTTTTTCACGTTCCAAACGCTTCACAACATACATTTCTTTTGCTTCGTCTACCGCTATCTCCATGTGAATATGCTCTTTTTGTCCGTATCTGCGTGATTTTCCAAAGCTCGTTCCCCATAAAAATCTGCGGTTGTCCTCATAATATCTGTAATATGTATCATAGTCAGCTACCACATCAAGGGGAGTCACTTTCACAATGGAATCCACCCTTACAGACATCAAACGTTTCTGCTTTGTGAAATACATAATAAGATAATTTCTTCCTGTCTGCACCGAGCAATGTATCTTCATCGGAACGGCTGTTATCTCGTGCTTTTTGTCGTTCTTTCGGCTTACGCAGGATAGCAGAACAGCCTTTTTCTGCTCCATTGCCCCCATGATATCAATGAGTATCTCATCATCAAGAGTATGCACCATGTAAGCGTGCTTACGCACAAAAATATTATTTTTCGCACCCAGCTTATCCATGATAAAGCTGCCCACCACGCCGAAAGGGTTTTCCTCAGAGAAGAATTTTATCATATCCCCCAAGCCCTTATACTGACTTACGATATCGTCAGCATAACAGTTGGTCTTTGTGTATAGGATATTTCTTCCGCTTTTGACCTCCGACACCAAGCCCTCTTTTACATATTCCTTTAGCTTGATACGGATTATCTGCACGTCTATTATCATGCCGTAGTTTGCAGAAATATAGTCTGCTATCTCCGACACTGACATGGCATTATCTTCAAGAGCGTCCATTAAAATAAAGTGCAGACGGATATCATTGTCCGTAAAGGTCTTTGAACGATAGCACTGATACAGTGGGTTTTGAAAAATGTTCCCCGAATCCACCTGCACAGATACTTTCTTTTTGTGACCCTCCAAAGAGGTGTGAACGTGGTCTGAAAGCCAGCTTTCTATCCTGCGTTTTTCGTTGTCATAGGTGCGCTTGCTTTTTGCGTCAAAGCTTTCTCTTGTGTGAAATCCAAAGATATAGAAATCACGCACATATTCTCTTATCTTTTCAAAATTCTTTATAAGTTCAGAATATACCGCCATTCAGAACACCTCCTTTGATAACATTATACCAAATCTATACTCCCATTGCAATACATAACAAAACCTCGCACCTTTTTTTATATGATTATTTTGTATCTATCTGCTATAATACATACAACAGCAAAAGTAGGAGGCGCACAAAATGTTTGAATATTATGATAAAGATAAAATGCTAGTACCGATCAAGATATGGACAGAGTCTATAGACGATATCGAGGAAAGCTGTCTTGAGCAGGCGATAAACCTTGCAAATCTTCCATTTGCCCACGACCATATCGCATTGATGCCTGATACTCATACAGGAAAGGGAATGCCTATAGGCGGTGTGATAGCCTGCAAAAATACGGTGATCCCAAATGCAGTTGGCGTTGACATCGGCTGTGGAATGGCATTCGTGCAGACAGATATCCCTGTGAACATTCTTCGTGACACTGTAACAGGGAGCGGCGAGCTTATAAAGGTGATAGTAGGAAATATACTCCGTACTATCCCAGTGGGCTTTAGTCATTATGGCAAGCCGCAGACTTCTGCCGTGCTTGATAAGGCGCAAAGCGAGATAGAAAGATACAATGCTGACAGCGAATTGCTGAAATTTATCGAGCAAGGATATTATTCTGTAGGCTCGCTTGGCGGTGGAAACCATTTTATCGAGATACAGGAAAACGAAAACTGCATGGCTTGTATAATGCTCCATTCGGGAAGCCGAATGTTCGGCAACATGATAGGGCAGTATTTCAACAAGATAGCCCATGAGATGAATGACAAGTATTTTTCAACTGTTCCCTCAGAGTATAACTTGCCGTTTCTCCCTGTGGATACAGACGAGGGTCAGAGATATCTCAACTGGATGAACCTTGCAATGGACTTTGCTTTTGAAAACAGAGAGGTAATGCTTGAAAAGGTAAAGCATATTTTCACAGAGCAGGTTGAGAAGTATACGGGTATCACACCCAACTATAGTGACGAGATAAACTGTCACCATAACTATGCCGCACTGGAAAATCACTACGGAGAGAACGTGTGGGTACACCGTAAAGGCGCTATCCATGCGGCTGAGGGGGAAGTCGCTATAATCCCAGGCTCTATGGGCTCAAACAGCTATATAGTCAGGGGCATTGGCAAGGCTGAAAGCTTTTTGACTTCATCTCATGGTGCAGGCAGAAACTATTCACGCACGGGCGCAAAGGAGAAATTCTCCGTTGAGTCTGTTATGGTAGACCTGAGGCAAAGAAACGTGGTGCTTGGAAAGACCAGTAAGAAAGATGTGGCTGAGGAGTGCCGCTTTGCTTACAAGGATATAGATGTTGTTATGAAAAATCAAAGTGACCTGACCACGCCTATAAAGAAGCTTTTCACAGTGGGCGTTGTCAAAGGATAGGAGGTAATTTATATGAAACTTGCAACTGCATTGGCTGAACGTTCTGATATCCAGAACAGAATAAACACGATCTCAGTCAGACTTGACAATAACGCAAAGGTGCAGGAGGGCGATGTTCCTGCGGAAGATCCAAAGGCTCTTATGGAGGAACTTGACAGGCTGATAGTCCGTCTTGAAGATCTGGTGGCGAGGATAAATCTTACCAACAGCGGAACAGTATATGAGGGCAAGACTATCACAGAGCTTCTTGCACACAGAGATTGTCTGAAAAAGAAGGTAAGGGTATTGCGGGATTTTCTGGATACCGCAAGCAGCCGTGTCACAAGAATGACAAGAACAGAGATAAAAATAGTCAGCACTGTGCCTGTGTCAGAGATACAGAAAACGGTTGACGGCCTTTCAAAGGAACTGAGAAATGTGGACGAGAAGATACAGGAGCTGAACTGGACAACAGAACTGGTGTGATGAAATGGGTGGGATATCTACAGGGTGGATGTATCTCTATCAGCAGAGAATGTGCTGATTATGGGCAGAAACTTCGGGCAGGTTTCAGAGGTTCAAGTCCTCATTTGACAACGCATTGCCAGCAACGTAACATGCGTATCGTAACAAATTTTTATTACCACCTTGCATCAACTGTAGATAGGGTAGGGATATGAAAAACGGCATGACTTTGATTTGGTCGTGCCGATTTTTTTATGCAATGTGATCAGAATATTCGTAAAATGTGCAAATGCTCAAATTATTCCCTCATAAAATGTGTGAAATCAAAAATTATTCACTCATAAAATGTGCAGAGAGTGCCGCAATCGCCTATTTTACGCCACTTTACTCCTCATGTGCAAGAAGCCTTTTATAGCTGCGGTCAATGCCTATTGCACCAAGGGGTGCTGTGATAAGGATCGCAAGCACAGCCACAGAAAGCACTATCTTTCCGCAGGGAAGACCAAGTGACATCGGCACTGAGCCGATAGCCGCCTGAACTGTCGCCTTTGGCATATATGCCGTTACACAGAAAAGCTTTTCTTTAAGGGTCAGCTTCGTGCCGAGAAGACATATCCATACTCCCACGGCTCTGAAAATAAGCGCTCCGAAAATAAGAAGCACAGCCGCCGCACCTGCCGTAAGGGTGTAGCGTATATCCACTGCTGCTCCCACAAGAACGAAGAGCACAGCTTCAGCGGCTATCCAAAGCTTGCCGAACTTTTCTGAAAGCCTTGCAGACACGCTTTTGTCAGCCTTTATTTTTATCACGCAAGCCATTGCCACAACTGCAAGAAGTCCCGATACAGCCACATAAGGCTTTAAAAATGTTTCCGCTGACATGAGCAGGAACGCCAAGCCCAAGATAGCGATGACCTTTGTGCTGTTTCTTATTTTGTTACCTTTGCGGTAGGATATCTCAAAAATATAGAAAAGCACAAACCCTGACAGCGAGCCTAGAAGCACTCCGAGGATTATTGACACGGGGATATTGAGAAAATCCGTCGCCTTTGCAGAGCCGCCCTGCGCCATTGTTACGAATGTGGAGAACAGCACGATAACGAAAATATCATCGCATGAAGCTCCCGCAAGTATCATTTGCGGTATGCTTTTTTCAGTGCCGTATTTTTCTTCCATAAGCTTCACCATTCTCGGCACTACCACCGCAGGGGATACCGCACCAAGCACCGCACCCATAACAGCGGCTTCCGTGTGGTTTATCCCAAGAAGCAGCGGAGCAAGGATAAAATATCCCAGTATCTCAAAGCTTGCAGGCAGAAATGACATCATGACCGCAGGTCTGCCCACCTTTTTAAGGTCAGACAAGTTCAGGGATAGTCCTGCTTTGATAAGGATAATGATAAGGGCTATCTGCCGAAGCTCTGAGGATATGCCAAGTATCTTAGGATCCAGCAGATCAAGAACGTAAGTGCCTGTGAGAATGCCCGTTGCGAGCATACCGATTATCCTCGGCAGACCGATAGCCTGAAAAATGGCGGCGGCTGACAGCCCCACAAGAAAGATCACAGCCAGTGAAAATAACATAATTATACCTCCCAAAAATCAAAAAAAGCTGACAACTCCTGCGTAAAAAACAGAAGTCATCAGCTTAGTAAGCGGTTTAGGTTTCCCAGGGGAGAACATCATTCCCCGATATAAGATTTTACTATTGTATTCTACCACATTGCCGTGATAATGTCAAGTGCTTAACAGGTCTGCGGTTGGGCTTTTTTCATTTTTGTGGTCTGGCGTTGAGCCATAACAAGCTTGTAGTATACGCCCTTTTTCTGCATAAGTTCAGCGTGAGTGCCAAACTCTGCAAGCCTGCCCTTGTCAAGGACGATAAGCCTGTCGGCGTTGCTGAGGGTGGAAAGTCTGTGAGCAATGGCAATTGTCGTCCTGCCCTTTGTGAGCTTGCCCAAAGCGTCTTGT
>OGKO01001078.1_pt1 | contig 17303 bp, 16 predicted proteins | sample 1572451 | NCBI WGS metagenome assembly OGKO01 (sample SAMEA2582089, study PRJEB24529) | metagenome | biome: Human gut stool | place: China | collected 2011 | reverse complement strand
TCCCCACGCCGGTCAACTGCCGCCCCTTCGAGTGGGGCGCTGACATCGTGACCCATTCCACCACCAAGTACATGGACGGCCATGGCGCTGTGCTGGGAGGTGCCATCGTGGACGGCGGCAAGTTCGACTGGATGACCCACGCCGAGAAGTTCCCCGGCCTGTGTACCCCTGATGAGAGCTATCATGGCATCACCTACGCGGAGCGCTTCGGCAAAGAGGGTGCTTTCATCACCAAGGCCACCGCACAGCTCATGCGCGACTTCGGCTCGATGCAGTCCCCCATGAACGCCTATATGCTGAACCTCGGCCTTGAGAGCCTCCACGTCCGGATGCAGCGCCACTGCGCCAACGGCATGGCCGTCGCAAAGTTCCTTGAGGCTCACCCGAAAGTGGCCTATGTCAACTACTGCGGCCTCGAGTCCAGCCCTTACCATGCACTGGCGGAGAAGTATCTGCCGAACGGCAGCTGCGGCGTCGTTTCCTTCGGCCTGGCCGGCGGCCGCGAAGCCGCCAGCACCTTTATGAAGGAGCTGAAGCTTGCCGCCATTGAGACCCACGTTGCCGATGCCCGTACCTGCTGCCTGAACCCGGCTTCCAGCACCCATCGCCAGATGAACGACGAGCAGCTGGCCGCTGCCGGTGTGCCTGCTGAGCTGGTGCGGATGAGCTGCGGCCTCGAGAGCAGCGAAGACCTCATCGCCGATATTGCACAGGCGCTGGATAAGATCTAAGAAACACGGTCAGCGCCATCTGCCGGTTTCGGCCCCTTCCCGTGAAAAAAGCGTCTCCGGATGCAGATAAAAACTTCCCGCTAAAACCGTCAAAAGGAGCAACGATGCTATGCCGCTGATCATCCCCAAGACTCTTCCCGCCTACGATGCCCTCTACGAAGAAAACGTCTTCGTCATGCACCGAGAACGGGCGCTCTCCCAGCATATCCGCCCACTGGAGATCCTCATCCTGAACCTCATGCCGACCAAGATCGCCACTGAGACCCAGATCGCCCGCCTGCTGGCCAATACACCCATTCAGGTCCACATGACCCTGCTGCAGACGGCCAGCCATGCGGCGACCCACGTCTCTGAGGCCCACCTCGAGGCGTTTTATAAGACCTTCGACGAGGTGAAGAACAACCGCTACGACGGCATGATCATCACCGGTGCGCCTGTGGAGAAAATAGACTTTGAACAGGTGGACTACTGGCAGGAGCTGTGCGAGATCATGGACTTCAGCGAGACGAACGTCTACTCAACCCTTCATGTCTGCTGGGGCGCACAGGCGGGACTTTATTACCACTATGGCATCCGCAAGCAGCTTCTCGAGCAGAAGATGTTCGGCGTCTTCGAGCATAAAGTCACCCGTCCCTCGAACCCGCTGGTGCGCGGCTTCGATGAGGTGTTCTACGCCCCTCACAGCCGCCACACCGGCATCAGCCGGGAGGATGTGCTGAACTGCAAGGCCCTGCGCATCCTCGCCGAGAGCGACGAGGCCGGCCCCTTCCTGATGAGCACCGAGAATGGACGGCAGATCTTCGTCACCGGCCACCCGGAGTACGACAAGTACACACTGGACGCCGAGTACAAGCGGGATGTCGGCAAGGGCCTGCCCATCGCGGTGCCAAAGAACTATTACCCCAACGACGACCCCGAGCAGCCGCCTCTCTTCCGCTGGCGTGCTCACGCACACCTGCTGTATGAGAACTGGCTGAACTACTACGTCTACCAGAATACGCCCTACGACCTGGGTGCTATCAGCAAGGTGGAGCACGAGGAAGAATAAAATCAGCCCTCTCCGTCTGGTGAGGAGGGGGCATTTTTGCAAGGAGAATACTTATGGGAATCGAAGCAAAATGGAAGAGCCGGGGCATCCGGGTGGGCAAACTGCCCTGCGGGCCGCTGGACAAGATAAGCGATGTGCCGGGCGTGACGGTGGGCCACTGCACACTGGCGGACGGCGAGGTCCAGACCGGCGTGACCGCGCTGCTGCCCCATCAGGGCGATATTTTCCACGATAAAGTGATGGCGGCCAGCCATGTCATCAACGGCTTTGGCAAGACCACCGGCCTTGTCCAGATCGACGAGCTGGGGACGCTGGAAACGCCCATCCTCTTCACCAATACCCTCAGCGTAGGTACTGTGGAGACAGCGCTGGTGAAGTATATGCTGGATAAGAACCCCGACATCTGCGAGACTACCGGCAGCGTAAACCCGGTGGTCTGCGAGTGCAACGACAGCGGCCTCAACGACATCCGGGGCCTCCACGTCACAGAAGAAAACGTGAGGGCCGCGCTGGCCGACTGCCGCGCTGATTTCGCCGAGGGCGCTGTGGGCGCGGGCCGGGGAATGCGCTGCCACGGCCTGAAGGGCGGCATTGGCTCGGCCTCCCGTGTGGTGGAGCTGGACGGGAAACAGTACACCATTGGTGCGCTGGTGCTCTCCAACCACGCCGTCTTCGATGACCTCGTAGTGGCAGGCACCCCCATCCAGAGCCTGCTGGACGCCCACATCCCGCCCCACGAGGACAAAGGCTCCATCATCACAGTGCTGGCGACGGACATCCCCTTGAGTGAGCGCCAGCTACGGCGGCTCTGCCACCGGGCGCTGGTGGGCCTGTCCCGCACCGGCTCTTTCTGCGGCAACGGCTCCGGCGAGATCGTCATTGCCTTCACCACCGCCAACCGGGTGCCGCACTACTCCGAAAAGGCCATCCTGCCGATGGGTATGCTCCACGACGACGCCATCAATCCGCTGTTCCGGGCGGTGGCCGAGTGCGTGGAGGAAAGTGTGCTGAGCAGTCTGCTCCATGCCGAGACGGTCACAGGCTATCATGGCCGGACGGTCAGATGTCTGAGTGATCTGCTCGACGAGAAATAAAAAATGGGAAGCGCTTTTGTGCTTCCCATTTTTTATAGTATTATCTGCGGGGCTTCCGTGTCGGCTTTTTCTTCCGCACGCTGTAGCCGAAGGTCCCCAGCTTTTTGCCCAGGGCCAGATATTCGCCGTGGCTGTAGACGATGAGTTTGGCCTTGTCGAGGCAGAGCTTACCGTTCTCGTCCAGCAGGCTCTCGTCCACGTCGCAGGCGACTACTTCGGCGAGGAAGAGGTCGTGGCTGCCCAGCGGGATGACCTGCGTGACCTTGCACTCGAGGTTGACGGGGCTTTCTTCGAGGATGGGGCAGTCTGTCAGCACCGAGCCGGGGGCAGAATGGAGTTTGCAGGCCGCGAATTTGTCAAAATCCCGGCCGCTCCTGACGCCGCACCAGTCCACCGACTTCACCAGTGCCTCGGTGGGCAGGTTGATGGCAAACTGGCCGCTCTCCCTGATGAGGTGGTGGCTGTATCGCTCGGGGCGGACGCTGATGGATACCATGCTGGGCTGGGTGCAGATGGTGCCGGTCCAGCCGATGGTGATGAGGTTGGGCTTGTCCAGCCCGCCGCAGGAGACCAGCACCGGCGGCTCCGGGTTCAGGAGGGTGCTGCCTTTCCAGCTCTGTTTACTCATCCGTGATACTTCCTTTCGTAGGGAGCCCATGTGCGCTCGCTGATGATGTAGCGGGGGCGGGCCTTGGTCTCCATATAGATTTTGCCGACGTATTCGCCGATGACGCCCAGACACACCAGCTGGACGCCGCCCATGAAGCAGACGATGCAGATGGTGGAGGCCCAGCCCGCCACGGCGCTGCCCAGAACAGCCTGCACGATGGCCCAGATGACGCCGATGAAGCTGATGAGGCTGACCGCGATGCCTGCGCCGGTGATGAGGCGGATGGGCTTGTTCGACAGGCTGGTGATGCCGTCGAAGGCGAGGGTCAGCATCTTGCTGAGGGGATAGTGGCTCTCGCCGGCCAGACGCTCGTGGCGCTCGTAGTAGACGGTGTCGCTGGGGTAGCCCACCAGCGGCACCATGCCCCGCAGGAAAATGTTCACCTCGCGGTAGTCGGCGAAGCTTTCCAGAACCCGGGTGCTGATGAGCCGGTAGTCGGCGTGGTTGAATACGATGTCTGCGCCCAGCGCGTTCATTACATGGTAGAAGCCCTCGGCGGTGAACCGCTTGAAAAAGGTGTCGGTGTCCCGGCGGCTGCGCACGCCGTAGACTACCTCGGCGCCGTCCAGATACTTTTTGACCATCTCATCCATGGCGTTGATGTCGTCCTGGCCGTCGCAGTCGATGGAGATGGTGATGTCGCAGCTGCCGCTGTGGAGCGCCTCCATCAGCCCGGCCAGCACGGCATTCTGGTGGCCGCGGTTCCGGCTCTGGGAGATGCCGATGAAGTGATCATCCTCAGAGGCGAACTTCTGGATGAGGGACCAGGTGGCGTCGCGGGAGCCGTCGTTGACGAAGAGCACCCGGCTCTTCTCGCTGACAAGGCCCGCTGCGGAGAGGTCGTTTATCTTTTTCAGGAACAGGGGGGCTGTGATGGGCAGTACCTGTTCTTCATTGTAGCAGGGAATGACGATCCATAAAATCGGTTTGGACATGATGAAGTTCTCCTTCTATATAAGGCTCTCCCAAAGGGAGAGGCTGTTACAGCACCATATGCCGCAGCGCGTCCGGTTCCAGCAGCTTGAAGCTGCTCTTATAGGTCTCGAGCAGGCCGTCCCGCTGCATCAGGCTCAGCTCCCGGGAGAGGGCGCTGCGGTCGCAGTTGAGGTAGTCGGCCAGCTGGATGCGGGAGTAGGGAATGGTGAAGGTGAGGCTGTGGTGAACCTCGGCCTCGCTGAGCAGGTAGGCACACACCTTGGCCCGCAGGCTCTTGAGCAGCAGCAGGTCTACCCGGCGGGAGAGCAGGAAGTATTTGTCGCTGATGGTGCGCACAAGGTTCTGCAGCACCCGCTGGCGGGCCGGGTCGGCCCCGGGCAGCAGAAGCTTCTCGTAAGGCACCAACAGCACCTCGCAGGGGGCCGAGGCCATCACCGTTACCGGGCTGGAAAGGCTCGAGCCGCCCAGCACGTCGCCGAACACACCGCCCGGCCCCATCTGGCTGATGGGCAGACGCGCCCCGCTGGCGGCGGGATGGTAGGCCTCGATGGCGCCGGAGAGCACCACGCCCACCCGGCGGTTCGACTGTCCGGCCAGTACGAGGGTCTCGCCCCGGCTGTAGGTGCGCAATACGGCCCCCACTTCGCCCAGCAGGACCCGGAGCGCTTCGGCTTCCAGTCCGGCGAACAAAGAGGTGGATTGTAACAGCGGAAGATAATTTTCCATACCCATTCCGTGAGGTTTTCCCCGGGCCCTCACCGCCCTTCTGCGATTCCGTTGCGTGTGCAACGGTATTTTTTCTCTTATTATAGTAAACTTGAGGGCGTAAAGCAAATGGTTTTGCAAATTTTTTGCAGGAAAATTACTCCCAATGAAAGTGAGGAACGAAATCCTATGAAAAAACTGACATCTCTGCTGCTGTCGCTGGTGCTGATGGTCAGCGTCCTGGCCTGCGGCGCATCGGCCAGGACGAGCACCAAAGTGCGCATCGCCGGCCTGAAAGGCCCCACCACCATGGGCCTCGTCAATCTGCTGAGCATGGAGAAGGACGGCACTGCTTCCCTCGACTATGACCTGCAGCTCTACGGCGCTGCCGATGAGATCGTGCCGAAGCTCATCAAGGGCGAACTCGACATGGCCGCTATCCCGGCCAACCTCGCCGCGACCCTCTACCAGAAGACGAACGGCGGCATCCAGGTCATGGCTGTCAACACGCTGGGCGTCCTCTACGTCGTGGAGAAGGGCAATACCGTCCACAGCTTTGCCGACCTCAAGGGCCGCACCATCCTTTCCACCGGCAAAGGCACGACGCCCGAGTACGTCCTGCGCTATCTGCTCAAGAAGAACGGCCTCGACCCCGACAAGGACGTGAAGATCGAATACTACAGCGAGGCTTCCGAGGTCACGGCCCAGATGGCCGCTGCCAGGAAGGATGCCATCGCCGTCCTGCCTCAGCCCTACGTCACCGCTGCCCAGATGAAGGACAGCGACCTCCGCGTCGTACTCGACCTGACCAGAGAATGGAACAAGGTCTGTGACACCCAGCTCATCACCGGCGTCACCGTGGTGCGCACCGAGTACGCAAAGCAGAACCCCGACGTCATCGCAGCTTTCCTGACCGACTACCAGAAGAGCGTCAAGGCGGCGAACGAGGACATCGACGGCACCGCCGCCCTCTGTGAGGAAGTCGGCGTGGTGGCCAAGGCTGCTATCGCCAAGAAGGCCCTGCCCAAGTGCAACATCGTCTACCGCAACGGTCAGGAGATGAAGAAAGACATCTCTGCCTACCTGCAGGTGCTCTACGATGCCTCTCCCGCCGCCGTGGGCGGCAAGCTGCCGGACGACAACTTCTACTACACCGAGCCGTCCGTCCTGCGCAAGGTCATGGCGACTATCCGCAATTCCGCAAAGTAAGCTTTGAAACAAAGAAGGGGCTGCTGCACATCGTTTTAGCCGAAAGTGCAGCAGCCCCTTTCTTACGTCAGAAGGCCCGCGCCGATGCCGATGAGGGCCGGCAGCAGCCAGCCAAAGCCGAGGCTGCTCAGGGGCAGAGCGTTCATCAAGGTGGAGAGGGGGCCGAAGGGCAGGGCAGCAGGGATGCTCTGGATGGCTGTGAAGAGGATACTCAGCCGCCAGACCGATGTCCGCTGGAACCGTCCGGGCAGGAACTCCACCACGATGAGGACGATGGCGATGGGGTAGATGGCGTTCAGCACCGGAACGGAAAGGCTCAGGATGTTCGCAAGGCCGATGTTCGCCAGCAGCATGCTCATCAGCGCGAAGAAGGCTGCAATGGTGGGGTAGGGCAGCCGGGGCAGAAGCTCGTGGAAGTATTCGCCTACGCTGGCGATGAGGCCGACACAGGTGTTGAAGCAGGCGATGACAAAGATGGCGGCCAGAAGCACCTGTCCCACCCGGCCAAACAGGCCGTCGGCCAGTGCCGTCAGGACGGCGGCACCGGTGCCGCTGCCGGGGAAGGCAGCCCCCGAGATGCCGCCGATATGGGTCAGCATGGCGTAGACCACCAGCAGCATCCCGCCCGCGATGAACCCGGCCCGGATGGTGCCGCGCCGGACGGCAGCTTCTTCCGTGATGCCCACCGCCTGAAGGTTCAGCGCGATGACCGCGCCGAAGTTGAGCGCTGCCAGCGCGTCCATGGTCTGATAGCCGTCCAGCACGCCCTGTGCGGCGGGGAGGGCGGCGTAAGCCTCGGCAGGCGTGCCGTAGCCGGGCGCAGCCGGGCGGAGGATGCAGCCCGCGAACAGCACCACGATGAGCACCAGCAGGGCAGGGCAGAGGATGCGGCCCAGCCGCTGGGTCAGCTTTTCGGGCTTGAGAGCCACGAAGTACGCCGCAGCAAAGAACACGAGGGAGTAGATGAACTGTCCCGGTGTGCTCCGCCCCACCAGCGGCGTCAGCATCTCAAACGAGGTGCTGGCCGTGCGGGGAATAGCGAGGCAGGGACCAATGGACAGATAGACCAGCACAGCGAACACCTGTGCGAAGCGGGGATGGACCCGCCCGGCCAGCGCAGGCAGACCGCCCGCCCGGGCCACTGCTGCCACGCCCGCGATGGGCAGACCGATGGCGCTGACGGCAAAGCCCACAAAAGCGGGCCAGAGCGCCGTCCCGGCCTGTGCGCCGAGGAAGGGCGGGAAGATGAGGTTGCCTGCCCCGAAGAACATCGAGAACAGGGTGAACCCCACCAGAAGGAGCTTTTTGCCCCGGAGGGCCTGAGCGGAATCGTGCATGGTCATCTCTCCCAGCTGTGCGCGGAGGCACGTAGAATAAGGATTACTTTATTCCAGTGTAGTGTTTTATGACCTTCATGTCAAGAGAAGAAAAGATGAAGGATTGTATTCTCATACATGATGTGATATTCTGAAAGCGAGAAAACGAACAGGAGCAAAGAAATACATGGATAAAACAAAAAAACGCCGCATTCAAATCTTAGCGGCGTCGGTGTTCTGGCTGGGCGTCTGGCAGGCGGCGGCTGTGGCCATCGGGCAGGAAGTCTTTCTTGTCTCGCCGGTGCAGGCCATCGGTACGCTGGTGGAGCTGCTGCCGCAGGCCGAGTTCTGGCAGCGCATCGGTTTCAGCGCCGGGCGCATCCTGCTGGGCTTCGGGCTGGGCGTTCTGTCCAGCGCGGTGCTGGCGGTAGCCGCCGAAAAGTGGGAGTGGGTAGACGCCCTTCTCGCCCCCGTGATGCAGCTGGTCAAGGCTACTCCAGTGGCGAGCTTCATCATTCTGGCGCTGGTGTGGGTCAGCGGCTCGTCGCTGTCCGTCCTTATCAGCTTTCTGATGGTGCTGCCCGTCCTCTACAGCGCAGTGCGCACCGGCATCGGGAGTGCTGACCGCCAGCTTCTCGAAATGGCGCAGGTGTTCCGTCTGCCTCTGGGGCGGCGTCTGCGGGCGGTCTGGCTCCCGGCGGTGCTGCCCGCGTTCCGGCAGGGATGCAGCGTGGCGCTGGGCATCTGCTGGAAGAGCGGCGTAGCAGCAGAGGTCATCGGCCTGCCAGACGGCAGCATCGGCGACGCGCTTTACCGGGCAAAAATTACCCTTTCCACCGGGGAGCTGTTTGCCTGGACCTTCGTCATCATCCTGCTGAGCGCCGTATTCGAAAAGCTGTTCCTTGCTCTGCTGGATAAAGCGGTAGCGGCTGTTCTGGGCGAAGAGGGGGCTGAAAAATGAGTGGAACCAACAACAAACTGGAAATAAAGAATCTGTCTAAACGATTCGGAGAGAAAATTCTCTTCAAAAACCTCTCTCTTACTGTGGACGGCCCGGCGGTGCTCTGGGCGCCAAGCGGCTGGGGCAAGACGACCCTGCTCCGCATCCTGATGGGGCTGGAAGCGCCCACCTCCGGCAGCGTGGAGGGCGTGGGCCGGGTCGGCGCGGTCTTTCAGGAAGACAGGCTCTGCCCCCAGCTGACCGCCGAAGAGAATGTGGCGCTGGTGCTGACCGCAGAACAGTACAAGGTCAAAACACAATACAAAGAGCAGATACGAGATGACCTTATACAATTAGGACTGGATGATGAGGCCCTTGCCCTGCCTGCCCGGAAGCTCTCCGGCGGACAGAAGCGCCGCACCGCCTTGCTGCGCGCTCTCTGGGCCGAGAGCGACACGCTTCTGTTAGATGAGCCCTTCACCGGCATGGACCCCGCCGTCATGAAAAAAGCCGCAGCCATGCTCAAGGCACGCTGCGGCGCAAAGCCCACCCTGCTGGCGACCCATGATAAAGAAGCCATCCGGGAGCTGGGGTGGAAAATAATCGAACTGGGCTGAAACGAAAGGAGCCTGACCATGGAGAAAAAGACGAGCTGCCTGCTCTGCGTTCTTACCGCGCTGCTTCTCGCTGTGCTCTATCTCTGGGCCGCCCTCCGCCCGGGCGTCTGGCTGCGGGATGCCTTTTTGTATCGTCAGGCCGACGGCAGCTTTTCGGGCAAGGATGCGTATGCCGCCTACACCATGCAGGTTGCTCAGACGGAAAACGGTGCGGAAGTGGATTTCACGATGGACGGAGAGACGCGGCACTATCGGCTCGAATCGAAAGCCGAGGGCATGAGCGACCCGGGCGTAAAAATTGAGCAGGACGGAGTGGTCATTTTTGCCGGGACCGCGCTGGGCGACCCCGGCGACGCCATCCTGTGGCGGGAAGACGATGGGGGCCTTGCCGACGAGGTGAACGTCATTGTCAACGGAGAATACCAGAGATCCGACCTCTGGCCCAGTTGTAACTGGCTCTATAATGTGGCCGTCTGCGGGCGGCGGGAGACCCGGGGCAGCGTGGCGTTCCTGCTGCCGATAGGGGCGCTGGTGGTGCTCCTTGTGCTGGATGTCCGGTTCCCGCTGCTGTTCTGGAACCTCCGCCACGGGCTGGAAGTGTACGGCGGTGAGCCTACCGACTGGTATTACGCGATGCAGAGGGTGAGCCGCATTACCAGCGTCATCGGTGTTTTTGTGCTGGCGGCGATGAGCTTTGCTGTTCACTGAGGCTCACAGCAGCTCGGCAAGGATGCTGTTCTGTACGATGAGACCGGCAGGCGTGAGGGCGAGGGTGTGACCGTCAAAGTTGGCGTAGCCGCTCTTCACGCAGTTTTGCACAAAGGCCAGCTGTGCGGTGGAAAACTCCCTGCCATAGCGTTTTTTGTATTCGTCGAGGCTCAAACCTTTGCGCAGACGCAGCTGCAAGATGAGATAATCCTCCGCACCGCAGCCGCCGTCCATGACGGGCGCGGCCTCGTCCCGCAGAAAGGCTTCGGTGTCGGCGGGGTAGTAGAACCGTTTGCCGCCCATGCAGGAGTGGGCGGCAGGGCCGATGCCCAGATAGTCGCCGCAGTCCCAGTAGATGAGGTTGTGCTTCCCCTCATAGCCCGGGCGGGCGAAGTTGGAGATCTCATATTGCCGGTAGCCATGATATTCCAGCTGCTCGACGGCGTAGAGGTAAAAATCTGCCGCCTCATCGGAGGTGGGCAGACCCTCGGGGGGCGTCCGGCCAAAGGCGGAGTCGGGCTCGATCTTCAAGAGGTAGGCGGAAATGTGGGCCGCGCCGCCATCCTCGATAAGCTCCAGCGTCTCGTCGAACTCGGCCTGCGTATAATGGGGCAGGGCCAGCATGATGTCGCCGCTGATGTTCTCGAACCCGGCACGGCGTGCGGCGGCGAAAGCGGCCCGCGCCTGCTTTGCCGTGTGGGGGCGGCCCAGCGTCTTGAGCTGGCTGTCCCGGGCCGACTGGACGCCGAAGGAAATGCGGTTGACGCCCGCCTCCCGGAATGCCCGGAGAGAGTCTTCGGTCACGGTCTCAGGGTTGGCTTCCAGCGTGATCTCGGCCCCGGGCAGGGGCTGCGCGGCGGCGATGAGCCGGGCGGCGTCTGCCGGGTCCAGCAGACTGGGCGTTCCACCGCCGAAATAAAGGGTGTCCGGCCGCAGGGGCGCGTCCGGCGCAAACCGGGAGAGTTCCCGAAGCAAAGCGTCCACATAGGCCCGGGGGACGCCGCGCTGGCCGGGGGCGGAGTAAAAATCACAGTACCGGCATTTGGAAAAACAGTAAGGAATATGCAGATAAAGTCCGAGAGACATCAAATATCACAGCCTTTTTCATGAATCGTTCATTTCTATGCAGTATACTATATTTCGTAGACCGGGGCAAGGCCGAGGTCGATGCCCTGATTTTGAATGGAGGATTCCTTATGGATTACAACAACTATGACCGCGGCTATGCGGAGCCTTCGATGAGCGCATCGGACTATATGACCCGCACCTACCGCTGGATGGCCGGCGGCCTGCTCGTCACCTTCGCAATGGCCTATATCACGGCGACTACGCCGCTCATTTATCTGGTCGATTCGCTTTACTTCCTGCTCACCATCGGTGAGCTGGCGCTGGTGTTCATGCTCAGCGCCCGGGTGCAGAGGATGTCCATCGACGGAGCAAGAGCCGCGTTCTTCGGATATGCCATCTTAAACGGCATGGTCCTGAGCTACTACTTCCTGATGTTCTCGGTAGGCACGCTGGTCATGGCCTTCCTCGCCACGGCGGTCTATTTCGGCCTCATGGCTGTGTACGGCACCACCACCCATAAAGACCTCACCGGCTGGGGTCCCCGCCTCATGATGGCTCTGGTGGCCATGATCGTCACCAGCCTTGTGGGTGCGCTCTTCGGCTTTGGCTTCGGCACCTCGGTGCTCTACTGCGGCATCGGCCTGGTGGTGTTCATGCTGCTCACCGCCTATGATACCCAGAAGCTCCGCCAGATCTACGCCTACTATGCAGGCGACGCTGAGCTGGCCGAGAAGGCTTCCATCTACGGCGCACTGACCCTGTATCTGGACTTCATCAACATCTTCCTGTACGTCGTCCGCCTGCTGGGTATGAACAGCCGCAGCCGCAACAATTAAATCAAATTTTCCGGAGCCGCCGTGCAGAGCGTTTGCACGGCGGCTCTTTTTGTCAGAATGCCTGCTTTGGATCATGATAACTGTGCGATTTGCCAAAAATCGAGGAAAAGGTTGACAGAATGCGGGGGGGGGGTAAAATTTGTGTGGTGATGCGGCAGACGATGTTTGCGGCAGCAGCACACAGAGCTTATTTTTATTGAGGAGGGGTTTCGAATGAAACTGTTCAAAAAGGTTCTCGCCGCCGCCCTCGCGGGCGTGCTGGCGCTGTCTGTCCTGACGGGCTGTAACAACAGCAATAGTGTGGCTACCGTGAAAATGCTCGATGCGCTGAATGACTGGGCGAAGGTCTATGGTGAAGGTATTACCTTCGAAAAGGGCAATGAAGACTTGCAGAATCAGGTAAACGCGCTGGTGAAGATCGTGGATGAGGTCGGCAAGGACATCGATTTTAAAGATGCCAAGGACATCTATGATATATACAACGCCTTTATGGAAAATGACGCTGCAAGGCTGAAGCTGAAGGATTGGGCAACGCAGTTTACTAAAGCAAACATTGGTGATGGTTCGCCGCTGTATGAGTATGGCTTTGCCGATATTAGCGCAACGCTGTCTGCAAGCAGCAGTAAGAACATTTACTATGCAGGTCGGCTGATAAATGAAAACGACGAAATCAATCCTCCTGAAACAAAGCAGGATAATCATGGTGAGCCTAATTGGACTGTGGGTGACAAATCTTATGTTGCCGTTGCGACCGGCGAGGTTGGCGGTAAGAAGTACATGATCGCGCTCTTCCAGACCACTGCTGTAACGAATCCGAAGTATCAGCCGGGTGACAATGGCATGGGCGAAGGTGCTAGTAAGGATTGAGCCTCAGCCGCAGCAATGCCCGCCCACTGAATCATGAACCCGTTAGGCCCCGGTCCGCCGGGGCCTTTTTGTGTCCTTTCTAATAAAGGATGAATAAACCCCGCTCTGCCGCTCCAAACTACCACCAAAGAAACGATTCCGTACACAAAGATGGATTGGAGTAACGAACGATGGAGCAATTCAGAAAGTTTTTGCGGGACAAAGCCTTTGCGCTGGTGCTTACCGCCTGCCTGCTGGCGGCGGCAGCGGCCGGGGTGTGGGCTGTGCGCACGGTGCGCAATGAGCTGAAGCAAGATCTGGACGCGGTGCGAAGCCCGTCCAGCACCGCCCCCGGCATCGACGAGGGCATCAACACATCGCCCGGCGTTGCCGGAGAGGAGGAAGCCGAATGGCAGCAGCAGAACGCACCCGCAGCAAACAGCGTGGCCAATGTGCCAAAAGCCGACAGCTCGTCCGGTGGGGCTGCGTCCTCTTCTGGTGCGCGGTCTGGCTCTGGTTCGGTGCGCGAACCCTCCGCGCTGCAAACCGAGTCCTCGCCTGCCAGCAGTTCGGCTGCGCCTGCCTCCACGCAGCCTGTCTCGGGGCGCGTCTTAAACAGCTACAGCGGCGATGAGCTGGTCTACAGCAAGACGCTGGGTGACTGGCGCACCCACAACGGTGTGGACTACGCCGCCGACAAGGGCGCGGAAGTGACCGCCCCGGCGGCAGGCAAGGTGGTGGAGACCGGCACGGACGACAAGTGGGGGCCTGTGGTCGCCATCGAAGACGCTTCCGGCAGGGTCTGGCGGGTCTGCGGCACGACGGACGCCAAGGTGAAGAAGGGCGACACCGTCTCGGCCGGGCAGACCATCGGCAAGGTGGGCAGCGTGAGCTGCGAGTGCGCCGAGGAGAGTCACATCCACTTGGAGGTCATGGAGGGCGAAAAGTATCTCGACCCCATCAAGGCCATGAAATAAGCAAAATTTTCCGGGCAGGTACAGCAGAACGCTGTACCTGCTTTTTTCACATTGCTTTTGGCGGTCGATTCTGGTATGATAAACTAGAATAAGTGTGAAGACAGAAGAAAAAGCGGAGGAAACGAAACATGAAGGTCTTAGTGGTAGGCGGCGGTGCTGCCGGCCTGATGGCGGCGGGCGCGGCCCTGCGGCAGGGGCATGAGGTGACGGTGCTGGAACATATGGAAAAGCCGGCCCAGAAAATTCTCGTTACCGGCAAGGGCCGCTGCAATGTGACCAACGACTGCACCGCAGAGGAATTTCTGCACCATGTGCGGACGAACCCCCGCTTTCTGTTCTCGTCGCTGGGGGCTTTCCCACCGGCCAAGACGATGGAGCTGTTTGAGTCTCTCGGTGTGGAGCTGAAAGTGGAGCGCGGACGCCGGGTGTTCCCGGTGTCCGACAAGGCCGAAGAGATCCGGCAGGCTCTTCTGCGGTACGCAGACGGAGCGGACATCGTCCACGACGGGGCAAAAAAGCTGCTGCTGGAGCCGCTGGCCCAGCCGGAAAAAGCGCCTGCCGCGCCGGAAGATCCGCGCCACCCGAAAAAGAAAAAAAACGGCCCGGCCTATCGCTGCGTAGGAGTGCGGGGAACTTCGGGCCGGGAGTACAAAGCGGACGCCGTGCTGGTGGCAACGGGCGGCCTGAGCTACCCCACCACCGGCTCCACCGGCGACGGCTACAAGCTGGCCCAGCAGGCGGGCCACACCCTCGTGGAGCCTGTCCCCAGCCTTGTCAGCCTCGTGAGCCATGACGCCGACTGCAAGAAGATGATGGGCCTCGCCCTCAAGAACGTGACTCTCACTCTCCACGAGGACGGCAAAGCCATCTTCGAGGAGCAGGGCGAGATGCTGTTCACCCACTTCGGCATCAGCGGGCCGCTGACCCTCAGCGCGTCGAGCCATCTGGGCGACATGAAAAAGCACAAGTACGAAGCTTTTATTGATTTGAAGCCTGCCCTCAGTGAGGAACAGCTTTATGACCGCATCACCCGGGACTTTGCCCTTCTGGCGAACCACGCGGCGCAGGGCGCACTGGTGAAGCTGTTGCCGTCCAGTATGCAGCCGGTCATGGTGGCCCGCTGGGGCATCGACCCGGCCACCAGGGCAAACCAGATCACCCGGGAGCAGAAGCGGGAACTGGTACAGCTGATGAAGCACTGGCGGGTGACTATCGACGCCCGGGGCGATTTGGCACACGCAGTCGTCACGTCGGGCGGCGTGTCGGTGCGGGAGGTCGACCCCAAGACTATGCAGAGCAAAAAGGCCCTCGGCCTCTACTTTGCAGGCGAAGTGCTGGATGTGGACGCCTATACCGGCGGCTACAATCTGCAAATCGCATTCTGCACGGCACAGAGTTTTGCGAATCATCTGGAATGACCTCTCAGTCTGCTTCGCAGACGGCCCCCTCGTTAGGGCAGCAGCAACGACTGCCCCAGCGGTGGAACGGCGTCAGCCGTGACGGAGAAGTTTAAGCGGCTGGAAATTTCAGATTCATATAAAAGGAGATATAAAAATGATTTCTGTTGCGATCGACGGGCCTGCGGGCGCAGGCAAATCTACACTGGCGCGGCGTCTGGCTGCGGACTTCGGCTACATTTATGTGGACACCGGTGCGATGTTCCGTACCATCGGCCTTTATGCCCTCCGCGCGGGCAAAGAACCGAAGGACAACGAGGCAGTCGATGCGCTGCTGCCCAATATCACCCTCGAGTTTGCTTTTATCGAGGGCGAACAGCATATCTATCTGAATGGCGAGGACGTCAGCACGGCCATCCGCACCGAAGAGGTGGGAATGGCGGCTTCTGCCGTGGGTGCAAATCCGGCGGTGCGCGCCTTCCTGCTGGAGATGCAGCGGGACATGGCCAAGACGCAGAACATCCTGATGGATGGCCGCGACATCGGCACCGTGGTGCTGCCCAATGCGACTGTGAAGATCTTCCTCACCGCCAGCCCAGAGGCCCGCGCCACCCGCCGCTGGAAGGAGTACCAGCAGAAGGGCATCGATACCCCCTACGAAGATGTGCTGGCCGACGTCAAGCAGCGCGACTATCAGGACACCCACCGCGCCGCAGCCCCCCTCAAGCAGGCAGACGATGCCGTGCTGCTGGACACTTCGGAGCTGAATTTTGAGCAGAGCTTTGAGGCCATGAAGAAAATTATCACGGAGAAGGTCGGATGATACTATATTATATTCTGGTCCCGCTGGCATGGCTGGTGTTCCACATCGGCTTCCGCGTCCGGTGTGAGGGCAGGGAGAACCTGAAAAAAATCGGCACGAAGGGCTGCATCATTGCCCCCAACCATATCTCCGCCATCGACCCGGTGTTCGTCGTCATCACCCGGTTCTGGGGTCAGCGGATGACAGTGTTTGCCAAGAAAGAGCTGTTCGAGATAAACGCATTCCTGTCGTGGTTCTTCCGGTGCGCCGGTGCAGTCTGTGTCCGCGGCACGAAAGAAGAGGTCAGCGTCATCGACGACACCGTGAAAAAGTGTCAGGAGGGAGGCACACTGCTGCTCTTTCCGGAGGGTACGCGGGAGCAGGAGAATAAGTTCCTTCCCCTCAAGAGCGGCCTCTTCGTCATCGCGGCGGCAGCAAATGTGGACGTCGTGCCTTGCCGTATCTACTACGACACCCCTGATGGTAAGATGAAGCTGTTCTGCAAGGTGCGTGTCATCTTCGGCGAGCCCATGCCCGCTGCACAGTTTGCAATGGAAGGCCGCCGCGACATAAAGAAGCTGCGGGAAAATAAGCAGGCCGTTCTGGATGCATGGAGTGAATTGTAAGGCGGCTTGCCCGCTGCGCTTTAAGGCTCTCCCTTTGGGGGCAGCCGAACCGACCGCCGCCAGTGGCGGATTGAGGGAGGCGAGGCTGGGGCCGCGGCCAGCAGAATGCGAGCGACAGCGAAGCAGACGCTGGGAGCCGCAACCCGGATCTGTCGAGCAAAGCGAGACTGAGAGGGCAAGGACGCTAGAATAGGAAGGACAAGCAATGGAAATCAGACTTGCAAAGACTGCGGGTTTCTGCTTCGGCGTGGACCGCGCGGTCAAGTTGACCTACGGTCTGCTGGATGAGGGCCGCAAGGTGGCCACCCTCGGCCCCCTCATCCACAACCCCCAGACCGTGGAAGACCTTGAGCGCCGGGGCGCACTGGTAGCAGACACCCCCGCTGATGTCCCTACGGGCTACGAGGTGGTCATCCGCAGCCACGGTGTCCCCCGCAGTATTTACGACGAGCTGGACGCCCGGGGCTGCACTTATCACGATGCCACCTGCCCCTTCGTGAAGAAGATACAGAAGATCGCTTCCGAGGCCGAAGCCGCCGGTGCAGTGCTCGTGGTGGCCGGTGATGCGTCCCATCCGGAGGTGCAGGGCATCGTCGGACATACCCGGGGAGAGGTATTCGTTTTCAGCGATTTGGCCCAGCTGAAGGCGTGGAAAGGGCCTTCTGACCCCCAAAAGCCCATTTTTGCAGTTGCACAGACCACATTTCAGGTAACAAAATGGCAAGAAAGTTCGGAGTTTCTCAAAAAAGCCTATACAAACGCCCGAATTTTTGATAC
>OGKO01001076.1_pt1 | contig 17327 bp, 19 predicted proteins | sample 1572451 | NCBI WGS metagenome assembly OGKO01 (sample SAMEA2582089, study PRJEB24529) | metagenome | biome: Human gut stool | place: China | collected 2011 | reverse complement strand
TTTGCATAAGCTAAGCTGCACTCGGCAATTTGAGAACAAGTTCTCATTGCGCTCGTTGGCATTATCTTTGCATCAAAAATACAATCACACAAAGATGAAGAAATACATTATAGACCTTCGGGTCGTTTCCCTTCAGCATTTCAACGACAAGTATGTCTTGCTCAAGCTGTCGTCTGACGAAAAACTCCCTGCGATGTTGCCGGGACAGTTTGTCGAAGTTCGTGTGGACGGTTCCCCCAACACCTTCCTCCGCCGCCCGATCTCCATCAATCTGGTCGATTACGACCGCAACGAGCTGTGGCTCTTGGTGGCCGCCGTCGGCGAGGGCACGCGCCACTTGGCCTCGCTCCACGAGGGCGACACGCTCAACTGCGTGCTTCCCCTGGGCAATGGATTCACCATGCCGAAGACGCCGGAGGACAAATGGCTGCTCATCGGCGGCGGCGTAGGTATTGCTCCCCTGCTCTATTTCGGTCAGGAAATCGTGCGAATGGGCGCAAAGCCCACCTTCCTGCTGGGCGCCCGCAGCGAGAGCGACCTGCTGGAACTGGAAGAATTTCGCAAGTTGGGCCGGGTACTGATCACCACCGAGGACGGATCGGCAGGCGAACAGGGCTTCGTCACCAACCATAGCGTACTCCAGCACGAGCGCTTCGACCAGATCTCCACCTGCGGGCCGAACCCAATGATGAAGGCTGTGGCCCGCGTGGCGACCGAACTGGGCGTGCGCTGCGAAGCTTCGCTCGAAAACATGATGGCCTGCGGCGTGGGCGCTTGCCTCTGCTGCGTAGAGAAGACCACGGAGGGCAACCTCTGCGTCTGCAAGGAGGGCCCCGTCTTCGACGTGAAGAGACTGCTTTGGTAGGCCACATCTTCGACGAGAAGAGGCAGATTGAGTAGGCCCCAGCTTCGACAAGAAGAGACAGATAGAGTAAGCCCCAGCTTCAACGAGAAGAGACTGGTTGGGTAGGGCCCCGTCTTCAACGAGAAGAAACAGATTGGGTAGGCAGAAGCGCCAGTAAGCGGCGCGCAAGCCTCCATGAGAGAACCAATAAATCCCCATTATAGTACGAAAAATTCATAATCAGATGGCAAATCTTAATGTCAAGATAAATCATTTACACTTAAAGAATCCCGTCATGACCGCCTCCGGCACGTTCGGCTACGGTCTTGAATTTGCCGATTTCGTGCCCCTCGACGGCATTGGCGGCATTATCGTCAAAGGTACGACGCTCCACGCCCGCGAAGGCAACGACTATCCGCGCATGGTGGAGACGCCGAAAGGAATGCTCAACTGCGTGGGACTGCAGAACAAAGGCGTCGATTATTTCTGCGACCACATCTACCCGTCGGTCAAGGACATTGACACCAACATCATCGTCAACGTCAGCGGATCCACTCCCGAGGACTATGCGGAGTGTGCCGCCCGCATCAATGCGCTCGACCACATCCCCGCCATCGAACTCAACATCAGTTGCCCGAACGTGAAAAACGGCGGAATGGCCTTTGGTGTGACTCCCGAGGGTGCTGCCGCCGTCGTCAAGGCCGTTCGCGCGCGCTACGACAAGGTGCTGATCGTGAAACTCTCGCCCAACGTGACCGACATCACCAGCATTGCCAAAGCCTGCGAGGCTGAGGGCGCAGACGCCGTCTCGCTCATCAACACCCTTTTAGGCATGTCGATCGACATCGAGCGCCGCGCGCCGCGACTGAGCATCCGCACGGGCGGACTGAGCGGCCCTGCCGTCAAACCCGTCGCCGTGAGAATGGTCTATGACGTGGCCCGCGCCGTCAAGATCCCCGTCGTGGGCCTGGGAGGCATCATGACCGCCGAGGACGCCATCGAGTTTATGATGGCAGGAGCCACGGCTATCGAGATTGGTACGGCCAACTTCGTTGATCCTGCCGTCACCATCAAGGTACGCGACGGTATCAACGACTGGCTCGACAAGCACGGTTGCCACTCTGTGACGGAGATCATCGGAGCCGCACAATAAAGCTAACTGATCAGCGCGCCACTGTCCTCTCAAACTGACACTGAGACGACAGGGGGCTATCAAACTCCCCCGAGAAAGAGTATCCCCGAAAGGAACATTCGCCAAAGGGTTCATTCCAAAGAAGGTTCATTCCCGAGAAGGTTTATTCCCGAGAAGGAACATTCACAAGAAGGAACATTCACGAGAAATAGCATTCCGAGCAGGGGAGCCCATCCTCTCTTCTTGCAGAGGCTATGTTTTTTTAAAAAATGTTTTTAAAGGATAATATTGTTATTAAATAGGAGAAAACGATTATGGTACAGAAAACATTTGCCGTGAGCGGCATGAAGTGTCCGCATTGCAAAGCCAAGGTAGAAGACGCCCTGCGCGCCGTGGCTGGCGTTCAGCAGGCCGAGGTCAATCTTCCCGCCGCCAGCGTGACGGTCAGTTACGACGAAGTCCTCGTCCAGCCCAAGATGCTGAAGGACGCCGTCGATCTGTTGGGCCGTTTCGAGCTGAGCCTATGAAGCGCACCCTTCCCGTCATCGGTATGGCCTGTGCGTCCTGCTCAGCCCACGTGGAGCGCACGCTCAACGGCCTCCGTGGCGTCCAGTCGGCCTCCGTGTCTCTCGCAAGCCGCACCGCTCTCATCGACTACGACCCTTCGGCCATCACGCTCGAAGATATGAAGGCAGCCATCAACGGCATTGGTTTCGACCTTGTCATCGAAGCCGACCGCAGCGTGGAGGCCATCGAGCGCCGCGCCTACGTCCGACTCCGCCGCCGCACGCTCCTGTCCTGGCTCTTCGCCCTCCTCACGATGGCTATCTCCATGGGCTGGATCAGTCTGGGCAGCACCGCCTTCGCCAACCAGGCCGCCCTGCTGCTTGCCCTGGCCAACCTCATCTTCTGCGGACGCCGCTTCTACATCTCCGCCTGGCGCCAGCTGCTCCACAAGACCGCCAACATGGACTCCCTCGTGGCCCTCTCCACCGCCATTGCCTTCCTCTTCTCCGCCTTCAACACCTTTTGGGGCGAACAAGTTTGGGGCGTGCGCGGAATGGATTCGCCCACCTATTTCGACGCCTCGGTGATGATCATCACCTTCGTCCTCACGGGTCGGCTGCTCGAAGAGAAAGCCAAAGACGGCACGGCCTCATCCATCCGCCAGCTCATGGGAATGCAGCCCAAGACGGCCCGCATCCTCAGCGACGGAAAACTGGAGGAAGTGCCCCTCTCGACGGTCGAGGTCGGCGACGTGCTGGAGGTGCGCGCCGGCGAGAAGATTCCCGTCGATGGCGAAGTCATATCGGCCGAGAGCTTCATGAGTCCCACCGCCGCCTACGTCGATGAGAGCATGATCACGGGCGAGCCAACCCCCGCCGAGAAGCAAGCAGGGGCGCAGGTGCTCGCAGGCACGATTCCCTCTCAGGGCAAGCTCCGCATGCGGGCGCGCCAGATAGGCGAGGCTACCGCCCTCTCCCACATCATCCGCATGGTGGAGGCCGCACAGAGCAGCAAGCCCCCCGTGCAGCGCATCGTGGACCGGGCCGCCCTTCTCTTCGTCCCCACCGTGGCCCTGATCTCCCTGGTCACGTTTCTGAGCTGGTGGATCCTCGGCGGCACCGCCCTCCTTCCCCACGCCATCCTCTCGGCCGTGGCCGTGCTCGTCATTGCCTGTCCCTGCGCGATGGGCCTCGCCACGCCTACCGCGCTGATGGTCAGTATCGGCAAGGCTGCCCAGCAGCAGATACTCGTCAAGGACGCCACCGCCCTGGAACTGCTGCGCAAGGTGGACGCCCTCGTGACCGACAAGACCGGCACGCTGACCATCCCCCGCGCCGACCTCGACTTCACGAAGTCGGCCCACCTGCCGCCCGAGGCGCGCGAACAGCTCAAGCCCCACGCCCGCGAGGCCATGGACCGTCTGCGCCAGGAGGGCATTGAGGTCTATCTGATGAGCGGCGACCAGGAGGCTGCCGTCAAGTATTGGGCCGACCAGTCCGGCATCAACCACTACCAGAGCCACGTCCTTCCCCAGGACAAGGAGGACCTCGTGCGCCGCCTGCAGAGCGAAGGCAAGACCGTGGCAATGGTTGGCGACGGTATCAACGACACCCAGGCCCTCGCCTTGGCCGACGTGAGCATCGCCATTGGGCGCGGCACCGACGTGGCCATGGACGTGGCGCAAGTCACCCTCATGACCGACAATCTCCGCGCGCTGCCCGAAGCCGTGGCTCTGAGCCGCCGCACGGTGCGCATGATCTGGCAAAACCTCTTTTGGGCCTTTATCTACAACCTCGTCTGCATCCCGCTGGCTGCCGGCCTCCCCTACCTCTTCGGCCTCCACTTCCAGATCACGCCGATGTGGGCTTCGGCCCTGATGGCCTTCTCCAGCGTCAGCGTCGTGCTCAATAGCCTGCGCCTGCGTCTGACTTAGTTTTCGCCAAAAGCGTCAGTAGGGAGTGTATCTTTATACGATTTATCATAAAAATTTGTCTCCCACTACGGGAAACGAAGTTAAATTGTGTTTAGAACGACATATTTCTAGCCAAAACAGTTGCATGGGTCGAAATTTATTCATATCTTTGCAATGTGTTTTTCATAGTATTAGATTTAAGGTTAACAAAGGTGGAGTACAGCGGTACTCCTTTTTTTATGCCTTTCCCCATCGGCTCCCTTCGTCTTCGATAAAAAACCACCCAGTTCGGATGAAAAACCAGCCAGTTCGGATGAAAAACCACCCAGCTCGGATGAAGAACCTGCCAGCCTGAATGAAAAACCTGCCAATCTGGATGAAAATCCTGCCAATCCCGGATGGAATGACCAGTTCGCCCCGGACAAAATGACCAGCCTTTCCTGCGCCTTGGCCCAAAGACAAACTTACCCCATCAGTCCTCCGTCTTGTACGAAAGACCGTCATGGCCCGCCATTCTATTCTTCCCAAGAAGAGAACGCAGGAGCGAGGAAGAGAAAGGATAAGTATATAGGAGATCGTTGGAGAGAAATTCCCCCAACGCTAAAAGCGTCTGCCGAAAATGCGGATAGACCCCTTCTTGCCAAACTTCCGATAGAGTTTCCAGCCCAGGATGAGTCCGTCGAGTATGCCGCCACCCGTGGTGATCATGTTGGTGATGCGCTGCGAGGGCGTGTCGTTGGTCTTGGGTCGGTAGAACAGTTGCGCCCACAAGGCCTTTACGCGTTTGTCGTCCTTGGCGATGTCCTCCAGCAGCTGCGCCTTCCTTTGGCGCAGTTCTGTGAGCGTGTGGTAGTCGGTGCTTTGGTTTTGATTGGTAGTCATGCTATTTCGACATTAAAATGCTGGCCAGGAAATGGACCAATGGCCGCTCGATGATGGTCTTGCGCAGGCGGATGAAGACGAAGAGCACGACAAGGTAGAACGCGCCGACGATGGCAAAGGCTCCCGGCAGGCTTCCTATGGCGTCGGAGAGCGCATAGGCCGCCGCAAAGGAGAAGTAGATGATGGCGATGACAAGCAGTATGCCAAATACCGCTATGAGCACCAACATCGTCAGCAACCGCACAACCTTGTCTATTACATCGAGCTTCACATATTCAGATTGAAGCCCGATGTAATGCTTGATCACCTCGATCAGTTGCGCTATGGTCTCAACATTTTGATCGTTTGAGAACACGCTTTTTCGTTTTTTTGCCGCTACAGAAGCCGCGTCATGCCTCCTGGGGAGGATCAGACGGCGTCGGTGGCAGCGTCCTTAATGTCATCTACAAACTCCTCTGCCTCTTTGCGCGACAACTTGATGTCGTGCTTCTTGCAGAAATCATCCACAGCGTCGGAGATTTTCGAACGAGTGTCAGCACCCTTCTCAGGAGCGAGCAGGAGTCCCAGAGCAGCGCCGGCGATGCTACCGCCGAGGAATGCGCCAATGTAACCTAATGTCTTCATTTCTTTTCTTGTTTTGTTGTTTGAATGGAATAGGCACCTCCCCCTGTTTCGCCCTCCGTCCTGTCCGGACGAGGCTTTTGCACGGGGTTGGCCTCAAATCAATCGCAAATATAGCCATTTATTTCCAAACAAGCCCCATTGCGGGCAATATTTTGTGTTAAAAAAGTTGTAAACGCCCCATTTAACAATCTTTATGCGCCATTTCCTTTATCGTTCGGCCGATAATTTGTAATTTCGCAGAATAATATAGAAAATAAGTATTGTAGAACATTCTAAAAGACAGACACAGTAAGATGATGAAAAAATTTGCAGTATTGGGAACGACCTTGTGCATGGGTATGTTGTTGGCAAGTTGCGGTTCGAGCAAGGAGAGCGCCTACCGCAAGGCGTACGAGAAGGCTCGCGCCCAGGACGCCGCCGAGCAGCCGGTGCAGGAGCAGGCTCCCGCCGATGTTCCCGTGGTGACTCCCGTGGAGCAGCAGCCCACCGTGCAGACTCCCACCACTGGCAACTATGACAACGAGCCGGTGCGCCGCGAGGACCTGAGCGTGGTCAGTGGCGACGGTCTGAACAACTACAGCGTCGTGGTCGGTTCCTTCTCCGTCCGCGCCAACGCCGAGGGCCTGCAGCAGCGCCTGAAGAACGCCGGCTACAACGCCCAGCTGGCCTACAACGCCGCTCGCAACATGTATCGCGTCGTGGCCTCCTCGTTTGGCGACAAGGGCGCGGCCGTGCAGAGCCGCAACCAGCTGCGCTCACAGTATCCGGACGCTTGGTTGCTCGCTAAGTAAAGAGAGGATGGGTCGCATCCTGTCCATCGACTACGGAAGCAAACGCACGGGGTTGGCCGTCACCGACCCCCTGCGCATCATTGCCAATGGGCTGGCCACGGTGCCCACCCACGAGCTCTTCGACTTTCTCCGGCAGTACATGCGCCAGGAGCAGGTCGACGAGGTCGTGATAGGCCGTCCCACCCAGCCCAATGGCAAGCCGAGCGAGAATCTTCGCCGCGTGGAGGAGTTTGTCCGGCGCTGGCGCAAAGCCGTGCCCGAGGTCCCCATCACGTTCTTCGACGAGCGCTTCACCTCCGTCCTTGCCCACCAGGCCATCCTCGATGGAGGCGTGAAAAAGAAGACGCGCCGCGAGAACAAGGGGCTGGTCGATCAAGTCTCGGCCACGATCATCCTCCAGGACTATATGCGCGCGCAGGGTCTGTAAGCAAGATTTCCGCGCGCGTTGATTCTACATTCTATATATTAAGAACGAAAAAGTGATTTTACCGATATACGTTTACGGGCAACCCGTGCTGCGCAAGGTGGCACAGGACATTCCCGTCGATTATCCCAATCTGAAGGAGCTCATTCAGAACATGTTCGAGACCAACACGGCCAGCGACGGCGTGGGTCTCGCCGCGCCCCAGATCGGCAAGTCCATCCGTGTGGTCATCATCGACCTCGACGTGCTCAAGGAGGACTTCCCCGAGTATGAGGGCTTCCGCCACGCTTTCATCAACGCCCACATCGTGGAGTATGACGAGGAGTCGAAGAAGGAGACCATGGAGGAGGGCTGCCTCTCCATCCCCGGCCTCCACGAGCGCGTGACGCGCCCCACGCGTATCCACGTGCGCTACCTCGACGAGGAGCTCCAGGAGCACGACGAGTGGGTGGAGGGCTATTTGGCCCGCGTCATGCAGCACGAGTTCGACCACCTGGAGGGCAAGATGTTTGTCGACCGCGTGTCTCCGCTCCGCAAGAGCCTGATCATGAACAAGCTGCGCGCGATGGCCAAGGGCAAGTACAGTTGCCGCTATCGCACGAAGGCTGCCCACAAATAATTGTTTTCCTGTCGCCTATGCGCCGCTGGATGACAGCAGTCCTTTGGCTCGCGGCGGCTCTCCCCCTGTCGGCCCAGTACAACGTGAAGCGGCTGATGGAGGAGGGCCGGCGTCAGCTTGACATGGGCTATTATGTCGTGGCGATGCAGGTGTTTGAGCGCATCGCCGCCATGAAGCCCCATCAGTATGAGGCCTGGTATCTGTCCGCGCTCTGCAAATACCGGCTGGAAGACTTCAAGGGAGCCGCCGAGGACGGCAGCCGCGCCCTGGCCCTGCAGCCCTACATCCCCGACCTCTTCGACCTCCACGCCATGGCCTCCATGCGCCTGGAGCGCTACGACAGTGCCGCCATCGACTACACGCGGGCGCTGGAGATAGACGCCGCCAACCGCGACTACTGGTACAACCGCGCCTACGCCATCTACATGGGTGGCGACAGTGTGGTGGCGCGCCAGCAGATCGACTACATCCTGCGCCGCTGGCCCGAGTTTCAGCAGGCCCAATGGCTCCGGAGCATGATCGACCGGGGCGTGCGCCCTGCTCCGTCCAAGGCTCCTTCCGTGCCCGCCAAGGGCTTCTGGCTACCCACCCTGCCCAAGCTCTCGGATGAGACCGACCACCAGCCGAAGACACACAATCCGCTGATGCAGAAGAAATGACTTATACGCGGAAGTGATTTACACGCGGAAGTGATTTGTACACAGAAGTGATTTGTACTAACAAGGAAAACGACCAAAACAAGGAAAACCAACCTATTCATCATGGAAAAGCGGAAAAGAAGCAAGGCGGAGTGGATCCGCCGCTACGTGAGCTTCGTCTTCATATTGTTTGTCATAGCCTTTGGCACCTCGCTGTCCATCCGCGCCAACCTGGGCTCCTCGCCCATCTCCGCCCCACCCTACGTGCTCTCGCTCGTCCCCGGTATGCCGATGACGATGGGCCAGATCGTGATCTGCATGCACGTCGTCTTCATCCTCACCCAGATTCTGCTGCTACGCAGAAACTATGAGCTGCGCCAGCTCTCGCAGATCCTCGTCTCCTTCCTCTTCGGCTTCTACACCGACCTGACGATGTGGCTGACGAGTTTCCTGCAGATTCCCCCCACCCTCGACCATACGCTCGGCTGGCCCCTGCAGTTTGCCGAACTCCTGATTGGCGGTGCGCTGCTGGCCTTCGGCATCGCCTGCGAGGTGCGCTGCGACTCGCTGATGCTGGCTGGCGAGGGTCTGCCGCTGGCCATCGCGAAGTGTGTGAGGAAAGACTTCGGCAAGGTGAAGATGTGTTCCGACACGGCCCTGGTGGCCATCGCCGTCGTCCTCATGACCACGTTCTTCGGCCATTGGGACTGGAAGATGGTGGGCCCGGGCACGCTGGTCAGCATGTTCTACGTCGGCTTCATGGTGCGCGTCTTCGCTCCCCATATCGCCTGGCTCGACCTCCTCTTCATCCCCAAGGCCGAGCGGCGCCAGCTGGCCGTGGCGGAAAGGCGCGAGGAGCGCAGGGCCGACGACGGGCCGCTCGTCGTCACCATCGCGCGCGAGTATGGCAGCGGAGGCCAGATGCTGGGCGAGCAACTGGCCCTGCGGCTGGGGGTGGATTTCTACGACCACAACATCATCGACGAGGCCGCCCAGCGACTGGGCTACACGGCCGACTTCGTCCGCGACAACGAGCAAAACATCTCCAACGGCAAACTATGGGAACTGATCTTCACCGACAAGAGCATCCCTCTCTCCCTCAACCCCTCCCACGACGACGCCATCTTCGTGGCCGAGAGCCGCATCATCCGCGCCCTGGCGGGGCGCAAGCCCTGCGTCATCATGGGCCGCTGCGCCAACTGGGTGCTGCGGGGCGAGAAGCGGGTCTTCAGCGTCTTCGTCACCGCCAACCGCGAGGACGCCATCGGCCGCGTATCGACCGTCGAGAACCTCTCCGACGAGGCGGCAGCCCGCCGCATCGACCAGGTGAACCAAGGACGCAGCAACCACTACCACCAGTACACGGGCGCCCACTGGACGGACGCCCGCGACTACGACCTGGTCGTCAACACCAGCAGCGTGGGACTGGAGCAGGCCGCCAACATCATCCTGCAATGCGTGAAAGACAAAATGAAAAACTAATGGGTCGTTAGGGGAAGAGGAGGAAAAGGAAGAAGGATAGGAAAGGAAAGAAAAGGAAAGAAGATGAAAGAAGAGAAAGGAAGAGGATAGGAAAAGGATAGGAAAGAAGAGAAAGGAAGAGGATTTGGAAAGAAAGGAGGAAGAAAAAGAGGAAAAAAGGGGGAAAGTACCCCCACGGCAACTACTCGTGGTGATACTTCTCCCCTTTTATGATTGTACACGCGCGATAGAGCTGCTCCACGAAGACGAGGCGCACCATCTGGTGGGAGAACGTGAGGCGCGAGAGCGAGATCTGCTCGTTGGCGCGCGCATAGACCGCTTGGGAGAAGCCGTAGGGTCCTCCGATGGCGAAGACGAGGCGGCGCGCCGTAGTCCGCTTCTTCTCCAGCCAAGCCGCCAGCTCCACGGACCGTGGCTCGCGTCCGTGCTCGTCGAGGAGCACCAGCGTGTCGGCGGGCTGCACCTTCTGCAGGATCAGTTCCCCCTCCTTCTCCTTCTGCTGCGCCTCGGAGAGCGAGGCCGTGGCCCGCAGTTCGGGTATGGTGACGATCTCGAAGGGCATGTAGTGGCCGATGCGGTCGCGGTAGTCGTCGATGGCGTGGGTATAGAGTTTGTCGCGGGTCTTCCCCACGAGGATGAGCGTAGTTTTCATCTGTAGCCTTGTCGCAATCACACAACGAGGGCTGGCCTCCGCCCGGCTCGCGCCCGGCCTCCTCCAGCCCTCCTTGCGTATGTATTTCAGAGATTATTCCTCGAGCACCTTCAGCTGCTCTGCCACCTCGGCGTTCACGCGCTTTGCAAACTCCTCCATGGTCATCGTGGCCTGCTCGCCGCCGCCCTGCTTGCGCATGGAGACGAGGCCGTCCTCGGCCTCCTTCTCGCCCACGACGAGCATGTAGGGCACGCGCTTGAGCTCGTTGTCGCGGATCTTGCGGCCGATCTTCTCGTTGCGGTCATCGACGTAGGCCCGCACGTTGTTGCGGTCGAAATACTTGCGGAGCTTCTCGGCGTAGTCGTTATACTTCTCCGAGATCGGCAGGATGGCCACCTGGTCGGGCGTGAGCCACAGGGGGAAGTGGCCCGCGGTGTGCTCGATGAGCACGGCGGTGAAGCGCTCCAGCGATCCAAACGGCGCGCGGTGGATCATCACCGGCGTCTGCTTGGAGTTGTCCTCGGCCGTGTATTCGAGGTGGAAGCGCTGCGGCAGGTTGTAATCGACCTGGATCGTGCCCAACTGCCACTTGCGGCCGATGGCGTCCTTCACCATGAAGTCGAGCTTCGGACCGTAGAAGGCGGCCTCGCCGATCTCCTCGCGGGCGTTGAGACCCTTCTCGCGGCAAGCCTCGCGGATGGCGTTCTGGCTCTCCTCCCAGATCTCGTCGCTGCCGATATACTTCTCCGTGTCCTTCGGGTCGCGCAGGGAGATCTGCGCCTCGAAGTCCTCAAACTTGAAGATGGCGAACACCTTCTGGATGATGTCGATGACGTTTTCAAACTCCGCCTTCACCTGATCCGGACGCACGAAGATGTGGGCGTCGTCCTGCGTAAAGGTACGCACGCGCGTCAGTCCGTGGAGCTCGCCGCTCTTCTCGTAGCGGAAGACCGTGCCAAACTCGGCGATGCGCAGCGGCAGGTCCTTGTAGGAGCGCGGCTTGCGCGCGAAGATCTCGCAGTGGTGCGGACAGTTCATCGGCTTGAGCATATACTCCTCGTCCTCCTCCGGCGTGTGGATGGGCTGGAAGGCGTCCTTGCCGTAGTGGGCGTAGTGGCCCGAGGTGACGTAGAGCTGCTTGCCGCCGATGCCCGGCGTGATGACCTCCTGGTAGTTGTAGGGCTTGAGGAGGCTGCGCAGGAGCTCCTGCAGGCGCAGGCGCAGCTGCGTGCCCTTCGGGAGCCAGATGGGCAGTCCCTTGCCCACGCGCTCGGAGAACATGAAGAGCTCCATCTCCTTGCCGATCTTGCGGTGGTCGCGCTTCTTGGCCTCCTCCAGCATCAGCAGATACTCGTCGAGCATCTTCTTCTTCGGGAAGGTGATGCCATAGATGCGCGTCATCTGCTCGCGCTTGGCGTCGCCGCGCCAGAAGGCTCCGGCCACGCTCGTTATCTTGATGGCCTTGATGGCACCCGTCGATACCAGGTGCGGGCCGCGGCAGAGGTCAGTGAAGCTGCCCTGCGTATAAGTAGTGATCGTTCCGTCCTCCAGGTCCTGGTCGATGTGCTCCACCTTGTAGTCCTGGCCCATGGCCTTGAACTCCTCGATGGCGTCGGCCTTCGACACCTCGCGGCGCACCACGGGCTCGTTTTTCTTGGCCAGCTCGCGCATCTTGGCCTCGATCTTCGGGAAGTCGTTCTCCGAGATCACCTGGCCATTGGCCGGCATCACGTCGTAGAAGAATCCGTTCTCCACAGCCGGACCAAATCCGAACTGTATGCCGGGATACAGCTCCTGGAGCGCCTCGGCCAGCAAGTGGGCCGACGTGTGCCAGAACGTGTGCTTGCCCTCGTCGTCCGAAAACTTGTAGAGGTTGATGCTTGCATCCTCGTTGATGGGGCGGTTGAGCTCCGTCGTCTCGCCATTGATCCCGCAAGATACAACGTCGCGGGCGAGAGCCGGCGAAAGGCTCTCTGCGATTTGAAGACCCGTCACGCCCTGCTCATACGAGCGAACAGAGCCGTCGGGGAAAGTGATTTTAACCATCATACAAATTAGTTTTTAAAAATCAATGTCGATTGCAAAGTTACGCTTTTTTTTCCTCACCCCGTCAGAAAATAGAAGAAAAATGAGGAGCAGCGCGCTCCGAACGGCGAAAACCACAGCGACAAACACTTTTTCACCGACCCGCGCCACGATCCCTGTCGCCCTCCTGCCAAGGCCACTCCTGTCGCCCTCCTGCCCTCCTGCCAAGGCCACCCCCTGTCCTCTCCACCCTCCCTGCGCGAGGCTGAAGGGCGCAATGCGTGAAGCCTTAACGTAACATGTAACATGTAACATTGTAACATTGTAACAACGGTGGCCACATGTCTCTCATGGCAAGATTTCTTACAAACAACTTTCTTCCTGACTTCGCCGCTTTTTTGAGCAAGCCTTGTAAATACATGATAATCAGCATTTGGTTTTTACTTTAGGAGACACAGGAGGAAAGGCGGACGAAATAGCAGACTTGCACCCCTACACAAGAAACCGTACAAAACCCTACACCTCTATACAAGAAGTCGCACAAAATCTTGCATTCCCGCTGAGGCGTAATGGAGGATCTGTTTTTCTTGGGATGACGCAATGACGAGGTCAGGCGAACCCCTTAACGTAACATGTAACAATGTAACATTGTAACCCTTATTTCCGCAACACTATAATTTAATATTTTTATAAGCACCTAAGCAACAATAAGTTGCTCAGGATTTTGGCATGTCAGAAATTTCACTTATCTTAGTGTTGCTTTTTAAAACAAATAAAACTCTGAATGACATGGCAAAAATACAAATAAAATCTGAGAAACTCACTCCTTTTGGAGGAATTTTTTCTATTATGGAGCAATTTGATGCTCTTTTAGCTCAAACCATAGATTCTACCTTGGGATTGAGATGCACATTGTTTGGTTATCAATATAGTGAGATTCTACGTTCTCTGATGTGCGTATATCTTTGTGGTGGCTCATGTATTGAGGATGTTACAACTCACTTGATGAAACAATTGTCTCTTCATCCAACTCTTCGCACTTGCAGCGCAGACACCATATTACGTGCTATCGGAGAACTGACTTGTAAGAACATCACCTATAAATCTGTTTCTGGCAAATCCTATGATTTCAATACTGCAGACAAGATGAACTGCTTATTGATCAAAGCCCTGCTTGCTACTGGTCAATTGAAATCCGGTCAAGAGTATGATTTTGACTTTGACCATCAGTTCATTGAAACTTCTCCCCTTGCGTTTTTTCTTGATCAGCAAGATGAACGCACGCCTGGCTTCCATACGGTGAGTCTGTGGCTTCCTGAACTTGTGACGTGCACAGAACTTGTCAAGCAAGCCTTGACCTTGCAAAGCGATAAGGCATAACAAATACCTTTGCACAATAATTTCAATAAATCTCGGAAGTTATATTGAGTATGAAAAAAAGAACCGCATACCCTTATAGACCTAATTGTCTACAATGGTATGCGGTAAAATTTAGGATAGTGTCTATTCTAATCTTTCCAGATGTTTTCCCAAGCATTATGGAATATATTTCCATGGAAAGGATTCTTAAATCCTGGCAATCCTTTACTCGGTCTGCCATCGTTTCCTTGCAAAAGCCCCAAATGGAGTTCCGCTGGGAGCGACAAGTTCAATGGTTTCTCGCGTTGAATTTTGTTGCAGTATCTATCACTAAGCGAATAGAGCAGCTTTATGAATTGACTGCGAGACAAAATATAATAATCAGGATTGTTGTCTTCATCTAATGAAACAAAAACATAAGGTCCTTTCACCTCTCTGTTTAGTTCTTCCAAGTTGGTGCTCTGCCTAAGTGAAAAGCCGGTAGGAAAATCCTTTCCGCGTCTTGCTTTTACTTGTATAAGCGAAGATTGGTGCTGCCATGTGTTTTTATCACACTTAATACAGATTACATCAATAGCCTTGCAGTTTCTGACGGCAGCATTTACATTCATCGCCACCCACCCTTTTTTAATTAGTTCTGCAACGACAAGACTTTTTCCTATAGCACCTGTCATTTGAGAATCGTTTGTAATCATAGTCGTAACATTTTATTTGTGAGAACTTTCCAAAAAGACAAAGGGAGATACACATTTTCCAAATGTGCAATTTCGAAGAACATAGGTGCGATATCTTCAGGTTTATAACCAGCTATGCCACATGCGATAGGTGTTACATAGAACATATAATTTTCATGAGCTCTTGCGAACAAATACTGCTTTTCTTCAGTCATTTTTACCATTCGATTTCCTTAATATCTATTTTATTTGTTTCGCACAAGTTTGTGAAACGGAAATACCCATCACTTGTTCCGAAAAGAAATGCCACTCTGTCTACAATTGTTAAGCTATCATCTGACGAGGGATAGTCTACCAAAGGCATTAGAGCATTGGTAGCAACGATAGCCTCTTCGTATCGATAAATGTAATCATATTTCCTTTTTACAAAACTGCAACTTCCATTTTCCTCCATAAAATAGAGTTCAAGCTCAGAAGAACAGAAAATTTCTTTATAAGACTTTAGATCCTTCATTTTATGCGTTATTTTTACGCAAAAGTAGGAATAATAATTTGAACCACCAAATAATTGCGTAAATATTACGCAAAAAAAATAAGCACGCATGCAATAGTAGTCTTTACCTCTATTATATACGTGCTTTTTTGCAAGAAGGATGATTGAATGGATTAAAGATCATCCATAACCTGTTTTCTCAACTTTTCTTGGTTGACGTTATCGAAGTAACTGAGCATAACATAGCAAGTCATGCTCTGATGGGTAATCTCTAATTGGATTTCGCCATTATCTCCGTTAAAGATGCAATAGTATTTGCATCTGTCCATTTGCAATTCATACTTTTTCGAGTTGTCATCATTGACAAAATCATATTGGAAATTTTCTACACAATCTCTGGGGGCTCCATATTTTTCTGAGAGCATGGATTTGTAGTTGGAATAACAGTGTTCCAAATCTCCCCACTTATCCATAGCAGGGAATATAACGGACACTTTACAGATCATTCCGCTTTTATCAGCTAAAGCACAAATGGTACAGTCCTTGCAACCGGCAAATTCACCTTTTAATAAAGATACACCATCTTGAACGCCAATAGGCATAAATCCTTGGGCCTTCAACTTGCTTGTGAATGTCTGAAGGGTTCCTTCCATAGGAACACCCTTAAATTTCATGTGCTCTGTTTGTGCAGAGCAAACACCGACAATAAATGTCAGTAATAAAGTTAACAGAAAATGTTTCATAATACTTAATTTTATATACTTATCCTTGAATCTAATATGCCTTGAATCCAAATAACTTTGTAAAGTATGGCATCTCTTTCTCTGCAAGGTCATTTATGCGTTTCGCGGCATATCCTTCGTTTCTATTGATTGCACCCATCAGCCAAGTCTCAAAAATGAAACTTGATGTTAAATCGACATCTTTGGTATATCCCGTTATCATTCTTGCTTTTGTCAACTGCTTGAACGTCTTGATATCTTCTTCACGCATTTTTAAAGTACTACAACTTCCAAAATGTACGTTTCTTCCTTCAAATATCCCAAGGTTCTCCTCTTTCTCAGCGAAAGCCATCAAAGCCAAATCTGTCTTGTCAGCAAAACAGATGCACTTCTTCTGTCCATGAAAGCACAAATAGATAAGGTCATAGGCATTGTAACTTGGCTGTTGGAGATGATCGATATAATAATTGAAATCAGACTCTGTAGCTACCTGCCTAAAAGTATATTCAATATTAATCGTATTCTCCAGAAAGTCAAGCAAAGGCAATACTGTAGACTTTTTCTTTAAGTCGTGCATGCTCTGATCCCATTCTGTTTCTAAGCAAAATATTCTTTTCATCTTTGTTCTATTATAGTTCAATAATCTGAGGGCGATGGTCAAGCTTGACCCAGCGGTTGGACTTGCTCAATCCCGAGAGAGACTCTTGGAGTTCAAACAAGTCGTGGATACGGTATTGTGAGAAGTATTTCAAGTTGCACTTACGAGTTTTAACACCCAAAAGTAATCATTTTATCTGAACTGAGCAAATATTTTTCATATTAATTTCTTGATTATCAAGACTTGCCTTAAATTAGTAGACCCTAAGTATATGATAATCAGCACTTGGGTTTTTACTTTAGGAGACACGGGAGGAAAGGTAGATGAAATAGCAGACTTGCAGCCCTATACAAGAAATCGCACAAAATCTTGCATTCCCGTTGAGGCGTAATGGAGGATCTGTTTTTCTTGGGATGACGCAATGACGAGGTCAGCGAAGCCTTAACGTAACATGTAACATGTAACATTGTAACATTGTAACGATGGAGGCTGCCTCATCTCGCACGGGTAGGCCTTCTGGTTCATCCGACATTTCGAGTGACGCATGGTTGTGTGTAGGGCTAAGGATAATCAGAAAACACAAAAAACTTTTACAACCAAGTTTATCCTTGCAGGACTATCGGAGTGGTCCACGCAAGCGTTCCATTTCATGAAACCCTTTCTCGCCATGCGCAAAGGGGGCGATAGCGACTGCCGAGACCCTGTTTTTTGCCCCCGCAGACGCAGTCTCTGACCCTAAAAAGGTACGCATTTGGGGGAATTCAACCCGCTTTTCCCTGTTTTTTTGACCCCGCAGATGCAGTCTCTGACCCTAAAAAGGTACGTATTTTGGGGAATCCAACTCGCTTTTCGTAAGCGTGTCCGCGAGTAAGCGTGTCCGCGATGCAACCTTGTTCAGCATCTTTCAATTCTTTACCTTTGCCGCGCGAATATAATATCACCAATATGA
>OGKO01001064.1_pt1 | contig 17483 bp, 15 predicted proteins | sample 1572451 | NCBI WGS metagenome assembly OGKO01 (sample SAMEA2582089, study PRJEB24529) | metagenome | biome: Human gut stool | place: China | collected 2011 | reverse complement strand
CCGAATTATACAAGGATCACCATCGTCTCCACAGGAGATGAATATATGAAGGATCAGGTGGTCCGTCAGCTGGAAAAACTGATCGATGTCCGTGCTGTAACACTTTTGGAGCCGGAAAACACCGTATTTGCCCAGCATATGTACATCAAAATGCACCTGACAGGAACACACAGAGGTTCCAGCAAAAATCAGGTACTGGATATGATCAACGAGTACGGCGGAAAAGTCGTAGACTTCGGTGAAGAGCATCTGACAGCCGAGATTACCGGAGACAGCAAAAAAGTTGAATCGTTTATTGAAAAAGTCAGAGGTTTTGGTATATTAGAACTTAGCCGGTCGGGAGAGATCGCGATCGGTTTAGGAATAGACAACACATGACGTGTCGATCACAATGAATAATAAGGAGAAGAAAAACTATGGCAACCATGTATTATGAGAGAGATTGTAACTTATCACTTCTTGACGGAAAGAAAGTAGCTGTTATCGGCTACGGTTCCCAAGGTCATGCGCACGCTCTGAACTTAAGAGATTCCGGTGTTGATGTAGTAGTAGGTCTTTACGAGGGCTCCAAGTCCGCAGCAAAGGCAAAAGAAGACGGCTTCACAGTTATGCTCACAGCAGACGCTGTAAAGGCAGCAGACATCATCATGATCCTTGTAAACGATGAGAAGCAGGCAGCTCTCTACAAGAAAGATATCAAGGACAACCTTACAGCAGGCAAGACACTTGCATTCGCACACGGCTTAAATATCCACTTCAAACAGATCGTTCCGCCGGCAGATGTAAACGTGATCATGATCGCTCCGAAGGGACCGGGACACACCGTTCGTTCGGAATATCAGGCAGGCAAGGGCGTTCCGTGCCTGGTTGCTGTACAGCAGGATGCTACCGGCAAGGCACAGGATCTGGCACTGGCTTATGGTCTGGCAATCGGCGGCGCAAGAGCCGGCGTTCTGGAAACCACATTCCGCACCGAGACTGAGACCGACCTGTTCGGTGAACAGGCTGTTCTGTGCGGCGGTGTCTGCGCTCTGATGCAGGCTGGTTTCGAGACACTGTGCGAGGCTGGCTATGACCCGAGAAACGCTTACTTCGAGTGCATCCACGAGATGAAGCTGATCGTAGACCTGATCTACCAGAGCGGTTTCGCAGGTATGCGTTACTCCATCTCCAACACAGCTGAATACGGCGACTACATCACCGGTCCGAAGCTGATCACCGAAGAGACCAAGAAGACCATGAAGCAGATCCTGAAGAACATCCAGGATGGTTCTTTCGCAAAGGAATTCCTGCTGGATATGAGCGAGGCAGGCGGCCAGGCACACTTCCGTGCAATGCGTAAGCTGGCATCTGAGCATCCGTCTGAAAAGGTCGGCGAAGAGATCCGTAAGCTGTACAGCTGGAACGGCGAAGACAAGCTGATCAACAACTAATCTGGTTACAGCAATCCCCCATTTCTGAATTGATGGGATACGCAGGATAAAACTATAGCGCAGAAACTGCTTTCCTGACACAATATCGGGAAAGCAGTTTTTGGCTACACATAAGCGCCTGCTTTGTATCTGAGATCCATTGTGACACACGGAAAAGCAATTTTTCCGAAATTATATGAGGTGAAAAAAATGAGCGGTAATTTTTACTGTGAGGGTGTGGACAAAGCACCCCAGCGTTCCCTGTTCCACGCACTGGGAATGACCAAGGAAGAGATGGAGCGTCCGCTGGTCGGCATCGTCTCCTCCTACAACGAGATCGTACCGGGTCATATGAATCTGGATAAAATCGTAAATGCAGTGAAATTAGGCGTTGCAGAGGCAGGCGGTGTGCCGGTTGTATTCCCGGCGATCGCAGTGTGCGATGGAATTGCAATGGGACATATCGGGATGAAATATTCTCTTGTCACAAGAGATCTGATCGCAGATTCCACCGAGTGTATGGCACTCGCACATCAGTTCGATGCACTTGTCATGGTTCCAAACTGTGATAAAAACGTTCCGGGACTTTTGATGGCAGCAGCAAGAATCAATGTTCCAACTGTATTCGTATCCGGTGGACCAATGCTTGCAGGTCATGTACACGGCAAAAAGAGAAGCCTTTCCTCTATGTTTGAGGCAGTCGGTTCCTACGCAGCAGGAACGATGACGGAGGAGGAAGTAAAAGAGTATGAAGAGAAAGTTTGTCCAACCTGCGGTTCCTGTTCAGGAATGTACACCGCAAACTCGATGAACTGTCTGACAGAAGCACTCGGTATGGGATTAGGCGGAAACGGAACCATCCCTGCAGTTTATTCAGAGCGTATCAAACTTGCAAAACATGCAGGAATGGCAGTCATGGATATGTACAATAAGAATATCCGACCAAGAGATATTATGACAAAAGAGGCAATTTTAAATGCACTGACTGTTGATATGGCACTTGGATGTTCTACAAACAGTATGTTACATCTTCCGGCAATCGCGCATGAGGTTGGATTTGATTTTGATATTTCTTTTGCAAATCCAATCAGTGAAAAAACACCGAACCTTTGTCATCTGGCACCGGCAGGTCCAACCTATATGGAAGATTTAAATGAAGCTGGCGGCGTCTATGCAGTGATGAAGGAACTGGCTGATATCGGACTCCTTAATACAGACTGTATGACTGTTACCGGAAAAACAGTCGGAGAAAATATTAAAAATGCAGTGAATAAGAATCCGGAGGTTATCCGTCCGGTTGACAACCCATATAGTAAAACAGGCGGTCTTGCAGTATTAAAAGGAAACCTTGCACCAGACGGTGGCGTTGTAAAACGTTCCGCAGTTGTGGACGAGATGATGGTACACGAGGGACCGGCAAGAGTATTTGACTGTGAGGAAGACGCAATCGCAGCAATCAAAGGCGGTAAGATCGTAGCTGGTGATGTTGTTGTGATCCGTTATGAAGGACCAAAAGGTGGTCCAGGCATGAGAGAGATGTTAAATCCAACCTCAGCCATTGCAGGAATGGGATTAGGTTCTTCAGTAGCACTGATCACGGACGGACGTTTTTCCGGCGCAAGCCGTGGCGCTTCCATTGGTCATGTATCACCGGAAGCAGCAGTCGGAGGCCCAATCGCATTGGTAGAAGAGGGCGACATCATCCAGATCAACATTCCGGAGATGACGTTAAATATTGCAGTATCTGATGAAGAACTGTCAGCCCGTAAAGCAAAATGGCAGCCAAGAGAACCAAAGGTTACAACCGGTTATCTTGCACGTTACGCTTCCATGGTAACTTCCGGAAACCGCGGAGCAATCCTGCAGATTCCGGGACAGAAATAAGATACTACACAAATAACGAAAGGGGACAACAATATGCAGTTAACAGGTGCGCAGATCGTAATCGAATGTCTGAAAGAGCAGAATGTTGACACTGTTTTCGGATATCCGGGTGGCGCTATCTTAAATGTATATGATGAATTATACAAACATCAGAAGGAAATCAGACATATTTTAACTTCCCATGAGCAGGGAGCGTCCCATGCAGCGGACGGTTATGCAAGAAGCACGGGAAAAGTAGGTGTCTGTTTTGCAACGAGCGGACCGGGAGCAACAAACCTTGTAACCGGAATTGCAACCGCATACATGGATTCTGTCCCAATGGTAGCAATCACTTGTAACGTGAATGTTCCATTGCTTGGAAAAGACAGTTTTCAGGAGATTGACATTGCGGGAATCACAATGCCGATCACAAAGCATAACTTTATCGTAAAAGACATCCACAAACTGGCAGACACGATCCGTCGTGCGTTTAAGATCGCACAGACCGGAAGACCGGGACCGGTTCTTGTGGATATTCCAAAAGATATCACCGCAGCAAAGACCGAATACAAGGCAAAAGAGCCTGAAATGATTGCAAGAATTTCACAGACCATTACCGAGGAAGATTTAAATAAAGCGGTCAAAATGATCCAGAAGGCAAAGAAACCGTACATATTTGTCGGTGGTGGAGCAGTGATCTCCGGCGCCAGCGAGGAATTAAAGAAGTTTGTAAAAATGGTGGATGCACCTGTCTGTGACTCCTTAATGGGAAAGGGTGCTTTTGACGGAGAGGATGATCTTTATACCGGAATGCTTGGAATGCATGGAACAAAAGCATCCAATCTCGGTGTCAGTGAATGCGATCTTCTGATCGCCATCGGCGTAAGATTTTCAGACCGCGTACTTGGCAATGCAAAGAAATTTGCAAGCCAGGCAGATATTTTACAGTTTGATGTGGACCCGGCAGAGATTAATAAAAATATCCAGACGGATGCGTCCGTGATCGGTGATATCAAAGAGATCCTGCTTCGTGTGAATGAGCGGCTGACACAGATGAACCATACGGAATGGATCACACATATCATGGATTACAAAGTAAAGTATCCACTGACTTATCCAAAAACCGGATTGTCAGGTCCTTATGTCATTGAGGAAATCTATAGAGAGACAAATGGGGATGCCATCATTGTGACGGAAGTAGGACAGCATCAGATGTGGGCGGCACAGTATTACAAATACAAAAAGCCGAGAACACTTCTGACATCCGGCGGTCTTGGAACAATGGGATATGGTCTTGGCGCTGCAATCGGTGCACAGATCGGATGCCCGGAGAAACAGGTCATTAATATTGCCGGAGACGGATGTTTCCGTATGAATATGAATGAAATTGCAACTGCAGTGAGACAAAAATTACCACTCATCGAAGTGATCATTAATAACCATGTACTTGGAATGGTCAGACAGTGGCAGGATTTGTTTTATGAGAAACGTTATTCTGCAACCGTTTTAGATGACGGTGTAGATTATGTAAAACTGGCGGAAGCCATGGGTGCAGCGGGCTATCGGGCAACGAATCGTGAAGAGTTTAACAAAGCTCTGAAGAAAGCACTTGCATCTGATACCCCGGTTGTAATAGACTGTATCATAAATAGTGATGACAAGGTATGGCCGATGGTTGCTCCGGGTGAAGCGATCAGTTCTGCTTTTACCGGGGATGACTTGAAAAAGAAACAGGAGGAGTAATGATTATGAGCAGAGTTTATAATTTTTCCGCAGGACCAGCCGTTCTGCCGGAGGAAGTATTGAAGGAAGCAGCAGATGAGATGTTGGACTATCAGGGCAGTGGAATGTCTGTTATGGAGATGAGCCATCGTTCCAAAGTGTATGATAACATCATCAAAGAGGCAGAGCAGGATTTAAGAGATCTGTTAAATATCCCGGACAATTACAAGGTACTGTTTTTACAGGGCGGAGCTTCACAGTTCTTTGCAGAGGTTCCGATGAACCTGATGAAAAACCGCAAAGCCGGATATATCTTAACTGGCCAGTGGGCAAAGAAAGCATTCCAGGAAGCAAAAATCTATGGAGAGGCAGTTGAACTTGCTTCATCCGCAGACGAGACTTTCTCTTATATCCCGGATTGTTCGGATCTTCCTATCACAGATGATATGGATTATATATATATCTGTGAAAACAATACAATTTATGGAACAAAATACAAAAAACTTCCAGACACAAAAGGCAGGATTTTAGTATCCGATGTATCCTCCTGCTTTTTGTCTGAACCAATGGATGTCACAAAGTATGGCGTAGTATACGGCGGTGTTCAGAAGAACATCGGACCTGCCGGAGTTGTGATCGCAATTATCCGTGAGGATCTGATCACCGATGATGTCCTTCCGGGAACACCAACCATGTTAAAATGGAAAACACAGGCAGACAATGATTCCCTTTACAATACACCGCCTTGCTACAATATTTACATCTGCGGCAAAGTGTTCAAATGGTTAAAGAAAATGGGCGGGCTTTCTGTGATGAAAGAGCGCAATGAAGAGAAAGCAAAGATCTTATATGATTTCTTAGACCAGAGCAGACTGTTCAAGGGAACCGTAAGAAAAGAAGACCGTTCCCTGATGAATGTTCCTTTTGTGACCGGCAATGAAGAGTTAGATGCCAAGTTTGTAAAAGAAGCTGCCGCAGCAGGCTTTGTAAACTTGAAAGGACACCGTACTGTTGGTGGAATGAGAGCATCTATCTATAACGCAATGCCAAAAGAGGGCGTTGAGAAGTTAGTAGAATTTATGAAGAAGTTTGAGGAGGAAAATGCGTAATGTTTAAATATAACTGCTTAAATCCAATTGCATCCGTAGGATTGGATCTTTTCTCAAATGACTATGAAAAAGTAGAAGACTTAAATCAGGCAGATGCAGCACTCGTAAGAAGTGCTGCGATGCATGATCTTGAACTTCCAGACAGCCTGCTTGCAGTAGCAAGAGCAGGTGCTGGCGTCAACAATATTCCATTAGACAAATGTGCAGAAAAAGGAATTGTTGTGTTCAATACTCCGGGAGCAAACGCAAACGGTGTCAAAGAACTTGTTTTTGCAGGAATGTTATATGCATCCCGTGATATCGTTGGCGGTATCGACTGGTGCCTTGCAAACCAGAATGATGAGAACATTGCAAAAACAGCAGAAAAACAGAAAAAGAATTTTGCCGGAACTGAGATTTCAGGTAAAAAGCTTGGTGTGATCGGTCTTGGAGCGATCGGCGTGTTAGTTGCAAATGCAGCAATCCATATGGGAATGGATGTGTATGGTTATGATCCATATATTTCTGTCAGTGCAGCATGGAATCTTTCCAGAAGCGTAAAGCACATCAGCAACGTGGAAGATATTTACCGTGAGTGCGACTATATTACGATTCATGTTCCACTTTTGGATTCCACGAAGAAAATGGTCAATGCAGAAGCGATTGCCATGATGAAACCAAATGCGATTGTTTTAAATTTTGCCAGAGATCTTCTTGTAGATGAAGAAGCTATGGTGGAAGCGTTGGCTGCCGGAAAAATCAAAAAATATGTATCTGATTTTCCAAATCCGACAACGGTTGGAGCAAAAGGATGTATCGTAACACCACATCTTGGAGCTTCCACAGCAGAATCTGAGGATAACTGTGCGATCATGGCAGTCAGAGAGATCCGTGATTACATGGAGAACGGTAATATCGTTCATTCCGTAAACTTCCCGGACTGCTCTATGGGAGCATGTACAACAGCAGGAAGAATTGGTATTTTACATAGAAACGTCAGCGGTATGATCAGCCAGTACTCCACAACTTTAGGAGATGCCGGAATGAATATCGCAGGCATGACCAATAAATCCAAGGGCGATTACGCATATGTACTGATCGATGTGGATTCTCCTGTCACAGATGATGTGATCGAAAAATTAGAGAATATCGAAGGTGTTTTAAAAGTTCGTAAAGTAAAATAAAATGAGGGCAGAAAAATGTTGCTGACAATTGATACAACAGAGGCAGTGGAGGCCATTGCCGAAGCGCAGGAGAATCTTCAGGAGGTTGCAAAAAATCCGGGGATTATCCGCACTTATTTTCAAAACCTTGTTCCGGATCTTTTGAATTTTGCACTGCAGGTTGTCATTGCAATTATCGTTTATGCAGTGGGAGCAAAACTGATCGGTCTGATCGTTAAGATCGTTAAGAAAACCATGGAACGCAGAAACGCGGATGTCGGAGTGATACAGTTCCTGTCTGCAGTCGTAAAATATGCACTGTATTTTATCCTGATCATGACGATCTTAAGCCTGTTTGGGATAGCAACTACCTCCGCAGTGGCAGTGCTTGGTTCCTGTGGTGTGGCGGTTGGTCTTGCACTGCAGGGAAGTCTCTCCAACTTTGCAGGCGGAGTGCTGATTCTTTTACTGAAACCTTTTGTGGTAGGAGATTATATCATTGAGGGCTCGAATGAAGGAACGGTATACGAGATTTCTATTTTCTATACCAAGTTAAAGACCGTAGACAATAAAATGATCGTGATTCCAAACGGTAATCTGTCCAACAGCAGTCTGGTCAATGTATCGCATATGGATAAACGGCGGGTGGACATTGTGGTAGGTATTGGTTATGAAGCAGATATCCGTACGGCAAAAAATATTTTATATGAGATCGGCAGAAATGATCCGGCAAGACTGCCGGAAGAAGATGCCATTGTGTTTGTAGATAATCTTGGAGCTTCCTCGGTAGACATTGGGCTTAGAATCTGGGTAAACACAGCAGATTACTGGGATACCAAGTGGCGTTTGTTGGAAAATATCAAATATGCACTGGATGAAAACAATATTTCCATTCCATATCAGCAGATTGATGTACAGATCAAGCAGTAAATATCAGTCAGGTCTTATGACCGGGCTAAATTATATTTAATAGTTGTTGACAAAAAAACAGATATATGCTAACTTCATTTTGTGTGACATGCACAAAACATGTCGAAAATACAAAAAGGTTTTAGTGTATTAGGAGGATTTTGTTATGCAGCAGGGAACTGTAAAATGGTTTAATGCAAAAAAAGGTTATGGATTTATTTCTGATGCAGAGGGCAATGATGTATTTGTTCACTTTTCAGTATTAGACATGGATGGATTCAAAGAGTTAAAAGACGGTGAGAAGGTAGAATTTGAAGTGACAGATGGAGCGAAAGGACCTCAGGCTGCGCACGTAAAACGCATCGGTTAATTCGTTGCTGTTCACTCGTACCTTATTTCAGTAAGGTTAATTCATAGAAACGAATCTAAAAATGTAGGACTGTAATACCGGATACGAAAAAGTACCGGAATTACAGTCCTTTTTTTTGAAAAATAAAAATAGGATAATGCCCTAAATTGTGGTATACTATAAAACAGTATGTATTAGAGAGAGGACAGACAGATGCAGTTAAAAGATTTACAGGCATATGAAATTTTAGAAAAACGCCCGATCAAAGATCTCAATTCCGAGGGAATCATTTTGCGTCACAAAAAAAGTGGGGCAAGAATCGCAGTGATTTCAAATGATGATGACAACAAGGTCTTTTACATCGGTTTCCGGACACCGCCAGAAGATTCGACAGGTGTGGCACACATTATCGAGCACACGGTTTTGTGTGGTTCAGACAAATATCCGGTAAAAGATCCGTTTGTGGAATTAGTCAAAGGATCGTTAAATACCTTTTTGAATGCAATGACTTATCCGGAGAAGACAATCTATCCAATCGCAAGCTGCAACGATAAAGATTTCCAGAACTTAATGAGTGTTTATATGGATGCGGTTTTTCATCCGAATATTTATAAATATCAGGAGATTTTTAAGCAGGAAGGCTGGCATTACGAGTTAGAGAGCGAGGATGCTCCAGTCACGATAAATGGTGTTGTATACAATGAGATGAAGGGAGCCTTTTCTTCCCCGGATGATGTGTTAAGCCGTCAGATCATGACTTCCCTGTTCCCGGATACGACTTATGCGAATGTTTCCGGCGGAGATCCGCTTCATATCCCGGAACTGACATATGAGGAGTATCTCGATTTCCACCGCAGATATTATCATCCGTGCAATTCCTACATCTATCTCTACGGCGATATGGATGTGGTTGAGAAGCTGGCATGGATGGATGAGGAGTATCTGAGTAAATATGAGGCAATTGAACTTGATTCGGAGATCAAACTACAAAAACCGTTTGAAAAACCGGTTGAAGTGACACACAAGTATTCGATTTCCTCTACGGAATCGGAAGAAAATAACACCTATCTTTCTTATAATACGGTGGTGGAGACAGCGTTAGATGAGAAGCTGTACCTTGCATTTGATATTTTGGATTATGCGTTAGTCAGTGCGCCGGGAGCACCGTTAAAACAGGCGCTGATCGATGCAGGAATTGGCTCGGAGATCACAGGCGGTTATGACAGCGGAACGTTACAGCCAACTTTTTCGATTATTGCAAAAAACACCAATCCGGAGGAGAAAGAGCATTTTCTTACTGTCATCCGTGAGACGTTAGAAGGACTGGTAAAAAATGGTCTGAATAAAAAATCTCTGCTGGCAGGAATCAACAGTTCCGAGTTCCGTTACAGAGAGGCTGACTTTGGACATTTCCCAAAAGGACTTTTATATGGAATCCAGTGCTTAGATAGCTGGCTGTATGATGATATGCGTCCGTTTTTACATCTGGAAGCACTTGCCACATACCGTTTCTTAAAAGAGCAGGTGAATACCGATTATTTTGAGCAGCTGATCCAGAAGTACCTGTTAGATAATAAACATGCATCCGTTGTCATCATTGAGCCGGAGAAAGGCTTAAATGCGAAAAATGAGGCGGTGCTGGAGAAGAAGCTTGCAGAGTACAAGGCAGGTCTGTCAGAGGAGGAGATAAAAAAGCTGGTGGAAAACACCAGACATTTGAAAGAGTATCAGGAAACACCTTCTTTGAAGGAAGATTTAGAGAAGATACCGATGCTTGCGCGCTCTGATATGAAAAAAGAGGCAGCACTTTTTTATAATACAGAACTTTCCGTGAAAGAGGTTCCGGTGATCCACCACGATATTTTTTCCAATGGTATTATTTACCTGACCATGCTGTTTGATATTGCGCATATCCCGGCGGAGGATATTCCATATCTGGGTGTGTTAAAAGCGGTACTAGGCTATGTGGATACAAAAAATTATTCTTATGCAGATTTCTCCAACGAGGTGAACATCCATACAGGTGGAATCGGAAGTACGATCGGGGTTTATCCGAGTGTCAAAGAGAAAGATGACTATAAAGTAAAATTCGAGGTGCGCACTAAGGCATTATACGATAAACTGCCGGAGGCGGTAAGTCTCATGGAAGAAATGCTTTTTACATCGAAGCTTTGCGATGAGAAGCGTCTCTATGAGATCATTGCCGAGTTAAAATCCAGACTTCAGGTAAGCATCAGTTCAGCAGGACATTCCGTGGCATCGACAAGAGCCATGACCTATTTTTCCAAGGCGGCTGCCTATAAGGATACGATCACTTTTTACGAGGTGCTGTGTGATCTGGAAGCTCATTTCGAGGAAAGAAAAGAGGCACTGATCGCAAAATTAAAAGAATTGACAGAAGCAATTTTTACGAGAGAAAACCTGTTAGTCAGTGTTACCTGTGAAAAAGAAGGACTTTCCATTGCAACGGCAGAACTGGAAAAATTCATTCCGATGCTGTTTGAAACAGCGAAAACAACGAAAAAGGCAGAGATTATCCCGGTACAGAAAAACGAGGGATTCATGGACGCTTCCCAGGTAATGTATGTTGCGAGAGCCGGAAACTTCCGTGCGCATGGCTTTGAGTACCATGGAGCACTCCGCATCTTAAAGGTGATCATGGAATATGATTATCTCTGGATCAACATCCGCGTGAAGGGCGGCGCTTACGGCTGCATGAATGGCTATATGAAAAACGGAGACACCTATTTTGTTTCTTACCGTGATCCAAACCTGGAGAAAACAAATGAGATTTATGACGGAATTCCTGCATATATTGAGCAGTTTACGGCGGATGAGCGGGACATGACGAAATATATCATCGGAACGATCAGTGACATGGATATCCCGATGAACCCAAGCACAAAAGGTGACCGTTCTATGGCAGCTTACTTGCAGAACATTTCCTATGAGGAGATACAAAAAGAACGTGATCAGGTGATCCATGCCACACAGGAGGATATCCGCAATCTCAAAGACATGATCGCATCCGTGCTGGACGAGAAAAATCTTTGTGTCATCGGGAATGAGGAAACTTTGCAGGCGCATGAGGATATGTTCGATAATTTGAAACATCTGACAGAATAACACATACAAAGAGAGGAAATTTATGAACGCAAACTTTAAATCTGGATTTGTAACGATCATCGGAAGACCGAATGTAGGAAAATCCACATTAATGAACCATTTGATCGGACAAAAAATTGCAATCACATCCAACAAACCGCAGACCACCAGAAATCGTATCCAGACGGTCTACACGGATATGGAGCGCGGACAGATCGTATTTTTGGATACGCCGGGAATCCACAAGGCAAAGAATAAGCTTGGCGAGTACATGGTCAACGTGGCAGAGCACACTTTAAACGAGGTGGATGTGATTTTATGGCTGGTAGAACCGTCAAACTTTATCGGAGCCGGGGAACAGCATATCATTGAGCAGTTGAAAAAGGTAAAAACTCCGGTCATTCTGATCATCAATAAAGTGGATACGGTAGAACGTGAAAAAATTGTAGAGTACATTGATACTTACCGCAAAGTTTATGATTTTGCAGAAATCATCCCGGCATCAGCGCTGCGCGCAAAAAATCTGGATACAGTGATCGACATGATTTTTAAATATCTTCCATATGGTCCACAGTTCTATGATGAAGACACGATCACAGACCAGCCGGAGCGTGCGATCGTTGCGGAAATCATCCGTGAAAAGGCACTGCATGCTTTAGATGATGAGATCCCGCATGGAATCGCTGTCTATATCGACCAGATGAAGGGCAGAAAAGGACAGGACATCATTGATATTGATGCAACGATCGTCTGTGAAAGAGATTCCCACAAAGGAATCATCATCGGAAAAGGCGGTGCGATGCTCAAAAAAATCGGAAGCAATGCCCGTTATGAAATTGAGCGGCTGTTAGATACCAAAGTGAACCTGAAACTTTGGGTAAAAGTCAAGAAAGACTGGCGCGACAGCGATTTCCTTATCAAAAACTTTGGTTACAATAAGGACGAAATCTGATCCATTTCCAATAATTGACGTGTATAAGGTTTGTTTCAGCGTAAATCCTAATAACATCATAAGAAAGAGATGCAGGGGAAACTGAAAGAGCGGCGCAGTCATAAAGTTTGAAGGTTTCCTTTTGCAGACGGCAGGAGGGAACAACGATGGAGAAAACCTGGAACACATTTTTGGAAACAGGACGGATTGACGATTATCTGAAGATATGCAGAGAAAAAGAGAGTGACAGAGAGCAGGAAGTAAGGCAGAATGGGGCAAAAACTGGTAGTGACCGGAATGGTCTTAAATGCGATGCCGATTGGCGATTATGACAAAAGAATAACACTGCTCACAAAGGAGAGAGGAAAGATCACGGCATTTGCCAGAGGGGCAAGAAAGCCAAACAGCCAGTTTCTGGCTGCTACCAATCCTTTCTCCTTTGGAGAATTTGAACTTTTTGAGGGACGTTCTACATATACGGTTGCAAAAGTGTCGATTCAGAACTATTTCCGGGAACTTGCGGCAGATTTTGATGCAGCATATTACGGATTCTATTTTCTGGAATTCGCAGACTATTATTGTCAGGAAAATAACGATGAAAAAGAGATGCTAAAACTTCTTTATCAGACACTGCGCGCACTGGAGAGTCCGGCTCTTTCCAACCGGCTGGTAAAATGCATTTATGAGCTTCGTGCACTTACAATCAATGGGGAGGCTCCGAACGTTTTTGACTGCACAAAATGCGGAAAAAAAGAAAAACTGCACTGGTTTTCCGGGAAGACTGCACGGATGCTCTGCGACAGTTGTGTGCAGGAATTAAAGAAAAAACCGGAAACTATGTCAGCCCTGCCTGCCTATCAGAAAGTGCAGGAGTCCACAGTTTATACGATGCAGTACATTATGACAGTAAATCTTGCAAAACTATATACGTTTTCAGTTTCGGATCAGGTATTGCGCGAACTGCAGCACTGCCTTAAAGAATATATGAAGTATTATGTCAACCATTCATTCAAATCACTTAAAATTTTGGAAGAGGTTGAAAACATGATGTAAAAATTGTATAATATCCAAGATTAACATGAAATGAAAAAGGAAAAGAATGGAGTCTGTATCATGAAGAGATTAGGATGCATTGGACTGACCATTATCATCTGCGCAGGAATGCTTGCCGGGTGTGGTTCAAGTTTAGAGGCAGACACGAATACAGTTTATGTTTCAAAACATGGCAAAGTCGTTTCCATGGATGTGGAGCAGCTTGACCAGTCTTATTACGATGAAACAGAATTGAAAGAGTTTGTGGACTCTGCGGTGGAGGAATACAATACCGGAAATGGAAAAAATTCTGTAAAAGTGGATGACCTGACCGTGGAAGACGGCACAGCGAAGCTCCGGATGGATTATGAGACGGTGGAAGATTATACAGCGTTTAACGGTGTGGAACTGTATCAGGGGAAAATCGTACAGGCATTAGCTGCCGGGTATGATTTTGACACAGATTTTGCCGGCGTGACAGAGGATGGCAGTGTCACAGGTGTGATGCGCGAGGAAATCCTTGCACAGGAGGATTTAAAAGTTGTCATTATCAAGGCAAATACAGATGTAAAGATTGATGGAAAGATTTTATATGTTTCCTGCGATAATGTGACAGTTACCGGAAAAGATTCCGTTTCAATCAAAGAGGGAACCGGGATTGAAAAAACATGGGTGACAGAGTCAGAAGAAGTACCGGCAACAGAGGAACCGGCATCATTGGAGAACACAGAATCCGATGAGAAAGTGATCGAGGCGGAAGTGATCATTGGAACAGAGGAGCCGTCGGAGAATGAGGTTGTGACGAATCTTTCAGGAGATTCTTTTGGCACAGATATCTATACTTATATTATTTATAAGTAAATAAAAATAGAATGTGAGGAATTTTATTATGGAAAAAACGATGGATAAAATCGTAGCACTTGCAAAATCAAGAGGATTCGTATATCCGGGTTCTGAGATTTACGGAGGTCTTGCAAATACATGGGACTACGGTAATCTTGGTGTAGAATTGAAGAACAACGTAAAAAGAGCATGGTGGCAGAAATTCATTCAGGAAAACCCTTATAACGTTGGCGTGGACTGCGCAATCCTTATGAATCCGCAGACATGGGTAGCATCCGGACATCTTGGCGGATTCTCTGATCCTTTGATGGACTGTAAAGAATGTCATGAGCGTTTCCGTGCAGATAAGATCATTGAAGATTTTTCTGCTGAGAAGAACATCGAATTAAAGGGCTCTGTGGATGGATGGACACAGGAAGAAATGAGAGATTTCATCGAGGAACATCAGATTCCTTGCCCAACCTGTGGAAAACACAATTTCACAGACATCCGTCAGTTTAACTTAATGTTTAAAACATTCCAGGGTGTTACTGAAGATGCAAAGAACACAGTTTATTTAAGACCTGAGACAGCACAGGGAATTTTCGTAAACTTCAAAAATGTACAGAGAACTTCCAGAAAGAAAATCCCATTTGGAATCGGTCAGATCGGTAAATCTTTCCGTAATGAGATCACACCGGGTAACTTCACATTCCGTACCCGTGAGTTTGAGCAGATGGAATTAGAATTTTTCTGTGAGCCGGGTACAGACCTTGAGTGGTTCCAGTACTGGAGAGGCTTCTGCCGTGACTGGTTACAGACACTTGGTATCAAAGAAGACGAGATGCGTCTCCGCGACCATTCACCGGAAGAACTCAGCTTCTACAGCAAGGGAACAACCGATATCGAATTCTTATTCCCATTTGGCTGGGGAGAATTATGGGGAATCGCTGACAGAACAGATTATGACCTTACACGGCATCAGAATGTTTCAGGTCAGGATCTCACTTACTTTGATGATGAGAAGGGTGAGAGATATGTACCGTATGTTATCGAGCCTTCTCTTGGAGCTGACCGTGTGGTACTTGCATTCTTATGTGCAGCTTATGACGAGGAGAACATCGGAACAGAGGAAAAACCGGATATGAGAACCGTACTCCATTTTCATCCGGCACTTGCACCTGTTAAGATCGGTGTACTTCCATTGTCTAAAAAATTAAACGAGGGTGCAGAAAAAGTATATGCACAGCTCGCTAAGAAATATAACTGTGAATTTGATGACAGAGGAAATATCGGAAAACGTTACAGAAGACAGGATGAGATCGGAACACCATTCTGTGTAACTTATGATTTCGAATCTGAAACAGACGGAGCAGTTACTGTACGTGATCGTGATACCATGGAGCAGGAGAGAATTAAGATCGAAGATCTTGATGCTTATTTTGCAAAGAAATTCGAGTGGTAAGATATAAAGAGTTTCATAATATGGAATATGATTTCAAATTGTGAAATGTGCATAAAAAATAGGCGAAAAGAAGCAAAAAAGTTGTTGCCTTTTGGTTAATGTGTGGTATTATAAGTATGTGCGTTTTGGAAAAACGTGCATACTTGTGACAAGAACAGGGGTTAATGCTCTCTGTTTGAATAAAAGTTACAGTATTTTATATTAGGAGGAATTATAAAATGGCAAACAAATGGGTTTATATGTTTAGCGAAGTGATCATAAGGAATCTTTAATAGGTTCTGAAATTAAAGATAATTTTGCTGTTTTTAGAGGTGCTACTGTTGATGATTGGACTTTAGAGGCAGCATTTTATAATCGTAATACTTCTTATTTTGAAGAGATATATAAAAAAAGAAATACTAAACCAGAATATAATGGGAAACCTTGTCCTAAGGGATTAGCACACATGCTAAAATATAAAACAGAAAATGCAATTTTTATGGCTAAAAGAATTGAGCATATAGAGGTTCCTGATTATATAAAAAAGGCAATCACATGGATAAACGAGTAGTTTTAGCTTCAGCAGGATCAGGTAAAACATATTATATTGCTCATTCTATCAAATCTACTGAACGAGCATATATAATATCATTCACCAATAGAAATGTAGAAAATATTGTTCGGGAATTAAATCATCATTATTCAAATGTAATTCCAAGTAATATTATTGTATCTACATTTGATACATTTGTATTTCATCAGTTAATTAAACCTTTTTCTAATATATTAGAGATAGTAGATATGGATATTTTAGGTGTTGATGTAGTCAATAAACCTGAGGTTGATGGACGTAAACCAAATTATAAACCGATATCAGATTCTGCACATTATATGAATTCTAATCAGCAACTATATGTGAATCGTATGAGTAAGTTATTCATGAAACAATCTGCATCAATTAAAAATACTATTTTAAGACGCATAGAGAAATATTGTGATATTATATATTTTGATGAATTTCAGGATTATAATGGCTTTGATTTTAAAGTTTTAGAATATATTATTGAAGAGTCTAATTTGAATGTTATAGCTGTAGGGGACATATTTCAGAGTCTTGTTGCCCCAATAAGAAATAATGGTAATGGTTCGAATAAACCTTTTACTGATATAAATAATGTAAATGATTTGACTAAATATTTTTCTAAGAATATTAAAATTGATACAGATACACTTAATAATAGTAGACGGGTTACTAAGAATGTAGCTAAATTCATTCGGGAAAATTTGAATATAAATATTGGATCTATCTCTGACTTAGATGGAAATATAAAGTGGATTGATCGTATAGATGATATCAATAAATTAATGTTGGATAAAAATATTACTAAATTAGTTTGGAATAAAAAATCAATTGTTAATCCTATGGTAAATTGTGTTAATTGGTCTTACTCAAAAGGTGATACTTATAAAGAAGCTTGTGTAATATTGACAAATAAAACTAGTAATCTATGTGATTGGGGAAACTTAGAACCATCAACTCGAAATAAATTATATGTGGCACTTACAAGAGCAAAAGAAAATGTATATATGATTAGCAAATATGCGCTTGATAAATAGAAAAAGTCATTATGAAACTAATTAAT
>OGKO01001050.1_pt1 | contig 17615 bp, 16 predicted proteins | sample 1572451 | NCBI WGS metagenome assembly OGKO01 (sample SAMEA2582089, study PRJEB24529) | metagenome | biome: Human gut stool | place: China | collected 2011 | reverse complement strand
TGTTCCCCGCAAGCTGCATCTTCTCCACCGACCTGCACTCCATGGGTCAGTTCATTCAGGAAGGTGCCCGCATCATGTTCGAGACCATCGTGGACGTGAAGAAGCCCGCGCAGGACCTGTTCATCGACCCGCTGGAGGGCAACTTTGACGGCCTGAACTTCCTTGCAAACCAGAACATGAGCGTGGTCAACCGCAAGGCCATGGAGGGCACCATTCTGGCACACACCGACGGCGGCGTGCCCGAGGTGCTGATCGAGGTGGACGACCTGTCTGCTTATAATGTGGGCTACCTGATCTACTTCTTCTGGCGTGCCTGCGCCTGCAGCGGCTACCTGCTGAGCGTGAACCCCTTCAACCAGCCCGGCGTGGAAAGCTACAAGAAGAATATGTTTGCCCTGCTGGGCAAGCCCGGCTATGAGGGTCTGACCGCAGAGCTGGAAGCAAAACTGAAGTAAAAGCTGAACGTAAAAAATGATCTCCCGCCGCAAGGCGTGGAAAATACAGGAGGACTGAACTATGATTAAACTGATTGTTGGTACCAAGGGCTCCGGCAAGACCAAGGCTATGATCGACCAGATCAACGACGCGGTCAAGACCTCCAAAGGCAACGTGGTCGTCGTGGAAAAGGGCATGAAGCTCACCTACGACATCGCTCCTGCAGCACGTCTGATCGATCTGGACGAGTACAAGATCTTCGGCGGCGAAATGCTGTACGGCTTTGTGGCCGGCCTGATGGCAAGCAACTACGACATCACCGACCTGTACATTGACGGCATCCTGAAGGTGCTGGATCACGATATCAACCGTCTGGGCGTTGTGCTGGACGAGATGGCAGCCATTGCCGGCGACAGCGTCAAGGTCACCGTGACCGTCAGCGCAGACGAGGCCGCACTGCCCCATGATGTGAAGAAGTACCTGTGATCTGATAAAAGAACAGGGCTAAAAGCTTTTCCAACAGGCAGAAGACCGGAGAAAAATAAATTTTTTCGGTTTTCTGCCTGTTTTGGTGTTGACAAAGGGTTGCTTTGGCGCTATACTAACAAAGCAGCCTTTTCAGAGGTGTACTATGCAATTTGACCTGAGAAAGTTTATCACAGCCGGCGCAAAACCGTACCATGCAGAGTTTCAGTGTGATTTATCTGCGTATGATTATGCCGGCGCAAGGATCCCGCAGCCGGTCACAGCCGTCTTTGACGCGCAGACCGATGGCGACGAGGTCCAGATAACGTTGCGGGCAAAGGCATCGGTGCACGGAGAGTGCGCCCGCTGTCTGGACCCGGTCACCCGGGAAGAGACAGTCGATACGGAGTGGATCGTCAAGGAGCGGGATCTGGATGACCCGGATTTCGATCTTCCGCTGGATGAAAAAGGACACTTGGACGTGGACGAATGGCTCAATCAGGAGTTCATGTTTCAGATCCCCACGGTGCTGCTTTGCAGCCCCGACTGCGCCGGGCTTTGCCCGCAGTGCGGTAAGAAAAAGGCGGAATGCACCTGCCCACCGGCAGAGCAGACCGATGACCCCGTAGACACTAGGCTCGCGATCCTTAAATCACTGCTGAACAGATAAACCCATCAAGGAGGTGCAAAAATATGGCAGTACCTAAGAGACATCTTTCCAAGGCCCGCCGCGACAAGCGTCGCAGCAATGTTTGGAAGCTGGAGGCCCCCGCACTGGTCAAGTGCAGCAACTGCGGCTCTCTGAAGCTCCCCCACCAGGCATGTGGCAACTGCGGTTACTACAAGGGCGAGGAAGTCATCAAGAAGGCCTAATTTGCGCGTAATTGGTGGCATAATGGTGTTATGTACAGAAGGGGAGGGCGCAAAGCCTTCCCCTTCTTGTGCTTTCAAGGAGGTGGATGCAGATGGCGATACGGATCGAGCAGGTGGATGCCGGCAGCGAGGCCGAGGCTCTTGGCCTTGCCCCCGGCGACGAACTGCTGAGCGTGGACGATAACGAGTTGAACGACTCGCTGGACTACGATTTTTATACCGACAGCAGCAGCTTCCACCTGAAGGCCCGCGTGGCAGACGGCATCCGGGAGTGGGAGGTGCAGCGGCCGCAGCGCGGCCCCTTTGGCTGCGAGTTCAAGACCTATCTGGGCGATGAAAAACATACCTGCTCCAACCACTGTATGTTCTGCTTCATCGACCAGATGCCCCCGGGTATGCGCGAGAGCCTGTATTTCAAGGATGATGACGAGCGGCTGAGCTTTTTGTTCGGCAACTACATCACCATGACCAATATGCAGGATCACGAGATCGACCGCATCATCAAGATGCACATCTCGCCCATCAATATCTCGGTGCACACCACCAACCCCCAGCTGCGGGTGCGGATGCTGGCCAATAAGCGCGGCGGCGAGGTGCTCAAGTACCTGCCCCGTCTGGTGGAGGGCGGCATTGCCGTCAACTGCCAGCTGGTGCTCTGCCGCGGCATCAACGACGGCGACGAGCTGCGCCGCACCCTTGCCGACCTGCTGGAACTGACCCCTATGGTGCAAAGCATTGCAGCCGTGCCCTGCGGCATTACGGATTATCGCAAAAATCTGTACCCGCAGGTGCCCTACGATGCAAAGACCAGCGCCGAGGTCATCGACATTATGGAAGAATTCGGCGATGAATGTAAGCGCCGCCACGGCAAGCGCATCATCTACCCCAGCGATGAATGGTACCTCAAGGCGGGCCGCCCCATCCCTGCGGCGGCGTTCTACGAGGACTACGACCAGCTGGAAAACGGCGTGGGCATGCTGCGCCTGTTTGAGGAAGAATTTCTGGCAGAACTGGACAAGCCCCACCGTATCTACGGCACCAAGGAGCTGGACGTGGTCACCGGCACCATGGCAGCGCCCCTCATCACCCGCATGATGGAGGAGCTGCACCGGCAGTACCCCATGATTACTGTGCACGTCCACACCATCCAGAACCGCTTTTTCGGCGGCAATGTAGGGGTGACCGGCCTGATTACCGCCACCGATATCATCGCCCAGTGCGATGGCAAGCTTGCCACAAAAACGCTGGGCATCCCGGCTGTGATGCTGCGGGAGGAAAAGGATACCTTCCTTGACGATATCACGGTGGAGCAGCTGGGGGAGCGGCTGGGCGTAAAAGTGGAAGTGCTGCCCACGGCAGGCGGGGATGAAGCCCGCGCCCTGCTGCGCAGCGGCCTGCACATTGCCCGCAGAAGAAAGAGCGGCAGCTGATAGCGCCACTTTTATTGTATTTTACCCCTTTTAAGAAAGGAGGAGACCCCATGAGCAAACCGATCGTAGCAGTGGTGGGACGCCCCAACGTGGGCAAATCCACCCTGTTCAATAAGCTGTGCGGCCAGCGCCTTGCCATTGTGGAGGATACCCCGGGCATTACCCGCGACCGCATTTTTGCCAACTGCGAGTGGAACGGCCACGAGTTTTTGCTGGTGGATACCGGCGGCATCGAGCCCAAGGCCACCGAGGGCATTCTGGCCCACATGCGCGAGCAGGCGCAGATCGCTATTGACACCGCCGACTGCATCATCATGGTCACGGACGTGCGCAACGGCCTGACCGCAGCCGACGAGGACGTGGCGCACATGCTGCGCCGCAGCCACAAGCCCATCATTCTTGCCGTGAACAAGTGCGACAAGGTGGGCGAGGCTCCCATGGAGCTGTACGAGTTCTACAACCTCGGCTTTGACGAGGTGATGCCCATTTCTTCCGTGCACGGTCACGGCACAGGCGATCTGCTGGATGCAGTGTGCGCCCATCTGGACTTCAGCGAGACCGTGGTGGAAGAGGATCGCATCCCTGTTGCCATCATCGGCCGCCCCAACGTGGGCAAGTCCAGCCTGACCAACCGCATTCTGGGCGAGAACCGCATGATCGTGGCCAACGAGGCCGGCACCACCCGCGATGCCATCGACACCCCGGTGGATAACGCTTACGGCAAGTTCATCTTTACCGATACCGCCGGTCTGCGCAAGCGCAGCAACATCAGCGATGGTCTGGAGCGCTACATGGTGGTGCGTGCACTGGCTGCTGTGGAGCGCAGCCGCGTGGCGCTGATCCTTGTGGATGCCACTGTCGGCTTTACCGAGCAGGACAGTAAGGTAGCTGGCTACGCCCACGAGCAGGGCAAGGCCTGCATCATTGTGGTGAACAAGTGGGATGCCGTGGAAGGCAAGGAGACCAACACCATGGAGCTGCAGCGCCGCGGCTATGCCGAGTGCTTCAGCTTTATGGGCTATGCACCCATCATCTTCATCTCTGCCCAGACCGGCTACAACGTGAACAAACTGATGCAGCTCATCCGGGATGTGGATGCCGAGAACGGTGCCCGCGTGCCCACCGGCGTGCTGAACGAGATGCTGGCCCGCGCGACCGCCCGGATGCAGCCCCCCAGCGACAAGGGCCGCCGCCTGAAGATCTACTACCTGACGCAGGCTTCCACCCGTCCCCCCACGTTCGTGGCCTTCGTGAACGCAAAGCACCTGTTCCACTTCAGCTATCAGCGGTATCTCATCAACCAGATCCGCGAAAACTTTGGTCTGGAGCACACGCCCATCCGTCTGGTCGTGCGGGAGCGCGGCTCCGGCGAAGTGGGTGCCAAGGACGTATAACACGTCAGGGAGGCTCAGATGATGGAATCTGTTCTCATCGCTGCGGTGTCCGCTGTGCAGGCTTATCTGCTGGGCAGCATCGACACCGGTATCCTCGTCAGCAAGTTTCTGTACCACGATGATGTGCGCAAGTACGGCAGCGGCGCGGCGGGCATGACCAATATGCTGCGCACCTTCGGCAAAAAGGCAGCGGCACTTACCGCTTTCGGTGATGTGCTCAAGGGCGTGCTGGCGGTGTGCATCGGCCGCTGGCTGTTCACCCTGATGCCGGAGAGCACTACGCTTTCGCCGTATCTTGCGGTGTATCTTGCTGCCATCTTTGCCATTATCGGCCACTTGAAGCCCCTGTATTTCGGCTTCAAGGGCGGCAAGGGCGTGCTGGTGGCGGGCGGCACCATTCTGGCCATCCAGCCGGTGCTGATCCCCTTTCTGGCGGTCATCTTTCTGGCCTGCCTGCTGCCCACCGGCATGGTGTCTCTGGGCAGCGTGACCATGGCGGCACTTTACCCGGTGCTCACCATCCTGTACGGCGTGTTCCGGGGCTACTCTGCCGCCGACCTTACCGTGTGCGCCATCGGCTCGGTGATCATGGGCGCAATGGTCATTTATATGCACCGCTCCAACATCCAGCGCATCCGCGAGGGCAAGGAGTACCGCTTTGGCCGTCACGGCAAAAAGTAACAGAAAATAGTAAACCACCCCGCAACAGCCGTTCACCGGCCGCTGCGGGGTGGTTTTTTGTGTATGATTATTCCTTTGTCTCGGTCTCTTCCTCAGGCTTTGCTTCGGAATGCCGCCGACGGAACCAGTCGGCGGGGATGCCGCTCTGGGCGGGGGTAAGATCCGGCGCAGGATTACCGTCCGGCAGGTGCGCACCAAAGGCCGGGACAAAGAAGAACTTGCGCACGATGAAGATCAGCGCGATGGCACCCACGCTGAGCAGGTTCTCCACAGCGGAATCGTGCCCCACCACCAGATGGCGGGCAATGGCGTAAAGCAGCACCTCAAGGCTGCTGCCGGGGCTGTGCTTGGCCAGCATCTTGATAAACTCGATGCCGATCACAATGTCCAGACTGCGCTCCAGAAAGGTGCGGATCTCTGCCTCGTTGCCATCGAACAGCAGGCCGGGCATCCAGCGGATCAGCGGCACAACGCTGAGCAGCAGACCAATCAGCACCAGTCCGGACAACAGCACCTCCAGCAGACTGGAAGCCTGAATAATGCGGTTGCGCAGCTGAGTGCGCCAGTGGCTTTCCACATGAGAAGCGGGATGTTCCATGATAAGACCTTCCTTTCGGCATTCTGCTGCATAAAGATCGACAAAATCTTGCCTTTATTGTAGCAGACGAGAGAAGGTCTGTCAATTTCAATCCACGATGGTGACGGTGGTCTGCGGGCCGACGGCCACATAGCCGGACTTTTTGATGCAGTCTTGCCCGTCGGCGGTGTCCAGCCAGTCGTACAGCTGACGCTCCGGGCTGTCGGCGGCGGCATCCGGGTGGATGACGGCGTAAAAATCGTTGCACAGGGGGTAGCTGCCGTCGGCAAGGGTGTCGTTGCCGGGGGTCACACCGTCCACCGCCAGCAGCCGCAGCCCGGGCTTAGAGTACATCTGGTCGATGTAGTAATACACGGAAAAACCGATGGCGTTGGCGCTGTTGTTGTAATCGGCAATGCTGTCCACCAGCTCACCCATGGCGGCGGGAGCCAGCTCAGAGGGCGGGGTCATCAACTCTCCGCCCTGAATGAGCAGCTTTTTGAATAGGGTCTGGCTGCCAGAGTCCTCGCCGCGCTGGAAGGCAACAATTTCCTGATCCTTGCCGCCTACATCCTTCCAGTTGGTGATCTTCCCAGCGTAGATATCCCGCAGTTGCTGCTGGGTAAGCGCCTGCACAGGGTTATCCTCGTTGACGATGAACACCAGCGCGTCCACCCCGATGGGTTTCTGCTCCAGCTGTACGTTGGCCTCTTGCAGCTCTTCCTTTACATAGTCCGGCGCTTCGTACACCACCAGCATCCGGGTGGTGGTGTCGTACAGGCCAAAGTTCTCCCATGCGTAGGCGGTGGTGCTCACGGTAATGCTGCTGCGGGCTTCTTCCAAGTCCATACCGGTGGTATCGGCCAGCATCTGCGCCATCAGGGGGATGCAGGCGGTGCTGCCGTCCAACGGGGGAAACTCCTCCACGGTCAGAAAAGGCTCCGGTTGCTGCACAGTCGGGGAAGCAGCAGAGGATGCGGGCTGCTCTGCGGCAGAGGAAGCTGTGCTGCCGGAGGGGGCATCCGTGCCCTTGCAGGCGGTCAGTACCCCGGCGGCGGAGCAGGCAGCCAGCCCCAGCAGAAAGCTGCGGCGGGAAATTTTAGCGTTTTTCATAAAAAAGCCCTCCTAACTCAATAGCCGTAACTCGATTCATCGTCCGCAGTGGCAGACGAGAAAATACTCTGGCAGTACAGCCAGTTGCCGCTTGTGTCCATCCAGCCCACATAGAAGCCCCGTTGTGCGGCAAACACATGGTCGGGCAGGGCATTCAGACTGTTGGAATAGTACCCGGCGCAGTTGGCAAGCCCCTGTAATACTACCTTGCCGTCTGCGTCCAGCACATCGCACACGTTGCCGTAGGCGCTGCCCACAGCGCTGCGGCTGCCGTAGAACATGGGTCTGCCGTCAGGGTCGGTGGTCAGGTAGTTGATGTAGCTGTACTTGCCTTGCAGGGCGGTCAGGTCGCTGACAAGCCCCTGCGGGCCGTACAGCCGGGTGGCGGTGGTCTCGTAGCGGTCGTTATCCTGCAATTCCAGCCAGACATAGCCGCTGCCGCAGTTGCTCATCCGTACCCGCTGCTGGTGCTCCACCGGTTCTACGGTGGTGTCGGTCAGCAGCTTGCCGTTATCCTTGCTGTACACCCGCAGACTGCCGTCCAGCGCGTAGACGGCTATGGTGCTGTCGGTGGCGTCTACATCGTACAGCGGGGTCTTTGCGCCGGTCTCCAGATCATAGAGTTCGTAGCCGTGATCCTCGCCGCTGTGCCATGTTACCACATAGCCCGGGAAATACTGGCTGGGCTGTTCGTCAAACGTAGCAATCAGTCCGCGGTCCTCGGTGGTCATATCCCGCAGCTCGTACCGGCCGTCACCGGTGGAAAAGCTGGCAAGACCGCCCGGGTAGACCTGCAAAAAGCCCGTGCACTGCTCGCCGGTCAGAACGTTGTACAAAATCTGGTCTGTGGTCTCAGCCTCAGCGGCAACGTCCAGCTCCACCCAGTCGCTCAGGGTGTCGCTGTCGTAGAAAAGGCGGTATGCCGAGGCGGCATCGGCGCGGTAGACGGGGGTGCCGTCCTTTTCCTGCACCACCACCCAGCTGTTCTGCTGGTAGTCGGTATCCCAGTCGTAATCGTCCAGCCCCTCCGGGCGGGCGTAGCAGCTGAACACCAGCTTATCGCCGCATAGGGTGCAGCTGTATGCACCTTCCGGTACCGGCAGCGCTGCACCGGTGGCAAGGTCGATGACCTGACAGGTGCCATAACCGGACTCCGGGACGTATCCACCATCAATAAGGCGGCTTTCCTGCAGCACCAGCAGGCCGTTTTGCAGGGTGGCGCTCTGCTCGCCTTCAAAGGACAGCACTTCGGTGCCGGTCTTGTCGTACAGGGCGGTGCGGCGTCCGCCCCGGCCGGTGGGGTCAGACCAGCTGCGCAGCCAGTAGTCTGCGATGCCGGTGGCACTGTCCTGCACCAGTGAGACGTTCTCGCTGCGGGTGGACTGGTGCAGCGGGGTGCTGCCGCACAGGATGGTGGTGCTGCTCCCGGAACGGCCGTAGCAGTACAGTGCCCGCAGACGGCCATCGTTCAGCACGGCGGGGTCGTACAGGGGCTTGCCGCTGTCATCCGTGGGCACGGAAACGGCAGAGCTTGCAGCGCCCGGCACGCCGGTAGCGGGCGGCAGCAGGGCGCAGCCGCAGCCTAAAGTAAGGGCAAGGGCTGCGCAGACCGCCCCGCAGCCGATACGCAAGACAACACGCTTCATAAAAAATACTCCTTTGCAAAAAACAGGGAGGAAAATTTTTCCGTTCACTCAGAATACGAAACAGCCGCATTTTTCATTGCAGAGTTTGCAGAAAAATGCGGCTAAAAACGGTTACAATTGCATTACAGCTGTGCCGGGGCATGGGACGCTTCTGCCTTGTCCATCTGCTCCAGCTGCCGCAGAAAGGCCAGCAAAAAGGGCAGAGAAATGAAGCAGGTGAGCGTATCCGCAATGGGCTGGCAGAGCTCCACGCCCACAAGACCCAGCACCCGGGGCAGTACAAGGATCAGCGGGATAAAGCACACGCCCTGCCGGCAGCAGGCCAGAAAGGTGGCGCGCCCGGCCTTGCCAACGCTCTGGAAGGTCATGTTGGTCACCACGATCACCGGCTGCAAAAGGATGGCAAAGCACTGGTAGCGGAAGGCAGGCAGCGCCACGGCGGTAACTTCCGGGTCGTCCCGGAACAGGCGGATCAAAGTCTCATCGTTCCACCAGCACACCGCGATCAGCACCACCAGAAGTGCAAAGGCGGCTTTCAGGGTAAAGACGGCGGCCTGCCGCACCCGGTGGTACTTGCGCGCGCCGTAGTTGAAGGACGCCACCGGCTGCAAGCCCTGTCCCACGCCGATGGCCACCGAGAGGATGAACATAAAAATGCGGGACACGATGCTCATGCCCGCCACGGCGGCATCGCCGTAGCTGCGGGCGGCAATGTTCAGCAGCATCCCGCCGATGCTGTTCAGCCCCTGACGGCCAAAGCTGGGCGCACCGCCTGCAAGGATCTGAAAAAACTCGCGCGGCTCCCGGGTGACGGCGGAAAGCCGGAACTGGCTGACCGTTTTGCCCTGCAGGAACATATACAGCAGAATGCCAAAGCTGATGGTCTGACTGAGGGCGGTGGCAATTCCGGCACCGGCAGTGCCCAGCCCCAGCCCGAACATGAACAGCGGGTCCAGCGCGATGTTCAGCAGCCCGCCGGTGACAAGCCCGATCATGGCAAGGTTCGCCTTGCCCTCATACCGCAGAATGTTGTTCATGACCAGACTGGAGATCATCAGCGGTGCGGCAAGCAGGATAGGCCGGGCGTAGGCGCAGGCATGGGGCAGGATGGTTTCGGTGCTGCCCAGCAGCATCATGAAGTCCGGCAGGGTGGCAAGACCGACTACCGCCAGCACTACGCCAAAGGCCAGTGCCGTAAAAAAGCTGGTGGAAGCAAAGCGGGTGGCGGCGTGGGTATCCTGACTGCCCAGGCGGCGGCTGATGATGGTGCCGGAGCCGTGCCCCAGCATAAAGCCCAGCGCCTGAATGATGGCCATCAGGCTGGAAACGACGCCCACCGCACCGGAAGCGCTGGTGGAAATGCGCCCCACAAAAAAGGTATCGGCCAGATTGTAGATGCTGGTGATCAGCATACTTAAAATGGTGGGCGCGGCCAGACTGAGGATCAGCCGGGGGATAGGAGTCTCGGTCATTTTATGAAATTGCACCGCTGTACGGTCCTGCTGGGTCATGGGAAAATAACCTCCTTTAAAAACGAGAAAGCCGCCCCTTCCAGAGCGGCAGATAGTCCTAATAAAAACAGTATAACGCAGTTGCGGCAAAATGTCGAGAGGGAGAAAAACGGCCCTTTCTCCCCTGCGAAGGGGCGAAAAAGCAGGCGAAAACAGGATGGTTTCTATATAAAGTGCTAAAGAATTGTCGAATTGCTTGTGAAAAATCACGATATGTGGTATTCTTTATAAGAAGGAATTGGAAAAATCTGTGCATTTTATGATTGGGAGGGATTTGTACATGAAATCCGTAGCACAAACTGTGATCGAGGCCGACCGCTTTTATACCATTGCCGCTCACACCGGCAATGTCATTCAGGCAGTGGAAGGCAGCAAGGACGGCGGCACTGTCCGTCTGGGCAAGTATGACCACAAGCCCGAGCAGGAGTGGAGCTTTGTCCGCGAGGGCGATGGCGTGTACCGCATCCGCAACCGTGCCTCCGGCAAGCTGCTGGATCTGACCATGACTGGCACTGCCAACGGCACATGGCTGCACCTGTGGGAGGACGTGGGCGGCACGTCCCAGATGTGGAAGGTAGAGCACACCCCGGAGGGTACCGTGCGTCTGCGCTCCTCTTGGGCGGGCGGCAAGTGCGTGGACACCGTGGGCATCGGTGCCGAGGTGGGCGCAGTGCTGCAGATCTGGCAGGAAGTGCCCGGCGGTGGCGACCAGCTGTGGGTCATCTCTGAGGTAAAGGACCGCGTAAAGCGCGCCGCTAAGGTTGAGCAAGCAGCACCCGCTGCCGAGCCCAAGGCAGCACCGGCCAAGGAAGGGGCTCCCGCCAAGAAGCCCGCAGCCCGCAAGCCCCGCACCACCAAGAAGGTGGAGGAGAAGCCCGCTGCTCCTGCTGCAAAGCCCGCAGAGCCGGTCAAGGCAGAAAAGCCCGCCGCGAAGAAAGTTGCTAAGGCAAAGGCAGAGCCTGCTGCCCCCGCCGCAGAGGTGAAGGCTGCGCCTGCTGTGGAGACTAAGGCCGAGCCTGTTACTAAGGCTGAACCTGCTGCCAAGGCTGCTCCCGCTGCGGAAGCTAAAACTGCCCCTGCCGCAAAGCCCAAGGCAAAGCGTGCACCCTGCAAAAAGACCGTAAAGAAGTAAGAAATCATAAAACGCAAAAATCGGACAGACCGCAGTCTGTCCGATTTTTTGCTTTTTAAAATAATTTTTCCGCTGAAGATGATCAGAGCGAAGCGGAGACCATTCAAAATAGTCCTGCTTTATGCAGCAGGGGAGGCAGCATCGCTCTGGGCGGCGGTCTGCACGAACTGAATGATGCTCTCGATGGTCTGGCGCAGCTGCACAAGGCTTTCCACGTCAGAATCCTGCATCCGGGAGGTGGGTGCGGTCACCACGGTCTGGGCGGCAGTCACCGTGCCGGTCAGCTCTGCATGGATGTGGTGGGCGGGCACATCCAGCAGGATGTGCACCTTGGGGGACAAGGTCTTGAGCAGCCCCTGCTTTTCGATGCCCAGAATCAGCTGCGGCGTGTCCTCCCCGGCGGCGAGGTTTGGCAGCTGGAGGTAGAGGTAGCCCTCCTTGGCGTTGGCGGGCTGCACGGTCTGGATCTGCTTCAAGTCCAGCTGGAAGTCGTTTACCTGCTGCAAGCTGGTGGCGGCGGGGTCTACCCCCAGCAGGGCGGCCAGCTGGTCTTGGGAGATGTAGCTGCCCAGCGACCAGCCGGGCAGCAGCAGGCTGGACAGCGGATACTCGGCTACAACGGTGCTGCGCAGCTTGTTGTACAGCTGCCCGGCGTCGTACAGGGTCTCTTCCTCGCTGATGTACACCCGGGTCAGTGGGGCGTCGTTGACGGTGCTGGTGCCCGTTGGGTACAGTGCCAGCTGCACCGCCCGGGGGGTGTACTGGCCGGTCAGACTGCCGGTGGTGCCGCCGAACTTATCCAGCAGGGCGTAAAGGGCGGGCGGTTCGGCCTCGGTGGAGGTGATAGTGTAGTCCAGCGCAAAGCTGGCACCGCTCTGGAATGCCTTGATCTTGCGGCTGACGAAGCTGTACAGCACTGCCGCAGCCACCACACACACCAGAACCAGACACAGCAGAACGATCAGCGCCGCACGCAGGCCGGTGCGCTTTTTGTGGGAAGATGCCATGAGAAAACCTCTCCTTCCAGTAAAACGTATTTGCTTCAGCATAACGGAACCGCCCGCAAATGTCAAGCGGAGCAATTGTGGACAAAACAAAAAACCTGAAACATTTCTGTTTCAGGTTTCTGGCGGAAAGATGGGGATTCGAACCCCAGAACGCTTTTGACACGTTACACGATTTCCAGTCGTGCGCCTTAGACCAACTCAGCCATCTTTCCACATCTTCTGTTCTGCCTTTGGGCGGGTGCCCTTGGCGCTCCACTATAATACCTGAAAGCAGGCTTTTTGTCAAGGATTTTTTTGAAAAAAATCAGACTTTTTTAAAAATGACGAAAAAACGCGAGAAAGCGTTTTGCCGCATGGACGGAAAGCACAAAAAGCCCTTGACGCACCTTTAAAATGGGTCTATATTGAGGGCAAAGAGCGCTGCGGCGGGTCATTTTGTGCCGCAGCGGCGGGAAATATAAGGAGGATGCTTTTATGACTTATCCTGAAGTGCTTGCCAATGCCCGTACCTGCATTGGTCAATACTGCAAGGCTTGCCCGGTGTGCAACGGCGTGGCCTGTAAAAACCAGATCCCCGGCCCGGGTGCCAAGGGTGTGGGCGATACCGCCATCCGCAATTATAATAAGTGGGCAGATATCCGGGTGAACATGGATACCCTGTGCCCCGGCGGTGCGCCGGACACTACGCTGGAGCTGTTCGGCAAAAGCTTCCGCTACCCCTTCTTTGCGGGCCCCGTGGGCGCAGTGAACCTGCACTACTCCGATACCTACACCGATATGACCTATAACGATGTGCTGGTGCGCGCCTGTGCCGAAAACGGCATTGCGGCCTTTACCGGCGACGGCACCAACCCCACCGTGATGGAGATGGCTACCCGCGCTATCGGCGCTGCGGGCGGCTGCGGCGTGCCCACCATCAAGCCGTGGAACATCGACACCATCCGCGAGAAAATGGCACAGGCCAAGGCCAGCGGCTGCTTTGCCGTGGCCATGGACGTGGATGCAGCGGGTCTGCCCTTCCTGAAGAACATGACCCCGCCCGCCGGCAGCAAGAGCGTGGAGGAACTGGCCGAGATCGTGCAGCTGGCAGAGCGTCCCTTCATCGTCAAGGGCGTGATGACCGTCAAGGGCGCACTGAAGGCAAAGCAGGCCGGTGCCGCCGCCATCGTGGTGTCCAACCACGGCGGCCGCGTGTTGGACCAGTGCCCTGCCACCGCCGAGGTGCTGCCGGAGATCGCCGCAGCCCTCAAGGGCACCGGCGTGAAGGTGCTGGTGGACGGCGGCATCCGCACCGGTGTGGATGTGTTCAAGGCGCTGGCATTGGGCGCAGACGGCGTGCTGATCTGCCGCCCCTTCGTGACTGCTGTCTACGGCGGCGGCGCAGAGGGCGTGAAGTGCTACATCGACAAGCTGGCCGGGGAACTGGCCGACACCATGCAGATGTGCGGTGCCCATACGCTGGCTGAGATCACCCCGGATATGGTGCGGGTCTGAGTTTTCTATTATAAGTAACAAAAAAGGAGATGCCCAACAGGACATCTCCTTTTTTTGTTACTTCAAAGTGCCGTCCAGCACCTGCTGGTAATACCACGGCTTCGGGGCGTGGAAGGTCTTGCCGCTGAGGAAGGCAAAGTCCGGCTGGGTGAAGCGGGGCATGGTCAGCTCCCATGCGCACAGCGCCTGATACTTCAGCTTCAGTTCCCGATTGGCGCTGTTGTTGCCGTACTTGCTGTCGCCAAGGATGGGGCAGCCGATGCTTGCCATGTGGGCGCGGATCTGGTGGGTGCGGCCGGTGATCAACTGCACCTTCAGCAGGGCCAGACGGCCGGAGACAGCGATGGTCTCGTACCGGGTCTCCACCTCCTTGGCACCGGGCTGCTTGTCCTCCACGATCTTCACGATGCCGCGGTCGGCGTCCTTGAGCAGATAGCCGCCCAAGGTGGCGTCCGGCGGCATGGGACGGCCAAAGGTGACGCAGAGGTAGGTCTTTTGCACCTCGCGGTTCTTGATGGCGGAAAGGAACAGCTCCTCGGCCTCCGGGGTCTTGGCAATGATCACAAGGCCGCTGGTGCCGGTGTCCAGCCGGTGGCACAAGGCGGGGGTGTACAGGTCGTTCTCCTTGTACTCGCCCTGCTTGTTCAGGTACAGCAGCGCACGGTTCAGCAGAGTATCGTCCTCCGGGCCGTCCACGGCAACGCCGGCGGGCTTGTTTACGATTAAAATCTGCGGGCAGTCGTATACCACCTGCGCCGGGGTGCGGGCGTTCTTCCATGCGGGGCCTTCCACCCGGCGGTCGGCGTCCAGCACATCGTCCAGAATGAACAGCTTGATCTCGTCGCCCGCCATCACGCGGGTGGAAAGCGGCTGCTTTTTGCCGTTCAGCTTGATCTTGTTCTCCCGCAGCGCCTTGTTCAGTCGGCCGGGGGTCAGGGCGGGGTACTGCTGGGTCAGATAATTGTCCAGCCGGGTGGGGGCAAGACATTTTACTTTTAAAATTTTCACGGGAAATTCCTCTCTATCTTAAAATCAGTCGCAATAAAATGGGTTCTTGATTCGTTTTTATTGTAGCGGAATAAATCTACCGCGTCAAGAAAGAAGGTGTTTTTATGAACTTGAAATGTAGGATTCTGGTTGTTCTGGCTGCTGGCATCGCATTGACGGCCTGCGGCGGCTCCGGTACCCCCGCCAGCACCCCCGCATCCAGTGTAGTGCCGGCCTCGTCCCATGTGGCAGAGGAAGGGGTCACGGAGCCCATCAACATGCTGACATGGACACTGGATGACCTTGATGACACACAGACCATCACGTTTGTTTCTGCCGCCATTACCTCCGGCGTGCAGGACGGTAAATTGACTGCAAAGGTGTTCAGCTGCGACATTTATAAGAAAGAGGAGATTGAAAAGCTTGCCGTCGGCGATAAGATCATCCTCCACGAAGAGGGGGCCGCATGGAACCAGTTTGTGACCGTTGCAGTGGAGAGTATCGAGAAAAACGATCAGTACCATCTTGTCACCATCAATGGCGGCATGGAGGAGCAGTACGGTCTTGACCTGAAGCTGGAAGATGATGCCTACCGGACGATGACCTTTGACGATTACCCGCTCTATTACGAGATGGGAGAAAAGACGATGCCGCTGGCAGAGGATGTAGTGCTGAAGGACAGCTCTGCCGACCCGCAGGCCGAAGCCGTGGAGACTACGGGCGCGGATGCGGTGGCAGCAGCGATCAATGCAGACCCCGATAACTGGACCACCTATAATACCACGCTGGTGGTACAGGGCGGCAAGGTGCTGGAGGTGCGCCGCATCTGGGTGCCGTAAATTTTGCTCAAAACCGTTGACAAACGTTTTGCGTATGCTATAATTTAGCTGTACGCAAAGGGGCGTTGTGTCTGCTTTGCGGAATGTAAAATTATGACAGATGGCAATGATGGGGTCAGAAATGTACACACCACCGTCCAGAGAGAGCGCCCACGGCTGTAAGGTGCTCCGGTCGGGATCATTTCGCGCCACCCCGGAGCTTCCGGCGAATGTAAACCGGACGCTGCGCAGCGTTAATGCGCCGAAAGCGGCAGGGGACACGTTATCCTTTGCAATTTGGGTGGTACCACGGAGTTTGATGCACAAGCAGCCTTCGTCCCTTTTGGGATGAGGGCTGTTTTTTGTTTTTTCTCCGTGCCGCCCCTCTGCCATAACAGCATAAAAAACGGCGCATAAGCGCCAAAGACGATTGAGGAGAGAAAGATCTATGCAATGGACCGGTTTGAATGAACTGCGCGAAAAGTACCTGAGCTTCTTTGAAAGCAAGGGTCATCTGCGTCTGGACAGCTTCCCCCTGGTACCCAAGAACGACCCCAGCCTGCTGCTGATCAACAGCGGCATGGCTCCTATGAAGAAGTGGTTTCTGGCACAGGAGGAGCCGCCCCGTCATCGTGTGACCACCTGCCAGAAGTGCATCCGCACCCCGGATATCGAGCGCGTGGGCATCACTGCCCGCCACGGCACCTTCTTTGAGATGCTGGGCAACTTCTCTTTCCAGGATTACTTCAAGGACGAGGTCATCCCCTGGGCATGGGAGTTCCTGACCAGCGATGAGTGGATGGCCATCCCCAAGGATCGCCTGCACATCTCTGTCTATGAGGAGGACGACGAGGCCTACGATATCTGGACCAAGAAGGTCGGCATTGCCCCGGACCACATGGTGCGTCTGGGCAAGGAGGACAACTTCTGGGAGCACGGCTCCGGCCCCTGCGGCCCCTGCTCTGAGATCTACTACGACCGGGGCCCCAAGTATGGCTGCGGCAAGCCCGGCTGCACCGTGGGCTGCGACTGCGACCGGTACATGGAGGTCTGGAACGTGGTGTTCTCCCAGTTCGACAACGACGGTCACGATCACTACACCGAGCTCAAGCAGAAGAACATCGACACCGGCATGGGTCTTGAGCGCTTGGCCGTTGTGTGCCAGGACGTCGATTCGCTCTTCGACGTCGACACGGTGATGAACATCACGAACAAGGTCACGGAGATCACCGGCGCCAGCTACGGCCAGAGCCAGGAGAAGGACGTGTCCCTCCGTGTCATCACCGACCATATCCGCTCCGCCAGCTTTATGATCTGCGACGGCGTGCTGCCCAGCAACGAGGGCCGCGGCTACGTGCTGCGCCGCCTGCTGAGAAGAGCCGCCCGCCACGGCAAGCTGCTTGGCGTCAACCGTCCGTTCCTCTATGAGGTCGTGGATACGGTCGTGCACGAGAACGAAGGCCATTATCCCGAGCTGCGCGAGCGTCAGGCCTATATCACCAAGGTCATCCGCACCGAGGAGGAGAACTTTGCCAAGACCATCGACGGCGGCATGAAGATCTTCACCGAGCTTCTGAACGCCCACAAGGAGAAGGGCGAGACCGTCTTCTCCGGCGCGGATGCGTTCAAGCTGTACGATACCTACGGCTTCCCCATCGACCTGACCATCGAAATGGTGGAGGACGCCGGCATGACGCTGGACCGCTCCGCTTTCGATCAGGAGATGCAGGAGCAGAAGACCCGAGCCCGTGAGGCCCGGAAGGCGCTGGGCGATCTGGGCTGGGCCGGCGTGGAGTTCGGCAAGGACATCCCCTCTACTGAGTTTGTGGGCTATGACCGCGATACCGTGGAGGACGCCAAGGTGGTCGCCCTTGTTGTGGAGGACGAGCTTCATTTATCAGAAGCTTTATCACATATATTAAAGAAAAACAATTACACCGTTGACGTTGCAAACGACGGTGAAACAGGACTTGACGACGCATTAAGCGGTATATATGACGTCATTGTCCTTGATATAATGTTACCTAAAACGGACGGTATAACCGTTTTAAA
>OGKO01001035.1_pt1 | contig 17749 bp, 13 predicted proteins | sample 1572451 | NCBI WGS metagenome assembly OGKO01 (sample SAMEA2582089, study PRJEB24529) | metagenome | biome: Human gut stool | place: China | collected 2011 | reverse complement strand
ATGGCTGGAACAGTTTCACTTGTCTACAATTTTGGTAATGGTTGGGTTATGGCAAGCCCATTATTCATTGCACCAGATGGTAAACTCTCAAGTATGTTTGCCTTCATCGTAGCATCAGTAGTTGCTTTTGTAGGTCCAATTATTATGAATTTCATTTTTGGAACTGGCGAAGGGAAATAAAATAATAATGAAAATCTTGCTCTTATATAACTATAGGAGTGAGATTTTATTGTTTTTTGAACATTGAATATGAAAGTATAGCGAGGAAAATAATATGGAAAATCATTTATTCCCTTTCTTCTGGCAACATGGAGAAGACGAGAAAGTTTTAGTTGAATATGTTGAAAAAATCTACCAGTCTGGAATGAAAGCCGTATGTATAGAATCTCGACCTCATCCAGATTTTGTGGGAGAGAAGTGGTGGCAAGACCTAGACATCATTATAAGAGAATGTCAAAAACGTAAAATGAAAGTATGGATTCTTGATGATTCTCATTTCCCTACTGGTTTTGCTAATGGAAAAATCAAGGAAGAACATCCAGAGTATTTGAAACAATATTTAGCATTAAGGAGATATGATATTGCTGGTCCTCTAAAACATGCTAGAATTGATGTTTCCCAATTAAAAGGACGTCCATGGGAGAGTGGACAGACTGAAATTATTGATATTCTTGGAGTTTATTTAGTTGAGAGACATGCTGGATTAAATAAGAAGGGTGACCCCACTCATATGGATACGTTAATCGAGATCTCTGATTCTTTCAAAGGGGATACGATTTATCTTGATGTTCCTCAAGGACATTGGAGTGTTTTAGTTGTCTTTTCAACACATGAAGGTGGCGAGGAGTCAACAAAAGATTATCTAAATCCACTTGTAGCTGATGCAACACAAGTGTTAGTAGATGAGGTATATGAAAAACATTTTGAACATGTAGGTACTTCTTTTGGAAAGACTATCACTGCTTTCTTTTCAGACGAGCCCCGCTTTGGTAATGCTAAAGGTACAAATATAAAGATAGGGAATCCCGACATAGTTCTACCATGGCGACCTGGTTTGGAAAAACTGTTAAGCTTCCCTAAATCAAAATTGCCTTTGTTATGGATTCCTGCAATAGATATGAGTGAGCGAGAAGTTCGTTATGACTATATGAACGTAATTACAAAAGAATATAATAAGAACTTTGTGAAAGTTCTGGCAGATTGGTGTTACGAACACGGAGTAAATTACCTCGGGCATAATATTGAAGATAATGGTGCACATGCTCGGCTAGGTTATGGGGCTGGTCATTATTTCCGAGGACAAGAGGCACAGCACTATTCAGGTATAGATGTAATTGGTACTCAGGTAGTTCCTGGAATGAATTATCATCATGATGCCTTTCAAACGGGAGGTAGTGACGGGCAATTTTATCACTATGCACTTGCTAAGCTTGGGGCATCTGCTGCAGAGCTTTATCCCCACAAAAAAGGACGCGCTATGTGTGAAGCCTTCGGGGCCTACGGTTGGAACGAGGGTCTAAAAATTATGAAATGGATAGCTGATCACTTAATTGTTAGAGGGATAAATAATATTGTACCTCATGCTTTCAGTCCAAAGGAATATCCAGACTTTGATTGTCCACCTCACTTTTATGCACGAGGCAATAACCCACAATTTAGGTATATGAGTAATCTTTCAGATTATATGAACCGATTGATGTCAGTATTCTCAGGGGGGAAGCATCAGTCCTCAATAGCTCTTTTCTATCCAGCAGAATTTGAATGGGTAGGGGAATCAATGCCTGTTGAAATTCCAGCAAGAGTACTAACACAATCACAACTCGATTTTTCAATTGTTAGCACAGACTTACTGAAGAATGCCGAATTTAGTGGCAAAAAATTTAGTATCAATCAACATCATTTTAATGTTCTAGTAGTACCTTTTGCAGAGTATATTCCAAAGGCTGTCATGCATGAGTTAAATAAGATGATTGATAATGGTATTAGAGTGATTTTCATAAACCAGTTTCCTATAAATCGTAGTGAATTTAGAAATGCACCGGAGCTTGTGAAACTTGAAGAGTTACCATCAAAATTAAATGATATAGCAGATATTCACTTAGATATTCCATTTCCTGAACTAGTTTATTATCACTACCAAAAGGATGGAATAGATTACTGGATGTTTTTCAATGAGAGTGTTTCAGAAACTGTAGATGTCACTATTTCATTTTCCAATGAGGAACGACAGCCTATTGCATATGATGCTTATAAGGATACTTATTGGGTTGTAGAAAAAAATCATCTTGTTCTTGAACCTTACCAAACGATTATTTGGGTATTTGGAGATACTAAGGAGCCTATGAGTTTAATACAAGAAAAAGTTCATGAAGAGGTAATTCATTCAGAATGGACGGTAGGTTTTGCACGTGCGGAGGAATACCCAGAGTTTCAAGAAGTTACTAAAATGGATAAATTACAACCACTAAGTAACTTAGAAGATTTCGAGAGAGTGAGTGGAACAGTTTCTTACAGCACTAGCCTGACCCTAAATAAAGCCAATGATATCATAGAAATTGAGTTAGGGCCTACCTTTGAAATAGCAGAAGTATTTGTTAATGAGGTGTCAGCCGGTGTTAATATTGCCCCACCTTACTGTTTTGATGTATCTGGCTTATTTAGAGATGGGGAGAATGAACTGAGAATAGAAGTAACGAATACACTAGGGACGGAGTTTCGTGGAGGATTGAACCAGTACCTAATGATTGAACCTTTTGGGCTCATTGGTGATATCAAAGTGAAAAAGAGAAGAATATAAGAAGATCTCCAATACTGAACTGTACCCTAGAAGTTAGACAGAAAAATCTAACTTTTGGGGTGTTTTTATTATGAAATTGACTTATGAGGATGAAGTTCTTATCTATGAACTGAGAAAGCAAGGAGAGAGCTTTAAACAGCTTTCAAATGAATTTGGGGTGAACGTTTCTGGTCTAAAGTACATGGTGAAATTAATTGACCGTTATGGAATAAAAATCGTCAAAAAGGGAAAGAATCGTTACTATTCTCCTAAATTAAAACGAGAAATGATTGATAAAGTTATGCTTGAAGGTTGTTCTCAACAAAGTGTTTGTCTGGACTATGGCCTCTCAAATCGAGGATTGCTTATCAATTGGATAGCACAATACAAGAAAAATGGGTATACTATTGTTGAGAAAACTCCGATTGAGGGAAGTTAGATGCTGTACTCTAGGACTTTAAATAAGATTGATAGTTGGAGGTAGAATATGGTTACGATTAAAGAATTAAATCATATTCTGACTAGTCAGGGGATTAGTCAGCAACATATCGAAAAGATGAAAGAAAGGCGATTTGAAGCGGTAGATTTTTATTATAACTTTATTGAGAAGAAGTGTAAGAAAGGAATACAAAAAGTCCCTTTATCTAAGTTAAAGGGACTGGATACTGCATGGAATATTGTCGGAAGAAGTGTATATGATTGTTTTACTTCAATCGCTAGCGATTCGCCTTTGAACTCTAATTCAGAATGTATTGTTAAATATACACGTATAATGGAAAATGTTAATTCTTTAAAAAAGAACGGTTTGGAGTTTCAATATAATTTTTATGAAAGCGATTCTGAGAAGGGGTTACGAGCTGGACTTCCTAACTTTATCCATTTTTATAATAGAGAGTTAGGAATTGACTGTTACTTTTCAGATGCGACACATAGAAGTATTTGTGCATTGATGTTAGGGGCCCCATTTTTAACTGGTTATGTTACGGAGTACGAGTTAAACACACAGAAATACGAATATTATCAGTTTGTCGAGAAAACTTTAATAGATTTACGTGAGAAAAATTTTGGGCTATTTAGTTTGAAATTTTCGAGTCAGTGCTCAAGCGAGTTTGAAATTTACTATAAAGGACATAATACTGTTCTAGGAGGTAATATTCCGCTACCAGTATTTTACGAAGACAAGGATATATTAGTATTTCAGCAATCCATTGATACACTCAACGACATACTTAATCTCCTAGATAATAAAGTTCAAACCAGCTCGACTTTAAAGCTTCTTAACAAATTAAGTGACGAAAATTCTTATATTACTAAGCTTATAGCCGGTATATATAGGAAATTATTTAAATATGGTAATCGGTATAAAAAACCAGTAGGTCTCTATCTTTGTATAGAAGATGTTTATAATATCTCTGAGACAACAGATGATATGTTGAGAATCCTAAAAAATGAGTATGTTCACTCCATTGTAAATAAATAGACCAAATAAAAAGTAAAGAGCGTCTTATTAGGAAATTCTTTACTTTTTTTGCATGATGAATTATTGTTTAGACAATATACGAGCTATATTAAGTTTAGTTTCCCGTTAACTGTTAATTGCTATTAATGACATAACTTTATTCGTCTATTTCTAGCTTAGGTAAACTATTAATTAGATCAACTGTTTGGACAGATACATTGATGATATACTTTTCATCCTCATTTAAATTTCGATATATTTTGCATCAATAGTCGATTTTTCCATGTTATTTCAAACTAATAGATTTAACAGTTAGTTAAAAAGATACATAAAAATAATTATGTAAAACACATATAAGATCTGAAGCTTGCAATTTTTCCTAAAGTGTAAAGTTAATATAGAAATATGATGTTATACTATACCATTAGTAAATACGTTGGCTTGATATTACAATATAAGTGTGAGGAGATTATGAATAAGGACACAAAAGTAAAAGACGAAAAAGACTACTGGTATTTGGCTTTAGAATACACATCATTCTTTGCTCCTATTCTTTCACTGCTAGGAGTACTAATTTTCGGGTTATGCCATAAAGATGATTCTATCATAGTTATTAAATTGTTGTTCTCATTAATACCATTTTTAGTTGGTATACTAACATTTATTAACATACTTTCTAATAATGGGGATTATTTAGAAGCGAGTTTTAATGAACTTACTAAACAAAATCAGGATGAACATTCACCTTTTTTTGGAGCTGTGAAACTAATTCTGAAACGTCATCCAATAGAAAAATCGAAAAAAGTATTTGCTTCGATAGTAAGTTCAACTGCTGTTTTTGTATCGATAGATAAGAATTATATATTATATTCTACATATATGGCATTTACTATAATAGTATATGTAGTGCCATATTATCAAATTGTTAAGATGTATAAAAGAATAGAGAGAAGTCTCATAGAGTATCTTATTTGTTTTTATTTTATCCTTGCAAATATAGTAACTCCAATAATTTTAATAGTTCTAGCTTTCTTCCAGAAAAATATAAATTGGCTCTGTTTTGCGATTTTATATTCTCTGGTAATAGTAGCTATTATAATCATTTTTGGACTAGCTTATATATTTGGACCAAAAAGGGAAGAAAAAAGAAGTATTGAAGAGAATAAAAAAAGGTTAGAAGAAGCTGAAGAAAAGAAAAAGAAAAATGCTGATTTCAATAGGCTGAATAACTTGAAAAAGAAGAGAAAAAAACACAGACCCAATAAGACTAAATATAAAAAAGGTAAACGATAGGATTTTCAGTGTGTCAAATGTCATGTAGTTTATTTTAGCAAAAATGCAGAAGTTTATTCTGCGTTTTTTTTAGGTTCAAATACAGATATGATGTATTAATGTGTTTGAGTGACAACTTGAAGTGTGGTTAGCTTTCTACTAAGGCCAGCCTTGTCAAGGTCTTCCTTATGTTTTCATTGCTTTCATGGTATAATCAAAGGGATATTATCTTGGGAATGATACTACAAGTATAAGTAACATCAATTTTAGAGATAGCAATTTGTAACCGAAATGGTGAATAGTAAAAGGGAGACTCAAATGATTACGTCAGAAGAAATCAAAGCACGTCTGTGGAATGGAGCTACTGAGCTTCGTGGTTCAATGGACGCTAGCCGTTACAAAGACTACATGTTAGGACTCATGTTCTATAAATTCCTGAGTGACAAAACACTCAAGACCTTTGCGGAATTATCAGGGCTTTCGACTGATGTGGACGTGTTTGAGGAATATCAAAAGGCACACGAGTTATACGAAAAAGATCTTGAGAAGATGATCAGTGATAACTTAGGGTATGTAGTCAAACCTAAGTACTTGTATCAAAAATGGCTAAATGACATGAATACAGGACAGTTTGAAGTTCAGACGGTTACCGAGAGTCTTGGCGAATTTGAACGTAGTGTCGTGTCAACAGACGAGACAGATGATTTTAATGGCCTATTCTCAAGCTCAACTTTGGATTTGTCTGATACAGCTCTTGGTAGTGACTTGAATACACGAAGCAAGAACATCCAGGCACTTATTCGTCTATTTGAAGACTTGGACATGGTTGCCCTCCAAAAGAGTGATATTTTAGGGGATGCTTATGAGTACTTGATTGGGCAGTTCGCTATGGAATCTGGGAAAAAGGCTGGTGAATTCTACACCCCTCACCAGGTCAGTGAAGTTATGGCACAGATAGTTGCGACAAATAAGTCTCTAGCCTCTATCTATGACCCAACTGTAGGTTCAGGGTCACTCCTTTTGACGGTAAAAAAACATCTATCTGAAGAGCAGCAGAAGGTTCTTAGCTACTATGGACAAGAAAAAAACACAGCGACTTACAACTTGACACGTATGAACCTCTTACTTCATGGTGTACGTCCTGAGAAAATGAGCATTAAAAACGGTGATACCCTTGCACAAGACTGGCCAGAGGACCCAGAGCGTCCAGATGAAGGTGTACAGTTTGATGCGGTGGTTATGAACCCACCTTATTCGATTAAGAACTGGAACCGAGTAGGTCTAAAGGCTTCAGACCCACGTTTTGAAATTGCCAGTGTATTACCTCCAGATTCAAAAGGGGACTTTGCATTCCTTCTTCATGGGCTATATCATTTATCAACCACTGGTACAATGACTATTGTATTACCTCATGGGGTACTTTTCCGTGGAGGAGCAGAAGGCGAGATTCGTCAGAAACTCATTGAAAAGAATCAGATTGATACCGTTATTGGTCTACCAAGCAATCTATTCTCTAATACTGGGATTCCAGTATGTATCATCATTTTGAAGAAAAATCGTGACTTAAATGAGCCTGTTCTCTTTATTGATGCTTCGCATAACTTTATCAAAGTAGGGAAGCAAAATGTCCTTCAAGAAAAAGATATTGCTAAGATTGTGGATACATACAGTAATCGTACAGAAGAAGAAGGATATAGTCATTTAGCGAGTCGAAAGGAACTCATCAGCAATGAGTTCAATATGAACATTCCTCGCTATGTGACAACTATAGACAATGAAATTGCTCACGATGTTGATGCCCACTTATACGGAGGTATTCCAAAAGCGAATATTGAGAACTTGAAGATTCTCAATCAATTAGTACCAGATGTTATAGAACAAGCCTTTACTGAAAAACGTCCTGGCTATTTGGCTTTAAACAAAACGATTGATGCATTTTCAGATGAGGTGTTATCTAGCACGGTTGTCAAAGAGACAATGACGCAAGTGAAAGAAACGGTTGAAGCTTATCTGGATACCTATTGGACCCAGTTGCATGAGCTTGGTCAGGAACGTAGCTCTAGACAGGTTAAAGAAGCCATGTTAGCGGATATCAAACATCAGCTATCAGCCTTTGAACAACTTGATAGTTATGACGGGTATCAGATGATTGCTGAGATTTGGGCCAATAGCCTTGAACATGATTCAGAGTTTATTGAACAGTTAGGCTTTTATCAAGCTGGTCGAACACGTGAGCCTAATATGGTAAAAAAAGGGAAGAAAAAAGAACTAGTTCAAGATGGTTGGAATGGGGTTGTTGTTCCCAATAGTCTTATTGCCAGCGAATTTTATGCCAAGGAGTTAGCTGAAATTGAGACTTTCAAATCACGTATTGCTGACATTGAAAGTGAGATGAATGAGCTTGTAGAAAATGCTAAGGTAGAAGATAGTGATGAGTACAATGCACTCTTTGACTCTCTTAAAAAGAATGAAGATGGTGAGGCTCAAGACAGTTTTGAAGGCAAGTCGATTAAAGATAGTTTGAAGGAGGCTGAAAAAGGGTCTCTTGAGTATGATCTTCTCAAGAAAGTCGATGACTTGACCAAAGAAAAATCAGCTGTCAATAAAAAAATCAAGACCAAAGAGCAAGAGTTGAAAGAAGTAGTGGCTGATCGTATTCTTCAATTGACTGATGAAGAAGTAGATCAACTCCTTTACAAAAAATGGTTTGGTTCAGTTATTGAGAAAGTGGAGGACTTAGTAGAATCCCCTCTTAAGTCTGAGATTGCTGTGATAGACGAATTGAACAAACGCTACTCTGAGACATTAGACACTCTGGATGATGAGATTGCCAAACTTGAAAAAGAACTTGAAGCGATGATGAAGGAATTGGTGGTGCTATAATGACGAATGGTAAACATGTGCCAAAGAGACGGTTTAAAGAATTTGAAAGTGATGGTGAGTGGGAACTAAAAAATTTATCAAGTATTGCAGATATAAGGGATGGAACACATAGTTCTCCGAAATATTTAGAAGTTGGACATCCATTTATAACTTCAAAAAATGTGGCTAATGGCTTCATTAGCTATGAGGATATACGGTATATAAGTGATGAAGATTTTAATGAAATCAATAAGCGTTCTAAAGTTGACGTACATGATATTTTGATGGGGATGATTGGGACCGTTGGAAATTTAGCTTTAATCCGTCAAACTCCATCTTTCGCAATAAAAAATGTTGCTCTAATTAAATATACTGGTGATGTTGGCTATGAATTTTTATATCAAGCTTTACAAACAAGTAATGTAAATAGGCAATTAAAGGACAGTATAGACGGTGGAACACAAAAATTTATTTCTTTAAAAAAAATTAGAAACTTAAACATACCATTTTCAAATATTAGTGAGCAGTTGAAAATAGGAAAATTTTTCCAAACAATAGACTCCCTTATTACTATCCATCAGCATAAACTAGACAAACTGAAAAATCTCAAGAAATCTTATCTTGCTGAACTCTTCCCAGCAGAGGGAGAACGAATTCCAAAGCGTCGTTTTCCTGGTTTTGAAGGGGAGTGGGAGCAAGACCTCTTAGGAAATATAGTTGATTTCTCTATAAAAACGAATTCTTTTTCACGAGAAAATCTAACTCACAAATCTTACGAAGTTCAAAATATACATTATGGTGATATTCTAGTAAAGTTTCAAAGTGTTTTAGATTTAAAACAAGATAACTTGCCGTCAATAATTGATTCTAGTGTGTTAGATTTTAGACAATCTCTTCTTCAGGATGGTGATGTAATTTTTGCGGACGCTGCAGAAGATTCAACCGTTGGAAAGGCAATAGAAATTAGAAATGTTATGAGTAATAATGTGGTGTCTGGCTTACATACAATTGCTGCCAGACCGAGACAGTTATTTGCTCCATATTATTTAGGATATTACCTAAATTCTGATTTTTATCACAAGCAGATATTACCTTTAATGCAAGGAACAAAAGTTAGTTCTATCAGTAAGTCTAATTTACAAGTAACTGAAATTAGTTTTCCAAAAATTGATGAACAAAAACAAATTGGGAATTTTTTTAAAAAGTTAGATCAATCAATCACCCTCCAACAACAAAAACTAGACAAACTAAACGATTTGAAAAAAGCTTATTTGAATGAATTATTCGTGTAACATCAGCTCCAGTTTGATATAGAAAGGACACGTATGAGTAATACTCCCAAAAATGCTTCAGAAAAGGCATTTCAGGAAAATTTCGTAAAAAAATTAACGAAGTTTAAGTGGCAAGCTCCTGATAAACTAAATGGTAATCTTCATAAAGTCACTGTTCAAGACCTTATAAATAACTGGCGTGACGAGTTAAATCGTATCAATGCGGACATCTTAGAAGGTGTTGCCTTGACCGATGCCGAGTTCCAGCAAGTTATTGCTAAAGTCAAGCAGATTTCAAATTGTTATGAGGGTGCAAAGGTTCTTTCAATGGAAGGGTCAACGGGTAAAATCGACGGTATCTATCGTGACAGTCACCCAGATGTTACTAGACGACAAATTACACTAACGATTCTCAGAAAGGCTCAAGTTCGTGGTGGAGACTCTAATTATCAAATTGCGCGTGAAGTACAGACTGACTATAATAACCGATTTGATATTGTGCTGTTAATTAATGGACTACCATTAATTAATATTGAGCAAAAACGTACGGATAAAACATTAGACGAAGCCTTTGGACAATTCAAACGTTATTACCGCGACGGTGAATACACTAATAACTTCATGGCCTTTTCGCAAATGATGGTTGTGACAAGTGAGATTGAAACACGTTATTTTGCGACACCTAAAACACTCAATGATTTTAATCCTGCTTTTGTGTTCCACTGGTCACTTGTACGAAAAAGCGAAAAAGATGGTGAATTCCTAGGTCACCGTATATTGACAAATTATCAAGAAGTTATTGAACATTTCTTAAATATTCCCATGGCACATCAAATGGTTGGGGATTATTTGATCATAAATGAAGATAAATTGGAAGAAAATCGCCGTCATATGTTGATGCGACCTTATCAAGTCCACGCGTTACAAGCCATTGAAAAGGCTGTTTTTGGCTCGCCAAATGATAGTATACCGCACGGTGGTTTTGTCTGGCATACAACTGGTTCAGGAAAGACCATCACAAGTTTTAAGACAGCTCAGGTTTTAGCCACTCGAACGGAGTATGATAAGGTAGTCTTCTTATTAGATAGACGTGATCTTGACGACCAAACTTCAGAAGCTTTTAAGGCTTATTCCGTTTATGAATCGGTTAATGTAGATGATACAAAAAGCACCTATCAACTTAGAAGACAATTGATGTCTGCTAAGAGTGGTATTGTCGTTACAACTACTTTTAAACTTTATAACCTCGTTGAAAGTCTTGTTAAAGGACAAGATGATAGTCTAAAAGAGAAGAAAATAATCTTTATTATTGATGAAGCCCATCGGACAACTATGGGTGATATGATGTCTAAAATTAAAGAGTATTTCTTTCAAAATGGTTTGTTCTTTGGTTTTACCGGGACACCCTTGTTTGATGAAAATAGGGCTAAAGGTAAAGTCAATGAACGTAGCGAGCTCATTAATACGACTGAAAAGCTATTTGGTCCCTTGCTCCATCAATACACTATCGATGAAGCAATTGCGGACGGTAATGTCTTGGGTTTCCATGTTGACTACATTAATACTGGTGAGTTTAGAAATTATGATGACCTCCGTGAGCAACTAATTACGTCCTTATCTGAGAAACATCCAGGAAAAGGTGAGAAAGCTATCGCACGAGAGGTCTATAAGTGGGATGATTTGGAGGTTGAAAACAAGGCTTCAGAAGAAGATATCTTAATCTATCAAGATAAGACTCATATTCCACGAGTAGTTGAAGAAGTGCTAGATGGTTGGCAGGAACAGTCTCAAAACGGAGAGTTTAATGCAATCCTCACAGCAGCTTATAAAGAGCGTGTAATTGCCTATTACCATGAATTTAAGAAACAAATTGCTGAGAAATTCAAGGAAGGTGAAGCGAAACCCAATGTCGCTATGACGTTTAGTTTTGGAAACGAGAATGATCCAGATAATATTGCTCTAGAAGTCGTTGACGAGATGTTTAAAGACTATGCAAACTTTACTGGTATTTCCTTTACACCTGGTAACAAAACTCATGGAGAAGCTGCTTACTTTGAAGATTTAACAGATCGTGCGAAACGTGGTGGTAGTGGTAGAAACCCTAAGAATATCGATATTCTTATTGTTGCTGACCAATTACTAACAGGTTATGACTCAAAACGAATTAACACACTTTATGTTGATAGACGTCTTGAACTTCAAGGCTTGATTCAGGCTTATTCTAGAACAAATCGTGTTTTTGGTTCTTCAAAGGAATTTGGAACGATTATTAATTTCCAATATCCAAGAATTACACAAGAGCTTGTTAGGGATGCCCTTGAACTTTATGGTAGCGGGGGTAAGAATAGTAAAGTTATCGTTGATAAGTATGAGGATGCTGTAGATGAACTGAATAAGCGAATGCTTAATCTCATCCAAGAACTTTCAGACCCAACACGATGGATAGATCTACGTGACGATGAAGACGGCAAAAAACGATTTAAAGCAGCATTCAAAGAAGCTGCTAAACAGTTAAATGTTGTTAAACAATATTATGAATTTATCTGGGATAATAAGCGTTTTGGCCTTGATGAACATAAGTGGCTACAGTATGTAGGTGCTTATAGAAACCTCTTTTCCGGAGATGAAGTTGGACCAGAAGAGGAAGACATTAGGGAATTACAAGGAAGAACCAAAATTCAAGGGTCTCAAGTTATTGATGCTCAGAGCCTCCTAGAGTTAATTGGTAATAAGACGACTACAGAAGGTGGTTATATTGTTATCAATAATAATAATCTAGTCTTAATTCTAGAACAAATTCAAGAGTTGAGTAACCTTGGGGAGCATGAAATGGCTGAGTCTTTGAAACGCTTTGTCAATGAAGAATTGGTAGGTGGTCACATTCCGGCTACGAGTAATTTTGATGAAGCCTTTCAGGATTGGCAGGACAAGAAACAATTCGAAGAAGTTAAAGCATTTGCGTCCGAATGGGGGATTGATGCTGATTTACTTAGCAAATCGCTTAAGGAGTATAGTCTTATCAAGCCAGAAGAGATTCCATTTCGTGATGATATCTCTAAAACATTGGATCCTGATAAAGCAACAAATATCTTTGCAGGCAATAAGTTGATGCTTAATATGAAATTAGGTCCTGTTCTTCAAAAATGGATGCGTGACATTAAACAGAAATATAAGTGATAATTCAAAAAAAGAGCTAGGATTTTTCCTGGCTCTTTGATTTTTGAGTGGTATCGTAGGTGATATAAAGAACGATTATTATACACTAGGTTTCTTTCGGGTTGAAATTGTTAAATGGTATAATAGTAATGGGAATGAATTAGGAGGGAATTGCTATGCCTAAGAAGATACTTTTTGCAGTTCTGATAGTTATTTCATTGTTCTTATGCAGTTCGGCTGTTAATAAGGCAATCACCTATGATAACGACTTCATTATTTCGTTAGCTAAAGGGTTAGATAAACGGTGGGAGGATGCCAGTTCGAATTACGAGGACACTACGGCGTACTATGAAAAGGCCACACAATTTGAGTTATCGGAAGTTGGAAGATATAAGGAAAGAACTTTTAAGGATAACAAACTCAAGAAATTAGCTATTGAATATATAAATGTTCTTGAGGATTCAAAAGAGTTAACATCGAAGGAAAATAATCATTACTCTTCTGATCGTTGGGTTGAGTACAGAAAAAAGAGATATGAATTGATACTTGATATTCATTCAATAAAGAAGATACCTGTCCAGGATACCAGGCACTTACGTGATATCGTAAACATAGGAATAAAAGTAAAGCAAGCAAATGAAATAATCCAAGCACTTAAAAAAATTTTTAAGGGGAACAACTTTACAATCAGTAAAAGTAGCGAAAATAGTGATGAATTGAATTGTTCTGCTACATTTGAGAATACTACCGGTTATTATCTAAAATATGTGCCTATGGCTATTGAAGCTTATAATAAGAATGGTAGGGTTATTTTTAGAAAGTCAGATGCGGCTATCATTGAGTGGAGTGAAGGAACAACTAAAGAATTAAATTTAACAGTTTATGATCCAAATCATGAATTCAATGAAATCAAAGTATTGTTGGATGAAAAATATCTCCAATTTAGATAAATCATTTTAGGTATTACTGTGAAACAAAAAAGAGGGGGGTGTCACTCCCTTTTTCTCCTATATAAATGATGCTATACTGGGCATATGAAAAAAGATTCTAAGTACATTATTACTTTGGTGGTCATTTTCCTCGCTCTTGGAGTCATGTTTTTGGTCTCTGCCTTAATGAAGAAAAATGAACCGAAGAAAAAAGTAACACCCCCTAGCACCGAACAGGTGATTGAAGATTCATCCTCGGAAGACATTCCAAAAGAAGATAAGTATGAGAGATGGCGTAAAGAGGCACTTGCGACCTTAGAAACACAAACACCTGCAGATGATGCTGACACGCAAACTGTAAAGAATGCTTTGAAAGAAATGTGTTCTTATGTTGAGACTGTTCAGAACGTAACCGATGTTAAGCCAGATTATCAAAATCACTTAACGATTACTAGCACTAAGATGCAGTATGAGCTTGTAGCGAAATTCATGCTAGGTTATAAGTACTCTGATGCTAAAACGCAAGTATTTAAAGCTAAAGCGGACAATGTTCGTCAGTTTGTCCTTGAGGTTGCTAACCCAGATGGTGCAAAACTCTATTTCTGTGGGAATTACGTTATGGGAACAACTCAAATAGAAGTAACATCAGTTCATGGAGTAGCTGAAGCTGATCATGCTGAACATGGACATGATTAAACGTAGTCAATCCGTCTTACATATCTTGTTTAGCTTCATCAAGAGATGGAGCTTTTCTTTATCTATTCAACTCTAATAGGAATTTTTGTCCCTGTGTAAGTGCATATCTTCTTAATCCTTGATATAATAGTGCCATAGCACAGGGATTAAAGAATTGGTGATAATAAGAGAATAGGATTAAAGAACGATTGGAGATGAGGAGTCATGGAAAAAGAAACAAAGCGTCTTTTAAGGAAGTTGGTCAGATTATTTGACGGACAGACTAAAGAGCATCTTTTAAAATATACTGATGAGGTTTCTGGACTAAATATTGAAGAACAACATAAATTAGCTCAAGAGTTACCTGCTAGACACTTAAGTGCTGAAATTTTAAGTGATATTCAACGAATCAAAAACGGTGAAGAACCACGTTTCTTCACTAAGGATGGACAATATAAGGGGCTATGTGTTGAAGAATACAACCAGCGTGACTTTATGACTCGTCAGCAACGTTACGTTCTAAGTTGGGCGTTCGGAATGCTACTCTTTTTAGCAGTCTTTACAATTGTATCTTGGAACTTTGTTCCCAACGTTATCCAAAAAATGGAAACAAGTACATCACTATTGAACTATACTGAGAACTATGGCACTCGTCCTGAACAGGTCTTTGCAATAGTTGTATGTGGTGTTTTATTGATATTACTTTCGGTAGTTGTTTCACTAGTATGTTTGAAGAGGTATCGTAAAAATACTGAAGAACCTATCAATGTTGTCTTAACCGATGATTTGAGATTATAAAAGCTGAAGCTTAAGCTTTGGCTTTTTTGGTGTTTTTAAACTTGATCGCTACATGTTACTGGGAAAATGTAGAGTGTCATAATGGGACTTTACGGTACTTGATATTTCCTAATTAAATAAATATATAGCCAGATTACTTTCAATGTTACATAATAAAAAGATAAAAGTACATGTAACTCGCACTTCATTATTAATTTGTTTGTACATGGTCGAATACAGGAACAGGTGCATTGTTATTGCGCTTGTTTTATATATCTATATTGATAAAATATAATCATGAGATAAATAAAAAACTAAGGGAACAGAATTCAGTATCATTTTGATTTAATAGTCTTTCTGTTTTATCTAGCAAAATAGGTATTTGGTTTAGCTAGATAAAGTAATCAAGGACTTTTAGTATAATGTGACGAATTCGGAAATGAAAGGAAAAAGTAATGTTTGATAAGTTAGATTATAGTATGAAGATGATGGCTCGAGAAATTGAAGGCCTAGAATTTGTTGAAGAAAAATACCTTCTGGACCCTAATGACCCTAAAGCTTTCAATTCGATGGAGGAAATTGAGCTTTATAAGGAATTGGCGAAGAAGTCAGCTATTGAGTTTCTTAAGGAAGAACCAGAATATTCTTCAAATCCATTTGAAGAGCTTATGAAAGATTGAGGAGAAGTAGCATAGCCTAGTGCTCTGTTACTAAAAGTTCAAAACAATCTATTGATAAATGGGTTACAGATGGCAATTCATCATTACTAGTTATTTATAGTTGTTAGTATTTAGGAGGTAAAAAATGACTTCAGTGACAAACCGTATTAAAGCAGTGAAACAACCTAGAGGTGGATATATACCATTGAAGCAGTTTTCAGCGATTACCTTAGATGACGGAAAAATTTTGAATTCAGATGAGTCGGTGTCGCCTGGACTTGTTGGTTCAGCTGTAGACTATCTATCACGTTTGATGAATGGTGCACAACCCAAAGAAGCGTTTAAGATTTCTTTAAATGGAGCATATCTGGTGGGTGAATTTGATAAGGCTACTTCACTATTAGACCAAATTGTTGGACTAGATAATCAATCAATTGCTGCTGCATGTATTCTGGTTGGTTATGATGTTGCTTTTAGAGCAGGAGCTGCTCGTTTTATGACAGTTGATACTATTCACGCTGATGAAACCACTATCGAAAATATTCGTATCATGGTACAGCGAAGTCTTCACTTCTTTGAAACCTATGGGCCAATTACTTTAGATGGATTTACATTCGGATCTGCATATACGGATACAATCACATCAGGTGATGGAGATTTCTTAACCAAGGATACTCTTTGGGATTTCAAGGTCATAAAATCAAAACCCAATAAGGATTATACCCTGCAGGTTCTTATATATTATTTAATGGGAATTCGTTCCAATCAACCAGAGTTTTTGAGTATATCAAAGCTAGGTTTCTTTAATCCACGACAAAATATAGTTTATCAGACAGCTATCGCTGATATTCCTAAGGAAGTTATTGAAACTGTTGAAAAGAATGTTATTGGCTATACAGACTAGATAGTGTGGGTTTGGGAGGTCCAATATGGAAATAGATCGTTATTGTAATAGTTGTTTGGGATACTACTCGTATGATATTGATGAAACAGATACTTACGAAAAGTGTCGTTGGTGTGGATCAGAAGATACTGAAGAAGCATGAGGTTAAAGGTATCCCAATGCCATTCTCTCTCTTTGTTTTTATATCAAGAGTATATGATAAGTACGATAACATACACTCTTGAAGTTTATTTGGAAGAGAGAGATTTCAACGCTAAATTAATTGCTTCAAGGTAGGCTCTATAATTTCTGTAGTAGGTAAAACTACTATAGGGATTATGGAGCAATTTTTTTATTTTTGGGGAGTAAATTTCCATAAACCAGTTAACAGAAGAACATTAACTATATTTTTCCCTGAATACCAGTAGGAACAGACTACAAATATTACTTAAGTAGGAGATGGAAGGTTTACAACGACAGGACGAGACCTTACCCCGTAATTGGCAATTTATATTAAAGGATAGTGCGAGTGTACTTGATCGAGTGTTGGAAGAGAATGAGGCGAGGAAGTTTATTAATTTGCAAACTAAAAGCACTGTCACTTCGCACTTAGTGCCAGCATAAATATATATAAATAAATACCTCACCCCAAGAATAGTGCCTAACTTCAAGTAATGAGAACTGCTGGTCAGGGGGCTGGGCGAGATATAGCTTATCACTATCGTGAAACAAATCAAAGAATATGGATACTGCAGCAACTAGAGGAGCAGGTACAACACTGCCCTGTAACTTTGACTTCTGGATCCATGTGAGCTTTATTAAAGACAAGAAAGAGGAATTTATCAAGTAAACCTTGAAGTTGATAAAGCAACGTCTAAAAAATAGTTCATTTTATATAACTTTTAAAAATTTAGGGCTCTCTGCGCTTGCTCTTGTAATTTCCTCTGTGCTACACTAATCTTAGTTTAAGAAAAGACGATTCAAAAATCTATGAAAGGAGAAGATTATGAATACACCTCGTATTAACCGC
>OGKO01001013.1_pt1 | contig 18118 bp, 12 predicted proteins | sample 1572451 | NCBI WGS metagenome assembly OGKO01 (sample SAMEA2582089, study PRJEB24529) | metagenome | biome: Human gut stool | place: China | collected 2011 | reverse complement strand
CCCACAAGTCGTGGCCGAACTATTTATCGCCTGGAGAGACCTAACAAGATAAAACATTGGGGGGAAGAGAAGAATAAGTAGGGAGAGATGAAGTAATAGGGGAGAGAAAAAGGAGGAGAATTTATAGGAAATAAATTTCTAAACATAAAATGTTATATTTAAGATAAGCAAAAGACCATATCAAAGGATAAATTCTTTGATATGGTCTTATTACTTTATATAAAATGATTTTGATAGTTCTAATTATCAAGTAAGTTCTAGTATTCTCGATTGGGTTTTCATTGCGATTTTACCTTTGGCAGCAAATTGATTACTACTAATAGCATCTGCCATAGCTTGTAGTTTCTTGTCATCAGCATTAATAAATAGTAATAGTTTTTGTGTTGCTCTTGAACATGCAATATAGAAATTGCGTTTTTTTTCTTCATCATTAAAGCAATCTTCATCTATATCAATAATTATTACTACACGACTTTCAAGTCCTTTAAATTTTTTTGCTGTAGTAAATAAAACTGATGAATTACTTTTTTCTCTAAGTATTGGTATCCCAGATAACTTATTTGTATTATGTAAAATTGAATCTAGCTCTGTACGTAAAGAGAGAATCGTAATGTCACTATATTCATATCCATACTTATCACTTGTAAGTATATTTAGTAACTTAGCAAGCATAGGAAGGGATTCCCCTTTAACAAAACTAATAGAGGTTTGCTCTCCACTGACCATTGTAATTTTTTGGTTTAGTTCAATATCAATAACATTATAAGCGGTTAATGCAATCTCACGAGTATTACGACAGTTTTTAGTTAAAAGTAGTTTGCATTCTGAATTTAAGATCCATTCAGGAACTTCTCGTGTCGTTGAAAGTTGGTTTTTGTCATAAAAAACAAAGAAGTGTCCATCTCTTAGCTCTACTAAATCTTTGAAATATAATATTTCGCTGTTTTCAAAGTCTTGTGCTTCATCAATAATTACATCGTCATAATTTAATTCATCCCAATCTATTTGTTGTAATGCTTTAACGCGAAGCTCTTTTGTAGATGTATCTAAACCTGGGCGATAATAAGCGATGAGTGAATTGATATTAAAATAAGTTACATTTTCATATGGATAACGATGAAGTAGATCTGTAAATAGGAGTTTATTAAAACAAAGAAATAATACTTTTCTTCCTTCTATTCCAAATCTACGAGCAGCTTCTTTTGCAATTAATGTTTTTCCTGTTCCTGCTACGCCTTGTATTGTAGCACTTTTTTGCTCTGAAATATAATCGAGTAAGCCTATTTGTTCATTAGTAAGCTTTAGAAATGCATGTTCAAGCTCACCTTTTCTAGCGGCAGGAGCAGTAATTAGTTCAAAGTCCATTGCTATGTGATCAAGTATTTTTTGAAATTCTGCATCCGTAATATTAGTTTTTTGGCGATTGTAATAAAAGTTAAATATATCGTATATGAACTGTTTCTCTTTATTAAAGTGCTCATTACCGAGAACTGCTCCTGAAATTTCACGATACTTAAGAGGAAAGCTTGATATCTTATCTGATATATTTACATTTGGAAACCATACAGCTGCTTCTATAGGGAAGCGGTCACTTAGATTTGTTGCGATAGAGTCTATCACTTTTCTATAATGATAGACTCCATCAATTGCTTGTGATAGGGGGTCATTTTTCTTTTCTGGGTTTAATATACTTACCTCATTGGTTTTGCTATTGATTTGATGAAAAACTGTACCATGACACTCAATGTCACCACCTTTTACTTCAAGTACAATTGCCCCAAGCAGTTTATGTAAGATAAGAAAGTCATTTTCCTTCCACGTAGACTTCCATTTGTTTCCTCTTTTTACCCATTGAACAGAGTGGAAAATATAAAATTCATCACTTAATTTAGAAAGTGCATCATAGACTCTTATTTCGGAGTAAGGCAATTCTGATAAATCTTCTTTTAGTGGATAAATCTGTGCCATCTTATTCTAAAACCTCTTTAATTTTTTCATAATCTATCTCATTGATTCTATATGCATGCCATCCTCTAATACGGAAAGACTCCATAACTATATCTGAGGTGTCTTGTTGGCATATTAAGGTGTCCTTAGATGGCCAAGACATTAGAATGTCATTTCCTATTTCAGATTTTTTTATTTGTGTTTGTAAATATTCGGGTATTTTTACTCCTGAAGCTATTAACTTATTTATAATTACGTGATCATTTTCATCAAAAAATGAACGAAGTTCAGCCCACTCATTATACATATGTGTTTGGTATGATTGCTCTTTATCAATAGAACGAGACATTTTAACAGATTTGACATTCATTGGCTTTACATTACATAGGACATCATAGCCAAGGAAGTAATCTTCTATATAGTTCCAGCGTTCTTCATTAGTCTTTAGGCCATTAAAGAATTGGAGTAGAACTTCAACATCTCGATCATGTTTTTGTTTGGCTCTTGTTACATAGTTATTTGTATAATATGTACTTCCCATCACAATATTTTTAATTTTATTTGGATCATTTAGCCGAATAAAAATCTCTGGTTCTTCACCACCGAGTACTTCATATGTAATGTAGTCAAAGATAGAAAGCAGTTTTAAGGCTATCATTGACGTATCATCTGTTGAGAGGCTTAAATAACTTGAATATGATGAAGAATTAGTAACAGTAGTGATATTACTTATAATTCGTGATTTTGTTATTGATTTGCGCATATATTCTTTGAAGTTACCATGTGCTAATGAATATACAGTTTTACCTGTTGCTTCGATAGTTCTATGCTTTACACAGGTACCATTTGGATCAACAAGCTCAAATAGTGAATTTGCAATAATTCGAGCTTTACCAATCCCGTATCTTTCTCTAAGTATTTTTGCAAAATCTTCTGTTGTAAAAAACTTTTTCTTCATTTCTGAATATAATAGATTTCCAATATACTCGAAGTCTTCAAGGATAGTTGGTCGAAGGTCACAAAGAAGCATTTCATCTCGTGCTTCTATATTAACTTTTTGACGAGGTGTTATACAGTTACGAATTTCTGGCATTATATCGACTTTATCTTTGGCGGTAGAACTAGCGTTAAAGTACCAGTATTTAAATTGTGGGAAAGAAATATTAGGATGGAACTCTTCCCATATTTGCTTTAGATCGATAGAGTAGATATCCCCAGGATCACTAAGCAAAACCCCATCAGCTTGACGCTCTTTATAACGTCCTTTTTCTATGAATTTAAGACATTTTGCATATTTAGATTTTGATACGATAGTCTCATCCTCTTTACGAATACAAATATATGCCTTTGTAAAAACACTTTGTGGTCGAGAAATTATGACTTTAAAATTGTACTTGTCGTAAAAGTCTTTTTCAAGCATTAATAAACAAGTTTTGAGCTTATTAATACATGACTTTTCATCCTTAACGCCTTTGCCATTAAAAATATAGGTGAATGATTCAGGAGAAATCAAAAAACTGCGATTGTTATTTTTACTACGGTATGTATCATAAATTCCTGATAATACAGCTTTTATTTGATATTGGCGTATTTGAGACATTCCAAAGAGAACTTTCATAAATGTAAGATCATTATAAAAATTATCTGTTATCGCTCTTCCTTTTATCCCCTTTTTACGAGCTGCCCGACCAATTTCTTGCACATAATCACAAAGATTTCCCGTAACTGCATAATGATATACATTCTCTACATCATCAACATCAACTCCCATTCCGAAAGCTTTTGTGGCTAACATTATAGGTGTAGTTCCCTTGCGGAATCCTTCGAATGTTTGTCTTTTAGCTTCGTTAAAGGCTTCAGCAGACATATCATTAATATTTTTGCCAGTATAAGTACCAATTCTTTTATCAGTTGTTATACCTGCGAATCCTTGTAGTCCTTTTGAAGCATTTCTAGCATAGGACGCATATGGGAAATATACAATAGTTTTAGTGTTATGTTCAAGCCATTGTAAAAGTCTTTTATTTAATGCTATAGTTTTTTGTTCTTCATATTCTGCTTTTGGCAACTTTGTTTTTGGTCCACAGTGATTAATTTCAAATTGAATATCATCACGACGTACGTAACCTATATACTTTATAGGATTTTCCATATATAAGCTGATAATAGTATCGCTTACAGAATCATCAAAGCCACCATTTATTGCGGTTGCAGTAAATGCACAAATTGGAAAGTGATATGTTTTTTGGTTTCTACCTTTCTTTGTTTGGATTTGATTTCTTAATCTATTAATATAACCTCCAAGGTACCAATAGTCTGGTCGGAAACCTACACCCCATGTTGTTACAATATGAGCTTCATCGATAATAAAAAGTCCGATTTCACGATCGCCGATGATTGCTTCTATAGAATATGATAATAATGTTTCTGGGCTTAGATATAGTAAATCAACTTCTCCATTTTTAATTCTTTGTAGAACGGCTTCTTTTTCTACTTGTGATATTAGATCGGAGTTAAATACTTCTACTCTAGTATATCCATTCCTATTGAGTTTTTCTTTTTGGTCTTGCATTAAGGCTTTTACAGGTTCAATGATAATTGTTAGTTTATTATGTTTTTTTGCAAGATAGACTGCAGGAATTTGAAACATTACTGATTTTCCTGCACCTGTAGAAGCAGTGATAAAGATATCTCTGAATGTATTATTAGGATCATAAGAGTTTTCAGCTTGGTGAATAATTTCTTGAATTATTTGGCCTTGTGATAGTTCTACTGTTTCTTTATCTATGTCGGGATTTTTATAGAATTTTATATTTCTAAAATTTGTAAAGCCTTCTATCCCTATATCATTTCTAGCAATATCTATAAGTTCCTTTTCTTTTTCTGCATTTTCCGGAAGGATTTCATGATAATTAATAAGACGAATTTTATTTGCAAGACAATATGATTGTAAAGAGGATTGTATTCTATCAGAAGCAAGACCTTTAGTTGAATTTAATCCAATTATATTTGGCTTGATAACCATTATTTGAGATAGAGCACGAAGATAAGCTTCAATATCTTCGTTTAAAAAGATATTGTAATCTGCCTTATCTTGGCTATCCTCAACTTTAATATTGGAAGGATAATAATCATGTATAGGAGGTTTTTCTTCGCTTTCATATTCGTAATTATAGAAACTTCCATAATGTATATCATCAATTGTAATTAGCGTATTATAGACCTCAAGAAATCTTTTACATTCTTCACTACTTCCATTTGTATTATCCGTATTAATGGCCGTATTTATCTCTTGAATAAGATCGTTGTTTAGTTCAAATGGTATTGGATAATAATCTGGATAGAGATTATTCTTATAAATTGAGACTTTGAGATCATAATCGCGAATAGCATCTTCAATCCGTGTTTTTATCAGCGTATATTCCTCATAAGTGATCCAAGCTGATTCGTCATCGTCTAGTTCAAGTAATGCAATATCTAATTGCTTTTTTATTTTTTTGTCGAAAAGGAGTACATTTTTTTTTAATTCTAAGGAATTCTCAATAAGAGGTGTATCATCTAGTTGTTCTAAAAAAGGTAGATCAAATCCTTTGTAAATCTTTATTTCCATATCTTTCTCTCCATTTCTTCGTACCATTACAATTAGTAATGATTGTTTTGAGTCTATCTTTTGTGTGAGTATATTCCATAAATATTAGATGATATTTAAATGTGTAAAGTTTATGTCATTATTTATGACTTTTATAAAAGATAGACTTTTTTGGGGCCCCTTTAAATCTAAACACTGCTACAAATTCATCGTATCTTCATTATATATTTTATAAGTTTACAAATCTAGACTTTAATTCTCATCAATATAAAAAAATCGACGAAGTTGGAAAGCTTGCACCAAGTTCTATCGATTTTAAAAATATAGTTATTTAATAAGGATTGTGTATATAAAATATGTTTGAGATGTTAGTGATACATTAATTCGTATATTATAATTAATCTATAAATATATCTATTGATGAATATTATAAGAAGGATGATGAGCATGACTAGGAATACACATGGTGGCGGTGCGCAAACAAATATTAATGGACTACGTTTTGAAGCTGAAACGAGTCTTGAAGATGTTTTGCAGGAGGCAGGTTATAAAGTAATAAATAAAGAAGTTTATGATAACAATAAATTTATAGGTTTGAGTGTTTCCAAACATAGTCTATATGAATATTTTTTAATACCTAAAGGAATAGATTATAAAAACTATAATTCTGTAAAATGGTTACCTGATGAGTGTTTTGTAAATTATAAGACAAAAACAGGATATATTATTGAAAAGAAATTCCAAAATTCACCTGGTTCTGTTGATGAAAAGCTTGCTGCATGTGATTTTAAAAGACGCGAATATTTGAAGTTATTTTCTTTACTAGATTATGACGTAGAATATATATATGTTTTTAATGATTGGTTTAAACAACCAAAATACAAGGATGTTTTAGAGTATATTAAGGCAGTAGGTTGTCATTATTATTTTAATGAAATTCCATTATGCTGCATTGGTTTATAGTTAATAAAATAGATTAATATAATAAAGAGTATTATATTAATAAAAATGATTTGCTATCCTTCTAGAACTAGAATAAAATTATGTTAATAGATTTGGAAGGAGTAAAATAATGAAGTATATATCCGCAAAGGAAGCTGCTGATAAATGGGGAATTTCGCAACGAAGAGTATCATCTTTATGCGCTGAAAATCGTATTATAGATGCACAGCGAGTAGGGAATATGTGGATTATTCCAGAAAGTGCTACTAAACCAGTAGATGGCAGATGCAATAAAATGAGTAAAGAGATTTTGATAAAACCATTTTTAAAATGGGCTGGGGGAAAAGGGCAACTTCTTGATAAAATTAAAGAATATTATCCATTTGAAGAAGGAAATATAACTAGATATGCCGAACCATTTATAGGTGGCGGTGCAGTTTTATTTGATATCCTTAGTAAGTATCAATTAGATGAGGTCTATATTAGCGATATTAATGCTGATCTGATTAATACATATAGGGCCATACGTGATGATGTAGATAAGGTAATTGGATTTTTGAAGTCGATGGAAGAAAAATTTCTTTCTTTTGAAATTGAAGAACGTAAAAATTATTTCTATCAACAAAGGGATAGATTTAATAGCTTAAAGATTGAAAATCATAATAAGGTTGATTTAGAAAAAGCCGCATTAATGATTTTTTTAAACAAGACTTGTTTTAACGGATTGTATAGAGTAAACAAAAAAGGGTTATTTAATGTTCCTATGGGCAGCTATAAAAAGCCAACCATTTGCGACGAAAAGAATCTTCGTGCTGTTTCTGAATGTTTGCAAAATGTAATAATTGTTCATGGAGATTATAAACAGTCTGAAAGTTTTATTGATAGACGTACCTTTGTTTATTTTGATCCTCCATATCGGCCAATAACAGAATCCGCTAGTTTTACAGCCTATACAGAATATGATTTTAATGATAAAGAACAGATAGAGTTAGCTGAATTTGTTAATAAAATCAATAAAATGGGAGCGAAGATAGTTATTAGTAATTCAGATCCTAAAAATATAGATGAAAATGACAATTTTTTTGATGAAATTTACTCATCCCATATGATTAAACGTGTTGATGCAACACGTATGATTAATAGCAATGCGAAAAAACGGGGAAAAATTAAGGAATTATTGATTTCTAATTTTTAGTAGGGAAGCGTATATATGGTAAAACGTGATTTTATTGAATGGTTATCTGGATTTAGGCCTAGTATTGCGGATTATGGATTTTATATCAATTTTGATAAGGTCTATCGTAATGTTGATAATATAAAAGTTGAATTAAATATCTTAAATTCATTAATTGGCTCTAATAATATTGAAGAAGAGTTTAGATGTATACTATTAAAATATCCAGAAATATTACAATGTATTCCTATATTATTGGCTGTTCGTACTAGTGAAATATATTGTCAAGATGATCGAGGGGGTGTTTTATTTAATTTTAATCCTAAAAAGCTTTCAGTATCTATGGGAGATAACTTAGAGAAGTATGTATATTTTATGGAAGAAACAGGATTATTTAATTTACTTAGAAATCATATAATAAATAATTTAGTAGATTATGTGATGGGCATTGAAACTGGGCTTGATTCTAATGGTCGGAAAAATCGTGGTGGGCATTTAATGGAAGACCTTGTTGAACAATTTATAATTAAGGCTGGTTTTGTTAAGGGTATTAACTATTTTAAAGAAATGTATATTCACGAGATTACAGAAAAATGGGGAATAGATTTATTTGCAATCTCTAATCAAGGTACAACTGAGAAACGTTTTGATTTTGTTGTAAAAACAGATGAGATGATATATGTTATCGAAACAAATTTCTATAGTGGTAGAGGAAGTAAATTAAATGAAACTGCTCGTAGTTATAAGACCCTTGCATTAGAATCTAATACTATTGATGGTATTACATTTGTATGGTTCACAGATGGTAAAGGTTGGAATAGTGCTAAAAATAATTTAAAAGAAACATTTGATGTTATGGAACATATTTATAATATTAAGGACTTAGAAAATAATATAATTAGCGAGGTCTTTAAATAATGGCTAAGAAAATAACAAAATGGGAACCAGAGGATTTTGAATTAGAGATGACAACCCATTGGTCTTTTCCAAAACGTGGTGACTGGGCTACTCATGATGCAAAATGGAGAGGTAATTGGTCCCCATATATTCCGAGAAATTTATTGCTTCGATATTCCCAAGAAGGTGATTTAATACTCGATCAATTTGCTGGTGGGGGCACTACTTTGGTTGAATCAAAATTGCTTAATCGAGATATTATTGGTGTTGATATAAATGATATAGCACTTCAAAGATGTAGTGAAAAAATCGATTTTGATTATGAACTTGCTAAGGGGAAGGTTAAGTTACGTAAAGGTGATGCACGTAACCTAGATTTTATTTCTGATGAAAGTATTGATTTTATTTGTACACATCCACCATATGCTAATATTATTAAGTATAGTGAAGATATTGAGGGGGATTTATCCCAGTTAAAAGTTCCGGAATTCCTTGCAGAAATGAAATTAGTCGCATCTGAATCTTATCGTGTTTTAAGACGAGGTAAATTTTGTGCGATTTTAATGGGGGATACACGCCAAAAAGGTCATATGATTCCAATGTCCTTTGATGTTATGCGTATATTTGAGAATGCAGGATTTAAGTTGAAGGAGCTTATTATTAAAGAGCAACATAATTGTAGAGCAACAGGATACTGGAAAACGAATAGTGTTAAATATAATTTTTTATTAATTGCACACGAATATCTATTTGTATTTAAAAAGTAACTGTTATATCTATTTCCTTATAATATTATGTGAAGTGTCCTTATTTTATTGAATATAATTTAGTTTCTCTATAGCGAGTATTAATTAAATTTAATTGATACTCGCTATTTCTTTTATAAAGTTTAGATAATTTAGTAGGTAATAGAAATTAATCATGCATCTTTGTTATTTTTAAATTTTTCATGAATGTGTTATTGTTATATTTGTAATGAGTTAAATGCACTTTATACCGTTAAGAGGCATAATGTGTAATTAAACACATTAGGTATATTGTTATTAGTTTTAATAGAATAGTTAAATGTATTAGCCCACAGTGTGCTAGTGCGTTTCTTTGGATATGAATATGGTTCAATCAATAGAGCGTGGTATTGAGATACTCAGGTTGTTAGAGGCGGGCCCGCTTGGTGTGACTGAGTTGGCGAATGCGACGGCGTTGCCGAAGACGACAGTCCATCGGTTGCTCAAGACCTTTGCGGCTTATCATTGGGTTGAGTTCAATGGGGCCAAGAAGTATCAGTTGTCTTGGGGCGTTTTGCCTATGGCAAAGTCCTTTCTTACGTCCTTGGATGTGCGTGCCATTGCGCAGCCGTATATGGTGGCTATTCGCGATCAGTTGCAGCAGTCTGTGAATTTATTCTTGGCGCAGGGCGATTATCGCATCTGTATCGAGCGCGTTGCGGCGGACAAGCCGTTGCGTCATGATATCAAGATTGGTACGGTGTATCCTATCTTTAAAGGGGCGGCCGGCAAGATTTTTGGGGCCTATCTAGGAGACTCCAAGGATACTGATATGAGTGCTAGTGAAAGCTCACAAATTCATCATGATGGGTATGTAGTAACACGAGGTAATCGGGTGCCTGATGCGGCATCGATTGCAGTTCCTATTTTCTCCTTTGGCAATAAGCTGGAGGCGGTAATGACCATCTCTGGTCCGATCGGGGACTACACGGAAGAGCGCGTTAAAGAGTATCTATCTGTTATGTTGGCATTAGCTCAAACCATTTCTAAACAAATGGGGGCGACCTTATAAATTTATTTTACCTATTAAATGGAATGACGTTCCATTATATGGAACAAACATTAGCGCATTAATAGACAAATAAATAGAATGATAGATACATAAAAATAGGTTATTAGATACAGGTTTCATAAGGCTTGTATTGGTAGGTATATAAATTTATGTTTTTATAGTGTGTATGTTGGAGGTAGAAATGAGTCAGCTTTTACAAGAAATCGAATCATTAAGACAACCCATGAAGGAGTTGAACGATTTCATTTTCGATCATCCTGAGCTAGGGAACGAAGAGTTCAAAGCTCATGAGTTATTGACGAATTTATTGGAGAAGGAAGGATTTACCGTAGATCGCGAGGTGAGTGGTCTTAAGACTGCCTTTAGAGCGGTGTACCACGTCAACGGTGGCGGTCCTAAGATTGGTCTACTTTGCGAGTATGATGCCCTTGAAGGCTTGGGCCATGCGTGTGGTCATAACTTACAAGGTCCATCCATCTGTACAGCGGCGATTGCTTTGAAACGTACGTTGCAAGCGCCTTGTACGCTCGTTGTGTACGGTACGCCTGCAGAGGAAACAGCAAGCGGCAAGCTCGTTATGGCTCGCGAAGGGGTCTTTGACGATTTAGATCTTGCTTTCATGATGCACGGCAGCGATACGACGACGGTAGACGGCAAGTCTTTGGCGCTAAATCTCGTGAATATCAAGTTCCACGGCAAGTCTGCTCACGCCGCGATTGCGCCAGAGAAGGGTATCAGTGCGTTAGATGCGGTATTGTTGTTCTTCAACGGCATGGAGTACTTGCGTGAGCATGTGCCAACTGAAGTTCGTATGCACGGTATCATCACTGACGGCGGCAAGGCGGCGAATATTGTTCCAGATTATGCGTGTACTCAATGGTATATTCGTTCTTCTAGTCGCATTCGTCTCGATGAGATTGTGGAGCGCGTGAAAAATGTAGCTCAAGGGGCAGCGTTACAGGTAGGCGCTACCATGGAATGGGAAGAGGTTAAGGCCTACGACAACAAAGTCAATGTACAAACCTTGAACGATATACTTTTAAAAAATGCAGAAAAGGTAGGGGCCCCAGATATTTCTGAGCCTCGCAAGGTGACGGGATCCACCGATTTCTCTAGCGTGACGTTCCGCGTGCCAGGCGCTTGCTTGCGCGTGAAATTCGTAGGCAAGGGCGTAACTAGTCATTCTCAGGAATGGTTAGACAATGGTAAAAGCCAGCTCGCTGAGGATGCTATCATGTATGGTGCAAAGGGCATTGCTTTGTCTGTGGAGGAAATCCTTGAAACGCCAGGCTTGTTAGAAAAAATCAAAGAAGATTTCAAGCAAGCAAAGGAAAACTTCTAAGTATTGTGTTGTGAATGGAGGGAATATGTATGAATTTGTTAGTTTGTTTATTGGTTATTGTCATAACGGGAACGCTTGTTATTAAGAAGTTTAAAGCACAAACCGTATTGTTGTTGGGCGGTCTCATTATGATGTTCGCCGCGTACTTGTTAGGCTACACAACATCCTTCGTAGAGGCAAAAAAAGCTACAGGGGTTTTATTCTTTGACGCTTTTGAATTCATTAATATTACCACTGCCAAAGATGCGGCGAACCTTGGTCTCATGATTATGACTTGTACTGGTTTTGCGAAGTACATGGACCACATTGGTGCCAGCTCTCGCCTCGTTGTAACAGCTATTAAACCACTTGGTAAAATGAAATCTGCGTACCTAGTAATGGCGCTAACATTTATCCTCAATATGTTTATGTCTCTAGTTATTCCGAGTGCATCTGGTCTTGCGATGCTCATGATGGTAACTATCTTCCCAATTCTCGTGCGTTTAGGCGTTAGTCCAGTAGGTGCTGCTGCGGCTGTTGCTACAGGTCACTTGCTCGACATCGGTCCTGCATCTGCTACTACATTACTCGTATCTAAAACTGTAAACATGCCTGTTCATGAATACTTTGTTGGGTATCAGTTGAAAGTATATATTATCTGTGGTGTAATGGCAGCTATTGCTCATTTCGTATGGCAAAAATATTTGGATAAAAAGTCTGGTCATGTTCCTACAGAATACGTTGAAGCTCATAAATCTGATGAACTTGAAGTAGGTCCATTGCCTTATATTTTCTTACCATTGTTACCGTTAATCTTTATCCTTGGATTCAGCGATTATGGTATTCAAGGTGTTAAAATGAACGTAAATCTTGCGATGTTCCTTAGCTTATTCATCGCTATGGGCTGCGAACTCATTCGTCATCGTGACTTCCGTAAAATGGCGGCGAGCATCCAAACATTCTTTAAAGGTATGGGCGACCAATTTGCCAACACTGTAACATTGATCGTTGCGGGTGAAACATTCGCTTTCGGTTTGACTTCCCTAGGAATCGTAAAAGAATTCGTTGCTGCTATCCAAGGTCTTGCTATCTCTGCTGATGTAGTAGGTGTAATCGTATCTACAATTATTACAGGTTTAAGTATTGTAATGGGTTCTGGTGTTGCATCTATGTTCGCATTTGCTCCACTAGTGCCTAACTTTGCAGCTGATTTAGGTGGCAATGCGACAACAATCCTTCTTGGTATGCAAAATGCGGCTAGCGTAGGCCGTCTGCTTAGCCCAATCAGTGCTGTTATGATCGCCGTAGCAGGTATTGCAAATATCTCTAGCTTCGATCTTGTAAAACGTACAAGCGTACCTGTAATCGTTACATTCATTACAAGTACAATTGCGATTTTGCTTATTCACTAATCCTGCATAGGAATTTGTTGGTACATAGTGACTAGCTTGCTATTGGCACTAAAAATAAATCACTAAAAACAAAATATATAAATTATTAAAGGCTCTACCATATTTTGAGGTAGAGCCTTACGTATGTTATTTAATAAGTAGCTTTCATATGCCTAAACTTTAAGTGGTAAAGTAATAAATAGTATAAATCAATCGTATTCTTATATAATATTAAATCTCTCGTATACTATTGCCGTCTATTATTGGTGCATCTAATGTAATATGAACTTTTTCGTCGGAATTATTTAATATTAATTCTACGGCCTTTGTACCTAGTTCGTAGAGTGGAATTGCTGCAGTAGTTAGTTTTGGCATCATATAACTGTTATCTGGTAAGCCACCGATACTGATAAAGGATATATCATCTGGTATTTTTAGGCCTAGGTCTAGGCAACCATTCATAGCACTAATTGCGATATTATCATTAGCACAGTAAATAGCTGTACAGTTTTTATTGTTCCTGATGACTTGTTGAGCGAACGCATATCCTTCCTTCCAAAAGTTACTTGCATAGAAAATTTGGCTAGTATTTGATGGGATATTATAGTCCTTTAATGCTTGTAAATAACCTTGTAGACGTTCTTGAGCGGTAAAGATTTCTTCTGGGCCGCCAATATAAGCGATATGTTTATGTCCTTTTTTTATTAGGTATTCTGTATTTTTGTAGCTTGTCTTTATATTATCGATCATAATAGTATGCACTAGAGGATCTATAGTAGGTCCTTGTGGTGCTAATGCTACAATTTGCCGCTGAGTTTTAGCATATGCGTGGATTTCATTTAATAAAAGAGATTGGTACTCTTTGGTGTTATAGCCACCACCGCTTAAGATTAGACCTCTTACTTTGTGTTGGGCAAATAAACGGTGATAATTGCTTTCGTGACTAAAATTATGTCCTGTATTACAGGCAAATGTAAGAATGTTATTTTGTAATGAAGTTTCAGATACACCACGACAAATTTCACCATAGTATGGATCTGCTAGATTACGACCGATAAATGCTAATACATTTGTATAATTTGCTCTAAGATTCTGCGCAGCTGCATCTGGTTGATAATTTAATTCTTTGATAGCTTTTAATACCTTTTCTCGTGTTTTTTCTGATACTCGATGAGGACTATTATTGATTACTCTTGATACAGTTGTTATAGATACGCCTGCGTAAGTAGCTACATCTTCTATTGAATTGCGCATAGTATTTGATTCCTTTCATAAAATTGTGTATTCAGTATATCATGAGATTTATATCGATGTTTAGAGTATTATATTTTAAATTTGTACAATCGTAAAAAATTTTCTTGACATATTTTATCACTAGTGGTATTCTCTAATCAAGGAAATGGAAAACGTTTTCCAAATGTTAGATATAGTATATCAATTATATGGTTATTGGTATACAGCAAATTTTTTTACATCAAATGGAAAACGTTTTCCTTACAGGTTAGAATAGATTTGAGATGTGTTTAATGTAGTCTATCACTGTCAATCCTTGTGAAAACCGGTTTAAATTTGTAGTTATATGCAATTATTAGAAAAGGAAGTGCATTATCATGAGTGAAAAATGGATTGGTTTGAACCCTGCGATTATGGTACCTTTAAATGACGATTTATCTATTAATGAAAAAGAATTGCGTAATTATGTAGAATGGTTGATTACTTTTAAACATATTACTGGTCTAGTAACTAATGGTCACACTGGTGAAATTACAGGTTTTAACCGTGAAGAACGTAAACGTGTAACAGAAATTGTAGCTGATCAAGCTAAAGGTCGTGTTCGTGTGATCTCTGGTGTAAGTGCGGAAGGTACTTTAGAAGCTATTGAACATGCTAAAGATGCTCAAGAAGCTGGTGCTGATGGTATTTTATTGATGCCTCCACATGTATGGTTACGTTTTGGTATGAAACAAGCTTCTGCTATTAAATTCGTTAAAGATGTAGCAGATGCAATTGATATCGGTATTGTTATTCACTTATATCCTGCAAATACTAAGGGGTTCTATCCAGTTCAAACATTGCTTGAAATGTGTAAAATTCCTAATGTTAAAGCCATTAAAATGGGTACTCGTGATGAGGCTCTTTATGAAAGAGATATCTTCATCCTTAAAGAGAAAGCTCCTCATGTAGGCCTTTGGACTTGTCATGATGAATATATCTGTACATCCTTGTTACCAGGTATGGATGGTGCATTAATTGGTTTCTGTGGTTGTGTGCCTGATTTGATTAGTGAAATGTACCAAGCTGTTCTTGATGGTGACTTATTCAAAATCCGCAAAGCAAATGAACCTGTACAACGTATGTCTGCTGCAATTTATGGTACAGGCGAGCCTACAGGTGAAGCACATGCTCGCATGAAAGAAGCATTATACCAACGTAAAGTATTCAGCAACCCTGTAATGCGTCCACCACTCATTGCACTTTCACAAGAAGAAAAAGATAGTGTAACAGAAGCTATTAAACTAGGTGGTGTAAAACCAGTTAACTTAGTATAAATCGTATTTGAATCGATGGACTAGTAACTCATATTGCTATCAATATTAAGAGGGGACTATCCAGTGATAGTTCCCTTTTTTCGTAAATCATCCACCAAAGGAGACCGTTATGGGGAAGGTTGTAATAGATGGTAAAGAAATAAAACGAGTGGGCATTAAGGAAATTGTTCGCCGAGTAGGCCCAGGATTAATTTTAACGGGTGTTGTTATTGGACCTGGTAATATTACCATGTCTGCTATGCTAGGTGCTAATTATGGATATGATATGCTATGGCTCTTATTACCAATTATATTCATGGGTGTAACATTTATGTTAGTGTCTTATCGCTTGGGGATGCTAAGTGGTATGCCAATTATTCATGCTATACGTCATTATTATGGTAAAAGAGCTGCACAAGTAGTTGGTGTTGCAATGTTTTTATCATGTTTCTTCTTCACACTAGGTAATATCACGGGCACTGGTGCCGGTATGGAGTTAATTTTCGATATTAACTGGAAGGCTGGAGCACTTATAATGCTTGCTGTCCTTGGTTACTGTTATTTTTCAAAAGGTGTATACAATAAGGTAGAAAAAGGGATCTTGATTTGTATCATTGCTATGATACTTGCCTTTTATGCTACGTTAGGAGCTGTTGGTGGTCCTAATTGGTATGAAATGGGGCATGGCTTTACTCATTGGGGCTTTGTAGCAGGCAGTCTAGCAACTGCTATTGGGTATATTAGTACAAATGCTGCTGTTACTGCTGGTGTATACGGTACCTATCTTGGTTTAGAGAAAAAGTGGAAAAAAGAAGATCTTTTCAATGGTATTATGTTTGCAGATTCTTTAGTTCATGTCATTTCCGTTGTATTGATTTCTGGTGCTATCGTATTAGTTGGCGCCATTGTGTTACATCCTCAAGGGCTAGCGATTAAACAACCAGCACAGTTAGCTGAGCTCTTATCACCGTTTATGGGACATTATGCTAAATATGTTATGGGCGTTGCATTATTAGGGGCTGGTTTTTCCTCTCTATTGGGAAATACACAACGTGGCATGGTGTTATTTAATGCGGGCTTTAATTTACCTGTAGGGCTCGAATCTAAGGAAATTAAAATTGGTTGTTTGATCTCTTTAGTATTAGCGACTATCATCTGTTTTGCATATGATGGCTCACCTACACAATTAATTTATATTGCTAACATCGCAACAGCAATTGCTACACCTGTAGCAGGGTTCTTTATTACCCGTATGATTTTTAAATCTGATATAAATGAAGGTTTTGTAAATCCTACATTGTTGAAATATTCTATGTTAGTGAGTTACTTGTTTGTGTTGGTTGTTACTGTATTTGCTTTAGGAAAGTCTGTACCGTTACTTTTAAAAAGTTTTGGCTTATAATTAATTCTCTAGATTGTACAAGGTATTTTACAAAAGAGTAAAACTCTATAATCCCATTAAGACTAAAATAGCAACTCATTAATTCTATGCGATTAATGAGTTGCTATTTTTTATTTTAAAAAATGAATAAACAATGAAAATTAATCATTGAAATAAAAATAAGCTAGACTTATAATTGTGGTATATTGTGAAATTTTAGGTTACTATTAGTTTTTGCATGTTTATGTTAGTTAGATCATACTATAAGGGGTTGTATGGCTAGGGTTTTACTATAAATTCAGGGGGAGTAATTATGAATAAGAAGTTGTTAGTATTAGCTGGGATTATGTCTGTGTTGAGCATTAATGTGATGGCAGAAGCAGATATGAGAACAACTGTAGGTGGTCTTAATAATATTACGGTAGATGAAACTGAAAATGAGCATGGACAGAAGAATTATACTGTTGGACTGAGCGAAGATGTTCAAGGTCTTCGATCCATTGAGGTTGCAGATGATCCAACGGGAAGAGATAAATATGTTGAAATAAATGGTAATGAACTCAAGGTATCTCATACTGATGGCATTAAATATTCTAGCTTAACCTTAGATGGGTTAGTTGTTGAAAGCAATACCGATCAGATTAATAGAACCACGTATGGCCCTAATGGCATTGTGATTGAAAAAGCCGATGGGGATAATAATGCTGATACTATCATTTCTTTAACAGATAACGGCCTCAATAATGGTAATCATAAGATTGTAAATGTGTCCAAGGGTGAGGTTTCTAAAACGTCTACGGATGTTATCAATGGCAGCCAGTTGCACGAGGTAAAAACGCAGGTCGATAATAATACGAATCGCATTTCCACGCTTGAAAAGAATACCGTGAATATTGGTGACAAGGTGCTCAACAATGCCAAGTCCTATACGGATCGTCAAGTCTCCAAGGTGGGCGCTGCCTCTGCGGCATTGGCGGGGCTTCATTATTTGGACTATAATCCAAACGATAAATGGTCCTTTGCGACCAGTGTAGGCCATTATAAGAACTCCAATGCAGGCGCTATTGGGGCCTCTTATCAGCCAAATGAAAACTCCATGGTTCACGCTGGTGTTACCCTTGGTGGTGAAAGCATGTTTAACATCGGTGCTT
>OGKO01001009.1_pt1 | contig 18158 bp, 17 predicted proteins | sample 1572451 | NCBI WGS metagenome assembly OGKO01 (sample SAMEA2582089, study PRJEB24529) | metagenome | biome: Human gut stool | place: China | collected 2011 | reverse complement strand
CGGCACTAATGTTAGATCAGAACCCTTGTCCTTTGTGAAAAGTGCAGGGGGAGCTTCGGGAACGAGAGCGCTTGTTCCCGGAGCTTTAATCGAAAACGATATGGCAAAAACCGTATGTCTGCATGACTATCAGAAAGACATCATGCGCCGTCTCTCGGAGGAGTGGCTAACGCATCGCAGCGTGATGGTGCAGATGCCCACAGGTACCGGCAAGACCCATGTATTGGCGGCGGTGGTAAGCAGTTTCCTCACTGATGGAAAGAGGACGGTCTGGATCGTCGCACACCGCAGGGAGCTTGTGGCGCAGATTGAAGAGACCGTTGCAAAATACGGGACAAGTCTGACTGACGGGTGCATCAGGGTGATGTCCATACAATGGCTCACACGGCATTACGATGATGTGGTGGAAAAACCGGAACTGGTCATCATTGACGAGGCGCACCATGCGCAGGCAAGGACTTACCGGATGCTGTGGAACTGGTGTCCGGAAGCAAAATTTCTCGGACTTACCGCCACTCCCTGTCGGATGGGACGTTCTGGATTCACAGACCTTTTCGACTCGCTGGTATGCTCGTGGAGTGTGGCGGAGTTTATAAGGAAAGGATGGCTGTCGTCATTTGATTATGTCTCGATACGTGCAAATAGCAGGGAGCAACGGTTAATAGACTCGCTGGAAAAACGCGGTGCCGACGGTGATTATCAGATAAGGGAGATGAATGATGTACTGAATCGCCACACAAGCATCGAACGGTTATACCGGAGCGTTCTGGAGTATGCGGACGGGAAGAAGGGGATCGTCTATGCCGTCAGTATCGACCATGCGCGGAACATCGCGGCGTATTACAGTGGAAAAGGACTGGACGCCGCAGCCATAGACAGTCACACACCGGCTGCTGAACGCGGACGGATGGTGGAGGATTTCAAGACAGGCAGAATAAGGGTACTGGTAAATGTGGACGTTTTCAGCGAGGGATTTGACTGCCCCGATGTGGAGTTCGTGCAGATGGCGCGCCCGACACTCTCGCTGGCCAAATATCTGCAACAGGCCGGGCGCGGACTGAGAAAATCAACCGGTAAGGAAACATGTGTGCTGATAGACAACGTGGGGCTTTACCGTGTGTTCGGTCTGCCCACCATGGCATGGGACTGGGAAGCGATGTTCCGTGGGGATATGGCTGGAAGGGGAATACGGACCGTCCGGCATGGAAACGGAACAAGTCCGGAAACTGTCACCGCGGAAGATTCATGTCAGGACTTCGGTATGGAAATGATCGTTTCCCATGACAGGCTGCTTTCCGCTATAGCTTTGCAAAAAACTCCTAATCCCTGCAAGAGGCCGGAACTTAGAGCATGGCACGACAAGAACAGCGGGTTATGGGGGCTGTGCCGGGGAAGAAATAAGATTACGGCCCCGGTATTCGTCACAGTCTTCGATATCCGGCATGACATGGCAGCGGTGAGGCTCTCGGACAAGAACTGCGGACTGGTAAACGCCTGTGGTGAGATTATAAGGAAGGAAGGGTATTGCCAGTCCATGAAATTCATGAGAAACAATTTCCTGACCGTGCAGAAACCGAACGGCAGATCTGATTATATAGATCTTTACAACCTGCGGTCATACAGGGAAAAACCCGAGGTGAAGCGTTTCGGGGATGTGGAGATGTTGAAAGTCGGTCGCATGTATTACAGCCGTACAAAAAATCTGTATGCAAGCAAACTGAACCTGAGTGGCGGCTATATTTATGACCACAAGTTCTATGTGGCGATTTTTGATTATAATGCTTCCGTCCAATGCTATATTGACGATCCTCATATGGCTGGTTTTCCATGGGGATATGCCTGTCTCCTCGGTGGTGATCATGACAGTTACTATTGGATATGCCGATGGTTGGTGGATGGAAGCATCATCGTGACGGACATCGGAGGGAAATACTATCATGTGACAGACTGTGGGGAAAAAAAATACATCGGATGTCACTTCCCGGCAGAGGAGGGAGAGAAATGTTTGGCCGCGATGGAGCGACTGGCAAAGCATGCGAGGGAGATACGGAATATGGCGGAATCCGAGAAAATGAAAAAAAGGCGGCTGCTTCTGGAAAAGTCAGGCGAGGCTGTTCCGTTCCGTTCAGGGATGAAATGGGGGCTGAAAGTCGGTGAGCGTATCACCATTCCTCCGATATACCGCAATGTCAGGCCTCCCATAGGCCGGTATTGCGCCGTGGAGAAGAATTACAGCCAGTGGGGTGTCATTGCCATTGACGGCACAATGATGATTGAACCGCAATACTCTGATATAGAAATCAGCATGAAAGGCGATGTCACAGGAACAAAGGTATCCGGAAACAAGGTAGTAGTGAAACTGCCATAAAGGGTGATCTACCAGTCTTGTTTGTAAATCTGTGGTAAGCACTCAAATTAGGGCTCAAAAATGAAATATATATCTTCGCTGCGAACTAAAACTTACGAATTATGCTAAGCAGTGAAGACCTTGAAAGATTCTACTTTCAGTATCAAACCGAGGCGGTGCCTCTCGGAATGTCAGTCCAGACATTCTGTTTACGGAACAATGTTCCATATAACATTTTTCACAAATGGTACAAGGATACCCGCAAAAAAATAGTGGAAGTTCAGGTGGATGGTGTTCCCTCGGGTCCACCATCGGAGTCCGTGCCGTCTTCCCCTTCAGGGGATGCTTGTCTGGATGATGTGAAGGGGAAAGTCTATACACGGGATATTTTTAGAAGAGACTGATTGTTTGTAGTTATTATGAGTCTTAAAGAAATTCACAAACAATGCCGCAATAGCGCATGCATTGAATTTGATAAGGCTATTCCTAACGGAATATTACTAATGAATGAAATGGAAAAATACCTATGCAGTTTATTTGAACGTTTAGGACAAATAAATGTGACTGGGGAGAAAGACCAACATCGATTACCTTTAATAGTTTCTTTTATTAGAACCCATATGATGATAGATGAACTGTTACATTATTGTGAAAACATAGAAGCAGCAACTTTAGTGCGAAAACAATTGGAGTTATTAGCACGTTACAAGGAAACTGAAAATATGGACGAGCTTAAAATAGCAATTAAAAAGAAGAAAGTTCCTCAAATTAGTAAGATAGAAAATGGAGGTGTGATGTATGGAATGTTATCGGAAATAGCGCATTCAGCAAAGTCTGAAACCTATACTTTATTAGGTTACGAGAAACAAGAAGATGACAGTGTTGGTATAAATCTCTTTGGTGTTTATGACGAAAACATTAAAGTGACGTTTGGCATTCATACAGATATTTTCTGCAGATTCTTTATTGAAATGTTACAATTTCAAAAAGAGCATATCGAAAATTACTCTGAAGACTCAGATATGGATTGGATGTGTAATGATTTTATTCCTCTTGGCCTAAAAAGTGGAATAGAATACTTCGAAAGGTATTCTCGTTGAAATTCATGACATTTTTCAACAATTAAAACTGTTAGAAAACGGCTGGTTAATATCAAATTAATAAATTATGCCAGATTCTTTAAAACAGAAAGCAGCCAAAGGTGTACTTTGGAGCACAATCGAGCGCTTTTCCGTTCAAGGCGTACAGTTCCTGATTATGATTGTGATGGCAAGGTTGCTTACACCGCATGATTATGGAATCATCGGTATGCTGGCCATTTTCATTGCTGTGGCGCAGTCGTTGATTGACAGCGGCTTTTCGCAAGCATTGATACGTAAACAGAATAGGACTGAGACTGACAACAACACTGTATTCTATTTCAATATTGTCGTCAGTGGCTTGCTTTACTTTATATTGTACATTTCTGCCCCGTTTGTTGCAGATTTCTATAATACGCCACAGCTTTGCCCTGTAATGCGCGTCGTATGTATCAGCATAATTTTCAATTCTTTGGCAGTTGTACAGCGTGCGCTTCTTACGATCAAGATTGACTTCAAGACCCAAGCCAAGGCCGCCTTGACTGCCGCTGTAACTTCGGGCGTAGTAGGCATAACAATGGCTTACCATGGATTCGGCGTATGGTCGCTGGTTACACAACAGTTGCTTAATCTCGGTATAAATACAAGTCTGTTATGGCTGTTGTCAAAGTGGAGACCACGATTGATATATTCTTGGCAATCATTTCACGAATTGTTCGCCTTTGGCTCGAAGCTCCTTGCATCAGGACTGCTCGATACCATTTATCGCAACATCTATCCCATTGTTATAGGCAAGCTTTTCAGTGCCTCAAACCTGGGACATTATACTCGCGCACATCAGTTCTCTGAGTTCCCTTCGTCCAATCTTACCGGAATAATCCAGCGTGTAACCTATCCCGTGCTTTGCGAGATACAAAATGATGACGCCCGCCTTGCCGGAATTTACCGTAAATTCCTAAAATTGTCTGCTTTTATAATATTCCCGTTGATGATAGGTCTCTCTTCAGTCTCAAGGCCTTTTATTAGCATTATGCTTGGACAGCAATGGGAGTTTTGCGGACAATTATTGCAAATTATCTGTTTCAGCATGATGTGGTATCCCATTCACGCCATCAATCTCAATCTTCTGCAAGTGAAAGGCCGTTCAGACCTGTTCCTGCGACTTGAAATCATAAAGAAAATTCTTGGTGTGACCGTACTTTGCATCACCGCGCCGTTTGGTCTTATTGTGATGTGTTATGGTTCAATTCTCAATTCGCTCGTAGCATTAGTGATAAACACTTACTACACCGGCAAACTGATCAATGTCGGTTTTTTCAAACAAATGTGCGACCTGTTACCTACTATTGTTCTCTGCCTCGTAATGTTCGTCCTGATACTTATGGTAAACTATTTCATCCCAAGCGATATCGTAAAACTTTGTGTCGGTGTTGCTATAGGCATGACCTTTTACATATTGTCAAGTCACATCTTTAAGTTTTCTGAACTTACAGAAATACTGTCTTTACTTAAGAGAAAACCATAGAACTAATATAAAACAAATTTATCATGGATAATGAATTGATAACAGTAACGTCACCGTTACTGCCGAATCTTGATGATTTTAATGAAATGCTCAAGCAGATTTGGGCAAGTAAATGGATAACCAATAATGGTTCTTTTCACAAGCAACTTGAAAAGGAACTGGCTGTTTATCTGAAGGTGCCTTATATAAGTCTGTTTACTAATGGCACTTTGCCGCTGATAACAGCTCTTCAGGCATTGCGTATAACAGGCGAGGTTATTACTACTCCCTATAGTTTTGTTGCTACGACTCACGCTTTGTGGTGGAATGGTATAAAGCCTGTATTTGTGGATATAGACCCTACTACAGGTAATATTAACCCCGATAAGATAGAGGCTGCCATTACGCCTAAGACCACGGCTATAATGCCAGTACATGTATATGGCAAGCCCTGTGACACCAAGCGGATACAGGAGATTGCCGACCAATATGGCTTGAAAGTGATTTATGATGCTGCTCATGCATTTGGAGTAGAGGTTAATGGTGAGAGTATACTCAATGCCGGTGATCTGAGCACACTCAGTTTCCATGCTACAAAAGTTTACAACACCGTAGAAGGTGGAGCGATGGTGATGCACGATGAAAAAATGAAGAAGCGCATAGACTACTTGAAGAATTTTGGTTTCGCCAACGAAACAACCGTGGTCGGTCCTGGCATCAACAGCAAGATGGACGAGGTGCGTTCGGCCTACGGTCTGCTCAATCTTAAACAAGTGGATGCCGCGATAGAAGCACGTCACCAAGTCGCCATAAAATATCGTGAAGTTCTTCGTAATGTTGAGGGTGTAACATTTTTCGATGACATCCCTGGTGTCCGTCACAATTATTCATACTTCCCTATTTTTATAGATGCGAAAAAATATGGAATGACTCGCGATGAACTTTATTTCAAGATGAAAGAGCAAAATGTTCTCGGCCGCCGTTACTTCTATCCGCTTATCAGCGAGTTCTCAACCTACCGCGGACTTGAAAGCGCAAAACCGGAGAATCTGCCCGAGGCGCACAAGATGGCCGACAGCGTAATCTGTTTGCCAATGCACCATGCGCTTAGTAACGATGACATTCAACGAATACTTGATAGTATAATTAAGTGACAGGTATGAAGAAAATATTGCTGCTGGGCGGTTCTGCCCAACAGCTTGTAGCGATAAAAGCGGCTAAGGAATTAGGGTATTATACCATTGTCTGCGATTATCTTCCGGACAATCCCGGACAATATGAGGCAGATAAATTTTACGCTACAAGCACAACAGATATTGAAGCCGTTTATGAAATCGCTAAGGAAGAGCAAATCAATGGCATACTCGCTTATGCTTCCGACCCTGCTGCTCTTCCTGCTGCTATCGTAGCCGAGAAACTGGGATTGCCCACTAATCCTGCAAAGAGCGTAGAGATTCTTGGATTGAAATATCCGTGGCGTAAGTTCTTACACGATAACGGATTTGCATGCCCTAAATTCTACCCATTTAATCCCCAAACTCCGATAGATGAAATTAAGAATAATATTAAGAATTTTACGTTTCCATTTGTGGTAAAGCCGACCGACTCGTCTGGCAGCAAGGGTGTGACAAGGCTTGATGATTGGAACGGACTTGAAAAGGCTATAAGCCAGGCTGACGAATATTCAAGGAATAAAGTTTTGCTCGTTGAAGAGTTCATTCAGAGAGGCTATCCATATGTCATTGGCGGTGATATTTTCGTATGGAACGGGAAAATAGTTCTCTATGGTGAAATGGAGTGCCTTAGGGATATGGTAAGAAGTCCTTTAATTCCGATAGGGGAAAAAAAACCGGCGGCCATCAATGAAAAACAAAAAAGATTTGTTTACAACGAATTGCAGCGTGTAATTACAGCACTTAATATCCGTTTTGGCGAGATGAATATTGAAATTCTGCTTGATAAAGACGACAATGTGCATTTCCTCGAGTTGGGTCCAAGAGCAGGCGGTAACATGATTCCCATTCAGCTTAGCGACGCTTTCGGCATAGATTTGGTGAAAGCCAACGTACAAGCCGCAATAGGGGTGAAGCCTGATTTTGTAGACAAGCCGGTAAAAGCCCTTCCCGGTTGCTATATGCATTATGTCCTGCATAGTTATGAGACTGGAACATTCGGCAATGTTGAAATAGATGAGAGCATAAGAAAGTTTGTCTATCGTGAAGTCATTTACAAGAAACCCGGTGACAAGATTGAAGTTTTTGATGGAGCCGGTAAAGCTCTCGGCATAATCTTTCTGCATTTTGATAAAAGTATAGAAATGGAAGATTTCTGCAAGAATCATAACACATTAATTAAGGTAAATCTGCAATGACAGGAACTCAACAAGTAAAGCCGATAGGAGGCTATTTTGAGCTGGAGCTTCCTATATATCCCGAACTCCATGCCAATGCTATTGCCCTTAATAGCGGACGTTTCTGCTTGGAGTATGTTTTGAGATGCAAGCACTATAAAAAAGTGTACGTTCCGTATTTCATTTGCGATTCAGCCGTTGAACCAATTAAGAAACTTGGTATTCCGTATGAGTTTTATCATATAAATAAGGATTACCGTATAATTGATGAAATCCGGCTAAACGATGGTGAAGCATTGTTGTATGCTAACTATTGGGGGTTGCAAGACGCATATTGCCAACATCTTGCCTCCATATACGGACAGAGGCTTATTCTTGATTACACTCAGGCGTTTTATTCAAAACCAATTGATGGAATAGATACATTTTATAGTTGTCGTAAATTTTTCGGTGTACCTGACGGAGGGTATCTTTATACCAACGTTCAGACCGATTTTGAAATTGCACAGGATGAATCATACACACGTATAAATTCGCTTGTGAAACGTATAGACATTTCTCCCGAAGCCGGTTTTCAAGACTTTCATATTACCAGTGCGGAATTTCATAAAATGCCGATACGGAGAATGTCCAACTTTACAAAACGCATGATGAAAAGCATTGATTACGAGTATGCTGCATGTCGCAGAATCGAAAACTACAACACATTGCAGCAACAACTTGGGGGTAGAAAACTTTGCTATGGTGAAGTGCCAATGATATTTCCATTTATATCAGAATTAGGACAAGAACTTCGCCAGCACTTTATCGTAAACAAGGTTTTCGTAGCAAAGTATTGGCCAAACGTGGACGGTTGGGCTGGAAAAGATTCACTGGAAACGTGGATGGCAAACCATATTCTTCCGTTGCCCATAGACCAAAGATATTCAAAGAATGATATGGAAATAATTTTAAATATTATAGAAGTATGAAAGAAAAGGTAGTAATAATTGGCGGTAAAGGAACTGCTGTTGTCATAGCTGAACAGATTTATGACGCTCAAATTCGTTTCGGAAAAGAAATTGAAGTTATAGGTTTCGCATTCGATGATCCTGCCTTTTTGGGTGGCATCAATGGGTGGCCTGTTCTGTGTGGCACGAAGGAGGCTTATGAAAAATTTAAAGATGATGCTGATATCAAATTCGTTTTTGCAATGTATCGTTCTGACTTGCTCAAAGAAAGAATTCAGCTTCGGGACAATCTGAACATTCCGAAAGAGCGCTATTTGTCTTTCATACATCCGACAGCATATGTCGCTAAAAGTGTTCGGATGGGACAGGCAAATATTGTGCTAGCAAATTGTTCCATCAACTGTAATGCTGTACTTGGCGATTTTAACACAATGAACACCAATTCATCAATTGGGCATGATACGGTAATTGGAAATAATAATTTTATCGCTGCTCATACCTGTATCGGTAGTGGTTTAAAAATAGGAAATGGAAATTTTACCGGATTGAATTGCAGCCTTAGGAACCTTATAAGAATTGGAGATTACAACCTGATTGGCATGGCCTCAAATGTTGTAAAAGATGTCGAATGTGGGAAAACACTCGTAGGAAATCCTGCGCACGAATTACATAAATAAAAAATAATGAATAAATCAATTTTAGGACTTTATTATGAGGATTTTGTCATAGGTGACGAAATCCAACATTCACTTTCCAAAACTATTTTTGAGAGTGATAATAACTTCTTTTCCTTGTTGACAATGAATCATCATCCCGTTCATACTAATATGGATTATGCGGCAAAAAACCAACACGGAAAAATTCTAGTGGTGGGTACATTAGTATTTTCGTTGGCTGTTGGGATTACCGTACCTGATATCAGTGGAAAAGCAATAGCCAATTTAGAATATGAGAGCATTAAACATTTAAATCCGGTATTTTTGAATGATACAATTTATGTTCGCACAAAGATATTGGATAAGCGTGAGTCTAAATCCAAATCTGACCGTGGAATTATTTATGTGGAATCCATCGCTTATAATCAAAATGGAGTAGATGTTCTGTCATTCAGAAGAAAAGTATTAGTAAAAAAGAAAGAGTTATAATTATGAATAATACATATTTAATGCGCAGCCTGATGTTTGTACCTGCGCATAATCAAAAATTGCTTGATAGTGCCGTGCGACGTGATGCGGATGTTCTTCTATTGGACATAGAAGATTCTGTTCCGTTTGCAGAAAAACAGCTTTCCCGTGACAATATTAAGAATTTTGTTAAACGTCCGGATTTGCATGGGAAATTATTATTTCCTCGTGTGAATGATCGGGAAAGTGGTGAACTGCTTCGTGATGCTTATCAGTTGACTATAGACGGGATCGCTGGATTCATGTATCCCAAAGCGACAAAAGGGGATGACATTTATTTTTTTGGTAAATTACTTGAAACGATTGAATATGAAAAAGGGTTTCCTATTGGAACATTTAAAATAATCCCATTGATTGAGACGGCAGGTGCTGTAATCAATATTAAAGATATATGTAGTGCATGTACTAGAGTTATAGCTGTTGCATTTGGGTGTGAAGACTATGTAACAGACATGGGTGGAAAACATGATGCAGAAGGAATAAGCATAACGACTGCACGCAACATGATATGTATTGGTGCACGCAGTTGTGGTGTGCTTCCTATTGATACTGTCCATATTAAGGTTCATGATTTGGATGATCTGGAGAAGAATCTCATACTGAGTAAGAATTTGGGATTTGAAGGTATGCTTGTCCTGAATCCTAAGGAACTTCCATTGGTGAACAGATATTATTCACCAACCGAAGACGAAGTTGCTTGGGCAGAAGAAATGATTACATTATCTGAGGAAGCCGTAAGTGAGGGCAAAGGAGTGGCTGTAAAAGATAACAAATTTATAGGACCTCCAATGGTGAAAATGGCGCGCAATATAATTAGAAAACATGAGCTGATTGTGCTTAAAGAAAAGGAATTCCATGAATTATGATTTAATGATGACTATCCATTGAACTGCTTAGCAAGCTAAATCATTGGTTGATGGATACAGAAAAGGTTTATTATTTGTTAGTCTGTAATGCATTGTATGAAAAAAATATTATAGCAAATGTAATAACAGACAGTGAAGAAATAGTTTTTCAAGGGATGATATGTATGTAAGTTTGAATATCTTAAGAATGTACTTTCCTGCATAAAAAACAATCTTTCAGCTTATGATAAAAACTTTTGTGAGACTAGCCCCAGAAGGAGACGATAAGAGCAGTCCGGTTAAATGTATCACGCGATTATTCCACCAGTGTCTTTGCCACCACAACATCATATGATATTGTGACGGTAAAGCACCCTCAAAATATATTTGGGAAAAATAAAATGAATGACAATAAGTTATTAGTTTCTATAAAATGCATGGTTTACAACCATGAACCGTACCTCCGCCAATGCCTTGAAGGTTTCGTGATGCAAAAAACAAGCTTCCGCTTCGAGGCTATTGTTCACGATGATGCATCTTCAGATGGCAGTGCGGCGATAATACGTGAGTATGCCAGAAAATATCCAGACATTATTAAACCTATTTATGAAACAGAAAATCAATACTCAAAACGGAATGGTTCATTAAATAGAATAATAAACGCACATATGCATGGAAAGTATATAGCATTTTGCGAAGGTGACGATTACTGGACTGATCCGCTAAAATTACAAAAACAGGTGGACTGGTTAGAGAAGCATGATGAGTATGTAATGTCGCATTCAAATTGTTTATGTTTTAACCAATCAACAGGAAAATTCACCCATGATAAAATAGAAAACAAAAAAGTTGAAATTGGTTGCAATCTCTCATGTGAAGATATTATTAGATACCCAAGAATAGTAATGACTTTAACTGTAGTTATTAGAAAATCTGTCCTTGATAAAATAATAGTTTCCGATCCTTTTATTTTTGATTCAGGGAATTTTTTATTAGGGGATATTCCTCGCTGGTATTCAGCTTCCAGAATGGGAAAAATACATTTCTTATCGGATATAACAAGTGTTTACCGTGAATTGAATAGTTCAGCATCCCACATCAAAGGGTTTAAAAACCGATATAAATTTTCGGTTTCAGCCCAAGGCCTTCGGGCTTATTTATGCAGACGGGATAACTTATCTACAGATTTATCGGCTTTGATAGAAAGACGATATGCCAATGTCTTGTTACACCATCTCGTATTAAATCCCGATTATAAACCTGTCGTTCCGCTGTTGCCAAACACTCATCGTTTTGAATTATTTCTGCAACGCCATAAATTGTTGGGGATATATCTTGCGATAAAAGATATTTTCAGAAAATTAAAACTATCCAAACCATTATGAGCACCATAAGATTAATATACATTCTATTGCATGTATTGGAAATTTGGATGCTCTTTGTAGCTGGAAGGAAAATGTCCCAGACAAAAACAGACAAGGAATATTGGAAAGCATCTCTGTGGGCGTTTGTTCCTTATGTGTTTGTTTTAGGATTAAGATTCGGACATAATATAGATTGGAATTTATATTGTGTAAGATATCTTGAACATAAATCAATGGATTGGAATACGACAGAACCCATATATCACTTTCTTTTTTATCTATTCAATTCAATAGGAGTACCATATTTTATTGTAATTTCCTTCCAAGTCGCTTTATTTATGTTTAGCTTTTTACTCGTAGCCAAACATTTTAAAAATTGCTTGTATTATGTTCTTCCATTGCTTCCTGTTGTTGCGCAAAGTAATGACAACTACATCAGATGGTATTTAGCTGTTTCGTTTGCACTGATTTCTCTATATTTTCTGCTATCGGATAACAAGAAAAAGTATATTAAGTGCATATTGGCATTTATTGTAGGAGTACTGATACATAATGGAACACTTCTATTATTGGCTTTTATACCGGTTTACTACTTTGGGCGCAAAAAGCATATCCCGATAACTATTTCCGTCATAACAGTATTTCTTTCGGTTTTTGTAGTTTCCATCTCAATAATGTCCTTTCTTTCTGAAATTGCATTGTCTGTCTATTATTTAGGCGGAAACAGTCTTCAAGATGTTCGGCTTTCTACTTACTTACTAAAAGTAAGTGGCATGGTAACAGAAGGGTATGGCATTACTGGCATTGGTGAATATAATCTTCGAAATAAGGTATTTACGTTTGTATCATTTTTACCTGTCATCATTTACGGACCGCGGTATCTAAACTCCTATAAATGGGGTATACTAACTTATAACCTCTTCATCATAGGAGCATTTCTGAATCCTTTTTTTAGTACAATAGAAATATTTGATAGATATAGTAAGGCATTGCTAATTTTTCAAGCCATTGTTGCAGGAATCGTATATTATAAGCTTTTAAAGAGCAAAGACACAATAAGTGCTGTTAGAATTTTCTCTTTGGTATCTTTGCTTTGCTGCTTCTATCCATTCATCCGATATTCTTGTATGACCACAGCGGATTATAGGATGATGTATATATGGGATTCCAATGGCCGTGATTATATAAATACGGATTTGTACATTAATGATTTTATCAATAATTAAAATAATGACTATGAGCATAAAAAGGAATATAAAAACAATACTTAAACTGCTACAAAGAAAAAAAGTGACAAAAGCAGATATCGTATTGTTGTCTCCTAACCAACGGTTAGTTAGAAAGAAAGTGATTATAACAGGCGGAAATCGTGGATTGGGATTTGCTATGGCAAAAAAATTTACAGATGAAGGAGCCGAAGTCTTAATAACAGGTCGCGACGAAGAAAAGTTAGAAAAAGCTGCAAAAGAGATTGGTTGTAAATACATGCAATATGATGTAACGGATTTTACTCACATGGATGAGTTCATTAAAGAGGCGGATGACCTGTTAGGCGGTGCCAATGTGCTGGTAAATAATGCCGGTATTTCGTTGCATGAGGGCACCATAATGGATGTTCATTATGAACAATTTGACAAGCAAATAGAGACAAATCTCAAGGGAGCGTATTTCTTGTCACAAAAGTTTCTTCGTATGTATGAGAAAAAGCATAGAAATGGCGGATCCATACTATTTCTATCCTCAGAACGGGGACATTATGCTGATGATTTACCTTACGGACTCATTAAAGCTGCCATTAACAGCTTAACGCAGGGACTTGCAAAAATGTTGATACATAGCAATATAAGAATAAATGCAATTGCTCCAGGTATTACAACGACTGATATGACAGGCATAACAAAGGACGATATTTATGCAGATGACTATTCGACAGGCAGATATTATTTGCCTGAAGAGGTGGCAGAAGTTGCTTGCTTTCTTGTTAGTGATGCATCTTCTTGCCTGTCGGGACAGATTATAATTTGTAATAACGGAGATTCAATTAATTACAGAAAATAGGAAACAAATAAGCACTATATGATGTCTACATATTATACAAACGATAGAACAACCCAAATTGTTCTATATTTATTGAAAGCTCATGGAATAAGAAAAGTCATTGTGTCACCTGGTACAACAAATGTTACGCTTGTAGCGAGTATGCAGATTGACCCCTATTTTGAGCTGTATTCTGCGGTGGATGAAAGATCGGCTGCTTATATGGCCTGTGGATTAGCTTATGAATCTGGAGAGCCTGTTGTACTTTCCTGCACGGAAGCAACAGCATCACGTAATTACTTCCCCGGATTAACTGAAGCATATTACCGAAAACTTCCTGTGCTAGCTATTACAGGATGTCATGGCAGTAATGACATCGGTCATTTAAGGCCGCAAGTTATAGATAGAAGTGAACAACCTGTAGACACAGTTAAAATGAGCATTAGTTTGGGGAAATGTAAAAGTCAGGACGATGAATGGTTCGTCAATGTCCAAACGAATAAGGCTTTGCTTGAATTAACACGTAACGGCGGAGGGCCTGTTCATATAAATCTAAGTTATAGCGGCAGTTCATTTCTTACACGCAATTTGCCAAGCACAAGGGTAATCAAGCGTTATTCTCAATTTGAAAATGTGCCGCCCTTACCAATTGGAAGAATAGCAATATTTGTAGGTAGCCATAAAAAGTGGAGTGATGATGAATTGAATGCGATAGACTCCTTCTGTGCAAATCACAATGCGGTCGTTTTTTGTGATAAAACCAGTGGGTATTTGGGTAAATATAGAATAGATTATGCTTTGATTGCGGCACAATCTTCATATACCCCCCATACCAATAATCCGGATTTATTGATTCATATAGGTGAAGTTTCAGGTGATACATATACACAAGGTTCTTTAAAACCTCAAAGCGTATGGCGAGTAAGTGAGGATGGTGAAGTAAGGGATACATTTAAGCGACTAAAAAATGTTTTTTCCATGCCTGAGAAAATATTCTTTACACTCTATAAGGATGTTAATCCAAACAACACTGATGAATATTTGAATGCATGCAAAAAGGAATATGAATCTATTGTATCGCAAGCGCCTAATGTTGAATTTTCAAATGTTTGGATCGCTCAAACATTGATTGGTAAATTGCCCAAACAATCCATTCTTCATTTGAGCATATTCAACAGTTTTCGTTCATGGAATTTTGCTCCAACACGATCGGACATTCAGACAATCTGCAATGTGGGAGGCTTCGGGATTGACGGCACACTTTCCACGTTGTTAGGTGCATCTATTGCAAATCCTGATATATTGCATTTTGCAGTTATAGGCGATTTGGCCTTTTTCTATGATATGAACTCTTTAGGGAACCGTTATGTGAGCAATAATATACGCATACTATTAATAAATAACGGTCGCGGTACAGAGTTTAGGAATTATGATCACCCCTGTGTTTTGTTTGGTGAGGAAGCGGATTCATATATGGCTGCAGCAGGTCATTTTGGATATAAATCCACGACTTTGGTTAAAAATTATGCACTCAGTTTAGGCTTTAAATATTTAACTGCATCTACCAAAGAAGATTTCCTGAATATGTATGAACAGTTTACAGATTCTAATAATAGAGAAGCCCCAATGATACTGGAGGCCTTTACTGATTCTAAAGACGAAAGTAATGCTGTATATGCGTATAGACATATAATAAAAGAATGTGTATTGGAAATTAAGAACAAGGCAAAAAGAATTGTTAAAGATATTATTAAGAGATAATTTTTAAAAATCATGAAAATAGGAATCATAACTTACCACAAAAGCCATAATTATGGTGCTTTGCTGCAAGCCATAGCACTGCGCATAAAATTGGTACAAATGGGGCATGATGTATATTTTATAGATTATTGGCCATTGTATCATAAACAGCTATATGACTTTTTCTCTATCAAGGAAATGTTTAATTACGGTATCAAAGATGCCATAAAATACGGCTTAAAGATTCTATTATCTTATAAGAAACGAAAAAAGAGAATTACATCGTTTATGCAATTCATTGAGGAATTTATTCAGCCTTATTGTATTGACTATTCGACAAACGATAAGTTTGATATCATCATTTATGGAAGTGATCAAATATGGAGAAAACAACCGGAATTATCCAATCATTTTGATCCTGTATATTTTGCTGATAACATATTAAAAGCAAATAAACACATAGCTTATGCGGCAAGTATGGGTAATATGGACTTGAGCAAAAAAAACTATGACTTTTTGAAAGAAAAAGTCAACAAATTCTCACACATTTCTGTAAGAGAAGAAAAATTAAAATTCATAATGGAAGAAGTTGGCATTAATAGTCCATTAGTTTTAGACCCTACACTCTTATTGACGAATGATATTTGGGAACGAGTATTCCCAATTAGAAATATGTTTAATGAAAGATATGTTCTTTATTATAGGTTATTAAGAAATTCCTTCAATGAAAAGCAAGTCGCTGATTTTGCACAAAGATTAGGATGCAAACTCCTTATTTTAGAAGGCCGACCAAGACCTACCATAAAAAAAGATACCATTTCTTCTGCAAATCCAATAGAATTTATTTCATTGATTAAATATGCGGATTTCATTTTCACTTCTTCTTACCATGGAATGGTTTTTTCATTGATATTTCACAAGCAATTTTTTGCTTCATTTTCTGAAAATTCCGATAGGGCCGAATCCCTTTTAACTTCATTGGATTTGAAAGACCATCTTATACCACATAAGTCAGATATACCTACACACATTAGAAAAATAGACTATACTTCTATTGATTTAAAAATAAACTCCCTACGAAGCTTATCTGAAAAGTTTTTGAAAGAATCAATATAGCAATAGTTTGTGATGTTTCTCATAGAATGATTTTTGTTATATGCACATTCTTCATTATACATTAGGTTTCCAGCCATATAGAAGTGGCGGACTTGTCCGTTATGCGGCAGATTTAATGCAGATGCAGGCAAGTATGGGGCATAAGATTTTTGCCTTGTACCCAGGAAGTATGTCTCTTACAATGCCCAAGTGTCATATTCGGTCGGATGAATCCATTGGTGACGTATGTGTCTTTGAGTTAGTAAATTCTAAGCCTGTTCCTTTGATGTATGGAATTAAAAATGTGAACGACTTTATTGATGACCATAATGTGGACGTTACATCTTTGAATAAGATGCTTGAAGAAACACAACCTGATATTTTTCATATCCATACATTGATGGGACTTCCATTAGAATTTCTGAAAGTAATAAAAAGACGAGGTATAAAAACTGTTTATACGTCTCATGACTATTTCGGATTGTGTCCAAGAGTCAACTTTATTGACAATAACGGACAGTTTTGTTCCATTGCATCGGCACAAAACTGTTGCGCTTGCAATGTTGATGCCAAGAAAACTATATTTTTAAGGGTCAGGAATGCCAAATGTCTTGTCCCGTTAAAACAATTTTTGAGAAAAGCTGTTAAGTGATGAATGATTACAGCAAATTATTGGATTATTTCAAAGAGAGTTTTGGCCTTATAGATTATTTTCATTTCAATAGCGAGACCACCCAAAATGTTTATTCAGGAAATCTGCATATTGAAAATGGGAAAATTATACCCATAACTCATTCCGAAATAAAAGACAACAGGCATAAGAAATCATTTGATGCCAGTATATTGCGAATAGGTTTTATAGGAAACGACACTCCATACAAGGGTTTGCCTTTGTTGTTGCAAGTCTTGAAACGAATTACAGACAAGTCTTCGTGGCGATTAGACGTATGGGGTGGCAAGGTCGCCCAAGAGAAGGATTGGCAGATATTTTATCGAGGTAAGTTCGACAGCCGTTCGTTGGCGACTGTTTATGATGGAATGGACGTATTGATAGTTCCGTCAATCTGGAAAGAAACGTTTGGTTTTGTTGTCTTGGAAGCATTGTCGTATGGAGTGCCTGTCATTGTGTCTGATAATGTCGGCGCAAAAGACATTGTGAAACAATATGATGAAAGGTTTGTCTTCACTTCAGCATCAGAATTGCTTGCATTGTTAAACCAGATTTTTAAAGATCGTTCATTGTTGGTGGAATTTAATGAGAAAGTTCTGAATGGAGTATGGAAGCATTCGATGAAAGACCATACTGAGGAAATATTGAGATTGTATGAAGCTATGAAGAAATGAGGAATCTGCATGGGAAAATCTTGTGCAAATTCATTCACTCAATTTATCCCCTATTTCATTCATCTACAAAAGGAAATAAAGTCCAATGACAATATTCATAACTATTGCAATATTCCTCTGCATCTCATACATCCTTTATTGCGAATTAAAAAACCTTGAAAGCATTGTATATTGGGGAGTCCTGGTAGTGACTTTATGGGGATTGCTGCATCTCCAAATGCCATTGCAATGGTGGATGATTGGAAACCTTTCTATTTGCTTTTGGGTAAGCAGTCAAAAATTGGCTCATAATTGAAATCTCTATCTTCGCTGCGAACAA
>OGKO01000991.1_pt1 | contig 18393 bp, 13 predicted proteins | sample 1572451 | NCBI WGS metagenome assembly OGKO01 (sample SAMEA2582089, study PRJEB24529) | metagenome | biome: Human gut stool | place: China | collected 2011 | reverse complement strand
TTTCTGTGTATCCACAACCAGTAAAACCATGTGTAAGCCCTCCTGTTTTTCTTTGGTTTCATTCTACCATGGACCGCCGTTTTCTACAAGCAGATTCGAAAAATCCCCACAGGGAAAACCTGTGTTTCACCTGCAGGGATTGATTCAGCCACCCAAGACGATCAGGATCAGCACCACGACCACTGCAATAGCGATCAGGCAGCCGCACCCGCTGCCGTCCCCGCCGCCACCGCCGCCATTGTTGTTGTGGTTTCCGCCACCACCGCCGCCGCCGGACGAGCCGCCGAAGTTGCGGTTGAAAGCCGTCATGTACTGGGCATAGCCCGTGTCGCCTTTGCCGAAATAGCCGTAATCACCGTTTGACATTGTTTTGTCCTCCTCAGAAGTCTGTTGTCGCTTCTTCTGAAGGCATCTTACAAAAAGTGATGTCCAATAAACATCCTTTCTAATTATTTTTTGAACCTCATATAATATTTTTCAAGGCTCTTGTCGCAGACATCCACAATATGCAGCCAATCTTCCCGTGTCAGTTTGCGGAAGATGATGGGATTCACTTCAACGGTCTCTACATCTTTGCAACGCATCAAAAAACGCATGTCTTCAAAACGCTTGAAAGGATTGGACAGAATGTTCTTCTCCACATCCTTCTTAGTATAGCCACCCTTTTGGTAGATACTGTTGGGCTTTTCCGCAATCATCCCATGCGCCTTGCGGTCTTCATAGAAGTCAATGAAGTAATCTACCACATCCGGCAGGGCAACTCTGCCATTGCTGTCCATATACTCATAAGCTTAATCATACCTAAATCAATAAACGTCCGTTCAATTTTTCTGTCCTTTTTTGAGAACATTCTCTACAAATCGCTTCGTCATCATCGCGATCATGTTGATAATATAGGGCTTTATATCTACCATTACCTGTAACATAGAAACCTTCTTTCTTATATCGCTCATCTATATTTTCCTGTCATTGGTCAGTCATTGACTTGCTCCCACTGGACCCAAAAGCATTTTGCTGGAACTGTCATATTCTTTTCCTGTAAGTTCAGACCGAACAATATCATCGTTCAACATTTTAATAAATGCCGCTGCTTCTTTTTGTGAAGAAATCACAATATGATCTTCTTCAAACTTGAACATAGTTTTGTAGCGAGAATGCTTTTTCAGATTCTCTAACAAATCGTTCTTTTTCATCTGCAAAACAGGCGAATTCTTTGCCTTTAATAACTTCTTTGCATTTGTCAACTTACTTTTATTTTCAAACGCAACAAACTTTTCAAGGCTATCTACAATATCCAGATTGCGAATAATCTCAATCGTCTTCTGTGCCCCCGCTCGAATGTATTGCTCAAATCCAAAGAATCTCTGCATAAGATCCATTTTCGCCGTAACAGCACTTGAAGAAAAGATTATTATATCTGCTCGTGAATCTATCTGCACAATATCGCTATCGACTTCATCGTATGTATCTCCAATAAATAGGGCTATCACATTTTTACTTCGATCAATTCTTGATACAGAGTATATATGTTGATAAACCCAAAAGTACTGGTCATTCAAATTGATTTTAAAAAGAAATCCAGACAGTTTATTTTTATCGCTTTCCGAATAGTACTCTGTACACTTTTCAGCACCATCAAGGAAAGCAAAGGGTCTATAGCTCTCTGTCAGACTAATCTCATAAAATTCTTTCTTATTGTCTGCAATATTTTCTGATGTGTCAAATTCTGCATCATCTGCAAGATAGGTACAATTGATAAAGCCCGCCACCTTATCTTTCGTACTAGAAAGCAACTTATCTGTTGCCCTGATTTTTTTAGTTTGATATCCACTTTCATCGCGCAGGCAGGCATATATTTCAATCCCGCAGACTGAACCAGAAAACATTATCGACTTAATCGATGCCTGAATTTCTTCCTTGGTCATTTGTTCATCTCCTTCATGTAGAGGACTGTATCATTAATCACTTTATATTCTACTGTGCTCGGATTTTTTAGAAATCCACCTTTTACTACAGCCAAGCAAACTTCATTATTAAAGTCAGGGTTACTTTTAAAGGTAACCTCATAGACTCGGTATCCTAAAATTGCCAACACAGGATTCGCATAGTACAAATGTGTTTTGCTTAGCAGCGCACACATCATAACCACAATAATAAGGAATGTTACCGCTCCCTGAATCGTTCCTACATCATCAATCAAAAGCGGTATAATCATTGTCATAAAGAAATTCAAACTTGCGTCCTCTTTTTCTACGAAGGAAGAAAGTTGATACCCTTGTTTCTTATCAGTCCATCTAAATGCCGTAAAAGAAATAAAAGATATGACTGCTGCTAAAATCCATGTAGCACATAACAAAAACACAACAATCAGCACATTGTTAAGGCGGACAAATTCTCCCCAATATGACTGATTTTCAGCAAGTTCACTGACGGGGGTGAATTTGAAATTGCGTACAATAGTCAAAAAAGCCAATGGACTCAATGATTGCAGCATTAGCTTATGTTTCAAGCTTAAATTCATTGACGCACCTCCATAAAGCTTACAGTTCAACAAATATCCTTTTGAATACCAGTGAAGTAAATATATCCTCTACTTGTTTAGCCAATTCTTTCGAATGGATTCGTGCCCCCAGCTCGATATTTCCTTCCTGTCCATGATATGAAAGGTTTGCGGATGTAATCAGCGTATTCGTTTGATCAACGGAAATTACCTTTGCATGAAGAGCAGACATTTTATCTTCCTGTTTTGGATAGTTATAAATTCGCAGAAATTTTCCCTTATAGCAGCATAAACGGTCAATGGCCTTCTGACTCTCAATGTCATTCACAAAAAATTTCACGAGAACGCCTTCTTGGCTCTTTTGAATTACGCAATCGACTAACTCGGCAAAATAATCCGAGAGGGAGTACCCGGTAATTAGAATGCTCTTCCTAGCTCCCATAAGCATTTCTCTTACGGTAACCTTTGTCGGTTTTGTTTTCAACGCAAAAGAAGGTGGCGCTGTAACAACTAATTCAGCGCTATCATCGTTACTTTGGGCAGTCGCTGAAACCATAGCAAGAATTTCATGAGCTTCTTTTTCAGAAATAGATGGATATCTCTTCTGAATGGCTCTAATAGACTCATTTCCACCAGATATAGCATCTGTGAGAATTTTGTTTAACAAAATATCTAAGCTTATACTTCCAGTTGACATAGTTCTTCCACCAAAGTTTTAAAATAAGACTGATTTTCTCTTCCATCAATAGGCACAATTAGTCCGCGATCCAACATGCGATTTCCATTCTCGCAAGCTGTTTCTGAGATCATACAGCAGGAATGGCACGCCGCGCCATTTGAATTATTACCAGCAGGCACATTGTTAAGGCATTCCGGATCATTTGTGCAAACCAGTGCTTCCTGGAAAGCGTCTTTCATCAAAACAATAAGCTGATCAATATTTCCTAATTCTACAAGTCCACCAAGTGAGCCTTCTTTATCGGCACTTCCGGTATAGAGCAACACGCCAGACATATCATCCCCAAAATAAATACGCTCACGAATAGCGGATGAAGAGTACCCCGAGGACATTGACATCTGCTTAATCAACAAATGTGCGAATGTATGCATCAGGACATACCTTGCATCTCGTAATGTGGTAACAGTCCATTCTTTAGATTCACAGAATTTCTTATAACACTGCGCATATTTCTGAGAAAGTGCTCCCAGTTCTGGATCTCTCAACCACGCATCAATACTATCCCTATTAAACTCAATAAAGACACCTTCACCGTGCACTTCTGCAGCAGGAAGCCATTTTTCAGTCTTACCCTTATTTAGATAAACGATATTTGTCTGCTCATCGGCATCTGGATCCGGAGCATCTACACGGGTGAAGCCAAGCAGCACTCTCACTTCTCTTAATCGTGTAATGCGAATGACTCTCTTAAAATACGGGAGCAGATAATCCGGAAGCGGATCCTCCTCAGCCTTAAAATGTTTTTTGTTGGAGGCGTACACAGGATCTGCATGATGCGTAATGGCGTTGTATTCCATCTGCTTAATCTCTGTGAACTCTTTGATGTTCTGTCTTCTGCGCAATAAAGCTGCATCAAATTCTTCTCTTGTAAATGCAGAGAAATATTTTTGATACACTTTGTCTAATCCCATCTCTCCAAAATCTTCTTCATAGCTGTCAATTAAGCGTAAATGCTCATCAATCAAGTTATAAAGCGGATTGATCCAAGGTGGAATGGATATGGCACTTCTCATTACTGGAAAATACACATTCGACGCGCCACGCTGAGAAGGAATCATTTCCTTATCGCATTTTTCATTTTTATGATTTGGCCGGAACGGATGATGTCCGGAACATTTCATACCTTCAAAATTCTCATGCTGCATTGCGCCGCTCATACTCCGTCGTGCCCCACAGGAACATTCAACCCACATATCTGCAAGCGTTGATGTATTGCCAGTTGAATACATCCTCATCGTACCTTTGCAGGTTGTATTGCCACCGTGAACCCACCAGCTCCAAGGGAAATCATCCATATGGCCGTTCTCACAAATAGTAATAAAACGAGAAGGATAAGCCTGTCTATGACATTCCGGACATGTTACACCAAACTTCAGATATCGATCTAGGTCAAAATTCTCTCTTAAATCAAATATTCTCCCACATTTCACATTGGAACAAACATGCATATAAGGGAATGAGACCACAGGAATATCTCCGCTATAAGAAGTCCGTGGCATGTAAAAGCAGTCAACGCCCAGATATGAGGCCAATCTGCCATCTATAATTTTCTTTCCTTTTTCCTTCCAATAGTTCAAGTCCAGAACCGTGACGGAATCTTTCACGGCATCCACAATAGAACCTGGACCAAATGTAGTTATCAACTGATTAGGACGAATCTCACCTAATTTATTATTATCAAACATAGGCTTTTAGTCCTCCGTGTAATAGAACATATTTGCTGCACTCTCAACATCACGCATAGACCGAAGAGTCGGCTTTTCAAAATCAGTACAAACTTCGCCATAAGTGTTCATTAGACGATTATACGTTTTAGTTGTATAAACATAGTATCTAAGTCCCTTGGATTGAGTTGCCAGCAATTTCCAAGTGCTTATAAAATCATCAATCTCATGTTCGGCATCTGCCTTAGCAGAAGGCTTGATGATGTTCAATCGATTCATGATAAGAGCCTTCACTTCATTAAGCTGCTCATCGGTTAGCTTATCAATAGCTGCTGCTCCATCATTGCTTGCAAATTCCGGATAATGCAAACGAATTGCAGAAATAACCAGTGCATGCAACACGCGGTCTCTTGCACGCGCGGAAAATGGCGTCGCAGTTGTGCCTTCAACAAAGCGATACAGCTGTGCATGATAACCAGTAAAATTCTCATAATGAGACAAGTCACGAGGTCGATAAGGGTTATATAAAGTAACTACTAAGCCTGGATAAGAACGTCCAATACGGCTAGTTGCCTGAATATATTCGGAGTTCTGCTTCGGTTGACCAGTTACTACCATGAGACCAAGCCGATCCACATCCATACCAACAGCAATCATATTAGTTGCAATTGCCGTATCTAGGCAATTGCTATCTGTATATGGAGTTTCCAACTGACTTAGTTTCTTCGGAATGTCATAAGAAGGCATGCGAGAAGTAATTTCAACCTTATGATTAAGGAAACGCTGCCTACTCATTCCATATTTTTTCTTAATACGTTGAATTCTGTCTGGAATATCATCCTGTAGCAATCGAACGGCACCGCCGAGTTCTCGAATACTGTTATAATACCCAACAAGGGTATAGTAAGGGTCAATAACATCCTTGTACTCATCATCCAGCGAAAGATTATAAGCACTTTGAAGGATAATCGAATATACACGCAGCAAAGCTGTCTTTACAGACTGGCCTGGTGCGCAGACACCAACGTATCTTCTAAACGGATCTTGTTCAACCGGTACCTCACGAATATAGAAACTGTCACCGATTTCAAACCCATTTGGTGGAAATTGCGCAGTTACTTTTCTGCCATATAAGCATTTTGTCTGCTCAGCAGCATTTTTGATAGTTGCCGTAGAAACAACATACTTTGGCTTGATTTTCTTACCTCCAATCGTGTAGGAACACAGATCTTCAATAACTGTTTCATATGCACCGTATACGGTTCCCAGAGGTCCTGTGATAAGATGCAGCTCATCTTGGATAATCAGCTCCGGCGGAAGGAATGGTTTAATCGATCTAAGCGTAGCTGTGGGCAACTCTTCTGTACGAGTATGCCGAGCATGGTCCGCTCCAATAGCAACATAGCCATCGCGACTGCAAATTCTATCAACGCGACCAAACAGAGCATTTGTATTCACCTCCCACGGAAGGCGGGCAAACTTATCAACTGTTGACAGAATAATGGTCGGGCACTTAGCATAAATTTCTTCATCTACCAGATAAACCGGGATTTTCATCTTATTGCTGGGTTTATACCTATAGAACATGCATTTATCATCCGAACAATAGATGCTAACCGATTTTGTAGGAATATCTATATAAAAATTTTCCTCTGTAAGTGGCTTCCCGCAGAATGGACATGTAAGCAGCTGTTTGTAGATAGCGTTTTTCTTGCTTCTTGCTGTTCTTGTTTTAGCTGGATCCTCCGGATCTTCTTCCAATTCTTTAAAGGTGTTCGGAGTCACAGTAACACCAACCCAGAAACCAATACTAATGGGTTCTTTTCCGTATTTCGGATATTCTTTTTGTCGGATGAGTTCCGCAGCCAGAATCATCTTGGTGATACGATCTCTCTGTTGCGTAGTAAGTAGGCGCAAAGTATAACGCAAGATTGCAGTTACACCGCCGTCACGATTGTATTCATCGTTCTCGTCAGCACGCCGCCTTCTATTTGCAATAACAAATGCCATAAGGCCCAGATATGCCTCAGTTTTACCTCCACCAGTCGGAAAGTATAGAAGATCCACGACTTCACGGTTATCATGTTCCGGATCTACAATACCTTTCAGATTCATGAGAATAAAAGCAATCTGGAAAGGTCTCCATCCAAAATTATTGGAAGGATTACGAGGATCCACAAAATCCCTAAAGGCACATTCGATACCGGCTCCATGTTTCTTAGAGAAATTCATAATATTTCTCTGAAGAATCATGGAACGATTCATAAAGCAAAAGGCATCAAACGAAATATCATCCTCTACAAGTAGCTGAATGCCCGCGCGGATTCTTCCAAGAGCTTCTATACATTTATTTATTACTGTGTCGCCAATTTCTTTCTTGAACTTAGCATCATCCATTTTTGAATCATGAACCAATTTTTTCTGAATCCAATCCTCATAGGAGTCTGCCAAGACATTCAGCCGGTTAATGATGTCATCTTTTTTCTTTGCAACAGAAAGAGTTCTCATAGAGAAGAAGAACGGGTCAAATCCTTCCAAAGCAGCGCTAACACCGGGGAATTCGTACTCTGGAATAAATGTCGATACAATTTCAGAAGCACGTCCATTTTTATTGGCTTTCCAAGTTGCTGCGCAACCACGTCCCCTTCCTAAAATAGGTCGCTGGGCAAAGTAAAATTCATCGACGGCAAGGATTTTTCTGCATATGTGTTCTGCCACGAAGATATCCATTTTGTCCTGGGAATAGGCGCGCAAGTTGACTTGGAACATCATTCCAGCAATATCACTCTCAGGATTTTTGCGCTTGTTGATAACATAAGCTGTTACCAAGGTATACCCCTGCTTGAGGCCGATTTTAGAAATATATAAAATAACATTTGAATCACAGACCAAAGGGTATTCTTTGTTCTTACTAAACTCTTGCAGATCAATAACAACTGTCTCTTTCTGCGGATGACGTGTATACGTGCTTACATCAACTTTTTTTCCCTCTTTGTTAGTGGTTTTATCAGAAGCTTTGGTGTAATCGCCCCAAGTCACATCCACATTGAAAGATTTTGTACTACTTTCTAGGTAAAAGCTGATGCCAATGGAAGACGGTGTTTTAAATCGATTTGTAAAGACCGGCTCATTATCATCGTCTTCGCCCGCAGTATAATCTGCATCCCCTTCGAAAGAAGCATCTCCATCGACTTCCTGCTCATTCGAATCATTTTCACTGGTTTGTGGCGCAAGCATACCCACGATATATTCAAAGCGCGGGTTTTGATTCAGTATTTCATTTTCACTACTTGGTCCCAACAAGTCTTTCTTTAACATTTCTATGACTTCTTGGCGAACCTCAGCAAACTTAAATCTATCTGCCATGTGGTGCCTCCTGTTAAAATTTAAGGACAATGTTAATCAGAAGCAATGTATTGATTTCCTGAGACTGATTAAATCGATCAATTTCAGCCTGCGACTCGTCTTGAATCTCTTTTCTGCGCTTAGGCAGGTCGTGTTGCAGCTTATCCATTTTTTTCTTCGCTTCAGCTGCTTTTTTTCGGATATCCTTTTTTTCCAGCGTGTCAGTAGCCGCCATTTCAGCAAGTATGTACTCCTCAACTTCTTTTTGAGCATCAGTAAGCTGAACATGAAGCTGTTCTTGTTGAATATTGACCCAGTTTTCAATCTTCTTCTTGTTATATGCGATAGTAGGGGCTACAGTTTTATCATGCTGATCCTGAACTTCTGAAATCAAGCGAGCATAAATCCGGTGAAAATAAGATTGTTCTTCTTCTGTCGGTCTAAAATAGCGAACATCCGAATCATTAGCCTCCTCCAATGCGGAAACAATCTCATCTTCAGTAAAATTGATATACTCACCATTTTCATCACAAAGTAGTAAAACTGGGAAGAGGAGTTTTGTATTGTCCATGAATGCTCCAAGAAACAAAACGCCATGTGAACCAAATATCTTTTCACCCCAGTTGTCGATTTTCCAGTAATGTAGCTTGTGATCCACTTCTGGTTCTTCAAACTGGTTCCAATATTCAACATCACGTAGATATTTATCGATATCAGCCTTGGTCTTTTCCAACGCTTGCCCCTTCGCCTCTCTACTTTCTGTAAGCAGAATTGAGCGAAGTTCTGCTGCATGAGCATTCTTCCTTGCATCTAGCTGCCTGTTCAAAACTGCAAATGCTTTCCTTACCGCAGTGATATTCTTACAATTCTGGTAAATATCCAGAATACGCTTTTCAAAACTCACACCAGATTCAAGTGCGCCCAGCGCAACATCCGATGCACCAAACACGCCCTCAAACAGTTCAAATTTCTTAGAAAGTATATCATATACTCTGCGATCTGCTTCATTATCCGTATTCAACAGATTGATTGCTACCACATCGTGAGTTTGTCCATAGCGATGACAACGTCCAATTCTCTGCTCAATTTTCTGCGGATTCCAAGGCAAGTCATAGTTGATAATTGTGTTACAAAACTGTAGATTTAGACCTTCTGAACCAGCATCTGTAACAATCAAAATCTTGGCATGACTCTTGAAATAATCGACAATTGCGTGCTTATATTCCACACTTCTGCCATAGTTTGTTTTACCAAAGTTTTTAACCTGCCATGTTCGAAAGATTTCCTTCGTCATAGCATCATCAAAGTCACCATTAAAGAGAAGGATATCTTCCTCGCTATAGCCAGATCTTCTTAGTTCTGCGGCTATATATTTCTGTGTTCGCTTAGACTCTGTAAAGACAACAGCCTTCTGATTCAATCCCTCAGAAATCTGGTGGTCAAATGCAGATTTCAGTGCTTCCCTCAACGCGGCGATCTTTGCATTCGTCTTTATAGCCCTTGCCATTTCAAGAATATGTCTTACAATCTTGAGCTCAGCCTGAATAGCCTGTTTCTTCTCTGCTGTTTCTTCATCATCGTATTCGTTGAAACCATCCTCATCGATTTCATCTTCTACAAACCCCCAGAATAAATCGAAGCCCTCCTGGGCACAAGCAGATTTAGTGCCTTCATAGAGTTTTTCAAGACGTTTTTCTAATACTTCAAAGGTTTCTATCAAAGCAAAGCTGGAAGACGCAAGCAGCTTTCGAATAACAAGAATAATCAGCCCACGATTCGCATTTGGAATGGAATACAGCGGATCACGACGCAGAAAATCATTGGTCACATCATAGAGTTCTTTTTCTTCTGCGCTTAAATGGAAATCGACCGTAATACAGGTTCTCTTGCTGAAGGCCATGTATTTTCCGACATCGCGTCGAAGGGTGCGATATAGCACCGGAAGAAGTTCTTGCTTCAATTCCTCATAATCACAGCCATCCACAAATCGACGGTTGAAAACCTTTTCTGACCCGAAAATACGTGGATCGATAAAGGAAACCAGTCCATGAAGATCTGTAAGGGAATTCTGTAGCGGCGTAGCAGTTAAAAGAATTTTAGGAATCCCATGTGTCAAATCATAAAGATTTTTTGCCCGCTTTGTGCCATGAAAAACATTCCGCAGATTATGAGCCTCATCAATAATCAAGAAGTCCCATTTGACATGGGGAAAACGCTTAATTAGTTTCGATGAATAATCATAAGAAGCAATGACAATACTAACCTCATCTGCGTTTCCAAGGTGAGTTTGCACATTGGCAAGATCATGCTCAACCGTGTACCGATCCAGAATAACAGCTTGGCGTCCAAACTTCTCCAAAAGCTCTACTTCCCATTGTTTTCTCAAAGTAGCAGGAAGCGAAATCAGCACTTTTTTTGCTCCGTTGTCCAGAACATAATTAAGCACCAACCCAGCTTCGATTGTTTTTCCCAGACCAACCTCATCTGCCAGAATGATGCCACCTGTCTTTAATGCTTGAATGGCCGCACAAAAGGCATTGACCTGATGGGGATTTGGCTCAATATCCGCATTCAGTAGACATTCAAATGGAGCCTTGGCCAATTGCTGCTTCTTATACCAGCTATATTGTTCAAGTAGGAGATTGCTTTCCATCGATACCCTCCTTACTTAATTCATTGGCGATTCCTTCTGCGATGCCTTTAGCCATTAATGTAGGAACGGCATTGCCTATCTGTACAAATTGAGCCGTTCTCGGGCCTTCAAAGAAATAATCATCCGGAAATGATTGGATGCGAGCGGCCTCCCGGACCGTAATCGAACGGTGTTGCTCAATATCCGGATGAATAAAGTAATGTCCATCTTTTGAGATATGAGCCAACATGGTGTGGCAGTACGCCTCGTCTCCTTCTACAACTTTAAATCGATCCAGAAACGATTTTCGGTTTTTGTGTGTCTTCAGTTCATCCGGCAGATCATTATAGTTCAGACGTTTGTGCCCATCATTCCAGAGTTCAATTGTACGCCGATAAATCTCAATGTCCCTGTCTTTATTGGGTCTTGCGCAATGATGCGTCAGAATGTCAGAATCCTTGCGGATTCCAGTGCTTCTTAAATAATCGCTGAAATCATCTGATCTGTATTCACCCGATTTTCCTCCTGGCTGCAACGCTGGCAGATCACTGAGAATATCGTTAACCGTAGCATCCGCTATTGTCTGCTCAAACTGCGGATAAGAAAGCCCGCTATTCTTCAGCCACCCGACAATGATCATTCTTCTTCGGTTTTGCAGCACACCAAAATTCTTTGAATTTTGCTCATGGCATTCAATCTCATAGCCAACGGAACGCAGCGCTTCCTGGACTTTCAGCCAGGTTGCACCACTGTTTGCTGACTTGATTCCCATAACATTCTCAAAAACGAACATCTTTGGCTGATATTTCTGAAGGAATCTCGCATACAACTTATAGAGATCATTTCTAGGATCCGCTGACATCGGTGTTTCCATATGCTTGCTTTGCGCCCTTCCCACCAAAGAATATGCCTGGCAAGGCGGTCCGCCAATAATGACATCTACTTGCTTGATGCCTCTTTGCGTAAGGATCCTATCGATATTTTCAAATAACCTTGGAAGAGTTTCATTTGACATCGTTTCGCAAAATACGGATTGTAGCTGATCCTCAGGAATATGTTGCAGAAATTCGTCGCGGGTGATTTTTCCGCTAATATAATCCTTGTAGATATTAAGCTTCCCTTGTGCTTTGAGATAATAGTATCCCGTTCGTGTTTCCAATGTTTGAGCAGCATATGGGTTCATCTCCACATGCGCTACAGGTGAAAAGCCCGCTTGGATGAAGCCTTCGGACAATCCACCAGCTCCTGCAAATAAATCTATAAAATTGTAAGAGCCTGTTGTGGCGTTGATACGTTCCATGATGAACCCCTATCTGTGCAATAAATTTAGTCTTCAAAAACACCGTCTGTGTCAAAAATATGGTCTAACTCATCTGTGTTGATTGCGGCAAGCACCTTGTTGCGGATACTGCCTTTTGCAAGATCTAACCGCTTAAAGCGATTTTCTCCTGCTGCGTCTTTTCCAATACGTATCAGCTGCACTCTGCCAATTCTTGGTTCATTTGCAGCATAGTTTGCAAGTCCCTTAGCTTTGCCTAAGTTATCCTTGAAATCCGGATTATGAGGTTCCAAAATATCAACGATGTACTTGAGAATTGGATCTTGGCGAACAATGATGAAATCCGGATAAAGCTCCTTGCATTTCCCGTCCATTTCATAAGGCATCCGCAGTGACCAAGACTGTCGAGACGGATTCCGCAGCCAGCAAACATAATCCTCTCGTTTTTGCTCTTCTGCCAAAACAGCCTGTTCCCAGCCATTCAACTTAATTTTTGCTATTCCATCTGCATTGGAAAAAAGATGATCCGTGTACTTTATTCCATCTGCTTCGACCTTGGCACTGATTGTCTCCGGAAGAGTAAAGTTGTGCTTACTGATTTCATCGCCGTTAGCAACAATATCGCTATACTGCTTTTGACACTTCTCCGGTTTGGCCACAATATATTTACGATACTGGTCGTTCAATTCATGGAACTTCTTCTCAGCGTATTTATTTAATTCCGCAATACACTCGCTGTCGAATGCGAACAGAATACAATCCACCTTAAAGGCGTTCGGATTGTCGAAGTCGATATATTTACGCCCATATGCCAAGTGGAAACCGCATCCACCCATTTTTGCGTCTGCTACTCTTAGCTGACGATCAAGGTCAGACTCGGATGCAGTAAACATATCTATGTGGTTATCGCTTTGTATTTTCTCACCGAAAACATCGAATATCTGAACAGACAGTTTCATCTCCATGACTTGCTTTGTAAGCTCGTCATATTTTCCAGCATCATGGAGACCGTTCACATAGTTGCGGATAAGTTCAGCAACATCGTTTTTCACATCCTCAGCCGCCGTAATACAGATATTAAACTGCGATAACAGCCCTGCCAAGCTCATCAAAGACTTCAAATAGCTGTTGATTTTTACCGCACGGACGATATAAGTCAGATATCCCTGTTCATTGATGAACTTTGTGATTCCTTCACGATCTATTGTTGGAAGCATCGACATCTGCGATACAGCCGGTGTCAGCACTGGCTGCTCTTTATTCACAGATTGATTGTCCCCACCAGTTCTCTCAGTTTCTTGACCTGCATGTACATCGTTTCCAGACACTGTTTCCAGCGGAATCGTCTGGTGTTTTCCTTCTGCGGGAATTTCTGAATCTGCTCCACCTTGATTCGCTGCCACAGCTCCAGAATTTGACATATCTCCAACTGCTGTGGAAGGTGCCGCAGCAGGCTCTTCTTGGAAGCCATTCGGGTAATCAAAGATACTCAGCTGACCAACCGTCTGTTTTTGCGTTTTCTTTCGCTGGGTGTGAACCGACCATGTATCATAGGTCTGATCTTCCAGAGATTCACCATCGACAACTGTCGGGATTTCTCCGCCTTCGGTTGCCTGCAATTCATCAATGACCTTTTGAACGGTATCCTGGTTGAAATACGGAAGGAACAGCCGCACATCATTTAAGGAATCATCCACGAGAACATGACACTGAAGCGGTGTGCGAACCATACGTCCGAGCAGCTGCGCAATATAGGTTGCATCTTCCGCACGCCGGAAGGACATCATAGTTTCTGCACGAGGGCAGTCCCAGCCAGTGGACAGATTCTCTTTGAAGAGAACCACACGAATCCGGCGATCTTCTGCAATTTCCGAAGGTTCAACATGCGGCACGGTCAATCCATGAATCGACAATGTGCCCGTAGAACCGAAGGTATGCACGACTTCATTTTCCTTGAAGCTATCGCCCATACGCTCTTCGATTTTCGCAATTACATCGTCCAGATCGGTGTCAGATACTTTCGTACCGGAACCTGCGCAAACCTGAATGACAAACACAGGGTTTACATTGGGATAATGCTGCTCATAGGTATACTGATACCAGTGCTTACACTTATCCTGCCATTCGTCTGTTGCCGCCTGGAGTACGGCCATGTCCCCGTGTTTGATTGGATCTTCCGGATAAGTGATTACAATACGATCTTTGAGCAATCCAGATTGGCGAACCTGGGCCGGAGAAATAACAACCTTATGCAATGTAGAGTTTGTTGCCTGCCCGACAAGAGAATTAAAACGTTCGGCAGTTGCACTCATTCCGATAACGACCGGAATGGGCGACAGATTCTGCTCGCTGCTGCCCTTGATAAAACGCTGCATGATGGTGGTAGCTGTTCCCGCTTGGCGTCCTTGCATACCGCGGTGTGCCTCATCAATAATGAAATACAGCCGGTCAGCTTTTTCTCTTGCCGTATTTTCAATGGTCTCCCAAATCGTATACTGTCGCGTATCCGAATGGCGGCTCAGATTACCGGCCTTGCCAAGCTTCTGCGTATTCAGAAAATAGATATGACCGTCCTCCAGAATCTCTCGATCAAAAGATTCATCTGAAATCACTACACACTGATCCATGCGGACCTTATCCGCCTTTAGCTCGATTTTCTGCTTGGACTGCTCATTCAGCTGCGGAGAATCCGAAAGCCATACAAAAATGGCCTCCGGCTGTTCAGTAAACTGCTCTGAGCCGTAAAAGATATCTTCAATCAGGGCAGACATGATAATCGTTTTGCCAGAACCTGTTGGTGCCTGAAGCGAAACCACCTGAGGGATCTTCAGCATGCGATAGTTATTCAGCGCCATCGCCACGCGGAGGCGCATTTCATTGACCGCCTGTTTCTGAAATGGGAATAATTCACAAATCATTCTTAGTTTCTCCCTCTGTTTACACGAAAGTGATCTAAGTAATCCCGATAAAGCTGATACGCATTTGCAACATTCAGATTTTTTACCATCGACTGATAATTCACTTCATAATCAGTTGCCAAGAATACGGTTTGGATTTCAGGATGTTCTGCAAGCTTTTCTGCAAAATCGGCAAATGAATTCTCGTTGATCAAAACTGCAAATTGATTTTCCGGTAAGATCAGCATGTCCGGGACTTGCTCTCCAGACAACTCCGGGCATTTTCCTTTTGCTCCAGTCTTCAACCACAACGTAGGCAGCATTTCCGAAAAGCACATACCGAGAGAAACCGCTGTCGGATCTAAGAATCCAAGTTTGAAGAATGCTGCATTTGCTTTGAAACCATCTGACATATGCATCGGTGGTTCACTGCCAAGATAACCTCCCTTGAGAGGACTGCCATTTACATCGTGTCCTTCAATGGAGCAGACCGTGCGCGGCCATGTAACATAGTGAGCGATGCCGAGCTTTTCCCATTCTGCATCGCCAGGCTGATAGCCTTTGTCTTTCAACATCTTCGCCTCATCTGCGGAGACCTCATTGTTGGTCACCATAATGCAACGTCTGTGCCCACCATCCTCAGCATTGAGCAAATTCACGGCGTGCATAGTCGTGCCGCTGCCTGCAAAGAAGTCAACGATAAGGGCATTAGGCTTGTTGGCAACGAAAAAGCGGATGGTATCATGCGTTGCATAAAGCGATTTTGGAAAAGTAAATCGAATTTCCTTATATATTTGTTGTAATAATGTACTACCATGTCTTGACGCATCATGAGATGGTATTCTCCACTGGGAACCAGGTATAAAGCTTCTAAATTCGTTTGTAGAGATTATTGAACCGTCATCGTTGTATCCTTCGATTTCAAAATCCCCATTTTCAACTTTTTCAATCATTCCCTTCTGCAGATAAGTGATATACATACTGTCTCCTTGGAGCTTTCCAAGTTTAACATATCCCTTTCTTTGAAGATCAAGAAGATTCTCTGGAGAGCAAGCCCAACGTCCCTCAGAGCCGTCTGAATGCAACGGCCATATCGCGACGATTCCATCAGGAATTTTAGCTAAATGTCTGTCCATACTTAATGGTAACGGATCGCCAACACCCATGAATTTTTTTCCATCTAACGAAACATAAACAGGATAAAAAAGCTTAGGAGAATAAGCTCTGGTGCCATTAGCTCCATTCCTAATAAGCTGCTGCCAATGCAGGTGTGTAGTTCGCTTATCATCAGAATTTATTCTCCACTCATCAGATAACGGAAGCCTTTGCACTGATGCATCGCCGAGCTCGACAAAAAAGATATATTCGTCAATGCGACTGAATAAACTTTTTCGCTGATTTCCTTGTGGCGATATTACGCTGCTCACCATCTGCATCCTTGCCTCAGGAAATATCTCCTCCAGCAAGCATCCAAGGTGCAGGTATTCCTTCTCATCAATTGTGACAATCAAAACAGAATCCGCCGGATTCAACAGTTTCTTTGCCAACTTCAGGCGGCGCTGCATGAAGGAAAGCCACTTGCTGTGGCGGTAAGCATCATTACCGTCCACATAGTCGTTGTTATATTTCCAGTCCTTTGCGCCGGTATTGTAGGGCGGGTCGATATAAATGCAATCCACCTTACCCGCATACAAATATTCCAGAAGCTGCAAGGCGTGATAGTTGTCCGCTTCAATCAGCGTGTGCCAAAGATCGCTATCCGGTGCATTGCAAACTGAATCCAACGGTTTCAGATAGGGATAGATGGATTCTCCAAATTCCGCAACACGAACGATATCCTTCAGCTCAAAGGTGACCGCTTCATCTTTCTGTTCTGGTTTAACGCAAACAGCAGTATCGCCTTCAACCTTCAGCACAACATAGATAGCTTTGTCATCCTTGCTGTCCCGGAGCATAACATTACAGCCTCTTTTGATAGGCATATCATAGAGAGGCGTGCTTTCCGGCATATGTTCTTCAAAGACCAAGCCGAATTTCTTCTGCTTGGCCATTTTACTCACTTCTTCCTGAATTCTATTTCGAAGAGTCTCATCTTGGATCTGGCTAATTAAATCATTGATTGCAGCCATTGGTACGACCCCTTTCTTCGTTTTCTTTTGTCTTCACGTAGCGACCACTCTTGATTCTTGCGTCAGCTGGCTTTTCCGCATCCTCTGGAATCGCCCAGTATGAACCGATTTTCGTTGCTCCGGGAATTCGTCCTTCTGAGCACAAGACATTAATTCTTCTTGTGGAAAGCCTCCATTTTTCAGCCACCTGACTGATTGATAAATATTCCATAAGTTATCTCTCCATCTATAAGTGAAAGCTAAACTATACTCTATTACAGTATAATCTCAACCTCGAACAAAATCAACCCGTCTATTTTCTCTCTCAGTAATCTTTAAATCCACTTTCTGCAAGCAGGGCGTCTGTCTATACAAACGCCATTTTTGCTTCGCAAAATGCTTGTTGGGAATTCCCAAACCCTTTGTGATCTGCATCGTACCGCTGCAGGCTGCGCATTCCTGCCGAACGCTTTTTTGATGGAGTTCATGGTTCAGTGATATATTCGCTGGGCACAGACCCACTTAAAAGAAAAAGTGCCGACAATGATTTTGTCAGCACCCACTGTAGTTACACACCACTAGAATAAAGGCCGTGTATTTCTTTATACATAATCAGTTGGCGTTTGTTTAACTCTATTAGCGTTTGTTTCGGACAGAAAATTTTAGAGCATTTCTTTGTTCAAATCATCAATGGCCTTTTTGAACCGGGCATGCTCCAATAGCAATGTTGTGCAATGCACATCAAACAAGAATAAAGGGAGCTGCCGAACGTGGATTCAATCCACTTACTGCTCTTTCCGTGGGAGACTTTTCAACTGCACCTGCTGCACAAAGGACGAAGCCCAGCGGCTGTGTGAAGATTGGCTTATAAAACAGGACCGCTGCTACATAAACTAAAAAACCTCCGAGGAAAACTCCCAAATGGGAAGAGTCCTCGGAGGTATTCGTTTAGCGGGTGTTCTGCTGTCTGCGAGCGTCCTTCTGCACAGTTTTCTGTCCGCATCAAAGATATTTTCGGATGGTCGGAACAAGGATATTCCGATTGATTAACTTTGCGATACTGTTCCTGTTGTAGTTGGTTCATTGCAGTTTCAGCTTACAACAAAAAATGAGATAGGCAACCCCTTTGGGGGAAGTCTATCTCATTTTTTCGTTGGGGCTATTTTGCAACAGCCCCCCTTTATAACAACCCTGCCTTACAGTTTGGGAGAAACGCTTAGTGCTTCAGT
>OGKO01000990.1_pt1 | contig 18415 bp, 9 predicted proteins | sample 1572451 | NCBI WGS metagenome assembly OGKO01 (sample SAMEA2582089, study PRJEB24529) | metagenome | biome: Human gut stool | place: China | collected 2011 | reverse complement strand
GGTTGAAGCCGATAGGCTCTGTGGATGCTTTCTGTTGCATCAATTCCCGTGCCTGCTTCACCATCTGTGGATGGTCGAAGATAAGAGGTGGCAATTCGTTGATGTTTACCCAATAAGCGTTATGTTGATGCACAAGCTCACGGTCATACTCATTGATATTGATCAATGCATAGTAGGCGACGGAGATAACCCGTTCTCCCGGGTCACGCTCCACTTCGCCGAACGAGCCTACTTGCTCCATATATACATTTTCCAAACCAGTGAGTTCTGCCAGTACACGCTTGGCCGCATTGTCCACACTTTCACCTTGTTGCACAAATCCACCCATCAGAGACCATTCTCCCATTGCCGGCTGAAAGTTTCGCTTCAGCAATAACAGATTTAGTTCTCCTTCGTTGAAGCCGAAGATGATACAGTCTACTGAAATATAGAATCTGGGATTTATACTATAATAATTGCTCATTGATGTATGCACGGTTTTATTGGAACAATATTTACCAGAAATAAACATAGAACAAAGCACAGAGAATTACTACTCCTAATGAAGCGATAACATCCCACTTGTTCCAGCTTTCCCGGATGAGTTGTTTGTAGCTGCCAGTAAAGGTAATGGCTTCTATTTGCTTAGCTGTTGGTTTCGGAGTGAAACAAGACACTACCGCCATCATTACGATCAGGAATACTAACAACCAGATTTCAAAGATAAGCCAGTTCGTTTGCCAGAACCATGTGGTATATTCCCAGTACCAGCCTGTCATGACATCTTTACCTGTATTGGTCATGATATTGGTCAGCAGGCGTACCATACCGATGATGAAACCTATGATCATACCATATTCACCAGCCTTTGGCGTAATCTTCTTGGAGAAGATACCGAGTGCGAATACAGCTACCATGGCAGGAGCCAACAGTGATTGGATACCTTGTAGATAGTCGTAAAGGCTACCTAAACTCATCATAACAGGAATCCAAGCCATACCCAGGATTACCACAACTACAGTAGCGATACGTCCTACCATTACATATGTAGATTCACTCTTACCCTTGCACATCGGTTTGTAGAAGTCTTCAGTGAAGAGCGTTGCACATGAGTTGAAGAAAGCTGCCAATGAAGCAACCAATGCACAGATGAAACCGATAGTTACGATACCTTTCACACCGGCAGGCAATACGTCTTTTACCATTACGGCAAAGGCAGCATCCGTGTTCGACATGTCGAACTCACCTTTTGCGGCCAGTGCAGCTGCAACCATACCCGGAATAAGGAACATAAATACCGGAAGAATCTTGAAGTAACCAGCTGCGATGCTACCGCGGCGGGCACGCTTCATTACAACATCGTTGGCTTCTCCTTTACGCTGTCCGAGTACACGTTGCACGATATGCTGGTCAGTACACCAGTACCAGAAGCCAATGATTGAGGCTCCGATAAATACCCAGAAGCCGGGATAATCTTGGTACATTGGGTCAGATTCGGTCCAGTGGAACATGTGGTTGGCACCGTAAGCATGTCCGTCGGCACCGACATTCATAGCACTGCGTGCGTGTTCCATCATTTCTGTCCAACCGGTGGAGATACTACCACCGCCGAGAGCCGCAAGTCCTAAGAAAAGAACGAGGAAAGAACCGATAATGAGAATCGGGGTCTGGATAGCAGAGAGCGTCATTACACCTTTCATACCACCTAATACGGTGAAAATACCAGTCAGTACAATCAGGCCGATAGCACCATACCAGAAGGGCAGGCCCAACAGAAATTCCAGGAAGATACCACCGGTATAAGCTGTCACACTTACTTTAGTCAGAATATAGGCAATCAGTGTGATGATGGAAAGCCATGAACCGGTACGCTGTGTGTAGCGATATTTCAGGAAGTCGGGCATGGTAATGATCTTACCCATCTTGTTGTTCAGTAATTGGTAGAACGGAACGAAAAGCCATCCCAGTAATAGAATCATCCAGCCTTGCATTTCCCAGTGGGCCATGCCTACGCCTGATTTTGCTCCAGTGCCGGCCAAACCTACAAGGTGTTCTGAACCGATGTTGGCGGCAAAGATAGCCGCACCAATGATATACCAAGGTTCTCCTTTACCGAAGAGGTAATCTTCACTACTTTCTCCTTGCTGCATGCGTTTGTCCTTTTGCACGGCACGCCATACAGCCCATATTACTGCGATAATTCCCACAATGAGAATTGTCCAATCCAGCCAAATAAATTCTTTTGAATTCCAATTCATAATAATTCGATGTCTTTATAGTTGTTAAATTTGAAGTTACTTTTCTATTGAGAACTTAAAGATACATTCGCTGTTGTAGGTTTGTCCCGGTTCCAATACGACGCTGGGCCATTCCGGTTTATTAGGACTGTCGGGATAGTGTTGTGTTTCCAGGCATACGGAAGCACGTTGGTTGTAAGTGATACCTTTTTTACCTGTTACAGTTCCATCAAGGAAGTTGCCGGTATAAACTTGTATACCCGGTTCGTTGGTATATACTTCCAGAGTGATGCCGCTTTCAGGTGAAGTCAGTTTTGCTGCTAATTGAGCAATGTCTCCATTCGTATTCAGTACCCAGTTGTGGTCATAGCCATTTCCGTTTTTCAACTGAACGAAATCGAAGTTTGTGATGTCTTGTCCTATTGTTTTAGGAGTAGTAAAGTCCATCGGGGTATCTTTCACTGTTGCAATTTCTCCAGTGGTCATGAAAGTACTATCCACTGGAGTGTAGTTGTCTGCATTTACATATAAGATATGATCTGTTGCAGCTTTTGAAGGATTACCGGATAAGTTGAAGTAAGAGTGGTTGGTCATGTTGATGACTGTCTTCTTATCTGTAGTAGCGCTATACTTTATATCTATAGCGTTGTCATCAGTCAGTTTGAAAAGAACTTTAGCTGTTACGTTACCGGGGAAGTTTTCATCTCCGTCCGGTGAAATACGGGTCAGTTCCAGTGTAGTTTCGTCAATCGGGTTGGCTTCATATACTTGGTATTGCCAGCCTTTAGGACCGCCATGCAAGCAATGTCCGAAGTTGTTTTGCGGTAATTGGATAGTGTCTCCGTCCAGTACGATTCTTCCCTGGTTGATGCGGTTTGCATAACGACCGATGGAAGCGCCGAAGTCACTTGGGATGTTTACATAGTCGGCAATGCTGTCGAAACCCAGAACAACGTCCTGCATATTCCCGTTTTTATCAGGAACCATAACGGAGACTATACGACCACCGAAGTTAGTGATGCATACTTCCATGCCCGACTTGTTCTTTAAGGTGTAAAGATCTGTTTGGGCATTGTTCACTTCTGTTTGAAAATTCACCGGATTCAGACCGGACAAAGTCAACTCCTGAGCTGGCTTGTTATTGCACGCAGATAACATCAGTGCGGCAATTCCTGCAAGTAGAAAACTGTTTTTCATGGTTCTATTTTTAATGTAAATGAGATAATTATCTGATTTTGGGTGTAAAAGTAACACTTTATTTGAGTGTGTTAGCTACACTTGTATATGTTATGTAACATAAAAGCGAAAAAACTGCCTGAATATAGTGATATTCAAGGCAGTTTTTCAGAATGAGAATGAGCGATTATTATGCATTTACTTAATAAAGCTATTTACTCTTTTTGCCCCAATAAGTCTTGTTATCGGTATAGGAAGCGTAAACAATAGTATGCGTTCTTGGTTTTGCTTCCCAGTCTGTTTCTCGTTGTAAATACAAGTCCACACCATTAACGGTTAGAATTTGATTCTCGGCGTCGAAACTCCATGAACTATCTTTCCAGGTTCCTTCTGATACTTTATGATCGTCAGTCAAGGTCATTGTAGAAGATTCTTTTTGCTGCCCGAAGACATATGACAGATCAATATGTTCCCAATCACCGATTAATTCTTCTTCAGTGATAGCCGCTTGAGGAACGGCACCATAACGTTCAGGCATAACCAGAGGCCATCCATCTTTAGTCCAACGAATGCTACGTACATGTCCCAGCATGACGGCATTGTCTACACTTTCAGGTAAACGTCCTTGTGAGGCATAGTACCAGTTGCCATTACCGTCATCGAATATGGCACAATGTGAAATACCTACCCAACCCTCGCTATTGGCAAATTTATATGGATGGGTTACGACTGGATACATATCAGCCCCTTCGGTAACATTGGCACCATCAATGCCTAAATAGGGACCGGTAATACTCTTTGAACGGGCGACGCGTGTGTTGTAAGGTGTTTCCAAAGCATCGTAAGCCATAAACAGATAGTAATATTCCGTTTGGGGATTGTAAACGATTTCAGGACCTTCACTTGCTTGCCAACGATTACCCGCTTGGCGGGTGGCAATTAACTGCCCATATTCAGCAGGTGCATTGCCTTCAGCCCAGGGAATACCCAAACTTTGTTTTGGCATACCGGTCACTTCATTCAGTTCCATAGCAACAATACCACTGTGCCATGAACCATAAATCAACCAGTGTGCACCTTCGGGGGTAATTATGTAAGAAGGATCGATAGCATTCCATTTATAGTAGCAGTTTGCCCAGTCTCCTGCGGTAACATTAAACTCAAACCCTTTGTCTGAAGCATTCGTTACTATATACCCTTTATCTACCCATCCATCATTATTAGAAAGATTGGTATTTTCCATCATTCCGATAAATGCACGTTCACTCCAGGTACCTTCACCGTTGAGTAATCCCGGACAAGTGATAGAATAGTACATACGATACAAACCGTTTCTAACTTTGCGCACACAGGGAGCCCAGAAACCATAGGAAATTTCAGCAGCAGTAGCAACGGGTTGCAATCCCATTCCTTGACGAATCTCATTTAGCTTGGGAACTACCCAACCGGGAAGTTCTTTCATTGTTCTGCCCAAATATTCCCAGTCAATCAGGTTCTTGGAGCGGCGTGCATGGAAGTGTCCATGTCCTTCATGGGCATTACCGTATGAAGCATCAGTCTGATACATATAGTAGTATCCGTCTTCACCCAACACTACCGTAGGATCGTGTACATTGGCAAGATTCCATTGACCACGCATGTTCCAGTCTGCTATAGCGATATAATTGTCGGGGTAGATGGGAGCTTGATAAGCCGCTAACTGTTCATCTAATGTACCATCGGCTGTACTGAAGGTGAACTCTGGTGAATAGACTACATCACCTTGGTAGATGCATACGAATGCACGTGCATAGTAAGTGCGTTTCGGAGCTAAATCCGTGAGAGTGGCAGACAATGTTCCATTACTGATGAGTGCTTTGACTGTGGCACTATGGATGGTAGGAGACGATTGTAAACTGTAGCAAAAGCCGGCATCGCTATAGCGTACATCATCGCGCATGTTGACTGCCACACTAAGTGAGGCAGATGAAGTGCTTGTTTCACCGGTTACGGCAGGCGTTTCTATGGCAATTCCCTCGGTTCCATAGTCGTTGTCATCGTCGCTGCACGCTCCTATAAAGAGAGCGGCTGCGAACAAGGCAATAAGACATTTATATTGTTTCATAACTTAATTCTTTAGATGTTTTGTTCTGTAACATTTTCCCTTTATTCAGCTGGAGTTTCTTCATTCGAATCGTTTTCATCTCCACCTGTAGAAGTACTGAGTTCCCAACCTTGATTTTGTCCCAGCCTCGGCAGTCTCTTAGTTTCCGCATCGGGTATCGGGAAGTAGTAATTCTTAGGCACATTGAATGTGCGTGAGGGATAATTTCTGGCAGAGCCGTATGTGTACACTGCATTTTCCGGATTTGTAACAGTGACACCATAAAGATTATAGACCTGCTTGTAGTATGGCAGATTTTTTTCGCTGGATGGTGTTTGGGCTTCAAAAAGCTTCCAGCGACGTTCGTCGAAGAAACGGTGGTCTTCAAAGCACAGTTCAATACGTCGTTCGTTGCGAATGCGTTCACGGAGTTGTTCCTGATTCATGCCGCTATAAGCAGGCATACCTACGCGATCGCGCAGTTCGTTGATATATTGATAAGCTTCGGATGGTCCATAGGCTTCGTTTACGGCTTCAGCTGCGTTCAATAAAACTTCTCCGAAACGGAAAATGGGACACACATGATTATAGTTTGACGGACTCTTGAATGACATATTATTCAAGTACTTTTTTGTATAGTAACCTGTTAATGTACCACCGTTTTGTGTCTCATAGTCTGCTCCGCTGGGATAAGATACGTCAATGGCGCGTTCCTCCTCATTCAGTTTGTCTCCCCAAATGGAGCCCTGATGCAGGATCGTCTGTTCAAGGCGCGGATCTCGGTCGGCATACGGATTTTGAGGGTCGTAACTTGGGTCTTGGTCAATGGGCAAACCATTGATTGTTTCATAAGAATCAACTAAATTCTGGGTCGGATTCGTTCGGCCGCTTGAATTGGTAAAGCCGGCAGGAGCCAGATAATCCTCCACTGTATGAGTGGTCCATACTGAACGGGTCAAGATATATTCGTCGTTGAAATATGGGGTTGTTACGAAACATTGATAATAGTTCTGTGTAGGATCATTATCAGATGTTCTGTATAGCTTGTATGGCTTCGTTTGTTGATTGTTTCTGGTTATGAACGCACGCGCTGCTTCGGCGGCTTCTTTCCACCATTCAATGTTATTGGTCGGATTGTTTAGTGGAGAAGCTCTGTAAAGCAGGGCCCTTGCCTTTAAGGCATAAGCGGCGGCACCATTCACGCGTCCCCAATTCTCATTTTCGTTGCTGTAGCGGAACGGCAATACGTCTTTTACCAAGTCGCATTGGTCGGCAACCCATTTCATAACGTCTGCACATTTATTGCGCGGTACATTCATGCGTGGGTCATTCTGTTGGAAAACGATGGGTACACCTTCTTCATCATCGCCTGCAATAATGATGTCGCCAAACCAAGAAGACATGTCGAAGTGGAAGATGGCACGAAGCAATTTGGCTTCGGCCACATAGCGATCATACAAATGATTATCGTCACCGGTCTTATCATAGTTGCCAACTACTTCTTCGCGAACATTCTTTAGGAATAGATTCGATGCCCGGATAGCTTTGCTGTTTTTGGGCCAAAAGTCATTGGCGAATGGGTGGTTAATAGCTGAATAACCATCTGTAAGTACACTGCCATAATACAGTACTGACCACCAACCTAAAGCGTTATCGGTCATGCAATCGCGGGATGCGCTTCGGAATTGTCCATCTGTGTAGCCAACAAAAGCGTCCGGTAAATAAGTGTAAATATTGGCTAAGAAACCACGGGTGTTTTCGTAGCTTCTGAATACTTGCTCCTCGGAGAGAGTCAAGTCCACTTCCTTTTCCAGAAAGTCGCTGCAGGAAGAAGTTCCGGATGCTAACAGCGCTATTGCTATATATTTTATAAACTTTTTCATATTCATAATCTTGTTTATTGAAAGGTTAGAAACCAACGTTTATACCAAAAGAGAATGTGCGGGTCTTAGGATACCACCATGTGTAACTCATAGGCTTTTCCGGATCCAGATTATCTGGTAAGTGACTCCAGTTGAATAAGTTGTATCCGCTAAAGTAGATACGGCATTTGGTCATACCGGCTTTTGCAATCAGTCTTTTGGGCAAAGAGTAGCCGAGTTCAATGTTGCGTAGTGACAGATAATTTCCATTAACTATCCAGATATCATTCATATAAGTGTTAGTACTTCTTTCGCTGTCAATAGGATTGAATCCAGCATATGTGGGACGCGGATAGGTTGCATTGATGTTTCGAGGGTCATTCGGATCATCTGTGTAGTATCCCCATGCCTTGGTGATTTCATGAGTTGCCTGGTGTCCCCAAGGAGACCAAGTCATGGCAGGTGAGATGAATACTGAACGATTCAGATATGCCGTGAGCGTTGCTTGTAAATCAAAACCTGCATATTCAACACCGAAAGACAAGGAAGGAGTTATTTCGGGGATAATGGTATAACCACTCGGAATCATGTCATTTTCATCAATTTGGCGGTCACCGTTCAAATCTTTGAAAACAGCTGTACCGAGATCTTGCCTTTTTGCACTACCTGCAGCCGTATTATACGGATATTTTTCCGGATGATCGATAGCATCTTGTTGACTGGTAGCAATCAGGTTGGGATCGCTTGCCCATTGTTGGAACTTATAAATATTCCAACCACCTACTGTTCCGTTGAATACATTTTCGTAAAGTCCGGCTACAGAAGTATATTCAAATATTCGTTTACCGGTCTTGCGCTGCCACTCTACATTCGGCTCCGTTTCGTCCATTTCGGTAATCTTGTTGGTATTCCAAGTCAGCATGCCTTCCAAGAAATAAGTCACTTTACCAATGCGGTTACGATGTCCGATTGTTAACTCCATACCTTTGGTTTCGGCTTTTCCATAGGCATCTTGTGCTACACCGATACCCAAAAGGCTGGGAGTATTGGAACGGGTTACAAGAATATTGGAACGCCATTCCTTGAACGCGTCGAATGAGCCGTAGAGCCTCTTATGCCAGAAGTCGAAATCTACGCCGACATTAAGCATATCAGAGAGTTCCCATTTATTGTTGTGGTTGCCGGAGAGGGTTTCTGCAACACCACCTACGCCTGTATTGGAAGTTCCGAAGCTATAACCGGTACTTGTTCCAAAAGTACTTTGGTAGGGGTAACGATTACTGCCCGTAGAAGATTGACCAACGTGACCGAATGAAGCGCGTAGTTTCAGCAGGCTGATATTCTTGTTTTTCAACCATGCTTCTTCTGAAGCTACCCAACCAAGAGAGGCTCCGTAGAAATTTCCCCAGCGGTCTTCCGGCGCGTAGTTATCACTGGCCATCCGCGAAAAGTTTCCAGAAAGGATATACTTGTTATCATATACATAAGTTGCCTGTCCGTTGTATGACAAGAAACGGTTGGACGAAAGCTTGCCTACATCATGGTTGTTAGCGTCGCGTACGTTTTCCATATTCTGATATGTACGTATGAAGGCGCGGGCATCTACGGCATGTTTTCCAAATGACCGGTTATAGCTGAAACCGGCATTGAAATTAAAATTGTAGTAGTTGGCACGTTCATTGGCAGATGGGTTGGTCAAAGCAGAATACTTGGTAGTTTGTTTGTATTCAAACTGTGACGGATCTTTTACGTTCATATTCATGTAATCGTACTCATAAGAATTCACACTGTTATCCTGAGTAGATTGAAATACATCAAAGGCATCAAAACTAACTGTTACGTTTGCTTTCAATCCTCTCACCAGTTCGGACAGGTCGCCTGTCACATTAACGGTAGAATACAAGTTACGGCGACGGTTTTTGTCCTGTCCGGATGAACCTAACAAACGTGCAGGATTCTGAGCAGTGCTTTTGGAGTACAATTCTCCGTTGGGTGTGTAAACAGGAGCCATCGGGTCGGCTTCTACTGCACCGAACGTTACCAATGAGAATACACCGGTACGAGGCTGAGAGATATTATCGATACGTCCACCCAGGTCCAATGATACATTCAGATACTTGTTTACGTCGATGTCCAGATTGGAGCGCAGGTTATAGCGGTTCAAAACGTGTTGGGTGCTGAATTTATCATTATATTCCGTCCATTTGGAATTCCACATACCCTCCTGGCGGAGATATGAGAATGATACATAGTAACGTGCACGGCTGCTTCCGCCACTGATCTGCATATTTGTTTTATAGGTAGGAGCCATGTCGCGATACAACTCATCAAACCAGTTCGTATTGAAGTACCGGTATCGGTCTATACCTTCCAGTTCTTCACCGGCAGTCACACGACGATACATTTCAATTTGTTCATCCGAGTATTGTGGATTGCTTCCATCCAGATAGAGTACCCGGTTGGTAGTCAGTGCTTTGTTGTATGCATTCTGGTTTTCCATTTTGTTGCTCAACATCTGGAAGCCTACTTCTTGCGTGAAGTCTATCTTCGTCTTTCCTGTTTCACCGCGTTTCGTGGTTACCAGAATGGCACCATTGGCACCACGCATACCATAGATGGCTGTTGCGGCTGCATCTTTCAGAATAGTGATATTCTCAATGGGGAAAGCGTCGAGAAATGAAAGATCACGTTCTACATTATCTACAATAATTAGTGGATTACGGGCACCGGAGTTCATGGTACGTATACCGCGGATATACATGGCGGTTTCCGTCCATCCCGGTTCGCTGGACCACTCATAAGTTTCCATACCGGTAACAGTAGAAGAAAATGCATTCTGGAGCACCGTAATGGGATACTTCTGTAGTTTTTCACCAGCTACTGCCGAGGTGGATTCAGTCATAAACTTCTTTGGTTTGCGGGTGAAAGCTATTGGCATTGTGTGTAGATATTCGTCTACGTCAGGTTCCATCACAATTTTGAAGTTATCATCAAATTCGGCTGTAGCCGTAGTATTCTTGTAGCCTACGCTACTTACGCAGAGTTCATCGCCTACTTTTACATTTTTCAGACTGAAAAATCCGTTATCATCAGACAGAGCTATGCGGCTCTGCTCGGTCACGTTCACAATAGCTCCCGGAATTGGGGTACCGTCAGGATCTAAGATACGCCCTTTTAATATCTGTTCGTCCTGTGCCCGGACTGTACCGGATAGGATAATCAGGACTCCCAACAACAGGAATTTACTGATTCCTGCCAGTTTGCTCATTATATGATTCATATTGTTATACATAATATATTCGATTTAAGATTACCAGCCTGGATTATTTTCAATGTTTGTCTTCCAGTATTCTCCTTCAGGTATCGGATAGAGATACATTTTATCTTCGAATACACGTTTTTGGGCTACTTTACGTGTAATGGCTCCATTTTCAGCCACATTCACTCCGTAGATGTCACGTGATAATGCTTCAGTTGCTACATTCCAGCGCCGAACATCCCATACGCGGTGCTCTTCGAATACAAATTCGATGGTGCACTCTTTATGGATGAAGTTACGCATTTTATCTTTGGTATTTAAATCGGTGCGGTTTGCCACACTGCCTGAAATACCTGCCCGTTCGCGTATCTGGTCGAGCATGGAATATACTTCATCGCAAGGGCCGTTCACTTCATTCATAGCTTCTGCATAGTTCATCATGATTTCAGCATAGCGAATGATAGTCCACAGGCGATAGGCTGTTCCGGAATGTTCAACGCTAAGAATTGATTCGGGAATATACTTGCGTACATAGTATCCTGTAGGAGTAGAGTTTGCATTACCTCTTGGGTTGTCACGCATTCCAAATCTTACGTCAATGCTTCCGCTACCCCATTCAGCTCCTTGATAGAGAACTGTGGCAGCCAGACGCGGATCGCGATTGCTCCATGGTTGGGCATCATTGTAGCCGCTTGCCGGGTTGATGGCGGGAATCATTGAATTGCCGGTATATACCGGGGCGCCGGTAGCATCATACTCGTTAAAGGGGGAAGAACCGTCCGCCATGTCATACATATCCACCAGATTCTGTGATGGGCAGAGACCACCGTTTCCTCCTTCACCTACCGGTGTGTCATTTTTTATATTGCCCCAATTCTGCTTGTCGTCATTTCGGTAGAAGATAACTTCCTTGTTGCTACCTTGATAGGCGGTTCTCAGCAACGCATTGGTATAGTTCTCTATTCCTAAAGTTGCACCGGTAGCGTCTTTATCATTAAACAATGCAAAGTTTGTTCCATAGTTGTCAATGAATTCTTTGGCAACATTAGCAGCCTGCTGCCAGGTGATGCCTGATTCGCTGCTGTAGCGTGGACTTGCCATGAAGAGCATAATGCGTGACCGGAGTGCACATGCCATAGGCTGGCCTATGCGTCCTGCGGAACTTGACGTCCATGCTGTTTTATAATCCAATAAATCGTCTTCACAGCTTTTAAGTTCCTCTAAAATAAAGTCTACTACATACTCTTTGGTCGTAGGACGAATCGTGTATTTGCTCATCAAATCGCCATCCGGGTCAAGCACTTCCGTCACAATGGGAATAGGGCCGTAACGCAAGAACAGTTCCCAATAGAAATAAGCGCGCAGGAAGCGGGCCTCTGCTATATAATTCTTTTTATCCCTATTATATTTATCCTCGCTGTCGGCAGGGTTTTGAGGCACTTCTTCTATGCGGGTGAGAAGCATATTGCATTTGCGGATGCCACGATAGTAGTGTTCCCAAGTATCAACCAGTTCGGATGCACCCGAACCTCCATAGAAGTTACCGATATTGAAAGAGGTTCTTACACCATTCCCATAGGAAGTCTCAGCCAAATCGGTTGCTGCATCTAGCCAAGTAGTACTGATGCGGCCGGCACCGTGGCGCAGGAAATTGTAAGTGTCGAGGTGGAACTGTACTGTCAGATTCCAGTCGCTGAACACTTGTTCGCCGGTCAACTCATTGCTGGGTTGTTTGTCAAGGAAGCCACCGAATATATCCTCGCAGGAGGTTAGGGTAGTGGAGGCAATACTAAGGGCGAATATACTGTATAATAATGCTTTCTTCATGTTTCTATCAGAATTTAATGTTTACACCAAAGTTTACGGTTTTCATAATAGGATAGCGGTTTGAACCGTTGCTTTCCGGATCGGTCAGGCCATCCAAGTCATCCCAGGTAATCAGATTGTTGGCATTTACATAGAGGCGGCAGTCGCTCATCCCTACTTTCTTGGCCCACAAAGTAGGCAAGGTGTAGCTCAGTTCTATATTTTTCAGTCGCATGAATGCACCGTTTTTCAGGAAGAATGAGTTTCCGCGTTGGTTATGATTGCCGTAGCTGTCATAGTGAAGACGTGGATATTTAGCATTTGCTAAGTTTTCAGCTTCACTTTTGGAAGGATTCCAACGGTCCAGATGATGTTCTTTCACCTTACCTCCATTTACAAAAGCAAACATTGCTTCAGCGTCATAATAGCGGCTTACGTGATTCACACCCTGAAACATAACGCTGAATCCCCAGTTCTTGTAGTTAGCTCCTAATGACAGCGCGTACGTGTTTTCCGGAATATCACTGTAGCCGATGAAGGTTTCGTCACGTTCATCAATCAGTCCGTCACCATTCATATCACGATACTTCAAATCTCCTACTCCTACGTTTTCACCAAGTTTGGACACCGGAAGCTTTCCACCGTCAATGTCGGCTTGTGTGATGAATCCGTCACATACCAGACCAAAGTACTGATTGATAGGATGACCTTCACGCTTGCGATAATCTGTTTTCAAGTCTGGTTCGTCCATCATAAGGATTTCGTTTTTGGCGTGAGAGTAAGTCAGTCCCACTGTGTAGTTGAAATCCTTACCGATGTGGTTGGCATGTTTCAGTTCGATTTCGTAACCGCTGTTCTTCGTTTTTCCCAAGTTGGCAGCTGCCATGGCCACTCCAACCCATTGTGGACGAGTGAGATACTGTGTCAGAATGTCGTTACGCTTCTCGTAGAAGAGGTCAAGATTACCACTCAGCAGGCCGTTCCACAAGCCAAATTCCAAACCTAGGTTATATTTATGGGCACGTTCCCATGTAACACCATAGTTAGGATATTGAGATTCATAAATACCGGATTGCCAGGTTTCTCCATATCGGTAGTCATTACCAATCTGGCTCCATTTCTGTTCATACAGGAAGCGTTGTTTGGTGCCATTTATTTTATATATATCATTACCTACCTGACCGTAAGAAGCACGAAGTTTCAGGTTGTTCAACCAATCTTGTGTACCTTTCATGAATTCTTCGTTGGTGATACGCCATCCCACAGATACGGAGGGGAAGAAACCGAAACGTTTACCTTTCATAAAGTTCTCGGAACCGTTATAACCGGCATTGAACTCGAATAAATAACGATCATCATAACCATAAGTAACACGACCCACGATACCTTGATAACGTTCTGCCAGTTCAGCTTTATTACGATAATCATTCTGCATATATAGCATCATACCGGTTACATCATGTTTACCGAACTTGCGTGCATAATTCACCTGAGCCTCCATATAGAGTTTATAGATAGAGGTGAAAGAAGAACCATAAGCTAATTCGGTATCAGTGTTGAATTTATTGTAAGCATCAATAGAATTATAATTATCACGATTGTTTAATTCATAGGTGGCGAAATTCTTGGTATAATTTCTACGATGTTCGTTTTCATAGTCGAACGACAACATGCCTTTCACACTTAAACCTTCAGTGAGCCAATCCAATTTATAATCTACAATGAAGTTTGTTTCATTAATAGTGTTTACTGAACGGTAATAACCTCCTTCTGCCAATGCAGCTACGATATTATTTTGATACTGTGAACTACCGCCATAGAGTGAGCGGGTAGTTTCACCACTTTGTACTTCATAAGCTACAGGGAATATCCAGCCCGGAGTATGATTGATTTCATAGAATACTTCACTGTAGTCGCCTCTTTCTGTAGTCTTGGGGCCTCTGCGTTCCTCAAAGCGTGTACCGAAGTTTACTGAGAAAGTCAAATCTTTCGTCAAGAAGAAATCGGTATTGGCACGGAAAGCGTAACGGCGGAAGTTCAGACTTGATTTGTTTCCATACGCATCGTTACTCAGGTTTTTATACATAGAAGTCTGATCGTAGAATTCTCCGGAAGCATAGTATCGCATACGTTTCGTACCTCCACGAATACTTATGTTGTAACGTTGTGCAGGAGCTGTACTGTTAAGCACTTCATCATACCAATTTACGTTGGGATAGAGCATGGCGTCTACCCCGCTCAGTTGTCCGGTTACTGATTTACGATACATCTCAATGTCATTATCGCTGTACCATGAGTTTATTCCATCGTTGCGCAAAGCTTCTTCAAGTAGTACAACGGACTGATATGAGTTCAGGTAAGTATCTCCACGTGTAGGGCTTTGAATCTGCCAGTTAGCAGTCAAGCTCACTTCCGGTTTCTGTTCCTTACCACGCTTAGTAGTAATCAACATTACACCGTTTGCACCACGCACACCGTAAACAGCTGTTGCTGAAGCATCTTTCAGTACAGAGATGGTTTCAATGTCATCGGGAGCGATTTGCGAGAAAGCACGTTCCACACCGTCTACTAAGATAAGCGGTTGCGCATCGCCTGCAAAGGTGGCACGGCCACGGATAAAGATCTGGGCATCATCAGCACCCGGCGCACCAGAAGTCTGTGAAGTGATTACACCGGGAATCTTACCGGCAATAGCTTGTGATACGTTGGCGGCGGGAGTAGACAATAAGTCTTTGGATGATACCTGAGAGATAGCGCCAATGACACTCTCTTTTTTCTGTGCACCATAACCTACTACCACAACTTCTTCCAGCATTTCTGAGTCTTCTTTCAATGTTACGGCAATGGAGCTTTTTCCATTCAGGCTGATTTCTTGTGTCTGATAGCCAACAAACGAAATCTGCAGTGTGGCATTGCCGTTGCTGACTGTTAGCTTGAAGTTACCGTCCATATCGGTAATCGTACCATTGCTTGGTGTACCTTTTTCAAGTACGCTGGCACCTATGACAGTCTCTCCTGTGGCATCCTTCACAACGCCTGTTACTTGCTTTGATTGAGCCTGGGCTACCTGGCCTATCAGTATCAGGGCAAGCGTCAACAACATGCCAATACACTTGAATCTTGGTGTTGTTTGATGTTTCTTTTCTTTCATATTGCGTTAATTTATATTAGAATAAAGGTTATTTCTTACGGCTAACCAGAACTTTAATTTGTTCCTGAGTTAAAGCTACGTTGTAAATAGAAATGTGGTCGAAAGCAAAGCCCGGATCATTGTCTCCCCAGTTCCATGCTTGGTTACCTCCCAGGCAGATATATTTCAAGTCACTTCCGTTAGAGAACAAACCTGCAATAACATTCCCGTCGCCTGAGCCCGAAACATTCCATTCATTCTTCAGCACACCGTCGAAGTAGACTTTAGCGTTGGTTTCAGTGAACACGGCAGTATACAAATGCCAATCTTTATCGGCAAGCCAATCTGTGGCATCATGATAAGCCACATTGACACCTGCTGTATTCTGTGCGTCTGTAAAGTCGCACCAACCACTACAGTTAACTTGCAGTACCCCCCTGTATTGGCAGGCCAACATCGGCGCACCATTATCAGTGGCTGGTCCTGAACCGTATGCCATGAACAATGGAGCCCACATGTAATCAGCAGAAGCCCCTGCATTTTCAGAATTTACCCAAACGGCTACAGTTAATTGTTTTGTATCAGCAGTATGGGAGAGGGCATCTTCGGGCAATACTAAATAATTGGAGCGTAGCGCGCCTCCTACATTTTGGAACACATTCCCCCATGCGCCGCCGGGACGTTCGATAGTTCCTGCACCGTAGATGGTGGCATTGCCTACACCTTTTTCAAAGTCGTTGAAATACGTAGGAGTCGGTAGTTTTTTATAGGCAATGATATTATCGATTTCTGCTTTAGTCAACGCTTTATTATAAATGGCAATATCGTCGAACATGAATCCTGGGTCATTATCTCCCCAGTTCCATGCTTGGTTACCTCCCAGACAGATATATTTTAAATCACTTCCGTTGGAGAATAAGCCGCCAATGACATTTCCGTCACCGGAACCGCTAACATTCCACTCATTTTTCAGTACTCCATCAAAGTATACTTTGGCATTGGTCTCAGTCAGCGTAACTGTATAATAGTGCCAACCTTTATCGGCTAACCAGTCTGTAGCATCGTGGTAGACTCCATTTGTACCTGCTACATTTTGTGCATCTGTAAAGTCGCACCAACCATTGCAGTTCACTTGCAGAATACCTCTATATTGGCAGATAAACATGGGAGTGCCATTATCTGTAGCAGGACCAGAGGCATAGGCTGAAAATAGTGGAGCCCACATATAATCGGCAGAAGCGCCTGCATTGGCAGCATTCACCCATACACCGATGCTCAATTCTTTGGTTTCCGCTGAATGAGAAAGGACATCTTCGGGCAGTATTAAATAATTGGAGCGTTGAGCGCCACCCACATTTTGGAATACGCGACCAAAGTTGCCTCCGAAATCAATGAAGCTACCCTTACCATAAATAGTTGTACCATCGTTTTCTCTTTCAAAATCGCTGAAGAAAACTTGGCCGGGATAAAGCTCGCCACCTTCGACACTGCTGTCTCCGCCTTTCTTCGGCACTGCAATTTCTGTGCTTGTTATCGTATTCCGATAAACGGACAGGTCATCGAGCAGCCACTTCTGATTCTCGGTGTCCGAACCGTATCCTATATATAGATAAGGTACGGACGCCATGAACTGAACGATTTTTGAGCAATCGAAGTCAGAGACGGTTTTCTCTATTTTCTTTAATCCGTCTACATACACAAAGTAGCCGTTATTCTTAACGGATATTGCTACATAGTGCCACTCACCGGCACTCATCAATCCGGTTTTGGCATCTGCCGGGTTGTTGTCTTCGTAGCTGCCATCCACACCTTCATAATGTAGCCAACCGTTTGCTGTGAAAAACATGCGTTGAGTGGAGTTTGCATTTTCAAATGAGAAAATAGCTCCCGTTACATCTTGTTCAAAAGTAGATGCATCTTCATCTTCTTCAGGAATGGCTTGTTTCATCCAGAAAGTCAGTGAAACGCCGTCTTGTACTTTCACCTTATTTAAAGGATTAAAGATACGTGCATAACCTCCTTCCAATTGGAGTACTTGTCCGAGCGTTTCATCAGTAAATAAAGAAGGAATGTCGCCATCAGGATAGGCGAATGTTTGGATCTCTTCGGGGTTTAGTTTTTCATCATCGAATGTCAGATTGGCAACCAGCTCAAGTTTAGGTAAAACTTGATGTCCTGGAATTGGGTCCATTTGTCCCCAATCCTGACAAGACCCCATACATAGCGTAAGAATTGCCAGGCATATAGCCGGCCATTTTCTTGTCTTCATAATACAGATATTAATGGTTCAACAATTAGTATTACTACATTTATATATTAAGTAGTGATGCAAAAGTACGCTCATACATGCTTTTAGAGGTGGACAAACGAATATTAGAGGTGGACAAACGAGTATATAAGTGTAAAAACTACAATTATTATAATAGTTGACTTATATGAGATCTTTTAAGATGCCTTTGCTCAACCGGATATCATTCCTTACTGTCCCGATGTTCCATCTTATGAGGGAATGTTCTGTTCCTATCATGGAAATTCTGTTTACCCCAAATGGTAACTTTGTTAACCCCACACAGTAACTCCATTTACATGCCGAGGTAAAGGTCGTTACATACCGAGGTAAAGAGCGTTACAATAAGTGGTAAAGGTCGTTACATACGGCAGTAAATGCTTTTACATTAGGCAGTAAACAATCGGTAAATCTTATCTATTGATTATCAACAAACTAACAAAACCTCATCAGTAATCTATCATCCATTTCTGTACAAACACAAACTAATCCCCCACCGCGCAGCCCTCCGGCATAGGCGTAGGTGCGTAAGCGTAGGCACTGTCAGGCGCAGGTAAGGGGCGATCTGTTTGAGCGAAGCGAGTTCGAGCCCCGTC